>Ga0068863_100000362_pt1 | contig 46270 bp, 39 predicted proteins | sample KBSSwiS62_FD_66596 | JGI IMG/M metagenome (GOLD analysis project Ga0068863, IMG submission 66596) | Switchgrass rhizosphere microbial communities from Kellogg Biological Station, Michigan, USA - KBS Switchgrass S6-2 | ecosystem: Host-associated > Plants > Roots > Rhizosphere > Soil ... | reverse complement strand
CACCCGCCAGAGCCCGCTTATCCTTGCTGCCTTCCGGCCCTGGGGAGGTTCACGAGGATGACGCCGCACGAGGGGTCTGCCACGCAGCATAGCCCTCGTGGGCCGATCTTGACGCCCGGGCTCGTGCCCACCCCGCGGAACCGTTCCCACGCTGGGATCTCGCGGTCCCGAACCAGGCTGGAACGCGGGCGACCGCGGGGCCACCCGCCGCTGCCGGTCGCAGTAGCCGCGCCGGGTCGAGCTGGCCGCGGCGTGCGAGCCGGCCTCGGCCGGGCGTGCCGTGGGCTCAGCGGCGCGGTCTGGCCTCAGCGTGCCCCGGTCTGGCCTCGGCGTGCCCGAGTTGGCTTCGGCGGCGCGACCCAGCTTCGGCGCCCGTCGCCCTGCCGGAGTCGGGCGATCTCCACCGGAGGCCGCCCCCGAGCCCAGATCCTCCCGGCATCCGGTACTCTCGTCGACGGAGGACTCGCCTAGTGGCCTAGGGCGCACGCTTGGAAAGCGTGTTGGGCTTACACCCTCGCGGGTTCGAATCCCGCGTCCTCCGCCGTGATGTAGCTATTTGAGAGATTCTCATCGGGCCGCTGACCGGCAGCAATGCTGCCGGAAGCGCCCGTCTCGTGTCCGGCACCTGCGTCGCTGCGCACGCGGCGCGGCGTAAGGGGGCCTCGCGGGCTGTTCGTGGTGCAGTCGGCGGATCTGCGGGAGAAACGCGAGTGGTGGGCTGGAACAATCCGGCCGGCGGGCGATTTGGCGGACGCCGCGGGCTCGGGCGGGGGGCCGACGGCGCACGCCCGGATAACCGGGCAACCTGCGCCCCAACGGGTGTAGTGGCGGTGTGACGGCTGTGACAACGGGGCCGTGCCGGGGATCGGTCGACGCGGGTCTACGCAGGTAGCGGCTGGTGCGGGGCCAGGCAGGTCCGCTGGATGTTTGGGGTAAGCCGGGCACGTGCCGGTGCCGCCGCACCGTTGCCGGGTCGCGCGTGGCATGCTCTGGCCAAGCCGGTTGGAAACCTCGCCGTGACATTCGGTCAGCTCCAGCCGAGGAAGCCGGCCGCGCGGCTGTGGGCCCGCGGCCGAAGGCCTCGGGCGGGCTGCCGTCACGGCGTCGTCCGACCGGCCGACAGCGGGCCGCCGGTCCGCCGTCCCGTGGTCTTCGGACAGGTACTTCTTCGGAGGTTGTCATGAAGCGTGTCGGCATCGTCGTGCTGCTGGTCGCCCTCGCCACTGGTGGGTTCTTCCTCCGTCAGCGCAAGGGCAAGCAGGAGGCGTGAGCGAAAACCGTCCGGGGGCGTTCCCCGGACGGTTTCGCTGCCGCGACGGCTCACCTGGGTGAGCGAACAACCGAGCTACGACGTGTCGCCGTCGGCGGCCTGCCTCGCGGGTTCGTCCGGAGGTGCGCGCGGACCGAGCGCGATACCTCGTTTCCTTCAGCGGGTCCGATCGGTCGACGTCTGGGTGAGCCGAGAAATTCTCACCCAGCGTTCCTACGCGCCTACCCGAGCCTTCTCGCGGCACTGCGCGCCCATTGGACATCCGTCAGCTGGAAAAGGTCCGCCGTGCACCGCTACGACGCTCAGACCGCCGAGCTGGCCAGCGCGGTAATCGCCTACGCGCAGGAGCGGATGCGCCTGGACCCGGCGCCGCTGGACGCGCCGATGTCGCCGGCGGAGCTCGCGGTTCTGGCCGGCGAGACGGTTACGCCGGACGGCCTCGGTGGCGCCGAGGCGTTGCGGCTGTTCGACGAGGTGTTGGCGCGAGCCTGCATTTCGACTGACCATCCGCGTTACCTGTCGTTCATCCCAGCGGCGCCGAGCCGGGCCGCGGTGCTGTTTGACCTGGTCGTCGGCGCGTCCTCGATCTACGGCGGAAGCTGGCTCGAGGGCGCCGGCGCGGTCTACGCGGAGAACCAGGCCCTGCGCTGGCTGGCGGACCTGGCTGGCCTGCCCCCGTCGGCGGGCGGCGTGTTCGTCCCCGGCGGGACCATCGGCAACCTCTCCGCGCTGGTCGCGGCCCGGCACAAGGCTCGCGCGCGGCTCGCGGCGGGTGCCGCTGGCCCGTCACCTTCCGCGGCGACGAACGCCACTCCGGTCCGATGGAGCTTCGTGTGCGGTGAGGAGGCACACTCGTCACTGAACGAGGCCGCTCTGGTCATGGACGTCGACCTCGTGGTCGCGCCCTCGGACGGCGATGGCCGGTTCACCGGCGCCGCGCTCGCGGCTGCCGTCGACGGCTTGGCGCCCGACCGGCGCGCGGGAGTCTTCTGCGTGGTGGCCACCGCGGGCAGCACCCAGTTCGGGGCGGTCGACGACCTGCATGGACTCGCCGAGGCCGCCGCCGCGCGCGGGTTGTGGCTGCATGTTGACGGCGCGTACGGGCTTGCCGCGCTGGCGGCGCCGTCCGTGCGGCACGTCTTCGACGGTGTGGAACTGGCCGATTCGTTGATTGTCGACCCGCACAAGTGGCTGTTCGCGCCGTTTGACGCCTGCGCGCTGATCTATCGGGAACCGGCGCTCGCCAGGGCCGCGCACACCCAGCAGGCCGGCTACCTCGACGTTTTGGGCTCGGCCGAGTGGAATCCGTCCGACTTCGCAGTCGGGCTCTCCCGGCGGGCCAGGGGACTGCCGTTCTGGTTCTCCCTAGCCGTGCATGGCACCCGCGCCTATGCGGAGGCCGTCGAGCGGGCGCTCGTCACGGCGGCCGAGTGTGCCCGCCAGATCAGGGCCCGGCCCTACCTGGAGCTCGTCGCCGAGCCGGAGCTGTCCGTCGTAGTCTTCCGCCGGCTCGGCTGGACGCCGGACCAGTACCACGCCTGGTCCGACCGCCTGCTACGCGCCGGCTTCGCCTTCGTGACCCCGACCGTGCACCGGGGTGAGGTGCTCGCGCGGTTCGCGATCGTCTCCCCGCAGACGACCCCGAAGGACACCTCGTCGATCCTTGACACGATGGACGAAGACCCCTGATCGGGTGAAATGATCGCCGCGGGAAAACGCGACCGGCGCCGGACGGAGAAACTCCGCGAAACCCCGCCGGCGCCGGCCGCCGTTCCCGGAGCCTTTCGTCTCGGCCGAGACGGGAGACTCCCGGTCTGGCCAGAGGCGACGAGGACGGATGTGTGCCGTCACCCCTGGTGAATCAGTGAACCCTGCCGGTTACAAGTAGCGCCGCCCCAAACCAGGAGACGCATAAACGGTAATGGTTCAGTAGCCGATGGTGAAACGCTGGTTGACGTGCTTCGCCTTGTCGATCTCGTCGACGATGGCCACGGCGAGGTCGTCGGTCGAGAGCGCCATGTTGCCGCGGCCGTCCTGGACCGGCTGGTCGGTGCCGGTCCGGTAGGTGTCACGACGCTTGCCCTGCGCCAGCTGCACCGGCGGCGGGCAGATCACCGTCCACCGCACGCCCTTGGCCGCACGCAGCATGTCGAGAGCCTCCGCCTGGCCCAGCGCGTCCTTGCGCATGCCGTTCGGGAACTCCGGGTCGTCGAGGACGCGGGCACCCTGCCCGTCCTCGAGGGTGCCGCCGTGACCCACGTGGATGAGACGCGGCGCGTTGTCGCCCAGCTTGGCCAGCGCGTCGATCATCGCCCGGCTGGCGTTTGCCCAGACCTTTTTGTCGTTGCCGCCGATGGCCACGACGACCGCGTCGGCACCGTCCGCGAGGCTGTGCACCGAGTCGCGCGAAGTGGCATCGCCGGCGGCGGCGTTGGCCTTCCTCGGCAGCTTGGCGAGCTTCGCCTCGTCACGAGCGACAGCGGTGACCTTGTGGCCGCGCCGGATCGCCTCATTGACGACCGACTGGCCAATCTTGCCGCTCGCGCCGAACACCACAACCCTTGCCATTCTCCGGTACCTCCTGGCTGGGATAGGTTTTGCGCCCTGCTCCACCGGACTTCCAAGCCTTTTCCGTCGCCCCTCCGGACATGTCCAGAGCCTTGGCCCGAGCGCGGATTCAAAGGCTCGCCGAGCACGGAGTCCTTCCCATCTCGCCGAGACCTCGGCCAGCGCGCCCCGGCTGGAGGCCACGCTGGACAAGGCTCAAGTGCCGGCCCACCTGGGACGGACGGATCTCCGACCTGGTCAGAACCGAAGATGGAAAATTCTCGGTGTCGGCCGACGCGGCGGCCGGTGAGCTTCTCCGTCTCACCGGGACTTCGGGCAGTCGTGCCCTGGCCCGACGGTGACGATGGAAAGGCTCGGTCTTTCGGAAATCATTTTCCGGTTCCCCGTCCGCGACCTTCCCGTGGAGTCATGGTCCGCATTCTTTTTCGTTCGCCACGACTATTGCACGACCGGCGCGGGCCGCAACCCGGCCCGTGAACATACCGGCCGCGCGCCGCACCACCCCGTTTACCGCCCGCAAGCTCCCACCGAGGACGGGCGGAGGCGCATTGATCGCCTTTTCCCGGTGGAATGGATCGCGCCGCGGGCGGGGGCGCGCTCACCGGGCTGGGCCGGTATGGGCGGGAGCGGGTCTTTGGGCTGTGGGCCGAAGGTCCGCGCGCGGCTGGGCGGCCGGGCCCCGCGGCCCGCTGGCCCGGATGGCACTCGACTGATCAGTTGGGAGGATGTCCGGTGTAGCCCAGTCGGGGTGGCTCTGCTACCGTTCGTGCCGAGGTAGGACCCGGGGGGGATCAGCCCGGAGGTTACCTTGGCGTACAGCCCGTTGGCGCACAGCCTGTTCATGGACGGCGCGGCACCGCCGTCCAGCATGTACGGAAGGTATATAGGCGCTACCGCTCAGCCGGCGGTCCGACCTGGCGTGACGACCGACGCGACGCTGGGTCATATCGCTGGCATATTTGGCTACATTGCGTTCTTTCTGATGGCGGCGACCGTCATCTGGGGCCTGTTGCTCATCACCAGGCTGCCGGAGCGGCACATCCGCCGTCAGACGCTGTATGGCGGTCACATGACGCTGGCCATCCTGGCGCTCGCCGCCTCGGTCGTGCATGCCCAGGTGCACTTCTTCCGCCACGATGCGTACTACACCGAGGCCAAGATCTGGTTGCCGTGGGGCGGAGCCAAGGCCGACGTCGTCCCCGGAATCATCGGTCTTGAGCTCGTGGTCGCGGTCGCCATCTCCATCTGGCTGCAGCACCGGGTGGGTTATCGCCGGTGGCACCGCTTCCACTGGTTTGCCTACCCGGGCTTCATCCTGATCGCGGTGCACAGCGTCGTCGCGTCCAGGGAGAAGCACTTCGACATCATCTATGTGACGATGGCTGCAGCGCTGATCGTTCCGGCGGTGCTCCTCGCGCTACGCGTGCTCTCACCAGCCGTGCGCCAGGACGAGCCCGACCCGTGGTTCGACGTCGTGGAGGCATTCGAAGATGGCATCTACCGCCGGTGACGACGGACCAGGAATGGACGCTTTCGGCCGCCGTACATGGGGAATGCCGCCCGGCCCGCCCGACGCCGTGAGTGGTCGGCCCGGCCCGCCGCCACCGGTTCCTCCGCCAGGGGAGTGGCCCGCCCCGCCGCCAGGCCCCGACCTGTACGCGTTGGGCTCGCAGGCCTCGCCGCCGTCGTGGCCACCGGTTCCGCGGCCATTCCCGGGCCAGCCGCTGGCGCCCGGCCAGTGGTACGGACCGCCGCCGCCACCGCCAGGCGAATGGCAGGCCTTCCCGGCGACGCCGCCTGGGGGCGACTGGGCGCGCCAGACCTGGCCGCCCGACATGACCGTCGTCACGACCGGCTCCATGCCGGCGGTGCCGCCGTTCGACCAGACCGGTCCCCGCCTCGCGCCCGTGCCCCGCCAGGCCCCGCCCAGCGACCCGGTCTCGGTCCACGGGCCCGGCATCCCGTACACGGGCCCGGTCACCGTCCACGGGCTGCCACCCGTTCCGGACACCGGGCCGTTCCCCGTCGACGTGCGGCCGGCCACGCTGGACACCGGGCCATCCCCTGTCCACGGCCTGCCCGCCGTGCCGGATACGGGACCGAAGATCATTGAGGCCGGCGCCCGGCTGCCGGTTCCGGTGACCCCCACCCGACCGCAGCTCCCCGCCCCGGAGACCGGACCGCTCGAGGCCGCGCCGCTCACCTACCTCGGCGGCGCCGGCCGGCGGGCCGCCGCGCCCGCGTTCCGGCCCTCCACCCGGCGCCGGTCGGGTGGGATGCGCCGACGCTCCGACCCCGCCGTGGTCAGCGTTGACAACAACCGCTGCCACCTTTATGCCATCTGCCAGCAGGAGGCTCCCGCGAGCTTCCTCGTGGCCAGGGACGGCCGGCTCTACTACGATGCCGCGCCGCCGGAGCACCAGATGGCTAGCGTCCGCCAGGCCGCCCGCCTGTGCCCCATGCAGGCAATCAAGCTCGGGGGCGACTCGACCAGATGAGCAGGAATCGGCGGAGCCCGGACATCGCGCAGGCCCTGGCCCGTGCCGGCCGCGCCAGGCTGGAGCACCGGCCACGGCAACGGACCGTCGTCATCGCCGGTGCCGGCATCGCCGGGCTGCGGGCGGCGGAACGCCTGCGGGAACGCGGATTCGACGGCGCGATCATCTTCATCGGGGAAGAGCCCCACAAGCCGTACAACCGCACGCCACTGTCCAAGCAGCTGCTGGCTCGGACAGGCCGCCTCGCCGACCTGAAACTGCCCGTCTACCGGGACCTCGACGCCACCTGGCGACTCGGCACCAGGGCACTCGGCCTTGACGTCGAACGCAACCGGCTGCTGCTCGCCCGCGGCGAAGAGGTCGAATACGACGGTCTCGTGATCGCGACCGGCGTCGAGGCCCGCCACCTACCGGGCGCGCCACTGTGGTCCGACCACGTCTGGTCCCTGCGCGACATGGCCGACGGCCGTGGCCTCGGCCGCCGGCTCGCCGACGGCGCCCGGCACATCGCCGTGATCGGCACCGGCTTCATCGGCTGCGAGATCGCCTCCAGCCTGCGCGGCCGCGGCCTCGACGTCACCCTCGTCGGCCGTGGCAACGCACTGATGTCCGCCGCGGTCGGGTCCCAGGTCGGCGGCCTGATGACCCGGCTGCACCGGCGCAACCGCGTCGGCATGAAGCTCGGCGCCAACCCCGTCCGCTGGGCGACCGCTGACTCCAAGACAGACCGGCCAAAGTCCGGCGTGGGCGTCAGCATCTGGCTCGACGACGGCAGCCGCGTCGACGCGGACGTCGCCGTAGTCGCCGTCGGCGCGCTCCCCGCCGTGCGGTGGCTACAGGGCTCCGGGCTCGACATCAGCGACGGCGTGCTCACCGGCCCCACGACCCACGCCGTTCACGTCGACAGCGGCCGCCTGGCGCTTGTGCCCTCCATCGTGGCCGCCGGCGACGTCGCCCGCTGGCCCAACCTGCTCTTCGACCGGACGCCGCGCCGAGTCGAACACTGGATCACCGCCTCCGAGCACGGCCAGGCGGCCGCCGACGCCCTCCTCGTCGGCCCCGACGCGGCCCTGCCGTTCACCCCGATACCCCGCTTCTGGAGCGAGCAGTTCGGCGTCCGCCTCCAGGGTGTCGGCCGTCCCGGCCTCGCCGACACCTGCCGGCTCGCCGAAGGATCACCCAAGGACCTCGAGTTCGTCGCCGTCTACACCCGCGAGGGCGTCGTCGTCGGCGCCGTCAGCGCCAACGCCGGCGTGCGGCTCCTCGAGTACACCGACCTCATCGGGTGGCCCCTCGACTCGCCGCGCCTCGCCGGCCCACCCGCCCTGGGTCCCGCCCGACTCGCCGCGGTCTGATTCCAAAGCCGCCCGGCTTGGACCCAGTTTGGGTGCGCCGCCAGGCGCATGGACTGCTGACACGCAGGAGGCAGCGTGTGGAGGTGTCGCCGGAGCGACGGGGTTCCTGCGGAATCGGCGGAGCCGATTTCGGAGGTCGTGAGGGCGAGGCCGGAGCAGCGGCCGACGGAGTGGCAGCGGTGGTATTGACACGCAGCCGACGGAGTGGCAGCGACGGTACTGAGCCATCGATCAGGCGGGACTTGTACCCTCCCGCCCGTCCCACAGCCCGTCCCGTCTAGTAGGCTCACCCTCGGTGGAGTCGCCTAGTGGCCGAGGGCGCACGCCTCGAAAGCGTGTGAGGGGGCAACCCCTCCGTGGGTTCAAATCCCACCTCCACCGCGGCGGCCATTCCTGTTCGCTGCCCTTCGGGGCAGCTTCCCGGGGGCCCGCAATATCTGCCCAGGGGGGCGACCCCCTGGAACCCCCGGGTCAGGGGGACTTCGTCCCCCCGACACCCCCCTGGACCGACCTTCGGTCTGATCCTTTCCCTCGCCGCTGTTCGCTGCCCTTCGGGGCAGCTTCCCGGGGGCCCGCAACATCTGCCTCAATCCGCGCGACGGACGATGCGGGGGAAGTGTCCCACGCGGAGCGGCCGCAGGGTGCTCAGCGCCCGGTTCCGCCGCGCCCTAGCGAGGGGTGCGCGGGGGTCTGCGGGTGGCGAAGAAAGCGTCTAGGAGGGCCGCGCAGTCCTGGGCGGCTGTGCCGGAGATTACTTCTGGGCGGTGGTTGAGGCGGCGGTCGCGGACTACGTCCCAGAGGGAGCCGACGGCGCCGGCCTTTTCGTCTATGGCGCCGTAGACGAGGCGGGCTACTCGGGCCAGGACGAGGGCGCCGGCGCACATCGTGCAGGGCTCCAAGGTGACCACCAACGTCGCGCCGGTCAGGCGCCAGGCGCCGGTAGTTGCTGCCGCGGCGCGTAGGGCGACGATTTCCGCGTGGCCGGTGGGGTCCGCCGCGGCCTCGCGGATGTTGTGGCCACGGCCGAGGACCGTGCCGTCCGCGGCTATGACGACGGCGCCGATGGGCACGTCGCCGGCCTCGCCGGCAAGCACGGCCTCGGCGAGCGCGAGCCGCATCGCCGCCAGGTCACGGGCGGGGCCGGGTGGCTCGGCGAGCCGGAGCGGCCCCGCCGGGCTCACCTGTGCGGCCGAGGCTGCGGTCTCCTCAGACATGCTGGTCAACCCTGTCAGACGCGGCGGGTGGTCGGCCCTGGTCAGCCACGGACCTCGTCGAGGATGTCGCCGGCGCCGGCCCGATCGCTGATCGCGGCGACCACATCGCCCGGGAGCATGCCCTCCTCTGCGATCAGGGCGATCAGGGCCGTCGCGGGTGTGCCGAGGTCGGCGAGCAGATCGAGGTCGCCGATCGGCTGGGCGTGCAGCATCGCGGCGCTCTCGTCGTCCTCGTCGTCCTCGCCGTCGCGTGGCGCGGGCAGCGGCAGCGCGTCGGACAGCAGGGCCTCGGCGAGATCCGAGGTCCCGAGGACTCGGCGGTCGGAGAGGAAGACACGAGGATCGGAGGAGTCCTCGTCGATCCGGATGATCGCCAGGTACTCGTCGTCCTCCTCGACGAAGGCGACGACGAGCCCTTCGCCGAGGTCACGCATCGCGTCGGTCAGGGCGTCGAGGTCCTCAAGCTCGCCCGGGTCGAGATCGTACGCCCCCCACCTGTCGTCCTCGCGCGCGATCGCGACGGCCTTGATGCTCACCGTGGTGTCCTCACATGGTCAAAAGCGGCAGATCGGCGGAGCCGGCGTGGTGCCGCCCTCCCCACCTCGTGATTGTTGCGTTGTCCGGTTCGCGCGGTGCACAGCGTCACTCGATGACGGCCGCGCCAGACCCGCCGGTGGGGCGCGGGCGGGGGTCTCCGGCCGGACGACGGGGGCCCAGGCCGTCGACCGACACCCTCCGCATATTCTGTTGAAGCCGATGGTGGCAATCTCCGCCTACCAGAGCACGTCGTCTGCCCGACTGGTCGACGGCTGCGACGTCCGACGCCCGAAATTATTCCATCCAGTCATACGGGGATGGGCCTGACGTGCCGTGTGCCGTCTCGAAGGGGCCGGGGCGAGATCGGCCGGCAAGGCGGCTGCCGGAAGCTGGCCGGGGCGAGAGACACGTAAAACGGGACGGGTCTCGGGGTCGCCGCCACGCCGCAACGGCGGCATGGCACTGTAGGAATCGCCATGATGACTCCGTTGCCGCGCCGCCTCTCCACGAGGACCAAGGCGGCGCTCGCCGTCGAGCGGCTGGCGTCCGAGGCGTCTCGTCGGCTGGGCAAGGGATCCGGCGAGATGATCGGCGGCAAGCTAGCCCTGCAGGTCTCGCCGCACGCGCTCGAAGAGCTCGGCGGCGGCCGGCCGATCGCCTGCGTCTCTGCCACCAACGGCAAGACGACCACGACCCGCCTGCTGGCCAGGGCGCTGGGCACCCGCGGCCCGGTGAAGTCGAACAGCGGCGGGGCGAACATGCCCCCCGGTGTGCTGGCGGCGCTTGCCCGGCCGCCCTATGACGCGTCCGCAGCCCTCGAGGTCGACGAGATGTGGCTGCCCAAGGTGGCCCGCGAGGTCCGGCCGCGTGTCGTGGCGCTGCTCAACATCAGCCGCGACCAGTTGGACCGGTCCAACGAGACCCGCCGGATCGCGGCCATCTGGCGCGAGCTGGGCGAGGAGCTGCCCGACTGCACGGTTGTCGCCAACGTCGACGACCCGCTGGTGACCTGGGCGGCCGGGACCTGGTCGAAGCAGGTATGGGTGTCGGTCGGGCAGAACTGGACCGCTGACGCGATGGTCTGCCCGCAGTGCGCGAAGCTGCTGCACCGCAACGAGACCGGCTGGTGGTCGGAGTGCGGGCTCGCGCGCCCGGAGCCGATCGTCGCGGTCACGGGCCTTGACGAGATCATGTGGTTCGGCCGTGTCATCCGGGCGCAGATCGGGCTGCCTGGCCGGGTCAACCTCGGCAACGCGGCGATGGCCGCGGCCGCGGCCCGGGAGTTCGGGGTGCCGATCGAGGACGCGCTCGCCGCGATGACCGACCTCGGTGACGTCCAGGGCCGTTATCAGGACGTGCTGCTCGGCGCGTTCGGTACCCGGGCCCGGATGCTGCTGGCCAAGAATCCCGCCGGCTGGGTCGAGATGATGGAGCTGATCAACTCCACGCCCTCGCGCAGCCTGATCATCGACTTCAACTCGCAGACCGCCGATGGCCGCGACCCGTCGTGGATCTGGGATGTCCCGTTCGAACGCCTGGCCGGCCGGCCAGTACTCGTCACCGGCCAGCGCAAGGAGGACATGAGCGTGCGGCTGGCCTACGCGGGGGTCCGGCACACGGTGCACCCGAGCGCGGAGGCGGCCGCCGACGCGGCGGGTGAGGCGATGCTCGACGTCGTCGCGAACTACACGGCTTTCCGTGACCTGCTCGTGCGGACGGCGCCCGCGCCGCGCCGCCCGCCGGCCAGCCCGGCGGCCCCCATCCACGAGGGCGCCCGATGAGCATCTTCGAGCCGGACCCGAACCGTCGGCAGGACCGGCGGACGGACGAGCGTGCCGGCCCGTCGGGCGCCGAGCGGGAGACCGGGTCCGGGAAGCCGGGCAACGCCGTGGCGCCCTACCGGCCCGCGCCGGTACCTGACGTCTCCGAGCGCACGCGGCTTATCTACCCGCGTACCGAGGAGCACCAGCCGCCAGACGGTCACCAGCGGACCGGCGAGCTCCCGCGCGAGAACTACCCGCCGACCCGGGACCTGTCGACCATGGCGCTGCCGCCGGGAGGCGGCTACCCGCCGCCGGCGGCCCTCCCTCCCGGCCAGGCACGCCAGTCCGACCGGCTTCCCGAGCCGTGGACAGGGCAGCCGGACGCGGCCGATCCCGGCGAGGAGTACCCGCCGCGGGCCCAGCCGCCGAGGCGGTACGTCCAGCCGCAGTTCCCGACGCGCCAGCTGTTCGAGCCGCCGTCGCGACGGGCGATGCCTGACGCGGTCCGGTTGCCGGCGGGCCGCGAGGACCGGTCCGAGGTCGGGCTGCCCGAACGGGCCGAGACGCGGCCCACCCGCGAGTCGACCACTCGGATCGCGCTCATCTACCCCGAGCTGCTCGGCACCTACGGCGACGGCGGGAACGCGATCGTGCTGGCCCAGCGGCTGCGCTGGCGCGGGATGGCGGCCGAGGTGGTCAGCGTTCCGGCCGGCGAGCCGGTACCCGAGGGCTGCGACCTCTATCTGCTGGGCGGCGGCGAGGACGAGCCGCAGACGCTCGCGGCCGAAGGTCTGCGCCACAACAACACGATCGCTCGCGCCGTCGCCGGGGGCGCCGCGGTGCTCGCGGTCTGTGCCGGCTACCAGGTGATAGGCCAGAGCTTCCCGGCCGGTGGCAAGATCTACGACGGGCTCGGGCTGATCGACGTGGAGACCCGGCGGTCGTTCGACCCGCCAGACGCCCCGCTGCCGCCGCGGGTTGTCGGGGACATCGTGCTCGACCCGGACCCGTCCCTGCGGCTGCCGACCGTGCTCGGCTACGAGAACCACGGCGGGCGAACCCGGCCGCTGCCCGGGGCACGAGGCGTTCCCTTCGGCCGGGTCCGCGTCGGACTGGGGAACGGCATCCCGGACGGCACCGACGGCCTGGTGCACGGGAAGGTGCTCGGGACATACCTGCACGGCCCGATACTCGCGCAGAATCCCGCGGTCGCGGATCTTCTGCTCTCGTGGGTGCACGGCGAGCTCCCGCCGCTGCCCGGCCCGCCCGAGGTCGACGCCCTGCGCGCGGCCCGCCTGCGCGTCCTGGAAGTCAACTGACCCGGTCCGGCTGACGCCGGCCGGCCTCCCGCGGGCTGGGGCCTCCGTGTCGGACGCGCTACCGGCGGTTTCATGCCACCGAGGCACGGTGCGGCCAACATCCCTGCCGCAAACCGGCACCATCCCAGTGCCTGGTGTGATTCCTTTGGGGACGTGCCCGCGAACCCGCTCCCCGCCTGGTGGAAGAAGAACAGCAGGACAGCCATCATCGCCATCGTCGTGATCGCTGTGCTCTATACGTTCGCCCACGGCAGCGGAGCCGCGAAGACGACCGAGAAGGAGATCCCTGACAGCTACGCGTCCAAGGGACGTGTGCTCCTGATCCACGCCAAGAAGAAGTCGAAGAGCCCTGTGCCGCTGGTGCTCGTCCTGTCGGACGACAACACCAGGACCAAGGTGTTCGAGAACGACAGCGGTGTCTCCCGGCTGGCCGACCGCAGGCACTTCGCGCTCGCCTACCCGGAGCCGGTCGCGAGCCAGTGGCAGGTCGACGCGAACGGGCCGGACGCGCAGTACCTCAAGGACGTCATCGACTACCTGTCCAAGGACTGGACAAAGGTCGACGCGAGCCGCGTCTACATCTGGGGCCTGGGAGAGGGAGCCCGGCTGGCGCTGGCGCTGGTCTGCGCCAACCCGAACCAGTTCGCGGCGGTAGGGGTCGTCGGCCAGTTCGACCCGGATCCGGGCCCGAACTGCGACACCCAGGTACCGACCGACCGGGAGCGCGTCGCCACCCTCGACAAGGACACCTCAGCCCGGTTGTGGAGCTTCTCCTCCAGCAAGGTCCGCTGAGGTCCCGGGGCTGAGGTCCCGGGACCGCCGAGGCCGCGCGGCGCAGGGGCTCGGTTGAGGCGAGATGGCCCCGCTGCTAGCTGAACCAGTAGCTGCCAGGTGGGAAACCGTCCGCCCCGCTGGGCGGGGGGAGGACCCGGCGGGACGGACGGTGGATCTGGTGCCGCGACCGCGGCGAGCCGGCAGGCGCCGCCTCGCCGGATGGGGGGGAAGATCCGGCGAGGGCGGCGCCGCCTGTCGGCCCGGGACCGGGGGGACGGTCGGGCCTCCGCCGGACCGAGGGGGATCGGGCCGGCGGTTCGTCCGTAGGCAGCGAGTCGAGAGCAGGAGGGGGAAGCTCTCGACGAGGCCGACGGACGGGTCCGGGGCGCGGCCACGTGTGGCCGTGCCGGTGTGGCTGAGCCGCCTGGCCGTGGACCGGCCTGGCGACTCGATAGTTACCGAGTCGGCACTGTGGGTGGCAGCGCTGCCGAAGGGGGTGGCAGCGCGGGAGCCAAGAGCCGACGGACTAGCGGTCGGGAGACGGGTGGAGGCACGTTCCGCGCGGTGGTACGCCGTTCGGGCGGGCCGGGTGCCGGCCCGCCCGCCGAGGTGGGGCTCGGCGGGCTCGGGCGCCGTCGGGGCGGCCTATCGCACGGATCCGCGCGGAACGGGTCACCACGTCGCGTTTCGAGTGCTCTCAGACGTCTCAGCGAGTCGGAGGGTGGCTGCGGGGGCGGGCTGCCCACTCGTCTGGCCGCGGCGGGCGAACCCGCGCCGGGCCGACGCGCGGCCAGCACTCCTACAGGACGCGACCGACGTAGTAGTTCGTGGTGTAGATGGACTCCAGCTTCACGACGTCGCCGCTGTGCGGAGCCGCCCACATCTTGCCGTCGCCCGCGTAGATGCCGACGTGGTACATGTTCCCCGGGCTGCCGAAGAAGATCAGGTCACCGACCTGCTTGTGGGCCGGGTCGACGTGGAGAGTGGCCTCGTACTGGGCCTCGGCCGTCCGAGGAAGGTTGCGGCCGAGCTGCTTGTACACGTACTGGACGAGGCTGGAGCAGTCGAACGAGTCCGGGCCGTTCGCCCCGTAGACGTACGGCTTCCCGGCCTGCAACGAGGCGAGGTAGACGGCCTTGGCGCCCAGGTCGCCGTTGGAGGGGGCGTTGACCGTGATGCCGCGAGACGCCGAGGCGGCGGGCTGGGCCATCACGTTCAGGGTGCCGACGTTGTCCGAGACGGCGGACTGCAGCGCGTCGGTCCCGTCGAACACCGCGGTGATCTGCGTCGTCGTCAGCACCCGCGCGGTGTACGAGGCGTAGCCGTCGCCGTTCGTCGTCAGGTGCAGGAAGGTCGCGAACCCGGTCGGCAGCTTGACCTGCACCTTGACCAGCTGGTTGGCCAGGGCCTGGTCGGTGTCCTTGTTGGTCAGCTGGAAGCCGATCTCGACCGGCTGGTCCGCGTAGACGTTGACGTTCGGGTTCGTGATCTTCAGATCGACGTCGGCCTTGGCGGCGAGCGTCGGGGCGGCCAGGTCGGACGCCGTGCCGTCGTTCGCGGACGCGAGGGTCGAGGCGAGGCTCACCGGCTGGACCCTCGCGCCGCCGCCGCTGTTGCCGGTGGCGCCGAGGGCGCCGGCGAGGCTGAGGCCGGTGGTGGCGGAGCCGTCGCCGGTAAACGCGTCGTTCGTGTGGTCGGCGCTCGGGGCACAGCCGGCCAGAGCAATTCCGGAGATCGCAATGGCGCCGGTGGTGGCCGCGGCGACCGCGGTCCGTCCCTTGGCCTTCGCCACGACTGAGAGGCCGCGGTGGCGGCCCCTGCTGGTACTGGGCGGGGCATCGCTTTCCCACTGCACGGAGGGCGCAGACAAGTTCTGGTCCTTCCCGTACGCCTACGAGGTGAGCTGTCGGGTTCGGGCTGGGTTGCCCGGCCCGTCGCGCGGCTGGCGCGCGTCGGGCTTCACCCCAAGGCCGGCGCTTGCGCGCGTGGCCGGTGTTGCACGGGTGGTTCCCCCGCTCCTGCCCGAGGTGACGACTCGGAGGGGACACCGGGACCGCGGGCAGGATTCGGCGTTCGGTTCCGGTGTTGGGCCTGACGTCGTGAACAAGACTAGTCCACGTGGATGGTCACGGTAAACGTGGGGTGCCCCCGATACGTCCGATCTCTGCCGAAAGGCCGGTTCTCACGGGACGAGTCGCGCCGTGAGCGCCGCTGTTGCGGACAGCTAGCGAACCCACCCAGCCGAGTGATTCACGGAAACGCCAGCCGCGTGATGGACACGTCGGGTAGCTGAAACACTACCCGGAGATATTGCGATCTGGGCTGGAGACCACTCTGCGCATACTTTTTGTTATGGAGATCGGGGGTGCGCTACGGGCTGCCTCTTCTATGCCCAGTGGTCCTATCGGGCCAGGATGGCCCCCTCGATAGGCGCAGGTGTGCTTGGGACCAGAGGCCCTGAGAATCAGGACTAAAGGCCTAATAATCAACCGCGGTATGCGTCGGGGCGGGCCTCGTCCCAAAGGGTGTCGCTTTCAGTAACGACGCAGTGGCGGGTAGCGGCCGACCTGTTTCGCTACGTCACGCCATCGGGGCGCGGCCGGCTGGGGCGGCGGGTGACGAAGCCGGCGCGGTCCAGGACCTGGAGCTCGATCGCCAGCTCCACCACTTCACGCGGGAGGGTCCGGTGCATCGCCTGCATCGCCTCGACCGCGGCCCTGGCCCGGTCGGCGAGCTCGTCGAGCGCATGCTGCCGCTGCCGCATCCGGGCTCGTTCCTCCTGGATGGTTCGGACCGTCTCCTCCTGCCACCTGCGGGTGAGCGCGAGGTGCTCGCTCGCGTCGGCCGCCTGGCGTTTCGCCTCCTCAAGCCGGTCGAGCAACTGGTCCAGCTGCTCCAGCCGCCCGGCCAGCTCCAACAGATCGCCACGGCCGATTCCGGAGAACCGCGGGTCATCCGACTGCCCGGGTGGCGTCCGCTGCTCCAACACGGACGGCGGCGCCTGCGCGGGCGGTTCGGCCGCCGGAGTCGGCGCGAGCGTGCGGGGACCGGTGGGCAGCAGAGCCCCCTGATGCTGCTCGAAAGGAACCGCCGACGGGTCCACGGCCGGATCGGGCATCGAGCCGGCCACGTCGTAGTCAACCGGGTCGTAATCCACCGGGTCGTAGCCAACCGGGTCGTAGCCGGTCGCGAGATCGACGCTGATTCCAGGCGCGGGGATGTCTGCACCGCCGAACCCGTCCCCTGCCGCGAACTCGACGGTACCGACGCCGTCTGCGAGGCCGTCGACGATCGCCGCCGGGTGCGGGCCGTAGACCACGCCGTCGCTGCCGACCGGGCCCTCGGTTGGGGGGAGGCCGGTGGGCGGGGCGACGGTGCCGTCGGGCACGGTGACGTGGATGAAGGCGCTGTCGATCGCCCGTTCCGGTCCAGTGAGGCTGTGCGGGCCGGTTACATCCGACACGGTTCGTAACGGTAGCCCAGACCGTGCGGATGCGCGGCCCGAGTGGCGAATAGTCAAAAAGCTGCGCGGAGATAACAGCGTGGCTTGTGGGCAGGAGTTCCTTGCCTGGTGCTCGGTTGTGCTGGCTCGATGGTCCCGGCTCGGTCGGCGTGGCTCTGCCATTGGCCCGCCCCGGCCGCGGGCCCACCCGGGCGTAGTCCGTCGCACCAGGTTGACTGCCCCTGCTCCACCCGGCCGGGTGGGCATGCGCCAGGAGGTGCACATGCGCGACAGGACGTTGACGAAATCGGCGATGGCCCCGGTCCGGCTGGCCACTCGGCTGGCCGACCGGACGACACGCCGGTCTCGCGCAGCCCGTCGGAAGCAGGCTCCCGGCGTCTATGAGCAGGGCGGCCGGACCGAGGCGGCGGCCGGCGGAAGCGAGCCCCCGGTCGAGGGCGGTGTGGCGGCCGCCGTCGGACCCGTCCACCGGGACGTCGCCCGGCTGGCCGCCTGGTTCGACGCCGGGTCGGCCTCCTACGCCGATCCCCGGCAGATCCACCACGCGGGCGACGCGGCCGTCGCCGCGATGTGCCAGCACCTCGCTACCGCGGACTTCGTCGTCTACCCGGATCTGGTCAGGGTGCTTCCGCACGCCGCGGGCACCGTCGCCAGACTGCGCGCCGGCGCGCGCGAGATGCAGCCGATCCTGCGCGGCGTGCAGCAGATCGCGGCGGGCGACACCTATGCCCCTGGAACGGTCGCGGCCGACCTGCACGGCGAGTTCTCGGCCGCGATCTCGGAGCATGGCCAGATCGAAGAGGATCTGCTGCGCGAGTATGACGAGGCTGCGCCCGCCTGGCGGCGCGAACGCCTCGTCGCCGAGTACGAGCGGATGCTGCCGCGGGCGCCCAGCCGGCCGCACCCGTACCTGTTCGGCCGCGGGCCGTTCGCCGGCCGGCTGGGCTCCCAGGTGCTCGGCCGCTGGGACAAGGTGCTCGACATCATGGACTCCCGCGAGGTGCCCTGGGCGCCGGTCCGCGAGCCGGACGAGGTGGGCCCGTGGGGTGCCTGGCTGCTCGGCCGCCCACCCCGGACAGCCGACCACCGCGCCGACTCCGCTTCGGCGCCGGCCCGCCGCCCCGACCACGCTTAGGCACCGCGCGACGCCTGCGTGATGCCTACCCGGTTCGCCTTATGGCAGCTCGACGGGTGTGGGGCCGGCGCCATTCGTGAGCCAACCGCGGACCAGGCCAGCCAGCCCCAGTGGGTAGACGGTCTCGGTCGTGGCGAGCACGTCCTCGACCGTTCACCAGGCCCAGTCCAGGGTGGACTTGCGCTCCACCTCGGTCCACTTCGCGTCGTCGACGTCGACCCGGGCGGGCAGCCGTACCACGAAGAACGTCTCCCGCTGGACGTAGCCGAGCCCGCCGAACTGGAAGCGCGAGGTGCGTAGACCCACCGCTGGCCCGACGTCGGCCAGCTGGATGCCGACCTCCTCGGCGATCTCCCGGATCGCGCCCTGCTCGGGGGTCTCGCCCGGGTCGAGGCCGCCCCCGGGTACGTGCCACCAGGTCGGCGAGTCGGCCAGGAACGGATCGTGCGCCTGGATCAGCAGGAAGGCGTCGGAGGGGTCGAGCAGCACCACTCGTGCGGCCACCCGCGGGATCGGTTCTTCCACCCGTCCACCCTGCCAGCCGCGGCTACAACCCCAGGCGGGTCTTCCCCAACGTCGCGATGAGGTCCGGGTCACCCGTGAGGTCGACCCGCGCGGCCGAACGCCGGCCGAAGCCGTAGAGCAGCAACTCGGCGGCCGGCCCGGCCAGGGTCACGGCGGGCTCGCCCTTGCGGGCGACGGCCCGGCCCGGCCCGTCGGTGCGTTGCAGCACGAGCCCGAACGGCACCCGGCGGTACGCCAGCCGTGCCATCCGGCGGGCCGACGCCCAGAGCGCCTCGCGCGTCTCGGGGTCCGGCTCCCGGGCCGCCAGGGTGCCTGGCGGCCCCGCCCGACGGACGTCCTCACCGTGCACGAAGAACTCGACCAGGTTCGTGGCGTTGTCGAGCGGGCCGATCCGGCTGGGCTGCCAGGCGGGCGGCCCGGAACGGAAGGTCGCCACCAGCTCGGGGAAGGAGCGGGACGCCCTGGTCGCCTGCTCGGCCCGTTCGGTGATTCCGTGCAGTCTCGGAATGATCAGGCCGGGGCCCGCCTTGGGAACCCGTTCGCGGGTGACGAGGTGCGCCACGAGGCGGTAGGTGTCCCAGCCCTCGCACAGCGTCGGGTGGTCCGGCCCGGCGGCCTCGATGACGTCGGCGAGCAGTGCCCGCTCGTCGCGCGCGCTTCCCATACGCGCACTGTAGGACACGCTCCTGGTCCCGCGCGCCGCCCCGCGAATGCCTTTCCCGCGGTTTTACCAGGCCGGGCGTAGCGGGTGGCGCTGTGTGTCATGCCGCACGCTGACTTCCGGCCCGACGCCTTTGGTGCACCCGTGTGCGGTCTTCCCGAGATGTCGCGCTGGCGGAGATATTTCGTTGTCTCCTGGTGTCTTCTATGTCGGGTGGCGGGCCGGACGTCCCTGGTGGGCGGGTGCCGGAGGTGTCGTCCGTGCGCGCCGTTCGGGCGGGCCGCGGCCTGCGTCTTCGTGGCGGGCAGGAGGCGCGGCCTGGAATCGGCGGTACCTGGGCGTCCGGCCTGCCCGCGCCCGGTGAGAGGTGGGCTGGGTTGTGTCACAATGTGCCGCGCTGCCCGGGGGGACGCGCTGCCCGGGCTCACTCGACGGTCCGGGGGGCTCGGCTGTGGGCGGGAGGAGAGCGCGATGTTGAGACCCGGTTGGGCCGGACCCTGGACGCGAGGCCTACTGGTGGCGCTGTCGACTATCGGACATCCGGTACCTGGCCGCTCGGCCGTTCGGTAGCTGTCCAGACGGATACCAGAAGGTCCTGTTGTCGACGGGCGAGAAGAGCGCGCACCACTGTTCAGCGGCGTTCCGTACCAAACTTGCGCCGGCCATTTCTTCTGGTTGTGCCTGCCCAGGGGCTCAACGTCACACGAAGACCCGAATGACACTGCTCACCGTGCCTGACGGCGCGGCGAGCGCGACACCTCGAAAGGCGCGGTCCCGACCGTGACGACACCTCCTCCGCCGTATGGCTCCCCGAACCCGCCCTACGGCCAGCAGCCAGGCTATGGGCCGCCGCCCGGGGGCTATGGCGCGCCCCAGGAGCCGGGCTACGGCTATGGCCAGGGCCAGCAGCCGCCGGGGTACGGCGGCCTGCCGGGCTACCCGGGCGGCGGCGCGCCCCAGCCGCCCTACGGCGGACCGCCTCAGCAGCCCTGGGGCGGCGCGCCGATCCCGAACTACCTGTGGCAGTCCATCGTCGTGACGATCCTGTGCTGCCTGCCGGCCGGCATCGTCGCGATCGTGAACGCGACGCGGGTGCAAACCCGTCAGCAGCTGGGGGACATCCAGGGCGCGCTGGACGCGTCCCGGCGGGCGAGAACCTGGTGCATCGTCTCGCTGGTCGTCGGGCTCGTGCTCGTCGTGCTCGACATCATTCTCATCGCCACCGGCGCGATGAGCATGGACTTCAGCACGCACTCGTCCTACAACGCCTGACCGGCTGTCGAGTCCAACCGATCAGGACGTCGGACGGGCTCGGGCGTCTGACGTTCTGGCATCGGAGCCGGCCGTCGGACCGACGGCCGGTCGGACGCCTCGTACCAGGCCGCTCCGCGTCCTCCTTGTTCTCGTAATCTGCCGACCTGTCTGATTGGCAGGCGCTGACCTCGCCCGAGATCCCACCCCCGGACCGGCACTGACGAGCTCCTGCGACTGGAGCGATCAGGAATTCATCGAAAGGCGCGGCCGCGACCGTGACGACTCCTCCTCCGCCTTATGGCAACCCTGGCGACCCTTACGGCCAGCAGCCCGGTTACGGTCAGCAGCCCGGTTACGGTTACGGTCAACCCGGCTACGGCCAGCAGCCTGGCTACGGTCAGCCGGTCTATGGCCAGCCGGGCTACGGCACGCCCGCGCCCGGTTACCCGCCGCCAGGCGGTTTCGGTGCCCCGCCGCCCGATGGCGCACCGATCCCGAACTACCTGTGGCAGTCGATCGTCGTCACCCTGCTGTGCTGCCTGCCGGCCGGCATCGTGGCGATCGTCAACTCGGCCCGGGTCCAGAGCAAGCAGCAGATGGGTGACATCCAGGGCGCGCTGGCCTGCTCCAGGCGGGCGCGAACCTGGTGCATCGTCTCGGTCGTCTCCGGGATTCTCTACCTACTCCTCATCCTCCTCCTCATCATCGTCTCGGTCGGCAGCTACAACTAGCTCCGCGAGCCGCCGCCGGGCCCCGGCCCGGAGACAGTCCGGTGGCTCTCCGGCTCGCTGGGGAGCCACCGACCGGGCCAGGGCCGGGCCCGAGGCCCGACGGCCTACTCCCAGCGGAGCAGGTCGCCGACCGGACAGCGGGCCAGCCCGCGGGCGGCGAGGGCGCCGGTCGCGCCGGCCAGCGTGAGGGTGCCGAGCACGATTCCGATGAGCACCGGCACCGGCGGCAGCAGCCCGAACCCGGGCCCGAGCCCGAGGCCGCTGGTCACCGCGTCCACCTGGATCCTGAAGACCAGCAGCCCCAGCGGGACGCCGACGATCAGCGCCAGCACCGCGAGCGCGAGCGCCGACACCGCGCCCTGCCCGACGATCTGGTGAGGCGTGGCGCCGAGCGCGCCGGTGACCCCGATGTCACGGGCGTTCTCCCGGTTCGACGCGACCAGCGAGAGCAGCATGTTGGTGAGCGCGACCAGTGCCAGCACCAGGATGATCATCATGGTCACGCCCTGAATGATCCCCTGACCGCTGATCGACGAGCTCTGGGTCGACAGTTCCACCCCGTCGCCGAGCCGGTGGGCCAGCGCCGCCTTCACCGTGTCCTTCGACGTGCCCGGCGTCAGCGTCATCCGGTACTGGTCGGGCACCGCGCCCGCCCCGAGGTCTGACCGCGGCATGAGCAGGATCTGCCCGCTGTCCTCCGTGGTCCGGTACCAGCCGACGATGCGGACACGGTGATCGACTCCGCTGATGTTGACGGTCGTCGTGTCGCCCACCCGCAGCCCCAGCTTGTCGAGCAGGCCGTAGCCGACGGCGGCCTCGCCGGACGCGTCCGGCAGCTGGCCCGCCCCCACCACGTAACCCGGCAGCCGCGGGCCGCCGAGCGCCCGGACATGAATCGTCTGGTCCTCGTCGCTGCCGCGCCGCTCGGTCTCCGACCACCAGCCGGCGATGCCCGGAGTCTCGTTCAGCGCCGTCTCCACTGTGGCGGGCGCGACGCTGCCCCGGCCGACCATCACCTGCCACGGATCGCCGGTGGCGGCCGGGCTGGTGAGCGCGTCCGCGACGGTCACGTTCCACCCGCCGCTGACGACCGCCCCGGTGACCGCGACCACCACCGTGAGCGCGGTGAGCGCGCCGCCAACCGGTCGGGCGGCGAGCCGGCCGACCCCGAGGAAGGCCAGCCGGCCGGGGACGAGGCTGGTCAGCCGGGCGAGCCGGCCGCCGCGCCGCCCGGCGGCTGGCGCGTCCCGCAGCGCGTCGACGACCGACGCCCGGCCTGCGCGTACCGCGCCCGCGACCGTCGCGAGCCCCAGTAGCAGGAGCAGCGCGCCGCCACTGACCAGCAGGTCGTGCGGCGCCCAGTGTGGCGCCGGCCGGCCCGTCACCGTCGCTCCGATGTCGACGTTCGGCGCCACGGTCTCGGCGATCACCCAGCCGAGCACCGCCGCGACCACCCCGAGTGCCAGGTGCTCGATCAGAAGTGCCGCCGTCAGCTGGGCCGGCCGGACGCCGAGGGCGCCGAACAGCGCCATCTCCCTGCGCCGGGCGACCATCCTGCTGGTCATCGCCCCGGCGACGATCACGCCGACGGCGACCAGCAGGAACGTGCTGAAGGCCGACACGATGGTGCCGAAGACCTGCTCGACCCTGGTGAGGTCACCCCGGGTGTCCGGCCAGGTGTTCGCGCCCCTGACCTGCTGGCCCAGCCGGGCCACGATCGTGCTCGCGACGCCCTCGGCCGACACTCCCGGGGCGTCCTTCAGCCAGTAGGTGATGCCGTCCGCCGGTCCGACCCGCGCGAGGCCAGCACCGGAGATCCACAGCCGGGCCTGGTCGCACTGCGGGAAGCCACAGTCGGTCAGCTCGTTCGCGGTGCCGGCGAGAGCGAAGGAGACGTCGCCGTGCGGGCCGCGCAGCGCGAGCTGGTCGCCGGGCCGCAGGCCCAGGTCGGCGGCCGCGCTGCGTTCGAGCACGATCTCGCCCGGCCCGTCCAGCCATCGGCCGGCGACGAGGGCGGGATGGTTCACGGCCACGTCGGGGCTGGCCAGCACGGTCGCCTGGCTGTGGTATTCGGAGTCGCCGTTCTCGGACGGCCCGCCGGCGCTCGACCGCCGCGACGCCGGCACGACGAGCGTCGTGTCGAGGAAGGGCAGCGGGCCGACGACCGCGCGCACGTTCGGAATTCCGCGCAGCGCGGAGGTCACCGCGGCCGCGGGTCGCAGCGTGGCGCCCGAGACGGACTCGCTGGAGCCGGAGATGGCCGGGTCGTAGGCCCACACGACGACATCGGCGACGTTGGTACGAGCCGCGAGCCGATCGATGGCCTTTTCACCTTGGCCCTGGACCGCGAAGCCGATGGAAAGCCCAAGTGCGGACAGGGTGAGTACCAGGACGGTGATCGCGATGCCGGAGCGGCTGCGGCCCCGCAGGCCGGCGGCCGCCAGCAGGAACACGGTGCGCATTACCAGCTCCCCAGCCCGAGCAGGTCGTTCAGGTCGTTGTCACCGCGGGCCGACCGCGCCCCGGCGGCCTCGTCGCCGAGGTCGTCGGCCGCCGCGTCGGTGCCTGTGGCACGGGTATCGGCCGCGTCAGTGCTGGCTTCGTGCGCGCCGGCGAGGGAGTGGCCGGCGGGCCGGCGCTCGTCGATGATCCGGCCGTCGCGCAGGAAGATCACCCGGTCGGCCGCGGCGGCGACCGCGTAGTCGTGGGTCACCATGATCAGCGTTTGGCCGCGCCTGTGCTCCTCTCGAAGCAGCTCGACGACCCGGCGGGAGGCGGTCGTGTCCAGCGCGCCGGTCGGTTCGTCGGCCAGCACCAGGGCGGGCCGGGTGGCGACCGCGCGGGCGATCGCGACGCGCTGCTGCTGCCCGCCGGACAGCGTCGCCGGCAGCGCGTGCGCGAGGTCAGTCAGGTCGACGGCGGCGAGCACCTCGGCGGCGCGCTCCTTCGCCGCGCGCCGGCCGACCCCCGCCACCCGCAGGCCGAGCTCGACGTTCGCCGCCACGTTCAGGTGCGGCACCAGATTGTAGTTCTGGAAGACGAAGCCGACGGTGCGCCGACGCAGCAGCGCCCGCCGTCCCGCCGAGAGTGTGGTGACCTCGTCGCCGCCGATTCGGATCGAACCGGCGTCCGGTGTGTCCAGGCCGCCGACCAGATGCAGCAGCGTCGACTTGCCGCAGCCACTTGGGCCGACGACGGCGACCCACTCGCCCGGCCTGACCGTCAGCGACACGCCTCGCAGCGCCGGTCGGGCGCGGTCTCCGCGGCCATATGACCTTTCCAGGTCGGTGATGGTGAGAATCGGTCCGGTCTTGGTCGCTGAGTCGGTCGCGTTCATGAGTCAGGTCCTTGGGGTGAGACGGGCCTCGACGAGGTCAAGCCAGCGCAGTTCGGCCTGCAGATGCAGCACGGACGCCTCGCGGAGCAGTTCGCCGACACCGGCGACACTGGCGGCGGCGCCGTCGGGGTTTGTTCCGTTGGTGGCAGGGCTGTCAGGTGTGGAGATCGGACTCTCCGCGGCGGCGGAGGAGGGCTGGCGGTGTGCCGCCTCGGTGAGCGCCCGCAGTGCCCGCAGGCAGCGGGTGCGATGGGCGGCGAGCGTGCGGGCGGCGCTGGTCGTCCCGGCGGACGACGCCTCGCCGGTGGTCGCCGCGTTGACGTCGTAGATCAGGCCGGCGACCAGCCGCTGGACGACGTCGCTCTTGCCGACCGGGAGATCGCTCGGTTCGTCGAGCCAGTCGCGCAGCGACTTGCGACCGGTCTCGGTCAGCTCGTAGACCTTGCGGTCCGGGCCGCCGCTGCCTTCCTCGACGTGATGCGTGACGGCGCCGTCCCGCTCCAGCCGCGTCAGAGTGACGTAGATCTGCCCGACGTTGATCGGCGGAGCGACGTCGCCGAACAGGTCGTCGTGCGCGCGCTTGAGCTCGTATCCATGGGCCGGGCCGCGGTCCAGGAGGGCGAGCATCAGGTACCTCACAGCACCTTCGCGCCCAGGGCGGCCCCCGAGCCGTCCTGCATAACGGTTATGTACCTCTGCATAACCGTTATGTACATCGGTTGGCTAGCGCCGTCAACCCCGCGACGCGCCAGCATCGCCGCCGGTGCGCAGCTTCGGAGCGGTAAGGCTGGGTCACGGATCGTGGTTGGCCGGGTTCGGAGGGTACTGGTGAGGGTTTTGGGTGCTTGAGGGGGCGATTTTTCCTTTCAGGGGGGTTGACGGGCGGGCAGGATCGGGGGCGTGCGGACACGGCCGGCATCTGAGGATGACTGGGCCGGAATCTGGCCGGTCTGGCACGCACAGGTATCGGGCGGTGACCTGCACGTGTGGCACCCGGAAACCACGGAGGCGGACGCCCGGAAGCTCTGGATGTTGCCGCCGCCGGCGGTCGTCCTGGTGATGGAGGACGACGAGGACGACGGACGTATCGTCGCCACGGCACAGATCGCCCCCGCGCTGCCGGGGCTCGGGGACCATGTCGCGCAGCTGGTCTTCATGGCCCATCCGGAGCGGATCGCGGACGGCGCGGACCGGGCGATGGCCGAGGCGGCGATCGAGCACGCGACCGAACTCGGCTACCGGGCGATGCAGTCCACGGCGGTGGTGGCGGGCAACACCCGGATGGTCGCCATCTGGCGGGTGCTCGCGTTCCGGGTGATCGGCACGCTGCCGTCAGCCTTCCGCCACCCCTGGAACGGCGACGTCGACCTGTACGTCATGCACCGCTTTCTCCCCTACAAGACCTACCGGCCCCGCCGGCAGGACTAGCTAGTCCTCGCCGGGCTGGCGCTCGATCGCGGTGGTCTGTGCCCGTTCGTCCGCGAGTGCCGACCAGTGCGGGTGCTCGGAGACCGCCCACCAGCGTGGGACGTGGCCGGTGCGCATGCCGGCGCGGGCGACCGGGTCCCGCGAGGCCATCCAGAGGTGGCCGCAGACCGCGAAGAAGATGCCGTACGCGAGCAGGGTGTGCACGAAGGACGCGCCGGTTCGGTAGCGATCCGGAATGCTGAGGTCCTGGCCGAGATACATCATCAGGCCGGTCCCGAGGAAGACCAGGATCGAGCCGGCGACCACCGCGGCGTAGAGCTTCTGGCCCGCGTTGAACTTGCCGCCGACGCGGTGGGTGCTGACCGGCCGTGCGACCGTGATCCGCCCGGTCGCCAGGCGCGCGGACCTTCGCCGGCGTGCCGAGCCGAAGGGGAGACGGGCCCGCAGCCAGGCGCCATCCTCGGCGACGAAGCGGTTGAGCTCGGTCGTGTCCCGGCGGAAGCCGGCCGCCAGCCAGCCGAGCAGCGCGGGGACGGGCAACGCCAGCCCGCAGTACAGGTGAATGTCCGCGATCAGCGCCCGCCGGCCGAACATGAGCGACAGCGGCGGTAGATAGAGGATCGCGGCCGTCGCCAGGCAGACGCCCAACAGCGCCGCGGTGGCGCGGTGTACCCAGCGGGTCGCCGGGCCGAAGCGGCGGATCTCCTCCCCGCCCGGCGTCGCGGCCGACTCCTGCCGGCCCTGGAGCACAGACATGCTCAGACCGGCTTGTCGCCGCGGCCGTTGGACTTACCGATCCAGGCCTCGATGTCGTAGCCGCGCCGCTCCCAGTAGCCGGGAGCGACCGTGTCGACGACCTCGATCTCGCCGAGCCATTTGATCGACTTGTATCCGTACATCGGCGCGACGTAGAGCCGAACCGGCCCGCCATGCTCGAAACTGACCGGGCCGCTCAGCATGCGCAGCGCCACGAGGACATCCGGCCGACGGGCCTCCTCCAGGGTCAGGCTCTCGTCATAGCTGCCGTCGAACGAGCGGAAGATGATCGCCCGGGCCGCCGACCGCACGCCGACGCGGTCGAGTAGATCTCCGAGCTTCACTCCGGCCCACGGCACATCGCCGACCCGCCAGCCGGTGACGCACTGGAAGTCGCGGGTGAGCTTCGTCTGCGGCATCGCCTCCAGATCCGCGAGCGTCAGCGTCGCCGGCTCGTTCACCAGGCCGTGGACCTTGAGCTGGTAGGTGGCGGCGGACAGATGCGGCACCGAGCTCGTCACCGTGTAGATCTGGAATCCGTCGCCCGGAATGAGGTTCGTCAGGCCGGTGGTGTCCCTGGCCCGCAGCGGCGCCACGGCCTTGTCGAGCGTCCGCTGCACCGTGGAACCGACGGCGACGCCGACCGCGCCGAGCGCGGCCACGCCGAGCACCACCCGGCGTCCGATCGGAGCCCCGTCAGCCACCTTCTCAGTGAACACCGGAGCGCCCGTCGGCGAACGGGCGCGGCTGGTCCTTCGCCAGTTCTTAAGAACTGCCCGGTGACCCGTCGAACCCGGCGCGTCAGCCCGGCGCCGCACCCCCGCTCGGCCCCGGTGACCTGGTCATCCGCGCGTGCGGGCCGGGAATACTGGCTGGCCGCCGGCCTGCCGGCCCGCCGCGCGCCGCCCGCGCCGCCGAATCGCGGCCGCCGCGCGGGTGTCCCCGGGTGTCCCGGGAGCGCGGTGAGTCAGGACGTGACGTCGCGACGGGCGAGGCTGACGACCCCGACCAGCGCCAGCACGGCCGCATACGCGAGGCCGAGCAGCAGTGGGCCGCGATAGCCGGAGACGACGTTCCCGCCGGTGCCGATGTCGTTGAACACCAGGCCCGGCAGCCATGTGGCCGCGTTCAGCCAGGCCTGCTGGACGATGTGCTCCAGCGGGAACATCCACGCGACGCCGATCAGGACGGCGGCCGTCGTCGAACGGACCAGCAGCCCGAGCGTCGTCCCGGTGATGGCGAAAAAGGTCGTCGCCACCAGCACGTTCAGGTAATCCTTGCCTGCCTCGCGCAGCGCGTCGGCCGTCCACCACTGATCAGTCGGCACGTTCCGAAGCTCCGCCATCAGTACCGAGGTTGCCGCGCTGAGCACGAACGCGCCGACCAGGGCGACGACGAGCAGACCCAGCAGCGCGCCCATCCGGCCGGCCAGCCAGGCCACCCGGCGCGGCTCGCGCATGAAGATCACCCTGATCGTGCCCTGGGCGTACTCCGTCGCCGTCGTCGCGGCGCACAGCACCATCAGGAGCAGGCCGGTGAACGTTGAGCCGATCCGGAAGCCGAGGACCAGCCCGCCGGGGGTCGCCAGCTCCTGCAGCGTCGGCACGCTGACCTCGGGCCCGCGACCGGCCTCGATCAGGCCGTTCTTGGCGAGCGCGAAGCTCAGCACGCTGGACAGCACCGCGAGCGCCGCGAGACCGCCGATTGCCAGGAAGGTGCCCCCACGACGCAGTTTGCGCGCCTCAGACCGGAAACTACGACCAACTGCCACCAGACGGCCGTTCCTTGCGGATCTCTCCGGCCACGGGTGGCCTTCCCGCTCAGCCCGGCCCTCCTGACCGAAGGCGGACAGCCCGCCGCCACGGCTGACCTGGTCGTCGACAAGCTCGTCGGTCCAACGCCCTGGGCGTTCGATGGCGGAATGCGCGTCGATGGGTTTTGCGGCGCCCTGGTTTGTCATCGCAGTGCTCCCGACCGTTCCGTGACGACGCTGACGACGCTCTGCTGACCCGCGCCGCCCGCGGTGACCAGACCCGTATAGCGCTCCTCCAACGTCACCCGGGCCGGGGCGATCTCCACCAGGGTGATCCCCTGCGCATGCGCGGCCCGATTCAGCTGGGCGAGCGGATCCACCGCCTGCGCGTGCCCTTCTGCGGCCAGGCCAGCCGGAGGCTGACGCGGGACGAAGGCGGCGAGCACCCGATCCGCGTCCCGCTCGACGGCGAAGCCGAGCCCGGCGGCGAGGTCGGCGAGCATGCCGACGTCCGCGGGCAGCTCCGGCCGCAGCGTGACCCGCTGGCCACCGCCGGCCAGCAGCCCGTCCGGCGGGCCCTGGTAGGCGAGCCGGCCGCGATCGACCACCATGATCCAGTCGCAGATCTGCTCGACCTCGGCCAGCAGGTGCGAGGACACGACGACGGTCCGCCGCCGGCCACCGCGTACCGCGAGCCCGCGGATCAGCTCGCGCATGAGCCGGATGCCCAGCGGGTCGAGGCCGTTCGTCGGCTCGTCGAGCACCAGCAGGTCGGGGTCGCCGAGCAGCGCGGCGGCGATCGCCAGCCGCTGCTTCATGCCCAGCGAGTAGGACCGCACCTCGTCCTCGGCCCGCTCGGCGAGGCCCACCTCGGCCAGCACCGGGTCGACCTCGGCGACGTCCAGGCCCGCCAGGAGTGCCAGCGCCTCCAGATTGCGCCGGGCCGACAGCCGCGGGTAGAGCGCTGGACTCTCGATCAGCGCCCCGACCCGGGGCAGATAGCGCGCCGGCTCGCGCAGCGGCTGGCCGAGCACGCTGCCCGCTCCGGCCGTCGGCCGCACCAGGCCAAGCAGCATGCGCAGCGTTGTCGTCTTCCCGGCCCCGTTCGGCCCGATGAACCCGGCCACCGCCCCGGCCGGGACGCGCAGGTCGAGATCGTTGACGACGACCCGTCGTCCGTATCGCTTCGACAGACCCCGCACGTCGATGGCGATCGCTCCCCGGCCCGCCGGGTGGCGCTCGTGCGCCAGCCCGTCAGGCGGCGGCTTCTCGCCGGCGGCGGGCGTCATCCGACGATCCGGAAGGTCGGATGGTCGGCCGGGTCGGGCAGCGCCCGGAACGCGCCCGCCACGCCGGGCGCCGAGCCGAAGGACCGCTGGTAGGCGGCCAGTATCGGGGGGCGGTCCGCCGCGGGCATCTCGGTGGCGGTGATCTTGAACGTGCCGCGGCCGCCGGCGCGGGTCAACAGGCCGTGGCCGGCGGCGCGCAGGTCGAGCGCCCAGTCCGTCACGCCGAACGCCGCGACCAGGTAGGACGACCCGTCGAACTCCAGCACCGCGACGGGGGTCGTGCGCCACCGGCCCGTCGCCCGGCCCGGTACCGACAGCCTGCGCACCAGCGCCGGGCGGAACCGCGGCGCCAGCCGGTCCCCAACCGCCCGCGCGATCCAGGGCCGGCGCACATAGGGCCTCGTGGACGACGTCATGGTGCGTCTGAAGTTCCTCGGTGACCTCATGACGACGAGGGTGCGGTCACCGACCCGGTCGCGTCGTCGCCCCAGCGGCGACACTTCGCCTACGCCACCCGCCGTACCCCGCCCCCGGGTGCACGGCCTGGGCGCTCAGCGGCGCGGCAGCGTTGTCTGCGCGGTCTCCCGGTTCCGAGCGTTGCGCGCAGCGGTTTCGTGAGGTGGCGTCGTGCGTCGGCTCGTGTCGTGCGTTCCGCGGAGCGGTTCGTGAGGTGGCATCGTGCGCCAGCCCGTATCGCGCGTGCGGCGGAACACCTCCACGGCGCGGGCGGTGGCCCGGGAAGACGCCAGTGCGCGGCGTTGGCGGCGAGCGGCGAGACGATTCCGGGTAGCCGCGCCGTTCCGCGCGTTCCGCGGAACGGCTCGCCACTGGCCTGCGCCTCGGCCACGGAACGTTGGCCACGAAGTGCTAAGCACGGCTCAGCGGCGGCTTCTTCGGCCGGTACGGAGGTGCGGTCACCGCAGGTTGCGCATGACCTCCGCGACGGCGGCGCTCACGCTGGCCGCCCTGGCACGGTCCGCGGATGCGCGGCTGGGCTCCAGCTGGGCGGCCTCGGCGCGGTCGACCGTCACCCAGGGCGAGACCCAGCCGGAGCGGGCGAGCTCGTCGTACTCGTCGGCGACCCGTGCCTGCAGGGCGTCGTCCGCCTCGTACCGGTCGGGAGCGCGGCTCGCGTCCAGCGCCGCGCGGGCGCGTGCCTGCGAGCGGGCGACGCCGACGGGCACGCGCAGCAGAACCTGCAGGTCAGGACGCGGCAGCGCCAGATCGCCCAGCTCCAGCGTGGCCACCCACTCCCGGAAGGCGGACCGCTCCTCGGCCGGCAGCCGGGCCGCGCCGTACGCGGCGTTCGAGGCGACGTACCGGTCGACGAGCACGACGGCGTCCCCAGTGGCGGCGGCGGACAGCTCCGGGCCCGCGTTCGCCCGGTCCAGGGCGAACATCAGCGCGCTGGCCCGGGCCGACGCGGCGACCGGCGCCAGGGCCGGGTCGCCGGTGAGCATCGCGCGCACCGCCGGGCCGAGCGGGGCCACGGCGTATCGCGGGAAGGCGAGCGTGCTTGCTTTCCATCCGGCCTGGGCGAGCGCGTCGAGCAGCGCCTCCGTCAACGTCCTCTTGCCCGCCCCGTCGATCCCCTCGATCGCGACGATCACTGTGCGCAGGCCCCCTCGCCCCTTCAGACCGACCGCCCAGGCTACCGGCGCCACCCGCCTGGCCGACCGCACTCGTCACAGGCTCGGCTCCCCGCAGGCCCGGCTCTCGACAGGCCGGGGTCGTCACAGGCCTGGTTCCTGACAGGCCGGGGTCGTCACAGGCCTGGTTCCTGACAGGCCGGGCTCTCGACAGGCCGGCGTCGTGACTGGCCCGGTCGTGATCGGTCGGGGCCGCGCCGTTACCCGGTACGGTCGCGGGCGTACGGGAGATACGCGCGCGAGGGGATGCCAGCGGGGCCGGGCGGCGTTACCGTCGGCTGGATGGACGGAACGTGGTTTCGGCGGAACCTTCGGTATCTGCTGGTCGATTTTCATCTGTCGGCCGCGTTCATCGCCGTGTTTCTCGCCAGCGCCGACCACTGGGCCGGCACGCCACCGTCGCCACACCGGGCGGTCGACGCGCCTGGCTACGCCCTGCTGATCGGGATCGCGGTCGTCCTGCTGGCCCGCCGATGGGCGCCGCGGCCGACGTTGGCGCTCGAAGGGGCGCTGGTCGGAGCCTTCCTGGGCCTGGGATATCCGGAGGGCCCGTACTTCATCGCGCTGGCGGTCGCGGGCTTCACCGTCGGGCGCGGGAGCCCGCGCCGGATCGCCGCCTTGGCCGCGGTCTGCATGACCTGCCTGCTCGCCGCTGGCGAGGCGACGAGTTACGGCCGCGGGCTGGCCGGCGGCGGCTGGGACCTGGCCGCGGGGCTCGGCGCGGCGCTCCTCGTGGGCTCGGGCCCGGTGGTCGTCGGCTCGCTGGCGCGGGAGCACCGTGCCTGGCGAGTCACGGCAGAGGCGGAGGCACGCCAACGCCTGATCGACGCCGAACGGCTGCGGATGGCCCGCGAGGTGCACGACGTCGTCGGGCACAGCCTCTCGATCATTTCGCTGCAGGCCGGTGTCGCGCTGCACGTGCTGGACCGCCGCCCCGAGCAGGCCCAGCTCTCGCTGGAGGCCATCCGCCGCACGTCCGTCGAGGCTCTCGACGAGCTGCGCGCCACCCTCGCCCTCACCCGCGCCGGCCAGACCGCGGCTGACCACACCACGGTTGACCAGACCGCCGGGGGCCGCTCGACGCTGCCCGAACGCCCGGGCGGCTCAGCCGTGCCGGTCCAACCCTCGACGGCGGCTGGGGAGCCGGATCGGGCGACAGCGCAGGGACCGGCGACATGCTCAGAGCGACTGTCAGATCCGGCCGCGGCGCCTGCGGCGCCTGGTGGCCCGACGTCCGTCACGGCGTCGGCGCCCCGGCCGCCACTGGAGGTGAGCGCGCATCCCGCCGAACGGGCCCCGCTCACGGGTCTGCGCCGCCTCCCCGGGCTGCTGGCCGAGGTACGGCTGTGTGGGGTGCCCGTCGAGGCTGAGACCAGTGGGCCGCTGGGCGAGCTGCCCGCCGACGTCGACCTCGCCGCGTTCCGGATCGTCCAGGAATCGCTGACCAACGTGCTGCGGCACGCGCGCGGCGCCCGGGTCGCCGTCCGGCTGCGCGTCGACGCCGCCGCGGTCACGATCGAGGTCGCCGACACCCCGCCGCGGCGGCGCGATCCGGCACCCAGCGCTTCCAGGAGTGCGGTCCATGGGCTGATCGGGTTGCGTGAGCGCGCCGAGGAACTGGGCGGATGGCTCGACGCCGGGCCATGCGCCGAGGGCGGCTGGCGGGTCCGCGCCTGGCTGCCCCGCCGGGCGGCACCGGTCGTGAGGTCCGGAGCGTGACCGACGGAGGACATCGTTGATCAAGGTTGTGGTCGCCGACGACCAGCCGCTGATCCGGCTGGGGCTGCGGGTTCTGGTCGAGACCGAGGACGACCTGGAGCTCGTCGGGGAGGCGGAGGACGGCTGCGGCGCAGTCGAGCTCGTCCGCCGTACGAGACCGGACGTCGCGCTCTTCGACATCCGGATGCCCAGGCAGGACGGCCTTTCCGCGTTGCGGGAGGTCACCGCCGACCCGGCCCTGAGTCACACCCGAGTGGTCATGGTCACGACCTTCGAGCTCGACGAGTACGTGTTCGAGGCGCTGCGCGGCGGCGCCTCCGGATTCGTGCTCAAGGACAGCGAACCCACCGACCTGCTGCGGGCGATCCGAGTCGTCGCCGCCGGCGAGTCGCTGCTCTCCCCGGCGGTCACCAGGCGGGTCATCGAGGCGTTCGCCCGCCGCCCGGTCGGGCCCGGCGCGCCCGATCTGGGCGGCCTCACCGAGCGGGAACGCGAAGTGATGGGCCTCGTCGGCCATGGCCTGTCCAACGACGAGATCGCCACCCGGCTCGTCATCAGCCCGGCCACGGCCCGTACCCACGTCAGTCGCGTCATGGTCAAACTCGGCGCCCGCGACCGCGCCCAGCTGGCCGTCCTGGCCCATCAGGCGGGTCTCGACTAAGACGACGCGGGGGCTCGGCCGGGGGTGCTGGTGGCCTGGGCGGCAGGGGCGGGAGACTGGCGGGCGTCGGCCCGCTATGGCCGAACTGCCTGACACGCAGGAGGCGGCGTGCGGAGGTCTCGCCGGAGCGGAGCGAGGGCGGGGCCGGAGCGCGCAGCCGACGGAGTGGCAGTGGTGGTTCTGACACGCAGGAGGCGGCGTGCGGAGGTCTCGCCGGAGCGGAGTGAGGGCGGGGCCGGAGCGCGCAGCCGACGGAGTGGCAGCAGAGGTACTGACCGTGGGGAGCGCTGTGATCGCTGGAGCCGTGCCGGCCGAGAAGAACAAGGCGGCGGCCGTCGCCGCGGACCTGCGGGCGCGGGGCGTGGTCGTCGTCGCGCTGACCTGGGTCGACAACAGCGGGGTCACCCGGGTTAAGGGTGTGCCCGTCGGCCGGCTGGAACGGGCGGCGAAGTCCGGTGTCGGCGCGTCGCCGGTGTTCGACGCGTTCCTCCTGAACGACGACATCGTCGCCGGCCGGTACGCGGGCGGCCCCGTCGGCGACCTGCGGCTGTTTCCCGATCTCGACCGGGCCGTCCCGCTGGCCGCGCAGCCGGGCTGGGCGTGGGCGCCCGCCGACCGGTTCGACCAACTCGGCCGCCCGCACCCCCAGGACGCCCGGGCGATCCTGCGGCGGGAGGCCGAGGCGTTCGCCGAGCTGGAGCTGCCCGCGTTGGCCGGGATCGAGATCGAATGGGCGGTCTACCCGGCCGACACACCGGCGGGCAAGGTGCCGGAGCCGGCGGCACCCGGCCCCGCCTATGGCATGGGGCGGGTCATCGAGCAGTCCGACTACCTGAGCGACCTGACCGGCGCGCTCGCTGACCAGGGCCTGCGGGTCGACCAGATCCACCCCGAGTACGCGCCCGGCCAGTTCGAGGTGTCGATCGCCCCGGAGGACCCGGTCGGGGCCGCCGACAGCAGCGTGCTCGTCCGCCAGACGATCCGGGCCGTCGGCGCCCGGCACGGCCTGCGTACCTCGTTCTCGCCGGCGCTCGTCGCGGCCGGCGTCGGCAACGGCGGGCACGCCCACGTGAGCCTGCGCCGGCCCGAGCGGCCGGGCGAGGGCGGCAGCCGTGAGGTGCTCGTCGACGGCACGGGGCCTGCCGGGCTCAGCGCGCTCGGGGAGCATTTCAGCGCCGGCATCCTGGAGCACCTGCCGGCGCTGCTGGCCGTGGGAGCGCCCAGCGTCGCCTCCTACCTGCGGCTGGAGCCGTCGCGGTGGGCCGGCGCGTTCGCCTGCTGGGGGGTGGAGAATCGAGAGGCGGCGCTGCGGCTGGTGACGGGCCTCGCGGTCGGCGGCCAGGCCGCGCAGGCCGCGGACGCCGAGCTCAAGGCGAGCGCCGAGCAGTGGTTCGCCGCGTCGCCGAACCTTGAGATCAAGTGCTTCGACCTGACGGCCAACCCCTACCTCATGCTGGCCGGACTGCTGGCCTGCGGCCGCTCCGGCATCGAGCGGGCGGCCCGGCTGCCCGCGCCGGTCGACGTCGACCCGGTGACGCTGTCGGCGCGGGAGCGCGCCAGCCGCCGCATCGAGCCGCTGCCCGCCCGGCTCGGCGACGCGGTGACGGCGTTCGAGCGTGATCCCGTTCTGCTCGCCGCCTTCGGACCCGAGCTGCACGACACGATCACCACCGTGCGCCGCGCCGAGATCGACCTGTTCGCGGCCGCCACCCCCGACGAGATCGTCACCCAGACGATCTGGCGCCACTGACGCGCTTCCCGCCGACGGGCCGGGCCAGACAGACCGACCCAGCCACCGAACAGGAACCGACCAGCGAACCCACCTACGGCCTGAAGCTCGGCAGTCTCACGGTGGGCAGGTGGAGGCCGCCGCCATCCGGGGTGGACGGCGGTGCCGTGGCAGTGCGCCTGGGTGGTGCCGGGCTCGCGGTGACGCGAGGCGCGGACGCGGCGGCTGGCGCCGTCACGGTCCCCTCCGTGGCGGACGCCTCCTGCGCAGCGGAGGTGTCCACCACCAGCGAGTCGCCCGCACTCGGGGTGCCGCCCGGGGTCAGGACCGTCGACGTGGCGGCCGGGGGCCGTTGGGCGTCCGCCGGCCTCGCGTCGTCCGAGTTGCCTCGGCTGACGACCAGACCTGCCACGAGGGCAGCGACGCCCAGCCCGGCAGCGACGACCGGGAACGGCGTGACATGCCACGACTGGCGACGGTGGACGCCCATGGGGCACCACTATGGGGCATACCAGGCAATTTGTCTGCCTGCCCGATAGCCACGTTTGGGGACTTTTGGCCGCCGACCCGGGACCGGGCTAGGCTTGCGCAACCACTTCGTCGGCCAGGTGGGCCGCCCGCTTCTCGGCTTGGTGGGTGGCGAAGGCGTCCAGCCCGCGGAGGAACTCGGCGACCTCGTCCCTGGCCTGTTCGGCGGCGGCGTCGAGCCCTTCCAGCTGGAAGAACTTCCATTGCCGCAGAACCGGCGTCAACACCTCATCGTGGTGGATACGCAGGTCATAGATGCCGGCGTCGGCAATGCGGCGGGCCTTCTCGTTGAAGTCGAGTATCCCGGTGCCGGGCATCTCGAAGCCGATGACCTCGTCGCGGATCGCCTGCACGGTCCGGCTGGGGTCGAGCTCCAGCGCGGCGGCCGTCAGGTTGCGGTAGAAGATCATGTGAAGGTTCTCGTCGGCGGCGATCCGTGCCATCAGCTTCTCGGCCAGCGGGTCCTCGGCGAACCGGCCGGTGTTGCGGTGCGCAATCCGGGTGGCCAGCTCCTGGAACGTCACATAGGCCATGATCTGCAGCGGGGTCTTCTCGCCGCTGCTGAAGCCGACCTGCAGCTGGTGCATCCGGCCCCGTTCGAGGGCGACCGGGTCGATACCGCGGGTGACCAGCAGGTAGTCGCGCATCGCGATCGAGTGCCGGCCCTCCTCGGCGGTCCACCTACCGACCCAGGCGCCCCAGGCGCTGTCCAGGCCGAACCCGACGGCGATCTCGCGGTGGTAGCTCGGCAGGTTGTCCTCAGTCAGCAGGTTGACCTCGAACGCCAGCTGGGCGATCTCCGACAGCGTCGACTGCCCCGGCTCCCAGGGCTGGGCGTCGAAATCCCGGCCCTGGCTCCACGGCACGTACTCGTGCGGCATCCACTCCGCGGCCAGGCCGAGGTGCCGGTCGACGTTCGCCGCGGCCACGGGCTCGAGGTCTCGCAGCAGGTCCTGATCCGTGTACGAGGTCATAAATTGATCCTCGCAGCGGAACCTCGGCGGGACCATGTCCCGTCGGAGTGGACTATGCGGAGACGAACTGTTCCCCGGGAACAGTTCGTAGTGTCGACCATGGGCCCGGGAGTCGGGCGGCCACCAGCGCCCAGGGCGGCCAGCGGCGCCGCCCGGGGCGTCCGTTGTCCACAGCTATCCACAGGGATGGGTCAGCGGATCCGGCGGCAGAATCCATACAGCGTCGGCAGAAACCCCTTGCTACCGGGAGAGCCGGGCGATCCAGGACGCGCGTCTGTGCACAGGCCACGGCCGGTTCTCCACAAGTTATCCACAGGCCTGGGGCTGGCTGTCCCCAGCCTTGCGCTCGGCCCCGTCCAGACGCTTCGTGACTGGCCAGTCTGGGAAAGCACTCCGCGTGCGGCTGCCCAGGATCGAGACGCTCCCACTCGTCGACCACCACTGCCATGGGCTGGTGCGCAGAGAGCTGGACCGAGCCGAGTTCGAACGAGCCATGACCGAGGCCGACCACCCCGCGCCGCCGGGAACGTCGTTCTTCGACGGCCAGCTCGGCTTCGCGCTGCGGCGGTGGTGCGCCCCGGTGCTGGACCTGCCCCCGCACGCCAAGCCGGACGATTACCTGGAGCGCCGCGCCGAGCTTGGCGCTGACGAGGTGGCCGCCCGGATGCTGCGCGCGGCGGGCATCGAGGAGTTCTGCGTCGACACCGGATTCGCCCCGGAACGGCTGACCAGCTCCGCCCAGCTGGGTGCCGCGGCCGGTGCCCGCGCCCACGACGTCGTCCGGCTCGAACCGCTCGCCGAGCAGGTCGCGCTCGACATCGTCACCGGCCAGGTCGGCGTCGCGCACTTCCCCGACCTGGTCCGCTCTCGGCTGGCCGCCCGCGCCGGCCGCTCCGGGCGAGCGGGCGGCACCGGTACTGGTCCGCCTCAGGCAGCTGCCAACGCCGAAGCGCCAGGCGTGTCCGGCAAGCCCGAGGCGGCTGGCGACGTGGGGAAGGCCGCCGTCGTCGGCGTCAAGTCGGTGGCGGCGTACCGGGTGGGGCTCGACCTGCCGGCCACACGGCCGACGGACCGCGCCGTGATCGCCTCCGTCCGCGGCTGGGTGAGCCGGCTGCGCGCTGGCGCGCCGATCCGGCTGGCCGACCCGGTGCTGCACAGCTTCCTGATCTGGACGGGCGCCGACCTCGGCCTGCCGGTACAGATCCACACCGGCTACGGCGACACCGACCTGCACCTGGCCCGCGCGAACCCGCTGCTGCTCACCGACCTGCTGCGGGAGCTGAGCCAGACGGGCGCCCCGGTTCTCCTGCTGCACTGCTACCCGTACCACCGGGAGGCCGGCTATCTGGCACAGGTCTTCCCGCACGTCTACCTGGACGTCGGCCTCGCCACCCACAACGTCGGACGGGCGAGCGCGACGGTGCTCGGGGAGGCGCTGGAGCTCGCGCCGTTCGGCAAGATGCTCTTCTCGACGGACGCGTTCGCGCTCGCCGAGCTCTATCTGCTGGGCGCGACGCTGTTCCGCCGAGCACTCGGGGAGTTCCTGGCCGGCGGCGTCGAGGCCGACGACTGGACGGTCGAGGACGCGCAGCGGGTCGCCGAACTGATCGGCGCGGGCAACGCCCGTCGCGTCTACCGCCTGGCCGAGCCGGCAGCTGCCCAGGCTGGCGCCGAGCCGGCCATCCCGCGGCCCACGGCGGAACCAGGCGCCGCCGGCGCCGCGAAGGCGGCCGCGGCCCGTCCACCGTCCGCAAAGGCCACCGGCAGGACGGGGAAGCAGGCCAAGCCGGAGAAGACGGCTGCGCACAGCCAGGCAACGCCACCGCGGCAAGCCGCCAAGCCATCCGCGGCCAAGCCGACCGCGTCGAAGCCAGCTGCTGCAAAACCGGGCGACGCCGAGCCGGGCCCTGCCGAGCCCGCCGCCGGCAGTGCCGACGCGTCCGCCCCGGCCGCCACAGCCGGGCAGAAGGCGGCGAAGCCGGCCAAGCCCAAGCCCGCGGCGGCCCCGAAGCCCGCCACGGCGAAGCGGGCCGCGCCCAAGAAGGCAGGTGGCGCCGCTTCCCGGTCGCGTAAGCAGGCTCCCGTACCGATCTCACTGATCAAGGAACCGCGAGGCAAGGAGCACCACGGCTCGCCCAAGCCGCCGAGGTCCCGTTCGCATGGCACCGCGGCCCATCCCCCCAGAGGGGACGAGACCGGCTGAGCGTTGACGTTGACGGGCTGGGGCGAAGCCCCGTCAGCTGTTGTCTACCGGGTCGGTGGCCCCGGCGGTAGCGGTCGGCTGATCGCCGTCCGCCTGTGCAGTTGCGCGGTCGGCGCCGGCGGTGAGCTCCGGAGCGTTTCGAATGCCGGCGAGGACGGCCTCCAGCACGGCGCCAAGCTCGTCGAGGCCGGGCCCGGGTAAGCCGGCGGCCCGACCGGTGAGCAGCCCGATCGGCGCGAGATACAGGAACCAGGCGACGGCCTCGGGGGACAGGTCGGTGCGCAGCTCGCCATCCTCGCGGGCCTGCTCGACGGCGCAGCGGACGACGTCGAGCCGTGCCCGCAACACTTCGCCAAGCGCCTGGCGCAGCGTCGGCTCGCGGCGCGCCGCGATGATCGCTTCGAGGAGCAGCGCCTGTTCGCGGGACAGCCGCCGGCCGCCCGCCGCGGTCGAGGTCGCCGTCGCGAGCAGCGCACTGCCCAGTTCCCCGTGGCCGACGTGCGCGAGTGCCTGCACGGCGTGGTCGACGGCCCGGCCAGCGGCGTCGGCCAACAGGGCTGCCATGTCCGGGTAGTGGGCGTAGATCGCCCCGGTGGTCACACCCGCCCGGTCGGCGATGTCCCGGACACGGACCCGGTCATACCCGCGTTCGGCGAACAGGTCGACAGCGGCCGCGAGGAGCCGGTCGCGGGTGACCTCCGGCTGGCGGCGACGCCCCGCGGGGCCTTTTCCGGTGGCGGGGCTACGCAGGGCCATCGCACCAGTCTGCCCGGTTCCGTGACCGTTTTCGCCCACCTGGGCCATACCGTCTCGCCAGACCTGGGCCATACCGTCTCGCCGGACCCGGGCCGTGCCGTCTCGCCAAACCCGAGCTGTGGAGTTCGCCGATGAGTCGCCGGGCGCCGCCGGTGACCGTCAGCCGCCGAAGTCGCTGGAGCCGGGAGGCGGGCACTCGAGCGCGAGGTCGGCCAGTACCTGGGCCGGCGCGACAGAGCAGCCGACCTCGTAGCTGCCGAGCTGAACGAGCTGCCAACCGGACGCCGTGCGGTGCAGCACGCCCTGCGCCCGGTCGATGGTGTCGGTGACGGGCAGCAGCTGTGCCCAGGCCCAGGTCGGGTCGCTGCGGGACAGCTTCGCGTCGACGACCCGGTAGTCGTCCGACGGGACCTGGCTGGTCAGGTCGCTGTGCTTGATCGCGGCCGAGATCGCCGCCGCGTCGTTCGCCGACGGCGCGACCGAGCCCGCGGGCTGGCCGCCGACCGTCGTCGGGGCTGAGGTGGTGACCGCGCCGACCTGAGCGAGGGTGGTCACGCCCCCGGCGGGGGTGTCCGTCGCGGCTGGAGTCTCGGTCCGAGTCGACGGGACCGCGGCGGGCGCCGAGCTCGCCAGGCGCTGCTGGGGAACGCTGCCGTCGCCCGGGCTGCTCGCGAACGCGACCGCGCCGCCGACCGTCACCACGCCGGCGACCGCGAAGGTCGCGGCAGGCAGCGCGATCCGGCGCGCGATCACACTGCTCGAGGTGACGCGACGCGCGCGGTCGTGCGTCGACGATTCGGCGGTCTCCCGCGACCGGTTCAACGAGGCCGCGTGCCGCCTCCCGGGGCGCGTGGAAGCGGTCGATCCGGCGGGAGCTGCTCGCGAGACGGACCGAGGATCAACGCGGTGACGGGCCATGGGTTGCACATCCCCAAGTGTGCTCGGCTCATTCCAAGAATTTTCTGGCCGAGAGGGGTCGCCCTCCCGACAGTCACGGGACGTATTTGCGGTATGTCTGCATACGAAGCCTCGTGGACCACTATTGCTTGAGGCAATAGCCCACCGGTGTCTCAGCGTGGTGTTCGTGGTACCCGGCTGGTTGGGCCGGAACTGTTCGCCCAGATGTGCCATGGCGTGGGCGGCGCCCGGGCGGTGCGGCTCGTCCCAGCCGGCCCGCACGAGTGTGGTGCCGGTGCCACGTGAACTACTCGCGGGGCCTCCGGTCAGGGACTGTTCAGGAAAACCACAGCAGGTCCGGCGAACCTTGAGGTATGACAACGCACGAGCCGGCGTCCCAGGCGGTTGACACGAGCGTGCCGGACCAGCGCGTTCAGGCCGAGGAGACGGCGGCCACCGGCGGCGCGACTGAAGCGGCGGGTAACGGGGCCGTCACGGCTGACCCGGCCGGGCCGGCCGCTGGCGCAACGATGGGCGGCCCTGCCACGGCCAGCCAGGGCGGCGGCGTGCTCGCGCCCGAAGCGCCAGAAGAAGTCGACGGGTCTGACGGGCCTGGCGAGGACGACGCCGACCGGGGGCCCACCCCTGCCTGGCCGGCCGCGGCGGCCGACGCGGGAGACGGCGGGCCGGGGCGGCGTGGCTTCCTGGCGTGGCTCGCCTGGGGTCCCGCGGATGACCCGCGCTGGGCCCGCCCGGCGCTGTGGATGCTGCTGGTGGCGACCGCCGTCCTTTACCTGTGGGGCCTGGGTCGCTCCGGCTGGGCCAACGCCTTCTACTCGGCGGCGGCGCAGGCCGGCTCGGTGAGCTGGAAGGCGCTGTTCTACGGCTCCTCGGACGCCGGCAACGCGATCACCGTTGACAAGCCGCCGGTGGCGATGTGGCTGATGAGCCTGTCCGTCCGGATCTTCGGGCTGAGCTCGTGGTCGATCCTCGTGCCGGAGGCGCTGTGCGGAGTGGCCTCGGTCGGGCTGCTGTACGCGACGGTCCGGCGGGCGTTCAGCCCGGCCGCCGGACTGATCGCCGGCGCCGTGCTCGCGACGACGCCGGTCGCGGTCCTGATGTTCCGGTTCAACAACCCGGACGCGCTGCTGGTGCTGCTGCTCGTCGGTGCCGCTTACGCGACGCTGCGGGCCGTCGAGCGGGCCAGGGCCCGGTGGCTGGTGCTGGCCGGGGTGCTGATCGGGTTCGGGTTCCTGACCAAGATGCTGCAGGCGTTCCTGATCGTGCCGGTGCTCGCGGTGGTGTACCTGGTGGCCGCGCCGACCAGTTGGTGGCGACGGGTCCGGGACGTCCTGGCCTCGGGGCTCGCCCTGGTCGTGGCGGGCGGCTGGTTCGTCGCCGTCGTCGCGCTGGTGCCGGCGGCCGACCGGCCGTACATCGGCGGCTCGCAGCACAACAGCCTGTGGGAGCTGACCTTCGGCTACAACGGCTTCGGCCGGCTGACCGGCAACGAGGCCGGCAGCGTCGGCGGCGGTGGGTTCCGTGGCGCAGGGGCCGCCGGCCGGCCGTTTGGCCCGCCGTCGCTGTCCGGCGGTGGCTGGGGGGAGACCGGCTGGGGCCGGATGTTCAACTCGCAGATCGGCGGCCAGGTCGCCTGGCTCCTGCCGGCGGCGCTCGCGCTGCTGGTCGCTGGCCTGGTCGTGACGGCCCGCCGGCCGCGCACCGACCGCGCCAGGGCCGCGTTCGCGGTCTGGGGCGGTTGGCTGCTGGTGACCGGCGCCGTCTTCAGTGAGATGAAGGGGATCTTCCACCCGTACTACACCGTCGCGCTTGCCCCGGCGATCGGCGCGCTGGTCGGGATGGGCTCCGTGGCGCTGTGGGAACGCCGTTCGCAGCGCGGCGCCGCGCTGGCACTCGCAGCGGTGACGGCCGCAACGGCGTGGTGGTGTGCCAGGCTGCTCGACCGCACCTCGGGATGGCACGCCTGGTTGCGTCCCACGGTGCTCGTCCTCGGGATCGGGGCGGCGGTGCTGCTGCTCGGCCTGCCTCGACTGACGGCCCGGGCCGGGCTCGGTGTGGCCGGTCTCGCTCTCGTCGCAGGTCTGCTCGGCCCGACCAGCTACGCGCTCGCGACGGCCGATTCCGCGCACACCGGGGCGCTCCCGAGCGCCGGTCCCTCGGTGGGGGCCAGCCGGCCCGGCGGACCGGGTGGCGGTGGCGGCTTCCCCGGGCGCAACTTCGGCGGGGGTGGCGGCCAGGGCCGGGGCTTCGGCCGGGGCGGCGGCTTGGGCCAGGGCAGGACCGGTGGCTTCCCCGGGTTCGGTAACGCCCCGACGATGCCCGGCGGCGGTCCCGCCGGTCCGGGCGGCATGGGTCAGGGCGGCATGGGTCAGGGCGGTAACGGCCAGGGTGGTGCTGGTGGGTTCCGCGGGTTCGCCGGCGGTCGGGCTGGCGGCATGGGTGGCCTGCTCGGCGCGACCACGCCCGGCGCCGACGTGACGGCGCTGCTGCGGCAGAACGCGTCGGCCTACCGGTGGGCCGCGGCGGTGGTCGGCTCCGAGAACGCCGCCGGCTACCAGTTGGCCAGTCGCGAGCCGGTGATGGCGATCGGCGGCTTCAACGGCACCGACCCGTCGCCGACGCTGGCCCAGTTCCAGCAGTACGTCGCCGCCGGCAAGATTCACTACTTCATCGCCGGCGGCCTGTCCGGCGCGGGCAACGGCGGTAGCCGGGCGGCGGGGGCGATCGCCGCCTGGGTCGAGCAGAACTTCACCGCCAGGACCGTCGACGGCGTGGCGCTCTACGACCTCACCGCGACTCCCCAAGCAACCACCTCGACCAGCGGTACCACCTCGCGAGTCGCCTGACACGCAGGAGGCGGCGTGCGGAGATCTCGCCAGAGCGACAGGGTCCCTGCCGGATCGCCGAAGTCGATCTGGGAGGTCGTGATCCGGCAGGTCGTGATCTGGGAGGTCGTGATCTGGGAGGTCGCGATTTCAGAGGTCGTGAGGGCGAGGCCGGAGCAGGCAGGCGACGGAGTGGCAGCGGTGGTACTGACACCGAGCCGCGTGAGCTGGCGGTCTTTTCCGCAGTCGCGGAGCAAACCGCCAGCTCACGGTGCCCAGGAGCCGCCGACGCGGCAAGTGGGTCCGGTTGGGCGAGCATCGCGGCATTTCCGCCGTCGTCCTTCAGGTCGGGAACCGCTGGCCTCGGTTGCGCTGGAAAAGCCGCATTCTGCGACAATGCTGGTTCGGAATGGCCAGCGGACGATGCGTAGCTGAGCGTGACGCCGATGGCTGGCATCGTGGCCAGACGGGATGGCATCGGTGGGTGTCCACCCGGTTCATGGGGGGACGGCGGTCGTGACGGCAGGCCAGGCGTGATCGTCGATCGATCGATGATCGAGGCCGCGCTGCCCGGCTACCGACTGGGACGGCAGCTGGGCCGCGGTGGCTACGGCATGGTCCTGGCCGCCGAGAACGCCGTGGGCCGCCCGTTCGCCATCAAGGTGCTGCCCAGCATCGGGCCGGCCGGCTCGAACAAAGAGGCTCGCATCCTCGCCGAGCTGCAACACCCGCATGTGGTGCGGGTCGTCGACTTCATCCGGGCCGGCGGTATCGACCTGATCGTCATGGAGCTGCTGCCCGGGGGCGATCTCCGCTCCCGGATAGCGCAGGAGATCCTCGCGCCCGAATGGTCGTGCGCCGTCGTGCTCGCGATCGCCGGGGCGCTGGAGGCGGCGCACGAGCGGGGCCTGCTTCATCGGGACGTGAAGCCGGAGAACGTGCTGTTCACTGCCGACGGCCGGGCGAAGCTGAGCGACTTCGGCGTCGCCAAGATCGTCGACGGGGTGTCGCCGGTCAACAGCACGATCGTCGGGACGCCGCACTACATGTCGCCCGAGCAACTGGTGGGCGGGAAACCGCGCCCGACCGTCGACGTCTACGCGCTCGGCGTCGTCGCCTACGAACTGCTCGCCGGCCGGACACCGTTCGGCGTGCTACCCGGCCTGAACTACGCGGCCATGCGAGAAGCGCACGAGTACCTGGTCCCGGTCGTCCCGCCGCGCGTCCCGGAGCCGATCGGCGCGGTGCTCCTGACCGCGCTGGAACGCGACCCGGTGGATCGGCAGCAGTCGGCCAAGGGTTTCGCGCTCGACCTCGCCGCCGCCGCCCGCGCCGTCTTCGGCCGCGACTGGCTGGCCCGCGCGGGCACCCGAACCGATCTGGACGAGGAGGTCAGCGACGCCGCCCGTTCGAGCCGGCGGCGCCCGGCACCGAACGGCGCGCCACCCGGCTCGGCACCTGGCAGCGCCTCAGGCCAGGTAGCGCAGGGGCCATCGGCTCCGCCTGACGCCGACCCGGAGACCGCGCCGGTCCCGGTCGCCGCCCAGACGCCGCGGCTCCCACCGGTGCGGAGCGGCTATCCGCTCCCACTGGCGCCGGTCCCGGACGGCCGGCCCGGGCCGGTGCCCTGGCCGGCCCCAGGTCCTCAGGGGGCGGCCGCTCAGGGGGTGGCCGACCCGTTCACCAGGACGAGGCCGGGCCGGGCGCGGCGCGGCCTGGTCCTCCTCGCCACCCTCGCCGTCGTCCTCCTCGTGGCGCTGATCGCCGTCCTGGCTCTGGAGCTGCGCGGCTGACAGCCGGACCGCGAGCCGCGTCTCGCCCGTCGGCTCCCGGCAGGGGGGTCGGGAGCGTCACGCCGTCGCCGATTCCCACGATTCGCGGAGCATGATGGCGGTCATGGGCCGGAAGGGAAATCGACTCATCCCCATGCTGCTCGTGGCCGGCGCGGTCGTGCTGGCCGGCGTGATGGCGCTCGCGCTGGGACTGTCGAGCAGCTCGCAGTCCGGCGCACACGCGCTCGACCCCAGCGATGACGGGAACTTCAACACCTATTCGCTGGTCAACGACCTGAAGGCCCCGGTTGTCGTCTACCTGTGCACCGACGCCAAGTGCACCGAGGTCAACAGCCGCGCGTCCCTGATCCCGCTCGCGGCGGGCGAGTCGGTCAAGCGGAGCGAGTACTGGGACCCAGGCGTCCAGTACGGCTTCAGGATCGCGATCTCGCCGCACGCCCGCCGCTGCCTGCTCATCAACGCGTCCGCCAAGGCGCCCGGCACCGTCACGGTCCCCCTGAGCACGGCGACCACCTGCCCAGCGATCAAGCCGTGATCCGGGTACCGTAGATCACGGTGTGACCTGCGTCATTCTGCGACCGGTTCGCCGCCGGCAGCTGGAAGCGGGCGATTCTCGGCCGGTACCAGTGTGATGAGCACTGGTGGATCGACGGCACGGACATGATCGTATGCGGGGATGTTGGCCCCGAACAACGGGCTCAGGATCCAGGTAACCAGGTCTGGCTCCGTCATGAGCAGTTCGGTAGCGAGATCGTTCTCGGTATCTGGCGTGGATTGAAGGATAGGTGATGGGTCCGACATGGGGTGGCCGGCGCCCCGCTGGTCCGGAAACGGCGATCGTCTCGAAAAAGCCTGGAGTTCAGGGCTGGATGATGGCGAAGAGAT
>Ga0068863_100000359_pt1 | contig 46322 bp, 48 predicted proteins | sample KBSSwiS62_FD_66596 | JGI IMG/M metagenome (GOLD analysis project Ga0068863, IMG submission 66596) | Switchgrass rhizosphere microbial communities from Kellogg Biological Station, Michigan, USA - KBS Switchgrass S6-2 | ecosystem: Host-associated > Plants > Roots > Rhizosphere > Soil ... | reverse complement strand
GCAAGAGCCGAGGCGGATCGCGGCCGTTACCGCGCATCGGCGTCGGATCGGGGGCAGCTACTCAACTTCGCAAGCCCGGATCGCAGGTCTGGCCATCATCACGTCTCAACCGGGCGGAGACAGCCACCCTTACTATGCAAGAGCCGAGGCGGATCGCGGCCGCCACCGCGCATCGGCGTCGGATCGGGCCAGCCACCCCACTTTGCAAGCCCGGATCGCAAGTCTGTCTGTCATCGCTGAGCTCATCCGGGCGGGGACGGCCACCCTGCTGTGCGTCGGTGAATGCGCCGCCATTGGATCGTGGGACAGCCACTTTATCAGCCGCGAATCTCCAGCTTTCTGCGCGTCAACAAACGCTTCCAAACAGCCGGTCGAAGGCCAACGGCAAGTGCAATTGTTACATCGGCTTGCCCCGCATCGCAGGCCTTACCTACAAGTACGCACTGCATGTCCGCGAACTGGGTTCACGCCCGCCGGAAAGCGCACATTCCTTTCCCGGGCGGCAACTTACATGCCTATTCGATTCCGCAGACCATGGAGGGTTCCCTTGCGCGTGTTTAAAACCGAGGAACCCTACGAGCCCGATCGCTATACAGGGGCATCATCGACTTGGTTCCAGCTATGCGGCCTGACAATCGAATTATCGCTCAACAAAACGAACTTGCCGTACTCAAATACCTCGGCCTCTTTGCACATCTTAGATACATTGAAGTTGGCCGCGCCGTGTGGCCCCACTCCACTTGGAAGGTTGCGCAGCAGATGGCCGAACGCACGGTCTCGCGGCTCATCAAGGAGAAGGCCCTATTCCAGACACGGAACAAACTCGGCAGTTACTCCATCCTGCTCACCAAAAGCGGCGTAGATAGGTGCCGACACCTGGACATGAAGGCTGCCCGCAACACACCGGACCTGTTTGGCGTTCATGGGACACAGTTTGCACATCGTAGCTATGAGTCACGCTACCTCGTCGAACGCACGGCTCAAGGGCATCACGCGTTTGGCTCCCACGCGATCGCGAAGAGTTGGGCTCCGATCAACCGCCAGCAATCGATAGACTGGCATCAGAAGATCCCGGACGGTCTGGTCCTGGTCCCAGGAATTGAACGCGGCTACACCAGCAGTGATATCAAGATCGCTGACTGGATCGAAGTGGAGAACTCGCGCAAGCCATACACCGAACTCTGGAGCATTCTGGATATCGCCTGGAAGATCGGCAAATTTTTGGACAAAGCCGAATCTGTGCTTCTGGATCGCGTGGTGTTCGTTTACGACGGAGCAGAACCGCACCGCAAGAGGATCGTGAAGGCGGTTGAGCGATACATGCGCTCGCACCCCACGAATAACCCAGCACTGCTCTCCAGCATCATCCTGTGCGAGTGCAGAGTCAGTTTGCCCTTTGTTTGGCATGGACATGAAGAGATCCCGTGCAGTGCGCTGATTGAGGCACCACTGCGCTGACTGGGCACCTCACCCGGGTCGCGGCTTCAAGGCTCCCCGCGGCAGAATGCGTTCGACACGTGCGGCTGGGCTGCAGCGTGTGGATGGTCTCCCCGCCGCCACGTAGGAATTCAGCCTCCACCAGCGGCTACTCCCTATACGCTGCGCGGTGATGTTTTCGAGAGGAGAAGGGACAACGCCGTGCTCTGACTGAACCGAGGGTGCCCTCTCCACCCTCCAAGGCCATCAACATGAGGTGCACAATAATTCATGGCCGAAATCATCGGACGTATTGCGACTCCAGTCAGGTCTTCTAAAAGAAACCCGACAGGTGATAAGCCACGTTACCAAGACTCGAAGAATGAAACCGGCAGGGAAGTCTTTGTCTTCCGCTTCGCGGAGAATCACGGAAAGGCCGGAAGCCCCAACCGAAAGACCACGTGGTACGACGTCCGCGCGGTCATCTCGCGACAACATGCCGCGAACCTGCGTGTCGGACAAGTCGTCAAGATTTGTGGTCGCCTCAACCCCGAGGCGTATGTCAAAACGGAGCTATTGGAGGATGAACCCGTTCCCAGCACCTGGAGCGAAGTGGCGGCGCTGTTGGATGAGTTCGCCGGGCTCGACACCAGTAACGTGCTGCTGACCACATCCGTCGTGCCCTGCCGGCTGCCGGCAGAGACATCAGAGAACAGGCGGGACCACAGGGTCGCCTGAGCATCCTTCTCGCAAAGGCCTGGCCTGGTCAGGACGGGCCTTTGTTTTATCCCTGGTACAGCTCCCACGTCGCTCTCTGTGACGTCCATCCAAGTTCAGATTAAATCTCTCATTTCTTGGATCGAAATCGCAAACCCACCTCGCGTGACGTTGTCCTACAAGTACCGCCACATAGACTGAACTCGCAACACGAAGTTCTTTGCAGAGATTCGGAACAGACGGTTGCTATACGTATGGATGCGTCCTTTGGTTGGACGGAATGAACCAGATGGGTGTGCTACCGGAATGGCTACAAAACTTGGTCGGGTCACCAGAAACGATCCCCCTAGATCCCTGTCGGTCTCCATCCGCACGAGCAACATGCAGTTGCTGGAGGCTTATCAAGCCTTCTATCAACAAGATACGGGAGACCGGATCTCGATGAAGCAGCTCGTCGAAGAGATTCTCACTCGCTTCATGCGGGCAGATCGGGAGTTTCAGCAGTTTTTAAAGAGCCAGAGTGAGTCTCTATCACCGCCTGCCGGGCGGTCCGCTTGAGAGACCCACAGGATGCATTCCCTTCCTGATCTTCGACTATCCGTCGGAGCGCACATACAGCGGCTTGTGAGCGTGCAGGCTCATGTAAGTCTGACGCCATGCCAGATGGGGTCCTCGTTGACGTTTACACCAGATTGGAGGTGCGATCGTGACTAGCGTGCAAACCAGGGATGAACGCCGCAAGGCCGTCGTTCCACCCGAGCAGCTCAGCGCGGGGATGAGTCTGTTGGATTACCTGTCCAACTGCCGTCCTCCCTTGGATGCTAAATTGATAGACATTGCCATCGCGCAAACACAGACACCCCACTCCTTGCGCGACGACGCGGCACAGGACATCCGGATCATGTGGTCTTCATACAAACCGGATACCAAGCGCTACAAACCCGGACAGATTGCATCATATGCGCACTTCATCGCAAAGCAGACGTGTTGGCGCTTGCGGCGACTGCTGGGGGGTCCGGTGTGCTTGCCGGGGAGCGCCTTCAGAAAAAGAAAGGATGGCAGTTCTTATGTCACACCCGGGCTCCTTTCGGTCCCTCTGGATTGGCACGATCTTGAGCGGTGGTTCAACACCACCGAGAGCGCGGAGCAGGCCGAGTACGTGCGCGAACCAGAGGCGTTCCCACCACCGGATATGGACGCGATCATGGAATCCCCGGTCGAAGGTGATGACAGCACCAGTGAGTCGGACGATCAACTGCGCGACAGCAGGCTCGAGATGCTCGAGCGCCACGCCCGAAAGCTCTCGGGCCCAACCTATGACGTGTTGCGTCAGTTGGTATGTGGTGACAGCCTGGATGAGATCGAGCGAGCCACCGGCATTAAGCGCCGAGTCGTCATCCGGGAGATCTACCTCGGTGCCAGCCTCATCGGCGCTGACCTCATCGGGGCATTGCCCGAGGCGCAGGCAGCCTTCTAATGCTCGAGGAGACATCAACACGGTCGATAGGCCTGCGCGCGTGGCGATCGTGCCCATCACCCCTTCGAGGTCTGTTCGGTGTCCGCTTGGCCGTCGTCGCGGCTACTTCGCTGTTGCTCACCGTGCCCGCCCACAGTGTCGATCTCGGCGTACAGGGCTCGACCTGGTCCATTATCGAGATCGATATCCGAGAACTCCTGGTGGAATCCGCGGCCCACGTGGATTGGGCCCGCGTGACAGATGAGGTCAGCCGTTCCGCCTCACACTATCTGGACAACCTGCCCCGTCGTGTCACATCCACGGTTTCCCAGACCCGCACCCGTTGGCTCGACCCCTCCTTTTCACTGGATCAGGACATTCGAGCGCCCGTCCAAAACGCCCAAGGAGAATGGCACTGGCAGGTCCTCTACCACAAGGGCCTGCGCTTCAATCCCCTGTCGGTGCAGCGTCCACATAACGCGATGTTCTTCTTTGACGGCAGCGTCCAGGACCAGGTCGCAGTGGCTGCTCAATTGGTGAGCCGACATCCGGCACAGCTGATGTTGGTGGAGGCAAGCGGGATCAATCCTGAGCCGATCGCGAAGAAACTGCACACGCCCGTCTATACCACTAGCGCGGGTCTGGCAAAGCGCTTTCAGATTCAGGCAACGCCGGCACTCTTGTTTCCTGGGGACGGTCGAGAGGCACTGTTGCTGGGCTTGACTGAATTCGCACCCCCTTATTCGACGGCACCGGTTGAACAAGCGTGGTCCGCGCTGCGCCCATCACTCGGAGAGTCGCAATAATGCGCCCGCTTGCCTGCTTGCTCCTCGGCGTCGCGGTGCTGGACGTTCTCTTAGTCCGGGCACAACAGACAGATACCGCCGCATCCGCCGCGACGAGCGCAAGCTCCATTAGCGGTGGAACCTCTGCCGACGCCTGTCATGGTCAAACCTTCAATCCTGCCAGCGACTCTGACTGGAATGACATCTTCCCGATCACAGTCATGGGGGCGAGTGGAGGTCCCAACTCGGATCCACCGCTCATGGATTATTCACCGGTATGCGTGTGCCCGGGCATCTTCGGCATACCTTCCCCCGGCATCACGGTCACGTATTGGCAGCCCATGTACATTGCGGAGATTCAGAAGATTGCCGGTTGCTCCTCCTCACTCGGTGGCCGGCAACTCCTCAGTGGGTACGACGGACTTAACAGTGAGCAGGGGTTCTTCGGCTCCTCGAAAGAAGCTACCCAAAGCACCCGCATGCAGTTTCACTGGTACGAGTACCCGGTCTTCTCCCTGCTCGACATGCTGCGCGGGCTGGTCTGCCGCTCTGGCGATGGGTTCAACTTGGCATACATGTCTGAGCCGGACCCTACTGTGCAGGATGATGTCTGGGCGGGCATCTACGATCCGGAGGCCGGCTTGTTTGCGACCTTGGTTGCGCAGGCCGCCTGCGCGGTCGACTCGGTGGCCGCAGACGTCGACTTTCCGCTCGATCCTCTATTTTGGTGCTCGGGCACGTGGGGCTCCATTTATCCCCTGGGCGTGACCGCCAATCAGGCCATCGATACGTTCCAACTCAACCATTTGGTCATGGCGAAGTTTCTAGCTCGCCAGGCACGGTTGGGTCTGGCTTGGCAAACCATTGGTCCTGACACCGTCTGCGGTGCCCATGCCAATCCAATCTGGATCAAGAGCGAATACCGGGTGAACCAAGTCTACCCCTTCAGTCGCCGGGGAGCGCCACTGGTCATTGGTGCGCAGCCGATCAAGCAGCAACCCACCATGATCACCAACCAACCCGGCCTTGATGACACCGTCAATCTGATCTGGCAAGGACAGGAATGTTGCATTCGCAGTTACTAGCCCGGGCACTCGCCTGCCTGACGGCGGCATGGATCACAGGCGCTGTGGCACAGAGCCTCCCCTCAGGCGCCACCGGCGCGCCGCTCAGTCCCGTCGAACGAGCCAAGTTCGAGGCACTCACGCGGGACTTGCAGGAGACCGCGCAGCGAGGGTTGCAGGACCCGCAACAACAGCAACAGGCCGCGGAAATGGTCCGCCATGTGGATGAGATCGCTAACCCTCAAATGGCCGCCGAACGCGAGAAGGTTCTGCGGTTCCTCGGAATCAACCCACGCAGCACCCATGCGCTGTACATTTTCCTATCCTGGTCAATGCCGGTGGAGATGTTGCGAGCCTATGCCATCGAGGCGATGTGGACGGGCGCGATTGTGGTCTTTCGTGGTGTCCCACCGGGCAGAGCGCTGCCCGATTTTGTGGTGAAGGATCTTCGCCAACTGGTGTGGGACCAGGGAGCCTCGGCGACCATTAGTCTGGATCCTCGTCTATTCGAGGCATACCAGGTCTCGATCGTACCCACCATCGTGTTGACCCGTACGCGCGACAACTACATGTGCGCCGGCGCCGGCACGCATGTCGTTCACCTTCGAGGACAGACGGCAAGCTACTCATTGTGTCCGCCTGTTACCGACAGCCAGTACATCAAACTCTCCGGGGGTGTCACCCTGGACTACGCGCTTCAGACCTTCCAGGAGCACGGGCGGCACGAGGCGGATATGTATCTAAGCGCCTTGCAACGAGCCTATGGAGGTGGGCAACAGGCGACGCGACTCCAACAACCCTTTCGCGGAGAGTGGAAGGATGCATTTACTCCGCAGCGCTTGATGCAACAAGGAGACCGCAACCGCGAGCCTAAACCCTAGGCTCCTGACTGCGCACCAACCATGAACAGAAGGGTAGGCAACACCTGCGATCAAGGGTCTCGCGTTTGGGGCTGCGACGGGCGATGACGCAACATGGACTGCCTGAGTGGAACTGGGCACTTCAGTGTGTTGGGATCATGAGCTCCTATGTGGGAGCAGAGCTCAACGCGAAACTCGACGTTCGGGGCTTCCATCTGTGGTTACTCGCCAATGTAGCCCTCTGCATCGTACATGCCTGGTCCGGTCTCTGGATTCTGTGCCTGCTCGATTTAGCCTATTGTCGTGTCAATCTGCGCGGGCTTCGGCGCTGGCGAAGGGCTCAGGCGACGCTACGACAGGCAGGCTCATAACGTCTCAGTTACAGAATCTGACTACCCCGTTGCTCCCCAGGATATGACCCACGCCGACTGTGCCTGGCCGCCCCGTTCGCTAGACCTCAGATGCAGGCCCCCATCACTCGCTCCTATCTTGGCGCGCTCAGCGCCCTCGCCACACTCCTCCTGTTGACGAGATCCCCGCTTGCTCGGGGTCAGAGTGCGCCACCGGCGCAAACTTCCCAGGCGCAGATCGAAGCCGCCAAGCAGCAAGGTCAGGTGCTCGGGCTGCAGTTGCAGAACGCACCCGTGGTGGACTCCAGCGGCAACGTAGCGACGGACGCGGATGGAACCGTCCAGCGGCAGCCAGCTAATAGCACGCAGGCCCAAGGCGCGAACGCGCTGATGCGGAATGCGACCGGGCTTGCGAGCTACCAAGGTCTGGCCAGTCCCGCCAATGGGGGCCAAGCCGGGGCGACCGCCACCGTCGCCTCCTACGTGGATTTCCCGTGCACGATGGCCGCCGGCACGGTCGCCGCAGCCGCGGGCGTCTCGATCAAGTTCAGCAGCTGCCGGATCCAGAACAACCAAGTTGCCGAGGTGAGCCTCCAGGTCTGCTCGAAACTGGCGACCGGAAACCTCTGTGCGCCCACGGACTACTCGCCCCCTGCATACTACAGCGCCAATGCCTATTCAACAGTCGCGGGCCTAAGCCTCGGGATCGGGTGTAACAATGACACTCGATCCTGTCGAATCAGCGTTTCGAGCCAATACTCGATCGTGGGATCGGGTGCACAAATCACGCAGCAGGCCGCCACCAGCCAGAACGCGCAAGAGCTGCGTACCGCTGTGAGCGGCGTGGTCGCTTCACCGGAATACCAAAATCAGGTGAACACTCAGTCTGCAACCCGCGATTGCTATGCGCGCAATCAACAGAGCTTCCTGACGAACGGGACGGTCACCACCTGCGACGCACATGAGTCTACGGCGGTGGCAGGTGGTCCAAGCGGCAACACCTGCACGCCGACCCGAAGCTGCGCGAAGACCACGGCGACCACACGTGGTTACACCACTACCTGCACGCGCAACTTCTCGCTGACCACAGAGCGCTGCTCGATGACGGTCCCCACACGCGACTGCACCATTACGGTCGACCTCGTCGCGGGTACCCAAACCTCCAGCTGCCCGCCGGATCAGATGAACGGTGCAGTGGTGGTTGCGACATCCCCTCAGAACTGCATTCAGTCGACCAGTTCGACGAACACGACTGCATCCGCAACGGCCGGCTGTTCCCAAGCGCAGTACACCGAGTCCAATGTCTTTCCGAATCAGGCCCAGCAGCAAGGTGACTGCGTTGCCTCGCCGCTTCCGCTTGCGGGCACCTTCGGGCCGAGCACCTGCGCCATGGGGGCGAACGAACAACAATTGTCCTGCGAGCCCGGTGGCTGGTATGGCCGCACGCTTTCAGATCAGCAGTGCCAGCTAGCCGGCAGCGACGCAAGTGGTGCGCAGGTGACGGGGGATCTTGACTACCAGAACAAGGCCGGCTGCGGGTACTGCATTCACCAGGATGTGGGCTATACGTGCTTCGCGGCACCAACAGCCACAAGTCAGCCTTCCAACAGTTGTGACGGTACGGACCTGTCTGGCTGCACGCTCACCGCTGCCGAAGTCGAGAGCCAGTATTTCAACCTCACGCTGTCCCAACTTGAGACCTATCAGTGCACTCGGAGCAGTACGCAATGTGCGCAGTGGACGGTAACCAATAGCTGTCCCAACGTGGATGCCTCATATGGTACGACCCAGATGCCTGTTCAGCAGGTGGCTGACCAGGGTGCGTTCAACCAAGCGATGACAACCACAGCCGTCGCCGAGAGTATCGCCCAAAACCCGCCCTCCGCGGACGCAACCGATCCCCGGATTTTCAACGGGCAGGATTTGCGCTGTACGCAACCGCTGGGATTTGTGAGCGGAGTCGTGGCACAAAATTGTTGTCAAACCAACCTTCAAAACACATCCGGTAGCGGAATCCAGGGCGGCTGCTCGCAAGATGAGGTAAAGCTGGCCGCCGAGCGACGCGCGAAGCACGAGGTCTATATCGGCTCGTATTGCAGCAAGGAGCGCCATTACGCCTTCTTCTCAGTGTGCACCGAGCAGACACAGACATACTGCGTGTTTGGCGGCATCCTGCCCCGACTAATACAAACGCAAGGACGCCAACAACTCGCCGACGATGTGAACTCTAGCTTCGGTGCCACGCTCCAGCGCGTACCCTACGGCTTTGCGTACTATCAGGGGCAAGGCGGATGGGCGCCGCCCGTTACGGTCAACGGACAACAGGTCTCAGTCTTCCAGGAGCCCTCCTATTGCACCGATCCGTCACAAGCGGCAGCGGTGACCGCGGCCAATCCCACCGCCCTGCCCTGCCCGAGCGCACTGGGTTTGTGGTTCGCGGTGTGCGCAAAGAGCGGCACCTGCGGCGATTTGCCGACCGTGCCGGAAGCAGGCAGTGAGAGCTGGCAGCTGTCGTATGTGGACCCCCTCCAGCTGACTGAGGCTGCGCTTACCCGTTACGTACTCGCGCAGGGCGCGTGTGACACCCAGTCGCAGCGGTGCAGCTACCAGATCTCCGCCTGGCCTGCCGGCATTGGCGGCCGGGCCGTAGTGAGTCAGACGCTCAGCTTCGAGTTGACCTCGAGCTCAGCGACGGGGGACGTCTCGCCAATCACCATGGTCGGCGATGCGTTGATAAAAGTCAGCCCGGACTCCCGAATACTCACGCCCGGAACACTCCCTGCAGCCGTACCCGCGAGCGTGTCCCATGACGGAGGGAACACTTGGACGTCCTTTACCCTGCCCACTCAGGTCTCGGGCAACCTCACCCTCCCTCAGACTGATATCAATGTCGCCGGAGGCTGTACGGCTTCCACAGGGCTGTGTCAGTACACGCTGACCGGTGCGGTGGTCGTTACCGCAAAAGCCTGGGGTTCTCCTCAGACCCCCGATTGCACCGGCTTCACCGTCCCACAACTATCGGTCCTCGATTTCTCTAAAATGGACTTTTCGGAGTGGCTCGCTAAGGTCAGAGCGCAAGTTCCCGCCGCCGCAACGTTGGTCTCCCAGGCGCAGAGCCAGGCGGCGCAGGGCAACAGTTGGACCTCCACGAGTCCCACACAAGGACAAGTCGCCATCGTCCAACCGCTTCAGGATATGGGACCCTTCGTCGCACAACTCTCCGTTTCTCCGAACTGGCCGCAGGCATACTCCGACCCTACAGCGAACACGGATCCCATCTTCGGCGTGAGTGTCGACTGGGGCGACTGCTCCGGCTCCATCCAGGCCACCCCGCTCCCCGGTGGTGGGTTCTCTGCAGAGCACACCTATAACTCACCGGCAACGGCTGGTATCTGTGACCACAATGGACCAGCCGGCCCGGGCGCCCCGCGCGACCTGAATCACCAAATTCAGCTAACTATTGACTCAAAAACCGGCGTCCACGCCGCAACGCTCGACGTGCGCAACGTCTACCAGAATTTTACTGAGACCAGCGGTGTTGGCGGAACCCGATCCGGCGGCGCCTCGTCCACTGCCGCGGCGACTCCACTGCCACGATAGGTGCGGCGGCACGAAGGGCTAGGCCGCTCGCTCTCCGAGACGTTCACACCCGCGCTCCTTTCGCGATCCGCTAAAACTCGCACCGCCTGGCGCGTCTACCACCGAGGTAGCTCTTTATCCGCGGGCCGCGTGATATTGAGGCGCTCGCTACATTTTCCATGCCTCTCATTGGTCGCAAAGATGCGTGGGGACTCGCCGCTATCGGCGCCGGCATTGCCGCAGCGAACCCCTATTTGGCCGGTAACCCGAGTGCCCTACTTGGACTGCTGCCGCCGATAGCCGGCGGAGCCTGGCTCGGTTGGAAGCAGGCTCGCGACTGGCTCAACGTCACCGACACCCAGAGTCGCGAGGGATTCATCCTTCCCTCCGACCCGTGCTTTCCCGAATGCATGCCGCAAGGCACCGGGTTGCGCATCGGTTACACCACCGATCAACAGCTCCCGGTTGACATCTCGGATGACGCCTTGATGAGGCACACCGCGCTCGTCGGGCAATCCGGTGTCGGCAAGACAGTCCTGGGCGAATTCTTATTGTGGCAGCAAACGGTGCGGGGCGGCGGGTGGATTTTCATCGACGCCAAGTTGGATTCCGAGACATGCAATCGCCTCGCCTTCATGATGCATCTCCTGGGCCGCAGCGATGACTTCTACGTCCTCAATGTAGATCGACCCGAGAACAGTAACACCTACAACCCGATTCTGCGCGGTGACGCCGACGAGGTCGCGAGCCGCCTGCTCAATCTGCTTCCAACCTCGGAAAACAATCCGGGAGCTGACTACTACCGTCAAAGCGCGAATCACGCGCTCACCGTAATCACGGGCGCCCTCAAGGCGGCTCGCCGGCGCTACCACTTCTCGGATCTCGCGATTCTTCTCCAATCCGCACGCGCCTTGGGTGAGCTCGAACGCATTGTGCCACCCGGCAGTCCCGAACGCATGAGCGTGCAGGTCTTTTTGGATCAGTTTCGCCGACGCGGCAAGGAGGGGACGCAACTCGATGTCAATCGTCTGAAGGAAGTTCTTGGAGGGATGTCCGGACGGATCGCGACATTTGCCCAGGGAAAGTTTGGTGCAACTTTCAACTGCTACACACCGGAAATCGACCTCACGGATATCGTGACGAACAACCGCTGTTGTTACGTCATGTTGCCCACGATGGGCAAGGAGCAGGCCGCCCTCAACCTCGGAAAGATGGTACTCTCCGACTTGCGCTCGGCCGTTTACAACGTGCAGGCGCTGCCGAAGAACCGTCGACCGAACCCGCCCTTTCTCGTGTTTGCCGATGAAATGGGATCCTACGTAATGGGGCCAGGCATCGCCAGGTTGTTCGAGCAAGCTCGCAGCGCGAACGTCGCGCTCCTGCCCGCGTTCCAGAGCTTTGCAAACCTGTCCGTGGTTAGCCCGGATTTTTGTGACCTTATCGTCCAGAACACCTGGCAAAAAGCCTTTTTCAAGTTCTCCAGTAAAGACAGCCCAACGGATGCGGCAGAGATCATCGGCAAGACAAAGCGCTTTGCATACTCGCTGTCACTATCCGAGCAGGAAAGGGCATCCGCCGACAATCTTCGAGCAACACCCAAGAGCACTGAGCAGTCCGGCGACGGTGTCTCGGAAAGCTACCGAGAGAGCGAGGAGTATCGCGTTACCCCGGACCAGCTCAAAGCCCTTCCTGTGGGTGAATGTTTCGTCATGAGTGGCGCGCGAACCTTCCACGTGCGCACGCCAATGATTCGCTGGCCAACACCGATCCCGGACTACGTGGTGACGCATCACCCGGTGCAAATGCCTAACGATGAATTTGGGCTGGACTTCGAGGGACGGTACCGGGAGTTTCTGTTGGCGGCAGAAGATGAGGGCCGCGCGCTTGCTCAGCGGGAAGGGACCGGTTCACGGACCGATGAGAATGGCTCAGCGTGAGCACGCTCATCTTCATCGCGTCTTGCTTCCTACTCGGCCTCATCCTGATGTCCAAGATGCCGGGGCTCGAGCACCTCATCAAGCCCATCGTGGGTGTCCTCTTCAAGGGGCTGGAGACCGCGGTGTCCCTCCTCTGGGCCTGGGTCATCTACCTGTTCAAAGCGGTCCTGCGCTCGCATCTGGAACTCGTCAAACACCTGCTCTGGTCGGCTGAAGCGATCGACCCTTCGCTTCCCATGCGCGAGGAAGCCGGCAAACAGCAGTCCGGACGATCTTAGGCCAACTCAACCCTCCACACGGTTGAGTGTCGTCGCCCTCACGCCTGAGCGCCTTGCGCCAGCCAAACTGCATAACCGAGACCAGCCACCGCGCATTGCTGAGTAGTTCCTGTCTGGAAGCGTAGGACGGCACCCCTCCTCTGAATACGCGGCCCCCGCGCTATACGGAAGCAGATAGCTCCTCTCGACCGCTACTGGGGGAGGCGTCCAACCTTCAGGAGAGATACATGGCTGACGAGGCCGACGTGGCCCACGAACTCGAGCAACTCGCGCTCGCTCACGCGCTGGCCTTTCGCAAGGGAGGTGACCAACTGCAGCCGCGAGGTTTTTGCTACAACTGCGGCGAGCCACTCGCACCGACCCGCGACGGGATGACGGTACGCCACGAGCGGCTCTTCTGCGATGGTGCGTGCGCTGATGACTATCAGCGACACCAGGTCTCAAGACGAAGACGAGCATATTGACGCGAATCCTGAGCGATAGCGAGACCTTGAGTTAACAGCCTTCGCTCAGGCACTTCACTGGCGTAGTCAGCATCGACCGCGTGCTCCCTGATCGGTCCCAACAAAAGAACCCCAGGGGAATGCTAACTTCCCCCAGGGTACGAACTTCATCTTAAAGACCTACCGCGTGCAGGTCGTCTGTGAGGTTGGGCCATTACACAAACCGGCTGTAGTGATTGGGCTGGTCGCGGACCCTTACCGGTCCGTCGCGTTGCGCAAGGCCGATCCTTGTCGGCCGGCCAGACGCAACGCTCGCAAAACTACGTACCGAATGTCCTGGCACGTGGACTCGAGAGAAACGGCCTCCAATGCGCGTCTTGACAGGAGTTCACGCAGTTCTCGAAGCGCCTCGAACTCTCTGCCCAAAATCAATGCTTCGCGGATATCGATGAGAAGACTCTCCACCTCACGCTCACCTTCCACGTCCTGTGCCGAGAGCCGTGCACGATGTTGCTCGATCCAGGTCATGGCCGCGGTAAGCGCATCATACAGCGCGTTCGAGCGTTTCTCCGCATCGAAGTCGGGCAGCGCCTGCGGCCAGAACCAGCGGATCGCGTCCTCCAGTTGTCGATGCAACTCGAGCGCTCGTACCCGCCCAAGCTCCACGCATCCTGTCCACAGGTCACCGGTGAAAAGCCCTACTTCAACCGTCCGCGCACCGTCAGATATCGCCGCGACTATTCCATCAACAGCAAGTCCCTGCTCGTCGCGGCGCTGCGAAGTTGACTCGGTCATCTACTATCCCCTCCCTGAAGACCCCGCTTCGAGCATCGCGGGGAATCCTGTATTCGGAGCCTATTCAACGGCCCACCGGCGGCGATCGAGTAACTGGGCGCGACATGAATCCAGCGACCTGACTGAACGGGGCCTGCAAGAACGCGACCGCGTGTACGCTCCCCAGCAGGGCCAATGGACCTCGCAACTTCCGGGGCGCTCACAACTCAACAATCCGAATAATGTCGCCGATGCTAAACGCGACACCATCAAGAATGGAGGAGACTTTCCCATCGACTTCATCGGCGTCCGAGTACTCAAATTCCCAGCGGTCTGGCTCGCTGTCTGGGGCGTTTTCAAGTACCACCGCGGCCTTCTTCTGCTTCACTTCTGCACTAGTCTTCATCTGCTAAGATTCTTTCCTGTGTTTGGATTCGTTCAACGATGTCGCTCGCCCGCCGTCCAAACCGCGAACTCAGCAACGCACACAACAACTAGGCTATCGCCGCCGCCGCATCGATCAAGGCGTCTCGATTCCGAACGCTCGAACGTCCGCAGCGTTTGCGGCGGCGCAAATCGCCTTGATGCGGGCGCAGTTTGTACAGTGCGCCTCACCCTCCCATACGATCCGGCCTTCATAACTTTCGACAGCAAATGTCCCGCTTCCACGGTCCAGCACCGCACAAGCGCGATCGGTCCACGCCTTTCGCTTCTGAGCCGCCTTGCGGAGCACCGAGAGGAGCTGCGGGCATGTCAGAGTGAGCGGAGCGGACACCTGGGTCGTGTGGCTCATACCACCTCCTGGAGTTTTGCTTTTGACCTCTCCCCGTATAGGTGGGATCGATGAGCGTGGTGGCTCACGGGTGCCGCGCTGGGGATCGCGGGTAGCCTAGTCGCGCGAAGAAGGGCCGGTAGCGCATAGGCAATCGGGCGCTGATTGGATTTATCCCGCGGTCAGTCGCTATACCCCGGAGGTCATAGATGCAGGAGGTGCACAGTGGCGCAAGTAGCCGAGGCACTGTTCTTCGACTCGATGGAATGCCGGGAGTCTCTCTACGGACGCAAAATCGTCGGCGCACGAATTGAAGACCGAGCGCTCAGTCTGACCTTCGAAAATGGCGAAGTCCTTCGACTATCGGGCGCTGGACGCTGCGGCCAGGCTGTCTACTTCAACTGCGACGACTCCGTCGCGAAGATCGTGGGGGGGCGGCTGCGCAGCATTGAGTTGCGACCGGACGAGACTCGATGCATGGGAATCTCTGCTCCGCCTGCACAGGCGTTCCTCGAGATCAGTACGTACGAGTGCTTCATTACCGTGCGCGCACACCGCGAGTCCCAAGCCAGCCGCGATGGGATCGTACTGCTGATCGTCCGGCGGCAACTTCACTGACGCTCGAGATCGACTTCCCTGTTCTTAAAGTTACCACCCGGAGGCGACAGCTTGCTCCGGGTGTTTTATCGACAGGCAACCCCTTTTATTCGCAACCGGGCGAGAGCTCGCGCCTCCTGGGCCATCACTTATGCGCATCACTCATGGTTGGTGAGCCCGCCCGCGAGCGCATTCCTCGGCTCCAGCTACGGGATCTCAGCCGCTCATTAGCGGACTTGTAGCTCCCTCCCCCGAAGGCGCTGCCTCACGGAACAGCAATGAGGTCTCCGCCACTGCGCTATACGGGGATAGGCCACAGCTAGGAGTGAATGGTGTCACAGTGTCAGGACCGCACCGAAACGCTCGGTGTAGGTTCTCTTCGTCTCGACGACGAAAATTTCTGCTATAGAACAACTCCGCCACCGCTCGACCCGAGCGACAGAAAGAAAGTTGTCAGCGCGATTTTATCCTCGAAGCGGCGGCCGACGGGGCCGAACATCCGAGTGTTCAATCAAAAGAGTCGTGCGTTGGCGCGGAACCCACAGGTGCGCTCGGCGTATCGCAGCCTCTCGAGCTCAATCAAACGTCACACGGGTGCCCGCGGTCCAGTGGACGTCCTGGCCTGCGAATGGGCACAACCTCATTCCGATCAGGGTTTTGTCGGTACGATTATCTATTCCGCAGTGCTGCATACCGGCGCTCATGACTACGTCATGCAGGTATTTCATACGGAACACAACTCCAACGGATACGAAGAGTTGATCAAGACAGAGCTGCTTCTGCGCGCTGGAGTTGCTTTTATCTTTGACCCCACGCGTGTGCACTTCACCAGTCCGCTACGGCCTCACCAAGAAGCGTTACTCGTACTCCTGCAGGTGGAGTTGGACGACTGCACCGATAACGACCGTCGGGCAATCCTCGAGCGACTGCCACCGGTGTGCGAGGCGCCACGCAGGTCGCGAAGCGACAAGCCACCAATCGAGCGGTAGCAGCGCCGCCTGTGGCCTGGGGCTCCGTTCTCTTTACCCAACCCTACTATCAGGAGAAAATCCAATGATCAAGGCCGACGCGGTTACCATTGTTACCAAACCGCTCGTCATCGTTTTCGAAGAAGAAGGCGTGCCCGTTACCCACATCTGGCCAAGCAACACCTGCAACAGCCATCAGGCATATGGGCTGATCGTGTGCGACCTGGTCAGGCACGTGGCGCGGGCTTTCAAAGTACCTGAAGCCGCCGTATGGGAGTGGGTGGATCGCGAACGCGCAAGGCCAACGGCTCGAATTGAGACGCCCAAGACCTCGTGAGCCCAGTGACGGCGCGAGCATTTCGGGCCCCCTGGCTCCGCCTCGGCTTCCCGGTACCCAAGGGAGTATCCCGAACGGGGCTTAGCATCACGCTTTGCCAGCAGCCCAACAGATTGCCATCAGGAGAAAGACCTGCGTCCACCGAAAACAACGACCACGCCTCCCAGACCGGAGAACAGGCCGCCGAAGAGCGGCTACTACCGGGTCTGCGACTCGGAGAGTCGACAAGGAATCGCATTCATGCATCGAAATCGTACTTGGACCCTGATCGAAGGGACTTGCATCAAGCCCTTCGTGAGGTGGAGCGACATCCGATGATCGACCGGTCTACCGGGCGACGTCTGCTCGGACCATCCCGGGTCCAGATCATGAGTAATGGCTCGGGAGATCCCGAGCCACTGTCAGCGTTAATTGATCGTCTGGACGGGATCCCGCTGGACCCTCGGTGGGAGCGCGAGTACGGTAACTTTGCATTCACTTCAAACCTTTACTTCCAACGCCGCGGCAGCAACAAACACACGCATAGGAAGGTTTGGGAGGATTTCGGACCGGCATACAGCGATGCGCCAAATGCGGTCCTGTTTTTCGGAAATTTCTACCAGACCTCCGGCCTCTTCCATATTGTTACAGACGACAGCGAGATCATCGACGTTGTGCTGGATGCCATCGACGCAAATCTACGTTCGCGCTTACCAGAAGGCCAGGTCAAACTTCAAGGACCTCGGACCAATTCCGCCTCAAGATCAAAGAAATGTAGTAATGGGCTGGAAGCCGGGGATCACGGTGGTCTTGCCGGTGTAATGGCGGACAATGGCAATCCACCCCGCTATCGCGTTCGGGCCGGCGTGCGACTGGTAGCGCGGCAGGCGTGGCCCCGCGGTGCAGGAAAGCAGTCGTCTTCTTGTTGGTCGCTGCCACGTAGTTCGTATAACTCACAAGTACATTGAAGTTAAGTTGATATCCCCCGCACCACTGGCGGCTCGGTTGGTGTGGGGGCCTCTTTCGGCGGTAGGATGAGAACAACATGCGCGACTCGGCGACGCGGGCGGGGAACCGTGCCCAAACTATGAGTTAGCCTCCTACGACCAAGCAGGCGGGCCCTGCGTGGTTCTGGGGTGCTCCCCCCGTTCGCTCTGGGATCATTCGCCGAGAATAACGTCGGTACGGTCATCCTCAGCAAGTCGGCTTCTTCGAGACTGTATGAACCGCTTCCACCAAGAGCCGTCTTGGCTCTAAGTACCGACGTTCCTGCTCCTCGGTCCGCCCTTTTTCTAGTTGGAACAACCGTTCAAACTCGTCACGTTGCTCATCGGTGATTACCTCGCGCGCGGGCATGAGCCGTCCTCCGTCTGGTACGGCTCAATCGTCTCAAAACCTAGCAGTCCTCAGCAAACGCGCAGACGGACCACTGTGTGAGTACGAGTCACAGCCGCAAGCGCGCAGTGCGAGGGTCATTGACCCTCGGCTGCGATTTTCTTCTCGATGATTGACGTCACCTTGCGTGCTTGGGTGGTCGCCGACGCCAACGCGAGAGATAGCCGCCTGCCAAACTTCGGGTCGAGGTATTCGCTTGATCTGGTCGTAAGTGTTTTGAACCGGTGCAATGAAGCCAGTGTGCCCAACGATTGAACCAATAGACGCTCCAGTCGCTTGGAGTTTTTCCGGTTCTTTTTCGGTTTCTTTTTCTTTGGACTTTTTGTGATGGCTGCCGGCTTACGCATCCGATGAGAGGCTACTGGCATTTAAAACTTCTCCGGATTTGGAAGCGGAATGTCGCTCGATCCCGGCGTCGTCTAACGATGCGAACCGAGTAACGGAATAGTCGGCGCGGATCGTCTAGCCTATCAAGCACACTGCGACCCAGATAGAGGTCCCTTTCAGATGCGCAGGCGAACGGCGAGCGAACGCACAATTCCCGAAGAAATCTTCGAGACGGCCATTCAATATTCTCTAAGGATCGAGGCAGCGGAGGGGGACGACGCACATAAGCAAGCGGTTGCAGATCTTGCTGAGTGGTGCGACCAATCACCAGACCATGCCGCTGCGGCACGGTGGGCGGACGAGCATTTTGATTCCGAGAGCGACGAGCCTTCTGATTGCGAGCAGATCGAGCAGCCTGACGCCTTCGGAATGCTGATTGAGCGTTAAGTAACGGATCCGGCTGAATCAACCCGCCCAGCCCGTAGCGGATCCCATCCCAACCGTAGTTGTGTGCCCGCAGGGTGCAGAGCGCCATTCAACGCTGTTCGCGCGAATGCCGTGCCTGGACTTCATTGGGTAGACAGGTTAACGCCGCAGGAGCGGTCCGTAGCACGTTGTCTTAGGAGCGGATGCACTGGCGCTGTTCGCGGGATCGCAAAGGGGCTCGTCTCGACCAGCGTCATGGGTTGTAGTGAGTCCACAGGTGAGCTGATTGAACAACATTCAGCGGTCACGTCGATGACCGCGGAACTGCCTGAACTCGCGGCTCCAGCGCTACGACCCGACGGGCAATCTCCGCGGCGTGTACTTCCCTCGCCTTAGCTTCGCGAATTTCTCCAGCCGAACGCAGCCCTTCCGCCTCTGCAAGCAACTGATTGCCCTGCCGCAGTAGATCGCGCGTCGGTTCCGATCGACGCCCCGGTCGTTTACGGGTACCCATGGGACCGGCATGCATAACCGCCCACGCGGTCGTCAGCCATTGAGCCAACACATCCAATAGTCGGGCGGATCGGGCACTGCCGGCGAACGCGTCCAGGAAGCACTTGAAACCACGACCGCCCCGAGGTCGGCGCATCGCTTTGGCAACGACGCTCCTTGCCGTCGCAACTTCTGACACCTTCATTTGCGCAAACATCGCGAACTGCCTAATCGCCTTTCTAGCGGCTCAGTCCTTCACAAGCAGTGGACGTGGCTCATGGATATCGAATGAATCGCTTAAGTAGACCGTGGGTATAGCATCGCGGAACTCCTAATGGGCTTGATGCAGGACAAGACCGCAGCACCACAGGAGGCTCGGGCTGCGCCTTCATACCATCCAAAAACCCTTGTCCCAGTTCGCTGATATATGGATTGTGTAACGCGGCCGCAGCCTCAAATAGTTGCTGCTCTTCAGCCGACACATAGCGTGTCAGAAAGGTCCTGCGAGCGGCCCCGCGCACGAAGCCCGCCCAATACTGAAACAATACCTGTTCGCGACACCGTAGCAACTCATCCCACCCAACGGTAAAAGCTCGAACAGCCACGTCAGATTCCAATCCCATCGGGCGTCGCGGCGTGGAAATCGTATCGTCCGAGCTTAACGACCTACCATTGGCGACGCCGCTGCTCACTGAATCCGAAAGTGACTGCGTCGCCGAAGGTGAACCACTGCGGTGCTTCTCATGATAAAACACTTCATACATGACATTGGAGTTCTTTTTCTCATCAAGTCGCGCTTGATCATCGAGATATAAGAGCCGAATCAACACCGGCGATCCCGTCCATACCACACCGCTTCCGGTCAGCGGAATGAAACCCGTAACCATTTCCGCTGCACAGTAAGAGGGTAGGCCATCTGGCAACGGCGAACACCAAACTCGGCGCTCGAACCCACGTGCGATTGGACGCTGCGCCACGTCGCCGACATAAATCCAAACTTGACCGTGGCGCTTCCCTTCCGGCGGCCCATGTCGATCCATGGTGGTATTGAGGATACTTTGGTAGTTCGTCTGCGGATAAAGATCCTGAGCCGTCGCATCCGGATGATGCAATGCTTCATCAATAATGTGCTCAAACTCTTCGCTATGGAATCCCACAGACGAGCCGCATAGTCGGAGTTCCGACTCGCCTAACCATTTACAGAAATGCAGTAAGGTCTCGTCAATACGCGCGTCCGGATACTCCTTCTCGCTGCCCAAGTAGCCGTACGTCACTACTCGACCAACCAAGTAGTGTTCAGTGTCTGCAAGGGGAGCATCGTAGTCAATCCGAAGAGATTTGGAGTCGGGAAGAACAACGGTATTGGCATACAACAACTCCAGCTCATCACGGTTAAAGGCTGACAGCGGGCTCCCCCACGGACGGCCGACTGCACCGGTCGGCGCTTTGTATGACTTTGCCCAGTGTGCTTGATTAAAGCAGCCCGCGAGTAAGAGCGAGGCTGCGAATAGGGCTGATAACAACGCGATGCGTCTAAATTGGCGCAGAGGGACGGGGAACTTATTCATGCTCGTCGGTGGTCGGAGTAAATACCTGAACATCGGACTGACGAATTCCAAGTGACCGATCCTGCTCGCATTGTATGACGGGTATCTTTTTAAGAGAAACGAGCAGTATCCGGTAGGTGCCGTACGAACTGCAGGACTCCGAACAGTGGCCGCGTAAGGCCGCATCCGCCCGGAGCCAACTTCCCGGAAAGTCCGGAATGCATTTCAGCATTTGAGGATCGCAAGATCGGATATGGACGCTGGTGCAGTGCGGACGCCCACCTACGAAACGTTGGTCCCTGAGTGCCAGAAAGCGCCCCGCTCGCGGTCTCCGTCGACGTCGCAGAAATTCAGGCTGTGATCAGTCAAATGCGAGCGCAGGTTCGCGGTCCACTGGTTCGAGCATCCATGCGCGGCACCCGTCGAACAATGGCAAGCCCGCCTGGAGCCGGCAGTGAAAACTGAGGCGGTCGGGCTTGACGCACAACCGGCTCCACACCCGCAGGAAACCTAGTGGCCGCTCATCCTGTTACGACCCGGAACGCTGTGTGTTCCGGGTTCGTTGTAGACCCACGGCATTCGTATGCGCACCCGCCGTCGCGCCGGGCGTCCGCCATTTGGCACGCCAGGAACTCCTATCGACGGCCAGCGACAGCCCCGCAGGCAGCCATCCGCGCGGCAATCGTCCCAAACCCATCTGTACCCAAGCGCATTGTCTGCACGGGCGCTGCCTCAAATGCAAAGCTCACCGTGAGAGACATGCCTATCGAGAGTGCGCGAAGCAACCGCTGCGGAGAGGACACAACCACACGGTTGTGCGATTGGAGCTGCCAGAACTCTGTCGCGCCGCCGTTGACCCGCACCGCGACGGCTTGCGGGTGGGACTCCGCGGGCAGAGCCCGCAAGGGTGTTTCCAACCACGCGTACGGCTTGGCCTCGTAGCAGGATAAGTTCAATACCGGCGGATAATAGCGGACTGGGCCAGCGACGACCGGGGTTAGAAATTCACGACTAGCACGGAAATTGCGTGCATCAGCGATCAGTGTCCAATGCAGTGGGCCGACGGGCGTGTGCATGGGTAACTCTGGGCGTAGAGGGTCCAGGGAAGCGTTGTGAGGAACATCGATCGGGGTACCTCGCAGAGCGCCCTCCACCGTCGGCGCAATGCCTTCCCACATCACGAGCGCGACGATCACAACCGCAAAACAGACGATAAACCAGATCACTTGATGGCTCCAGGATTCACGCTTCAGCCCGCTAGTTGCCGGCAACATAGCGAACAAAGAAAGTAACAACGACGGGCACGGGAAAGGCCGCTGGCGCTGTCGTGTTGATTGCTCGTCCGCAATTGGACGGGCCGTTGATGTTCAGGTAAAACTGTGTGGGGGGAAACTGCAATCGGGCTTTGTTCAGGCCTTGATAGATCGCCTGCGATCCTCCGCCCGACAGCGGATACAGGCAAAACCAGTACAGTCCGCCAGTCGGGTCACCCCCGTACCCATCCGCGGTGAGCTGAGTCTGGGTCGTGTAGCCATAGGTCCAGCCGTAGCCGAGTGGCGCGCGTGGCAGAAAGGAGTAATAAGTCTGAAATAACGGTGCGAGGCCCCCGTCTTGTCGCGACGTGTTGACGGCTGGTGCAGACCCACCATTCGCTTGTGCACGCAAGGCGAAGGCGTTTTGTAGGGTGCTAAACCCACCTTTTGCAAGCGTTGTTGTCTGTTGAGCCGCAACTTCCCAGCCGGGCAAATAGTTCACGCTGACTAGGGTCAGTGCCGCAATCAGCGATATCGCAAACACAGATAGGATTAGCTGGAACACGTGGAACTCTTGATGGCTAACGAATGCGGGGATGGGTGTAGCTCATTGCGTGCTACCTTCAAAAATAACCGCGCCGCTTCCTGCCCCTTCCAGGTGAGACACAAAAAGGCGAGTCGCCCGAAGCGATTGCGCTCCCAATGCAGGTAGTCTCGAAGCTCGAGGACTCGCATCGCATCACCCCGCTCTTCATCGAACCGTTGCGTACGCCCGCGAGACATTCCCTCATCTCCGCACTGATACACCGCGAGTAGCAGATCGATGTGCGTGCCGGTCATCCACTCCAACATCGGCGGGACCTGTGTCGCGCGCAGAATCCCCATGTCATCGAACTCACAGAGGGCATCAAGCATTGAGTCGGTTCCTAGTCACGCCCCAGCGATACAGCAGGGCAAAAACCCTGGATCCGTGGCAGGATGTCAATTCCTGGAGCTTTCCCGTTTTGGGTATAGACACCGGGTCGTAGCCACACGAGCTATAACGGACTCCCTAAGGACCCTCGAGCCCAATAGAGAGTCTTCCCGACAGATTTAAACGTGGGGGTACTCGTGGGTGACAACACCTGAGAGGTCACAAACCTCTTCAGGAAGAATCCGATGGCTGTTAGCGCGCTGCTTGTGATACTAGAATTTCCAGTTGCCTTCCGGATCCGCAAATCCGCGGGGGAACCTCTTTTGCCCGTTTCGTCGCGGAGCCTTGCGGTATCGGCACCGTCCGAGGAACAGTTCATGGGTTCTCTTCGGTGGTAAGCTAATCGTTATGGAAGCTGCGAAGGCCGTGCTTCATGCCATTGTCGCGATCTCGACAGCGAAGACCGCAGCCGGGCTCGGCGCCGTTGCCCTTATTTGTATCGCGCTGGGTTTGCGCGCCTGGAGGGACGACTCACTGGGCAAGTTAGCGGACAACGTATTGGGCGCGCACATGCTCCTGAACCTCGCGTTGTACCTGCTGTGCATCTTTCTCTTCCTTTATTTTGACGGATTGCTGTTTGGAGCGACCGTCGGATGGCTACTGGCCATACCGGTCACGGTGCTCTTTGGCTACGTGTTCCGTTGGTACGTCGAATTCAATATTCAGATAGCAGTGTATTTGGCCCAGATCCTTAAACTCCCGCAACCCGGATCAATCTTTAACGATCCGCGAGCGCTTGCGGCAATGGGGGAATTCCTGCGCAGACATTCGACGGACTCTCCGGAGTCGGAGACGAACGCGAAGGACGCGAAATGATGAGGTTCGTGAATTCTGCCAAATATGCGCAAATTCGTCCGCCACTGACACACGCCGACGAGTACGTGAACAAACATGTGAGAGAACGGCCCGCCCTGAGTTCCAACCATCGCCCGCACGCCCGTTGATCCGTGACGACCCGCCAGCAGGCGCAACGCTCGTAGGCACTACGTAGCACACATCTTCTTGCATCCCATGCGACTTCTTGCACCCATGCGAAAATCCGGGGTACAGAAGCACTCCGGAACGCGGCCAGACATTCAAGGCCGCGAGCCCGGGCTTTCCGCACGCGCGAGGGTCCCCTTCCGTGCTGGCTAGTAGTCGTCGTCACAGGATCGCTTTGGCAGCGAGCAACATCGGAAGTATTGATTCGCCAAACAGTATTCCGCCTGCCAGGGAGAGGAACAGGGCCGAGAGTAGGTTGAGCGTGGGCACGAATGAGGCCAGCCGTTGGGCATAGAGGTCCCGGTACTGACGGGCCAGATTCTCCAGCGTGTTGGCAATCTGCTGGCGATCGACCGCGCTCGCCAGTGCTGCCCGATCAGTCGCATGAAACGTCTCTAGGGCGCTTGCCCAGGGTCTGCCCGTCTGGACTGCTCGGGCGGCGCCGTACAGATCGCGCCGTAGTGCCCCTGGCGGTGCCCCGACAGCCGCCAGACGCAAAGCTTCCTCCGTGCGCACCCCCGCTTTCACCAACAGTGACAATCCGTACAGGGTGATATATGCATTTCGCGCCAACACGAGATCTTTGTAGTAGGGAATCTTGAGAATCACCTCGTCTGCAACTACCGGCGCTACTCGTCGCCCAACCGACGCTAATGCCCACATCAGCAACCCCACGCTCAGAAGCGCGGTCATGACGTAGCCCACTACATCGGCCGTGAGGTTGATCCATCCAATGTCTACACCGCTACCTTGCTTATTGACGCCTGCGATCAGACTCGATTGCATGATCTTGGGCCCCACGTAGAGCGTCGAAACGACGATAGTGAGACCCGCGAAAAGGAAGGATCCAAGCGCCATTGCGAGTCCGCTCGATGCCCCTTTGCGTACCGATGCCAGCTGATACTCCAGATCGCCAGCATCCTTGATCGCCCGCCAAGTCTCTCCGGAACGGGATCCGGCACGAATGAGCGCCACGGTTGCTTCGGGAATCTCCGGCGCACCCACCTTCGCGAAGGCACCGCCCAGGTCATCCCCCGCCTCCACGAAGTTCAACAGTCGCCCGGCAACCTCTTGGATCTTGCCGCCAAAGGTATCGCGAATGAGCTTGAGAGAGTCCGACACGCCAACTCGCGAGGCCAGCATGGCAGACAGCCTGGCAAAGAAGATCTGTCGATCCTGCGCTGACAGGCTCTTGCGCCAGCCGTAGCGTCGCCGTAAGGTGACCGCGAGCACACGGCCGCTGCGCTGCGCGATGGATGAGGCTGCGGCTGCATCAACCGCCGCAATTTCCATCGTTCGTAGATCCCCTAAGCGGCCTTTGATCTTGACCTGAAAGTGTTTCACGCCGCGCGCTTCCGAAATTCGTCTTCCGCCTCAGCCCCAAACACGCGCACCACTTCTGGCACTGATGTGACGCCGGCATCCACTTTGCCCACAGCATCGCTCAGCATAGACGGCCACCACACCTTCCCGTTCAACATCTCATCGACCTCTCGTTCGCCGGGAAAATAGGTGCACTCCGAAACCACGGTGCGTCCGGCATACCCCGTTCCAAAGCATGCGGGGCATCCTCGCAATCCGCAGTACTCGCACAAGGTGCGCACCAAGCGCTGCACCAGCACGGCACGCAGCAGGTAGCGCAGGTCGGATGCCGGAACATCCAGATCACGCAGACGCTGCACCGAGCCCAATATCGAGCCGGTGTGGAGTGTGGCGAGCACCAAATGCCCGGTCTCGGCGGCCTTGACCGCGTTTCTCGCCGTCTCCCCGTCACGCACCTCGCCGACCACAATTACATCCGGGTCGGCGCGCATCAACGCGCGCACGGCGTGCGCGAAATCCAAGCCCACTGCCGGATTGACATTGACCTGACCTACGTAAGGCAATCGATATTCCACAGGATCCTCAATCGTGTCGATCGCCCGACCGAACCGGTCCATCTCCTTGATGGAAGCATTTAGCGTCGTGGTTTTTCCTGAGCCGGTGGGCCCGCAAATCAGACAAAGGCCATCGGGTCGTCGCACCGCCTTCCGCCAGTCCTCCACACGAGTGACACCAAGACCATTCAGACTCGGTTGTACACGGTCGGGATCGAGCACACGTACCACGATCATTTCGGAGTTGGACGTCGGTATGGTCGCCGCCCGAAGGTCCACGATCTTGCCCTCGTGCTCGAGTTCAAAGGAGCCTCCTTGCGGCATTCGTCGCTCGGCAAGGTCCATACGCGACAGATCCTTGATCCGTGCCGCAAGGGTGTTGTATTCATCCAGACTCCCCTCGTGCGCGAGATGCCGTACGCCCAAATGACGGTAGAACACCGAATAGGTGCTGTATCGGGGTACGATATGCAGGTCAGAGCATCCCTCGACAAGTGCCCTGCGTAGCAACCGTTCGGCAAAGTTGCTCTTATCCTCTGCCAGGCGCCGAACCTCGGAGAGATAGTCCTCTAGTTGCTCGTGGTTCAATGGCACGAATATCAAATCGAGGCCGAGCAGATACGGATCGACGTCGATGCGGACTTGGTCTTCGGCGGAGAGTGTTGCCAGGAAAATCTTATCCTGCGTCTCGGCAACCACCATCGTCTTGGTACGTAGCAGAATCTCCGCCGGAACGCGTGAGGTGTACTGCTGTTCACCCACGATTTCGGTGGGGTTGAGGGTTAGGATCGCCTCGATCAGCGTCTTGCGGGTGATGAATCCATTGCGGGTCAGGATTAGACCGAGTTTCTCGCCCGTGATCTCCTGCTCCGCAAGACAGGCCTCGAGCATCGCATCACTCACATGACCTTGGTGTTTCAAATGTGAGACGAGCGCCGCTTGTGATTCGCTGATGCGCTCGGGCAGCCGAAGCCCGAAGCGGTGTGCAGGGGATGAGTCCGAGGGCTTCACGGGGTGTCACTCAATTTTTTGGAAAGCATGGTGGGTATAGGTAGGCGATTTAGCGTGTCCACCGAATAAATGGGCTCGCTATACGTCGTTCGAACTCGCACCGTGGAGCACTGTCGTGAGGGACTGGACCAAAATAGCGCGCCTCCTTGACTTCACTCTCGCCCTCGCTTCTCTGGGCTATGGTCTGCTGACACGATCTGCCCTGTGGACGGGCGCCGGTGCGTTGGGTCTGCTTCTGGCCTGGGTCAACATTCCAAGCCGACTACAGCGGTGGGCGTTTTCGCGCCGCCCCACTAAGCAGTCGCGTGTCTGAGATGGTCGAGCACGCGAGTTGATACCTCTGCGTCCTTTCATAACAGGCCGCGACAGAGGCCAGCCCCGACATCGTCGCACCGGGGCTGCCTCCTTCGAGTCGCTCTCTTTAAGACACGCGAACCAGTGCCAACGGGTCAACCCTTGTAGAAGAAGGTGAGGCCGTTGGTCGCATCATTGAAGCAGCCAAACTGCTGGTTGGTCTGCTGTGCCACTGGGGGAGTGCTGGGTGTACCGCCGATCGCTTCCACGTTCACTTCCTCGCAGACGTTGAGGGCGCCTGTTGAGAGCTTGATGGAGATTGTGTTGCTCCCGGTGCCGCCCAATACGTAGCCCGGCGTAATCGGCGCTACGGTGGTCGGGGGCGCGGGCGCCGCGGAAAGGTAGGACCCGGATACCAGCGACGGAACGTCCGCAGAAAATGCACCCGCATTGTCATTGGCGTACAAATCGTTGGCGCCCGCGATCTGCTGGGCTTGGGCAACCAGGGCCGAGGCGTTGGCTTTTGCTGAGCCCTGCGTGAAAGCCGCCCCACCGTAATAGATGGAGGCAACGGCGAGTGCTGCGACCAACGCGATGGAAATGATGGTCACTATCAAACTAAACATGTGTTTCTTCCTGTGTGAGCGATTTGGATCGAGGGCACCAAGCTGTGTTGGTTCTGCAATCCTCCCAACAAGCTGCGTTATTGCCGCTTGAAGGGATCGCTCCTGTATAGCGAGCGCTGTTTAGCTTCGTGGCAGGCCGATACTTCCGTTGCAAGCGGATTCGCGACTCCTCAGTCGGGAGTGCTGTTTGAAGGTGCTCGCCGGGACCTCGTTAGTGTCAGTGGGAGAACAGGTCGAAGCTGCGCGGGCGGGCGGTCAATGGGAATGGATGCGTGCGGAGAGCGCGAAGGCCACCCCGCCAGGCAGGGACGGACGCTTACAGCCGGGCCCCATGCAGAAGCGCAGCACGGGCAACCCACAACCGCTGATCCCCAAAGACGCCTCGCTCAGCAATTGCTGGGGATTCTCCAACGAGGCGCGCTCGGCCCGCAGTTCGTTGCCGACCTTGTCGTGCTTGAATCCCAACGCAGAGAGGGTGGTTACGCACGCCGCAACATGAGCGTCTATGAGGGGAGCCTGGCCGGCGGGTGCCGGCGGCACGAATGTCAGGTAGGCGGCCGCCGCCCACAATGCAAGGCCGAAGAGACCCGCCGCGAGTCCAGTCAGCACGTTCAGCAGTCGTTGTCGGGCGCCGTTCATGGCGTGCTCGCGGGAATCGGTGTGTGGAGCGGCGGATCCGCTGTGGACGCCGGGGAGGGTAAACCTGAAGCCCCGCGATTGATTTTCCACTGCCCGGCGGAGTATTCGAGTGAGTCGACATAACCGGCGGCGGCCGCATTCAACAGCGCTGGCCACTGCGAAATCGGCAACTGCTCATAACGGATCGGGTCATGGTCGGCGTTTGGAAGCGGCGGCGGATCGGGTCGCCGCCACAACGCCAGTATCATCGCGAGAAAGCCCGTCGCAAAGAGCACCACTCCGGTGGCCAGGACTCCACTATGCAGCGCAACGGCGGGCGCAAGGCTCGCACCGCGCTCCACCGACGGAGTTTGCTCAGCGGAGAAGCCTTCGGGCATCAGAAATGCCGCGACCCCCGCGCGCGTGCGTTGCACCTTGACTACGCGCTGCGCGGTGTGAAGATGGACCACGAGCGTATCGAGATCCGCGCCGGGCTGTTGGTCGAAGTACCTTAGAATTCCCGGCAGCAATGCAAGCTTGGAGCCGCCTTCGTGCACTTCATACGCCCATCCGCCCTGCCACGCGAACACGCCGTAGACGGCATTGAGCACGTTGACGGCATTACGGTGTGCCACACCGATTGCGTAGTGAGTCGCATCACGCCTGGTTACTCCGGCGAGATACCCAAAATACAACTGGGTCGGCGGCGCGGCGGCGGTCGGCCGCTCCCCAGACTCCGGCACGGATGCAGCGGAACTCGCGAACTCCTTCCCCTTGGCCTGGGCGTCTCGCGCTCCAATTTTGCCCAGCAACCGCAGCCAGCGCGCCCGCTCCCGCGGGGCAGGATCCGGGATCAGCGTCTCCGCAGTAGTTGGCGCCGCCGATCCCGGGGTGCTCAACGTGGCCGCCCGCTTCTGCCAGATCCCTGAGGACATCTTCAATGCTCCGGGGCAAACTCGGATAAGTGGGAAGGGTCGCTTGCCGAGCCATCCTGCGAGGCAGCCGGGGGCGCTTCACTGTTGGTTCTTAGTGCTCCGAGAAGCGTGACGGTGGGTCGAATCACAATGAACATCGACTGCCGTTTGACCACGAGGGTCTCGTGACCAGTCTTGTCCGGCAAGAAGAGCGGCACATTGTTGTCGCGTTCCACCTGGTCATAGGTAATACCCCCCACTACGACCGTCTGACCGGGTCTGACGCGAATCACATCGTTGAAGGTGCGCTCGGCCGTCGTGGGCTGCGTCAGCGTACCCAACTGGTTGCCTGCTGAGAGTTGATTGAATCCAAGTACAGCTTCGATCGACAGGGACATATCAATCGTGACGGAATCGCTGGCCGCGTCAAAGGACGGCGCCATCTTCAGTATGACTCCATCGTTGGCGGTTGCGGTGTTGGCACTGCCCAGAAGGCTGCTTGTGGTGCCAACCGCCGCGGTCGTGGCGCCGACGCCGACTCCACTCACATAGGGAATCTGTGTGACGGATTTCAGCTCCACCTCATTTCCCGTTACCGTTCGCAGCATCACGCTTTGCAGCGTTTTTGTTTGTCCGTAGGCGTTCAAGAAATCGATGAATCCAATCATGGAAAAGGCGGCCGTGGAAATGACGCCGCGGAAAGTGCCATCGTTCAGCAGGTAGCCTTTACCGGTGTTCGGCCAAGTCAAGCTCGTCGCGCCGCCGGTTGAGACATTCCCCGCACCGGTGTTTGGGCCAGTGGACCCGCTTCCATTGCTGCCCGTGCCTGTTCCAGTCCCGGTCCCCGATCCGGTACTGGAGGTGCTCGGGCTCAACTCCTGCAAAAGGTTGGCGTGCCCGCCGTTTAGGGCGAACTGCAGCTGCGACCAGTCAATTCCCTTGTTCGCGTTCTGGTTCAGCGTAACGCTCGTTATGGCGACCTGTAGATTCACTACCGCCGCATTCTGGGTGATGCGCTCGAGAAACATGAGCGCGCGTCGATATTCGCTCGGACGCGCCATCAAGGTCACCATGCCAGCCTCCCAGGAAGCGGCACCCGAGCCGGTTTGCGCGCCACGCGCTGAAGTTGGCCCGGCTAACGCCGCAGGGCCCGCCCCCTGACCGGTCGTACAAGGAGAGCGCGGGTTCGTAGTGTTGAGGGCAGGTGTCGTGCTCGGACCACCCGTGTTCCCCGGCAGGGGTGGCACGGAAGACGCAGGCGGCAAATAGCCAGAAACTCCGGTTGAAGCCGGTTGCCCGATACTCGAGGTGGAGCTTGCCAGCGCGCGCTCGGATACGCCGGCGGCAACCGCGCCTCCATTGATACACAGCCCGAGATCAGACAAGCCCTCCGCTACACGGCTCGCGAGCCGGCGCTCCTGAGGCAAGCTCATCACGATGCGCTCGCGCGAGCTGATCACCATTGCACCGCTGTCCCAAGTCACCCACACATCGGAGGCTCGTTGCAGGGAGGTTAGGAGTCCGCCAAGGCTGCCTTGATAGCGTGGAACCAGCACCTCCGCATTGGCCGCCTCACGATCGGTGATGATCAAGGAATAGCCCAGGCTGGCGAGTGCGGCCACAACATCACGAATCGTCGCTCCGGTATCGAGCTCCAGTTTGATCGGGCGGCGAAGCAGCTCCTCAGGTGGTGGTGTGGGAGTTGCTAGAACGAGCAGCGGCGTGCCCTCACGCGTAAGCGGGGGATCGGTCCACGCCTGAGCAAAGTTCGCCTGAGCGGTCGCGAGGTCATTCGGAGCGTCTTTGGAAACCGTGCGTTCCTTGATGGCCGCGCACCCCACCACCACGAGAGCACCCAGCGACCATAGTAGTCGAGTAACCTTCATGTCGATCCTTCAGGGAAGGGTCTTCGAATCGGCATTTGTCGGGTGCTCACTTCCGGCGCCGCTCGGTGTTTGATCGGCGTTATCCGCTAACTTCTCTGCGGAAAGGCGAATGACACGAATGACACACTCGGCCGAATCCCTCTTCGCTCGCGGTGAACCAACACTTTTCGTGGTACGTCCTCTGGCGTCGGGTTCGATCAAATAGTGACCCTCGTGACGATAGATGGCCTGCCCGTCGATTACTCCCAAGCGCACACCGCGCTCCCTGATTTCGCGCTCGCGTGCTTGTAGAGCCGCTCGGTTCGGATCGATCGGGGGGTGTGCCGTGCTCGTTACAGTCGGCGGTGACACGGGAGGTACCGCCGCATGAGGCAGAAAGGGATTCCAAATTCCGTTCGCCGAGGGCACGGGAAGGGGCGGCGGCAGTGCGGGCGCAGCGGCCGGCTTGGCTATCGCTGAAACGACCCCCTGCGCGTGGGTGGTCATTGTTAGCAACAGCAGGATTGCGGCGGTCACGGTCTTGGAGGGCACACTCAGTTCCTCTGGGTCGGAATCGTGTATAGGCATGGCTCCATTTCGAGTCCGGCTAGCGGAATAACCTCACGTGATCGACCTGCGGACGCCGGCCTCCGTACGGCCTGCAGCGATCCCAGGCGCGGCGCTTGCCCGATTGTGTCCTGCGGCTCCAGCGTCGCTGCCGGTATCGGCGACTTTATCGGCCGTACCTGCAGCCTTGGGGCGCAACACCCCGCCCATCAGGTCGTCTTTTGAGATCGAAACCCCGAGTGCAATCGGGAACAGCGGCTGCAACACGGTTATGTCGTAGTGGGAATCTTTGGAGGGCAGCCGCGCGAGAAAGGGCGGCGGAAGATCGACGATCATCACGCGCCGAAAAGTGTTTTTCCCCGCCTGAATGACCCACAAGGGCGCTTCCGGGGAGACGCGTTGGTCATCCACCTCCAGCACGAGCCAACCCATGTCGTGGAACAGTTTGGCGAGTGCGGCAGCAAGTGGTTCGAGGCGTGCTTTCTCGCTCGAGGGAGGGAGAGTCTCCTTCAACTCGGCGGGCAGCTTCGGGAGCAAGCACTCGTTCAACCGATAATCCAACATGTAAACACGACCTCCAACTTTCCAGCCAGCGGCCAACGTGTTCTTGGGTAATCCGGGTGTCTGAAACGGAATCATGGCCAGCTCGCGCTCGAAGACCTCGAGCAGCACCACTTGGGGCTCGCGCTTTTCATAAACACGGGTGCTCGAAGCCCGCTGCGGTGGTGGCACCCGTTCGGCATGCCGATCCACTAGCCCCCGAGCCAGACGGTGGAGCGTGCGGTCCTTGCCGATTTCTGGCAACTGATCCGCGTGGCCGTAATACTTGACGGCTAGGAGCACCGCTTGGCGCTCGAGCTCGGGCAGAGCCCACCAGGATGGTAGCGCAGCCAACAGACGCGCTGCTTCCCGTGATTCGGAGCGAATGCGAATAGCTAAACCATCCTCACCCTTCACCCAGGCCGTCAGTTTGCCCAGTTCACTGGCGGCGGCAACAATCGCTGCCAGTCCCGGCTGGTGGGGATCCGCAAGCGCGGCGTAAGTGGATCGCAACGTGTGCGAAAAAAGCGAGCCTGGTTCACGATCCTGGCCAGCAAACGCGTTGGGTTGGGCAGCCAGCAGTCCGAGTACATCTGTGAGAAGTGCGAGCTGTGTCTCAGTCAGGCTGCTCAGCCGGGTATCGCGTGCGCGCAGAGTGAGCGGCTGCATGCTGGGCACTTGCGGCACAGGCAGCACCCCTCGTGAAAGTGAAATCCCGCGGTAGCCCTCGGATGTACGGACGCGGGCGTCACGTTGGCGATGTTGCCGCCAGGCGAAAGCCCACGCGATGCCTACTCCCGCCAGTGTCAGGACGCCGGTCAGCAGTAGGAGCGGCAAGCTCCACGATCCCAGAACGGTCTTTTGAACGGCCCAAGCATTCAAAACTGTGACATGCGTCGGCAATTCCACGGACAGCCACGGGAAGAGCGCCAGCACGCGCTCAAGGCTCCTCAGATTCACCCGCGGATCGGCGCTCGACCAGTAAAGCGCGGCGGCGAACCACCAGAAGCCCAGTACAAACAGAAAACTTTGTAGCAATCGAGACCGCATGTCTTCGGTATAGCTACTGTTTTCTCGGAACTCGAACGCCTAAGACCAAAGGCGCAGTCCCGACCCCGCCTAAACATATAAACACCGGACTCTGTACTGAGTGTCGCCGCTACCAAAGCTGGTCGCTTTACTCACTTTAGATCACTCAATCGGAGTTCCATCATGTCGCTTTCTTATGGAAAACCCTCGTACAGTTACGCCCGGTTTAGAGTTCGTACCGCCAACGGAGAGTCCACCACCGTCAGTGTGAAACCGACCCTCGTGGTCCAAGCGATCAGGGCGTTGGGCTCACTCGCCACCGTCCGCCGCGTCGTTCGAGAGGCTGCCGTCACCTACCAGGCAGCCAGCCCGGACGCCAAGACTCGCAGCGCGCACGTATCCCTGACCCTCCAACAGCTCGTGGAACGCGACTCGAAGAGCACCCCGCCGACCCAGCCGTCCGTGGCCCAAGGCCAGCTAGCTTCTGCCGCCTGACGGCATTAGCCGCCGCGCCCATCCGGCGGGTAGAGCGGCCCCTCGCTCTCCCGCCGGATGGCTAGTCCCGTCTTGCCGCGGCGGGTGCCGGCAAGGGTGGCGGGAGCGCAAAACGAGAATTCCCCAGCAGATTCGTGGCGGACTGCTCACCCGCGCCGCCGGACTTTTCTACCACGGGCTTAGGGTCGGACACCGCCATGCGCGAGAGTACGGTCTCCCGTACCGCGAGGTCCTGGTCACCGAGGCGAATGCGTCGATCATCGACCACGGTCACCGTTCCAAAAGGAGTATGTTCCGCCGAACGCACGACCAGCGCGCTCCCATTCACATCCAACACGGCAACCGACTCCGACCCTGTGCGGATCACTCCAGCGAGCGAGATCTTCGGAGTCGGCGGCGGCGACGGGACTGAGGGTTTCGGAGCTTCCTTCGGTTTGGAGGATGCAAGGGTACGCTCCGGCGCCTCAACCTTCGCCTGCTGCTCCAGCTGTCTCACCTCCGACCGCTCTCGCACGGGTAACACGTTGAGCTGCAAACGCAGTTGCCCCTGCTTGAGCTGCTCCTCCATTACCGCCGTTTGGGCCCTTTCCGCCTCTAACTCTCGCGCGAGCTGCTCGAGTGTCAGAGGCTGACCCGTGTAGGGATTCGTATCGTTGGTTTGTCCGAGTGCCGTACCGCACAGCAACGCCAGCAACACCGAGGATATTCCAGCACGTCGGCCATCCATAACGTTCTCCGTAAAGCCTCTTACCCTGTAGCGAGCCGTCATTTAGTAATTGCCAGGAACCACACGCACGAGGTAGGTACCGCTGGGTCCCGGCAGCGCGGCGCGCAGGAGAGCGGTATAGGGCGGTAGTGCCATGCCCTTCGAGGCAGGCTCCTGTACCTGCACGGTGCCCACGATTTGCGCGGGATCCAGCAGCTGATTGGCCACCTCAACGTCATTCGCACTCTCGTAGGCGGTGGTTTGTTCCTGCAGCCCGAGTCCCAAGGGTGCGAGGTGGGTACGCACAGGCTGCCAGAGGTTGCCCGTCGCGAGCGGACGGTTGGCTGTCGTGTCTGAATCATATGGAGCGGCACCACCCAGGAAGTAGTCCACCGAGTAGTCTCGCGCCGGGTTCGCGAGGTAGCGCGCCGTGAAATACGAGGTGTAGAGCTGTGCAACCCGATCGATTCGCTGCCGCGCATCCTCGTACAGCTCAAACTGAATCCCGAAGCCGTTGACGACGACCCCCATATCATCGCTCGCGGGATCCACCGTGAGCGTGCCGGTGTCCGGATCAAAGACGGTGTTCGGGCTCAGATGTCCGTCGTTGCCGACCGCGACCAGGGCCACCACGTGATAGTAGAGCGTGATGCCGTCGCGAGGCTGTCCCAGTTGCGGAGACACAAAGACACACAGCGGCTGGGCATTGCCGTCGGTCAGACTGCGCGTCGGGTCCTCCGGTACAAAGGTTGCAATCGCCGCCGCGGCACCCGCGTTGGGGGCGCAACTGTGTTTCGGAGCGGCCCCGACCAGCGCACTCGGTGCAAATAGCTGTGCAGCGCCGCCCGTTGTGATCTGCAGCTCCGCACCGGCCTGACTCTCAATTCCCATGGCGTTTACGCGATAGGCGATCTCGAGCGCCTCTCGCAGTTGCTCGAGGCGATGCTCAGTCTCAATCTTTTGGCGCAGTTTCAGCCAAGGTGTAATCGCCTGAAACATCATCAAGGTTAGGCCCGTTACCAAGGCGAGCGCGATCAGGATTTCGATCAACGTGAAGCCATGCGAAGCACGGGGACTACGTGCGTACATAGGCGGACTCCTTGTCCAGTCCAGCCGGGTCATATGAGATGTAAAGGGCATCCTCCCGCGTGATGCTTCTGGCTGCGACTCGTTGCGCGAGCTGTTGATTGAGCAATACTTGTCCTTCCCGACGGCCGAGTTCCATGGCCGAGAAGATCTGGTTGGGCTTGCCATCCTTGATGGCCTGGCGCACGGGTGGTGTGTTGATCAGCAGCTCGTAGCAGAGTATGCGACCGCTTTGCTGAGCGTCGCGCACGAGATTCTGTGACAGTACCGCGATCAACACCGAAGATAGCGTCTGCATAGCGCCCTGTCGCGACTGTTCCGGGAAAAACATGCCGATCCGCTCAATTGTTTGACGGGCGCCTGAGGTGTGCAGCGTTCCTAACACAAGGTGGCCGGTGTTGGCCGCGTGCAAGGCCGTCTCAATCGTCTCCTGGTCCCGCAACTCCCCCACCATGATCACATCCGGGTCCTCGCGCAACGCTGCCCGCAGGGCACCCGAGAAATCGCTGGCATCCAATCCCACCTGACGTTGCTGGATGAGGGACTGTTTACGTGCAAAGATGTACTCGACCGGATCCTCGATGGTGATGATGTGACGCGCGGCGCTGCAATTTAAATGCTCTACACACGCGGCCAGCGTGGAACTCTTGCCCGCACCGGTAGGGCCAGTCACCAGTAGCAGGCCCTTGGAGCGGTTGAGCATGCCCTTCAAGGACTCTGGAAGCCCCAACTCCGAAAAGTCGCCCGGCACCTCCGGGATCCTTCGCAGCGCTAGACACAAGCGGCCGCCGTTGGAGCGGTACAGGTTGCCCCGCACCCGCATGCCCCCCACCGTGCACGCGAAATCCACATCCCCATTCTCGGTCAAGACCTCCACCAGTGCCGAGGCTGAAAGACGCGTCTCCTGTTCGTGTGCGCGAAGAAATTCTTGGATCGCCGGCAGCGAAGTCGGTATCGCATCCATCGGCCGCAAGGCCCCCGCGACACGCATCCATGGCACACAGCCCTCTTCCAAGTGGACATCCGACAGATCCGGTGTGGCCAGCAGGTTCGCAAACAGCTCCGTCATGCGCGAAACTCCTACAAAGGTTGAACGGCATAGATCACGATGGGCTCACCCCAAGGGGTGACGCTCTGCAAGGCGAGCTCGAAGGGCGTCTGTCCCGCATGCATACCTAGGGGTTGCTGCGTGCCCGGTGCATTGCCGTTGGCGACTCGGATAAGTTGACCCCAGGCATCCGAGCCGCTCGAGACCGGCTCCCCTAACACCGACAACACCGATGTGGAATCGATCGGCGCCCATCCATCCACACAGGGCAAGTCCCCAGGCTGCGTCGTACAGCCCGTCGTGTCGTGGGGAGCCCGGAAGTAATTCACTCCCAGGTTGCGGTCAGGATCGGCGAGCCAGTGTCCTTTGAAAAAGGCCTGTGCGGCCAGAGCGAGCGCCGACAAGCGCTCCACCGTGTGGGCATAGTAGTTCGCCTGGATCGCATAGCCTTCGATACGTGCCCACGATCGCGGCTTGCAGGGTAGGCTCGCATTCGGACACACCGTGAATTGAGCGGTATCTGGATCAAAGCCCGGGGTCTGGGGGTCTTCATTTTCTGCCCACACAACAATGACGTGATACTGAATCTGTCCCCGTACCTGCGGCGCCGAGAGCACGGCGTTCAATCGCCAGCTGGGTGGAACCCCAGCGGCTACGAGGAGCGCCATTGCATCCGGAAGCGTCGTGTTGGGGTTGTCGATGCTGGGAGCGTTCACCTGGTACCAAGCACGAACGAGATCGACCGCCCGCGACACACGATCCTGCTCCAGCCGTGGCAAACGGTCGGCCTGCGCTTTGGACTCCCAGGTTGCCTCCGCAAGCACGAAGGAGATCGCCACGGCGCTCAAGATCGCGACAAATACCAGGAAGGCGGCCCCCCGCTGCGTTTGCCGTCGCCCGTTCAAACACGCCGCACTCAAGTGAGGCCTCGACGCGGACACGTTTAGCGGGTCTCGTCATACAAGATCTCGAACGTGCCGTTGGTCGGGTCACCGTCACACTTGTAACCTGTGAACTTGTTGCCGGCATTCACCTGGCCGTTACATTCGGTAAACGCCTGCTTCACCACATCCGGCGGAACGCTGTTCGCGATCACGAAGTACTGCGAGCCGGCGGCGCCATAGGCCCCGCCAGCCTGCTCGCCGAACCCCACCGTCACTCCGTCAGCGACCTTGTCCAGCTTCACATTGCTGTTGGTGTCGGTCGCGAAGGGTGCCACGTAGGGGCCATTCCAGGTATTCGCCAAGGAGCGATTGCAGTAGTTATTGGCTGTGCTGGCTGCGAGCGTCTGATCGACGAGCGCGCCAGGCACGGAGACATAGCAGCCGGTGTCATTCTTCAGCCGCACATTGGCCGCACCGAGCTCGGTCATATTCGAAAGGAGTGCCTGCGCGCGCGACCGGGAGCCGTCGAAGGAAAGTGAGATGCCCACGGCCAGCAGCGTGATCAAAGCCAAGGCCACGAGAATCTCAATGAGGGTAAATCCAGCCTGGGCATGCTTTCGCGGGGACAACATGGGTAATGCTCCTTAATGGGACCTGGAATCCAGGGGTACTGATGTATAGCAACACGCGTGTATTGCCCTGGAGGTCAACCACCAAGAAGGGCGGGTCCAATGCCGCGCCCGCGAGTTTAAACGTTGCCCAAGACGGTACCTGCGACCGGGAAATAGCTGACTGCGGCGGTGAAGATGATCCCCAGTGCGACAAACACGATGGAGGCGATTTTCACCTTCTCCTTGAGCAACTCCGTCGCACTGATGACGTCCTCCTCCAGGTTGCGCACTAAGTCCTGCAGCCCTGCAACGAGGTCGCCACCCGAGGCCGCCGAGCGCACACCGGCGACCACAAACTTGGGGAAGCAGCAGCCTTGGATAGCCTCTTCAATCGGTTGCCCCGCATCCACTCGCTTGGAGAGTCGCTTGAAGCTATTCTGGCTGTCGGTGCGCGCGGCCGCATCGGCCAGGATCAGACAGGCGTCACGGACCGGGATCGCAGCGTCATACAACAGCGCAAAGGAATTCCACAGCGTTGCGTGGTCGCTTTTTACGGACAGACCGTGCACCGTCGGGATAGCATCGATCAGGCGGCGAAGCGCCGCTGAGCGCAGGAGAAAGAAGAGCCCGATCGGGAGACTCGCATAGACGACCGTGCCGATCGCGAGATGTTCGTGAAACCACTGTGCGAAATCGAAGTACGCCTGGTTAAAGGCATTCAACCGGATCTTGAGGTTCGTCTGTTTGAGGAAGCTCATCGTCGCTGGCGCGATCTTCCACAAGGAGAAGTAGAAAAAGATGTACATAAATATCGACATCGACATGGGCAGAAAGAACACCTGCTTCACGGAGCGTCGCAGACCCGCCATGCGTGTCAGGTCCTGCGAGAGGTTGATGAACGTGTCCCCGGTGCGTCCCGCCTCGGAAGTCGACCGGATCACCATGGCATCTCGTTTGGGGAAGCCGGCAGCCAGCATTGCCTGATATTCGGTCTGCCCTTCCTGAATGGCCTGCCGCATACGCAGGACCGCCTGTTTGAGGCGAGCATCCGTTAGGTACTCCGCGGCCGAGGCGAGTCCTTCGACTAAGGGCTTACCATTCTTGATCCGACGGCCCAGCGTGACATACAAACGCGCGACTTGTGCGGGCGCGAATTCGCCGCCGATGAATGTCTGCAGCGTGTGCCGCAGGTTGAAACACACCCGCAAGGGCTTCAGGCCCGTGTTCTTCAGGCGCTGGAAAGCGGCCGCCGCACTTGGGGCTTCCAGAAAGCCATCAATCTGTCCGCCGCGCTCCGTGCGGGCCAGGTACTGGTATCCGAGGTTCATACCGGTGTCTAGATATCGGGATTTACGTGTTGGCGAAGCTCTTCGAACGAGGTGATTCCCTCGGCTACCAGTCGCAATCCGCTCGCCCACATCGTTCGGTCGGCCGGAATCCCCTGCCGTGCAATCACCGACGGTGCCGCATTCATCTCGATGAGCTCCTGGATGGAGTGGTTCACCTCGAGCAGCTCGTAGACCATGCGACGCCGACGGTAACCGGTGTGCCCGCAGTAGTCACAGCCCTCCCCTGCCCGCTGGGGCGCCCGCGCGACTGCCGCAAGGTACTCCACCTTCAGTGCGCCGAGTGTTTCTTCATCCGTGTCTGGCTTCTTGCACCGAGGGCACAGAACCCGTATCAGGCGTTGGGCCAGGATGCCTAGCAGCACCGACGCCAGTGTATTCATATCAATATCCAGCGCCTTGAGACGCGCCAACGCCATCGCCGCGTTGTTCGTGTGCAGCGTCGAAAACGCGAGATGTCCCGTATTGGCAAAATGCAGCAGGATCTGCGCTACGTTCCGATCGCGCACCTCTCCAACCAGGATCACATCGGGCGCATTGCGCAGCAGACCCTTCAACCACTTGTCGTGCTCCTCCCCCTCATTCGAGGAGTCCTTGCGCAGCTCATGCTGGTGCCACAACCCGTGCCGATACTCGATGGGATTTTCCACGCTCTGCACCGAGCGACGCTCAGGATCGATGTCCTTCAATATCGCATACAACGTCGTGGTCTTGCCCGAGCCAGTTGGCCCGGTGATTAGAAACAAACCGGTGGCGGTGCCGCCGACCCGCCGGATGGTTCGCATGGTGCGGGCATCGAAGGACAGTAGATCCAAGTTGGTGGCCGGCGCTTGTTTGTCCAAAATGCGCACGACGGCCTCACGCTCACCCCGCGACTCGGTCAGCTCCAGGCGAAAACCGAACCGCCCTGCGATGTCCTCATTGGCGCGCGCCGTCTCTTCGTCAAACGAGACAATCGCCTCGCGTGGCTCGCGTCGCAGGTCTTCCGCCTTGACATTCTCCGTGACCAGTTTATTCAACAACCGGTCGTACAGCGCGCCCTCGATAATCCGAAACATGTGTCCAACGCCATTGATCTTCAACTTGATCAGGCCAACCGTGCCGCTCTTGTTCATATACAGGTCGGAGGCTTCCGAATAGCAAGCGTGGCGCAACAGCGCAATGAACACATTGCGTACCAGGCCAGCCTCGAGCTGCTCATCGTCACCGCGCCGCGTGTTACCGATCGCCTGGCTGAATCTGTCGATCGCATCGTCAAAGCCACGTTCGGTTTGGGCAAAGTACCGACGATAGAGCGATTGGATCAGGTGTTCGCTGGCAACAACGACGGTCGTGGCCCGGGGATAGAACTCATTGCGAGCATCGTTGATGACCGCTGCATCCGGCACCGCGACCAGCAGTCCTCCATCGGCTGTAAGCCCAACGGGCACAAACCCTCGGAAGGCGCCGAGCTTGATCCCCTTCAAATGCGCCGGGTCGATCTGGTCAGCCTCATCTGCCCGAAAATGCCGCAGCTTCGTCTGTCGCGAGATCGCCTGCGCCACCTGCTCGCCTGTCAGAAACCCAAAATCACGCATGATTGTGGAGAGCGGCTCGCCGGTCAGATGCGCGCGCTGCATGGCGATCCGCACGTGGGAGGGCTTGACCCCTATTTCCAGCAGAATCCGCCTCATGGCGTCCGCATCGAAACTGCCGCCACGCACGAGATGACTGATGCTCGCCAGCGTGTTGGCTGGCGTGCTCATGCGAGCGTTCCGAACACTTTGAGTTGAATCTGGAAGCTGTTGCCCGTGACTGCCAAACGCGTGATCGCGGCAGGTTGCTGTCGCAGTTCCATCAGAAAGGCATTAAGGCCAGCGTACTCCCGGTAGGTTCCTTTCACCTCGAGCGTTATCGCGCGCAGACTGCTCCGGCCAACCGGCGCGACGATCGCCTTGAGGTCTTGTACCGTCCCGTGACCGGCGGGCACCGACGGGGAGATTGCGGCAATCGATATTCGGTTCTCGACCTGCAAACGACGCAAGGTGAGGATCAGCTCGGCGACGGTGCGTTCAAGCAGCAGTGGCTGTTCGTGGCCCGTCAAAAGGCCGTCCAACTCGTGTCCGTCCTGCTGTGCGCGCCGTTCGTTCTCCTGCGCCCGATGCAAGTCGGCGTCAAGCGCAGCGGTCTCGCGGCGCAGCTCTACGCCCTTCAGTCCGCTAGCCGTCGCGATAACGAGCGAGAGGATGAGGAGGGGTTTCGCAATGGACAGTAAGTTGAGCTTCATTGAGTGTTTCCGAGAAGTGCACATCAGTGCGCTTGCAGCCGACGGGTGTTTTCAACGCAAGGAGTGCGTAAACGAGCGCGGGATCGGCGCCTACCAGCGTGCTGCTCTGGTGGCCTGCCCGCAGGCTCGCAAGCGGCAGCATGACGGTGAAGTCCGTGCCCGTCGCAGCCACCACCATCTGCACGCGCGCGCTGGGCACCCAAACCTCACGCGCACGCGCGGAGGCGGTCGGCACATCCAGGGTTAGTGCCTTCGCCAAAGCGCGCGGAGAACCCTCCAAGAGCGCGGTATTGGCGCGCTCCATCCGCTTCACGGCTTCCCCTGCACGTGCGAGCTCGCCGCGCGCTCGGTCGTGTTGTAGCGATAGCTGATGGGTCCACAATGTGGTCGCCATGGCCGCCATCACGGAGAGCGCAGCGACTTGTAACCAAAGTAGTCGCAACGGGACTGGACCCAACATCGGCTCGATCGGGTAGAGTGCGATGTCGTGCGAAACGGACCAGAGTGCTTCGTGGTCAAACAACAAAACCTGCGCGTTCTCGCGCGCCGCTTGCTGAGCCGCGGCGAACTGCGAGAGCAGGAAGTCGCGGTCTTCCGGGTAAACAGATACTTGAGGCGCACTTGAACGTCCGGCCCCGGACAAATAGTAAAGAATCAGCAGTGCGCACCGTCCGGACGCGTCCTTTAGATCGAGACCGACAATCAGCGCCGCCGGCTCCGACATCCGCTCGCGCACCAGCCGATCAATGAGAACCTGTCCGGGACCGAAGCGGTAGGAGACTGCGGTCACCTGCGTGCGCCTGGTGGCGTAAATGAGGCCCCACTGTCTCGACCGATTGACAAGCTCAACTGCGTCGCCCAACTCCTGCAGCGCGAGCGCTTCCGCCTGCCCATGTCCAACTCGCCCCTCGACCTCCAACCGCCAGTCCTCTCGGGAGAATCGGATCGCTTTGCTATGGGTCCCGATCTGATCGAGCGGCTCTACTCCAGCGGGAGTGAGCCGCCAGAAGAGTGTGCGGCCGCCGCCCACCTCCACCGCCAGCGTCAGTTCGCGCTTGCTACGGTGAGGTTTTGAAGTGGCGATCGCTGCGGGCGGCACTCGGTGGTGTGCTGAGCCCGCGACGGGCTGCTCGCTCACGACTGTGCCCGCAGGCCCGGCAGCGGGAGCTTCTACAGGTGCTGGCGCTGAGTCCTGCTGGTTGCGCGCGCTGCGTGCAACCAGACCCCAGAGTCGCAAAAGAGCGCCTGTTTTTGCCTTGCCAGCAGCCTCTGGGGGCGCCTTATCTGTCTGCGCTTCAACAGGATGCTCCGCGGCTCGCGGCTGCTGCGTAACGGCCGCCTTGCGATCCACAAAGAGCGCCTCGAGCTGCAGGTCCTCATCCAGGCCAGGGGCCGCAGGCTGGGAGAGTTGCGGGTCCTCTCGGCCGGGTCCACCACCCTTGGGTTTCTTCCTACGAAACAGCATAGTGGCCGCCACTCGTTTCCACTCTCACAGTGACTCGCCAATGAGTGGGTCGAAGTCTTGCGCCATCAGTACGGTGGCCCGCATCAGGATCACGATCTCCTTGGCAGACTTCGTGCGCGTGTTGGTCCCTAGAATGAGCGGCGCGGGTGTTTGTGACTTCTGGTCCGTAGAGTAGCGGATGCCACCCAGAATCAAGGTCTTGCCACTCTCAGCCATCACCCGCATGTAGGACTGCTTGTTGGCGGATCGGGGAGCCGTCAACGTGCCTTGCCCATTGCCGAGATTGAGCGTGTCGAAGCTCAACACCGAGGAGACCACTGGCACGAGTGTGATCTGGACGCGATTCGCATCGATGATGGAGGGCTGTACGCTGAAACTGACTCCATCGGTCGCATAGGAAGCCGAGCCAGACAGCTGCGTTGTCGAGGTCGTGGTACCCGATGCCGTGGGAGTGGCGACAATGCTGCCCAAGTACGGCAACTCCGTACCGTCAAAGAATGTTGCCGGTGTATTGTTGATGGCCAGGATGTGTGGATTGGAGACGATTTTGGCATCCGTCACCTGGCGCAGCGCAGAGATCACCGCGCCGATACTCTTAGTCGTGAAGGCTGCCGTTAAAGAGGGGGCTGCCGAGACCCCTGATAGGATGGAAGATGTCGCCTGTTGCACTTGGTTGGACACGGCACCGAGCGAGAGGACTCCGGTGCTGGCGCCAATCGTCTTCGGATCGATGATCCGGGACCAATCGATACCGAACTGAAACTCATCCTGTAGGGACACCTCGACTACGGAGGCTTCGATTTCCACCTGGCTCATGGCATCACGAGCGAACGACCTCAAGAAGCCGTGGACGCGTTGTTGCGCTTGCACGTTGGCGCGTACGCTGATGAGGCCCAAATCCGACACCAGCACATCGGCATTCTTGCCGGCAAGGTCGATGATCAACGCGCGTACGGCAGCTGCATTAGCTGTCGCTTGACCCGAGACGACAAACGAGGCAGACATCCCTCCCGAACTTCCTCCGGCGCCACCGCTGCCACCCGAGGTGCCACTGCTGCTCGAGGCTGACCCACCCGATGTGCTCGATCCGCCCGAAGCAGGAGATCCACTGGAGTTGCTGACCGGGTCACCACCTACTTTGTAGGCGGCCTGGAGTTGTTGGAACAGATTCACCGGAAGCTTGTAGGTACACGTTGCGAGGTCCGAGACGGTCACAGTCCGCGCATCCGGATTCACGACTGCGACGTAGCCTGCCAAGTAAGCGAGCGTGCGCAGCCCATCCAGGACTTCGACGCCATCGAGATCCACCGTGATGCGCCGATCCACATCCACCAAGTCCGTGAAAACAGCCGAATAGCCATTCGCTCGGGCCGCTTCGGCAAGCATCGGGCCCAGTGGCGTGGACGCTGCATGCAGCGTCATGGGCCCCTTCGGCTTGGCGGCAGGCACTGGGTGCATATCGAGATAGGGGGCATCAATCTCATGCACGCTTGAGTGATCTGATCCAGTCATGAAATCCCGAACAGCCTGATCGCGACGATGCTTCACGTGCTGATTGGCCGAGCGGCCCTGCAGGTCATATGTCGTGCATCCGACGAGTGCTGCTGTAAGAGCGATAAACGCAAAGGCGGCTTTCATGTAGTACCCGGCGAAGCGGCGGTGTTCGGTTGAGAGGCATGAATGACAGCAACTCGTGAAGGCTTGGAGAAATGCGAAGGGTTATACAGATCAGCTGCGAGGCCCAGCGGTGTAAGCAGCTGCTCGAGGATGTCCTTCACCGAGGTACCTTCGATGTGGGTCGGTGTGCTCCCCTCCAGATCTCCCTGCACACGCCAGACGAGTGACCAGCCTAGGGGTTGAAGGAAGTGATCCAACGCAACGGATAGACGCTCACCTCGCGCCATTTCAAACGTCGTGCTCGCCAGCGGCGGTGTCACGGCCGCTTCGTCACCTGTCCCAAGCTCGGGGCGTGATTCGGGCGACGGATCTGAGCTTGTCTGGGACGCATTCGCTGGCGTCGGCGAATGGCCAAACCAGCGTGCGAACAATGTGCTCTTCGGCGGAGGAGGCGTTACAGGTCGTGACGCAAGAGAGACAAATTTCGCCACATTGCCGTCGCGTACGAGTAGGTGCTTCTCTGCCCGGAATTCCGTGATATCCAGTGGGATCAGAGGGCCCAAAGCCTGAGCCAATAGACTGACATCCGCAGGAAGATCGTCACCAAACATCAACGTTACGGGCCCAGGGAGTCTTTGCTCCCGCGCTTGATAGAGCAGTGTCAGTCCGTGGCGCGCGGCAAGCGCCTCCAAGGGCACCCGCACGGAAGTGCCACTGAACGCACGTGCAGGACCGGCATCGGGTTGGGGCCTGCTCACGTCAGATGCTGGAAGGCTGCTCCGCTCATTACTTGCAGAGGTTGAATGACCGATCGGGCTCGACCCCTGATCGATCACATCACCACGGTCGATCGACCCCGAACTGTGCTCCGGTCGGACTTCACTCTTTATTGGACGGTCGGCCAGTTGCGCCGAGTTAGAAAGCCCTGAGGCCAAGGACGCCTTGGCTGGGATGGATGAGTGGGGCGCGCCCGGATCGGGACTCACCGTCGCAGCCGCAGCCCTCTCCACCGACGACCGCTCGCTTGCGAGAGACGTTGCTCGCGTGGGAAGCGCTGCGTGTTGGTCGGCGGTTGGGGCAGTCTGCGCAGGAACGGAGGCCGAGGATACCGCGGTACTTGCCGGGAACTTCGGTAGCGGTGTACTCGCGGCCTGTCGAACCCTCTCCCTCTCCGCTGCATCCTCCAACGTTGCTGCGCGGGGGCGAACGACCACCTCGTGAGCATTCCAATCGACCAGTATGCCGGCGTCCGTGCGAGCGCTGATGCGAGCCAGTACACCCAACCAGGTGTCGTTTGGCCCCCAAGACACTTTGCCGGTCAGAGAAACATCAGGCGCCACATCGAACTGCCAACCCGGAGGTAGCACGCTGTGAATCGCGCGCTCCAGGCTCACTTGCATCCCATAGGTCGAGAGGGTCCCGACAGCTTGGGGTGTCCCGTCGTGGAGCAGCCCCTGTGCTAGGGCTGGCGGGCTGCCGGCGGATGACAAGAGAGCCGCCAGCAACAAACACGGCAGCGACGATAGGCGCATAAGGGAGCAGATCCTCTGACCACAGCAATCAGTGGTCAGTATAGGAAGGGCCCCGTTTATGCTGGCATCGTGCTATCGCTCGTCGAAAAGCTGTCCGGAAAAACGGGTGAACGTCCGCACGCCCGGAGTCCGTGTCGCCAAACCGGACCCCACACTTGGGAGGTGTTTGCGAAGCGCAGGCTACCTAACCCGGCAATTTCCGGGGGATAAACAGGGGGC
>Ga0068863_100000353_pt1 | contig 46694 bp, 75 predicted proteins | sample KBSSwiS62_FD_66596 | JGI IMG/M metagenome (GOLD analysis project Ga0068863, IMG submission 66596) | Switchgrass rhizosphere microbial communities from Kellogg Biological Station, Michigan, USA - KBS Switchgrass S6-2 | ecosystem: Host-associated > Plants > Roots > Rhizosphere > Soil ... | reverse complement strand
CGCCGCTACCTACGACGCTACCAGCGCCGCTACCTACGACGCTACCAGCGCCGCTACCTACGACGCTACCGACGCCGCCACCTACGCCGCCACCGACGCCGCTACCGACGCCGCTACCGACGCCGCTACCCGCGACGCTACCAGCGCCGCTACCAGCGCCGCCACCTACGCCGCTACCTACGCCGCCACCGACGCCGCTACCTACGACGCTACCAGCGCCGCTACCTACGACGCTACCAGCGCCGCCACCTACGCCGCCACCTACGCCGCCACCGACCTGAACCGCGTCGTGGGTTTCCTCGTCGGTTGCTCAAGTCGGTGGTACCGGTTCTGGTGCGGCGGGAACATGTGGTCGGGCTGGGTCGCCTACCTGTCGTTCTTTCGGCACGTCGCGAAACTGGACCTGCCGCAGTATTCGGCCTTCGCCCACTACGAGGCCGCCGCTGTCCATGCCGGGCCGCGCTTCATGCATAGGCGGTTCTGCATCGTCGCTGACCGGCCAACCGTCATCGGACGCGACGATCGGAACCTGCCGCATAGCGCGACCGGACCGAGCATCGCGTGGCGCGATGGCTGGCAGCTCTACTCATGGCACGGGACTCGCGTCCCCGCGAAGGCCATCCTGGCGCCCCGGTCGTACACAAAGGACGAGTATCTGGCCATCCGCAACACCGAGGAGCGACGTGCCATCGGCGAGAACGCCGGGTGGGCCTGGATCGTTGACCTGCTCGGCGGGGCCACCTCCGATGAATGGACCGACCCGAAGACCGAGCTGCATTACGCGTTGGTGGCCTGCTCCGACGGGTCGAAGCTGCTACGCAAGCAGTCGCCTCCGCTGAAGCTCGGTGACCAGCCGATCTACTACGAGCCGGTGCACGAAGAACTGCGCACCGCTCGCGCCGCGCGCAAGTGGCAGGCTACGGACCTTACGCCAGCACAGTGCGAGGCTGACCCGGCACTGACCTATGGGGTCGAGGCGTAGCCGTGAAACTCACCCCGCTAACCCCCGAGCCCGCGACCGAGTCAATCAGCGCGCTCGCCTACGCCATCACGCGGCGGTGGAACGCGTGCCGCGAGCTAGAAGCGGCGTTCGACCGCGAGGTAGCGTTGTCGTCCGCATGGCGCCGCATCGACGACGGCGCGAACTTCTCGCCTGAGAAGACAACGGAAGCCACGGCCACCGCGTAACTGACGTGCCGATAACCATCCTGCTTGCCGATGGCGAGCGATTCCAACCGAAGGAGACCACGACTATGGACGACAAGGGCAGACTGAATTACGACGTGGCGCGGATGACGGGTCATGCCGTGCCGTACTCGCCGCTCGACGCGACCGCAGGGCCGAATCCGGGCGACGCCGAGAAGGACATGCGTGATCCGCTCGCCGATGCCGTACGCGCGCTCAAGATTGCCGAGATGGCGCTTGAGCTTAACCTGGCGGGCGTGAAGGAACGGCGGGCTGAGATCAAAGAGCGCAAGAAGGAGGTCGCCCGGGCCTACTTCGAGGCTCTTGGAAAGAAGCAGCGCACGCGGAAGGGAGTTGCCAAATGACCACGCCATGGGGCGCCGAGGTTCCGCGTCTGTCGCCGAGTTGCGCGAAGGTGCTGCTGTCGAAGTCGCCGCTGCATGCCTGGACACAGCATCGCTTGGGCGGTGACGAGAAGTCCGAGGACACCGACGACAAGGACCAAGGGAAACTGCTCGACCGACTGCTACTGGGAGTCGGTCCGGAGTTGGTCATCGTCGATGCGGCGGACTGGCGCACGAAAGCAGCGCAGGAGGCGAAGGCCGCGGCAAAGCTGGCCGGCAAGCTGCCAATCCTCCGGGAGAAACTCGCGGCCCAGCAAGCCATCGTCGACGCCTGGAAGGCGCAGCTTGTGGCCCATGACATCGAGTTCACCGGGAAGTCGCAGGTGACCGTCGACTGGGAGTCCGATGGCGTGCCGTGCCGGGGCAAGCTGGATCACCTCATCGTCGACGAAGCGCGGGCCATCGTCTACGACCTGAAGTCCACCGAGGACGCCAGTCAGCAAGGCATCACGCGGTCCGTGGTCTCGTATGGATACGACATTCAGGGGGCGGCGTACGTCGAAGGCATCGAGACAAAGTATCCGCACCTCGCGGGCCGGGTGACGTTCAAGCTCATCTTTGGCGAGAAGTCACGCCGCGACGCCTATGCGATCAATGTGGTCTCTTTCGGCGGGACGATGCGCGAACTAGGGGAACGCAAGTGGCGACGGGCCAAGCGCATCTGGGGAGAGTGCCTGAAGACGGGCGAGTTCCCGGGTTACCAGGGTGCGCCTATCGAGGCCAGCGCCTGGCAATTGGCAGAGGAGATGGAGCGCCAGGGCGCCGAGATGACCGCCAGCAACGAACCACCGCCGTTCTAGGGAGACCACATGCGAACCTTCGAAAGCAAACCAGCGACGCGCGAGCAAGTGCCGCTGCTGATCGGCCTGGTAGGGGCAAGCGGGTCGGGCAAGACCTACTCAGCGCTGCGCCTGGCGACGGGCATCCAGCGCGTGAGCGGCGGCGACATCTACGTCATCGACACCGAGGCGCGGCGGTCGCTGTACTACGCGGACGCGTTCAAGTTCAAACATCTGGACTTCAAGGCGCCGTTCGGCCCGCTGGACTACCTCGCGGCCATTGAGCATTGCGTGAGCCAGGGAGCCAAGACCATCGTAATCGACAGTTTCTCGCACGAACACGCCGGGGTCGGCGGCGTGCTGGAGATGCACGAGGCTGAGGCACAGAAGCTCGCCGCGCAGTGGAAGACGACCTTGGACAAGGTGAAGATGTCAGCGTGGCAGAAGCCGAAGTCAGACCGGGCCAAGCTGCTAAACGCCATGCTCCAGATGCCGGTGAATTTCCTGCTCTGTTTCCGTGCGAAGGAAAAGATGGACCTGTCGTCGGCGAAACCAGCTTCGCTGGGCTGGATGCCGGTGGCCGGCGAAGAGTTCGTGTACGAGATGAGCTTGAACGTGCTGCTCTACCCGTCGAGCGGCGGCGTGCCGTCATGGCAGCCTGAAGAGAAGGGCGAGAAGGCGATTATCAAGTTGCCTGGCCAGTTCCGCGACATCTTCGCGAAGAAGGAGCCACTGTCGGAGGACCTCGGCGAGAAGCTTGCGCGCTGGGCTGCTGGAGGTGTGCCTGCGCAGAAGGCCGCGCCGCCTGCTGCCGATCCGACCACGGACGCCCCGACGCCCGAGGCGTTGCAAGACCTGCTCGACGCCATCGCCATCGCGCCGACGTACGCCGACGCGAAGGACGCCGCAAACGGCAAGCGACTGAAGTGGACAACGGAGCAACGCGAGGCCATCCGGGCGGAGCTTGCAAAGAGGGCGGCATGAGCGGCGAGTACGTCATCCGGAGCGGCCCCGACCGCGGCGCCCGCTGCCGCGTCGTCCTTGGCCAGGAGAACGTCCCGGGCGTGGTCAACGTTGGCAGCCAGCCCATCGGCATCGAGCTGGAGTCGGGCGAACGGCGGGCGGTTCCGCGCGACTGGATATACCGGGTCGACAGCAAGATGGGCCGTGTCACCCTGCGGAACGCCGCGAGAGAGCGAGGGGCGCGATGACCAAGGACGAGCGCGCCGCCTTGTTGGCCTACGCGGCGTGGTGGCGCGGCGAGCTTATGTGGATGGGGGGCGATGCCTGGCACTTGATTTATCCGCTGTTGCCGGATGTCACATGCCCCAAGTGGCGCATCGCCGAGAGCCTGGCATACGACGGGACGGACGGGCCATGAAGCCCGCCGACCTGGGAACGGACGCCGAGGTCATCGTTCCCGTTGTCGATGCCGTCGACCTGCCGGCGAAGAACATCCGCGCGGAGGTTGCCACGTACTACAACGTCCGCCTGGACTGGATGTGCAGCACGCGGCGATGGGCGGCCGTCGCCCGCCCTCGCATGGTGGCGATGTACCTGTGTCGTCGGCTACTCGCGATGAGCTACCCGGATATCGGACGAGCATTTGGGCGCGACCATTCGACGGTAATTCACGCCGTGAAGACGATAGATACCAAGTCCATCCGCGACGACAAGCTGTGGCGCGACGTCATGAACATCGAGCGCAAGCTGCTGACGCTCGCCGGGAGACTGCAACCGTGACCCGTGAAATCGAACTGTTGCCGCTGAGCAAGGAGGACACGACATGAAGGACGTGCTTGATGTCTGCTGTGGTTCGCGGATGTTTTGGTTCGACCGCAAAGACCCGCGTACCATTTACATGGACTGCCGGCGCGAAGTTGTCATGCTCAAGGACAAGTCGACTGGCGGCGGTCAGCGTGAGCTATTCATTGAGCCAGACGTAGTCGGTGATTTTCGACGCCTTCCGTTTGCTAACGACCAATTCGGCCACGTCGTCTATGACCCGCCGCATTTTCGCCGGAACGGCGCACAGGGGTGGGTGGCCAAGAAATACGGGAAACTCGGTACTACATGGGAATCCGACCTGAGGGACGGGTTCGCCGAGTGCTTTCGTGTGTTGCGTCCGCGCGGTACGCTGGTGTTCAAGTGGAACGAGTCGGACATTCCAGTGTCGCGCATTCTCGCCCTAACGCCCGAGCGTCCGCTGTACGGAATCCAATGCGGTAAGCGCGCCCAGACACACTGGGTTGCGTTCACGAAGGCAACGACATGAACCGCTACGCCGTGCCCGAGAGTTTCTGGTACCTGCTCATCGTGGCCATGGGGCTATTTGGGATTCTGTCGGAGGTACGCCCGTGACGTCTCATCGCTGCATTCACTTCAACGGCATTCAGAAGCCGTGCGCCGCTGGGATCGACCCGATGTCTGTACGCGACAAGAGCGGGCCAGGCATGGCGACGTTCCCGTGTATCGACATCGGCAAGCCATGCGCGAAGACATGCGGGTCGCAGCGGATGATGACCGCACAGGAAGAGGCCGACGAGAACGCCGCCATTGATGCGCAGGTAGCCCGCTTTCTGGCGGACCTGGCGTCTGGCAAGTGCCCGATATGCCAAGAGCAAGTAGCCGAGCGAAGGCAGGTTGGCCGCTGCCAGTACGCGCGACCATGCGGCCATCGACTGGGGCAGCACGGAGACGAGGGAGACGACCAATGAAGCCCAAGGCAGTCCCGGCCTACTCGCCCGCCTTCGACGAGTTCTGGCGCACGTATCCCCGGCGCATCGCGAAGCTTGCCGCCTGGAAGGCGTGGCAGGGATGGGCGTGCGACGGTATCCCCGAGTTGCTGCCCGCCCTGCGCCTCCAGCTCCCGGCGTTCTGTAAGCGCGACATCGAGCATATCCCGCATCCTGCGACCTGGTTGAACGCCAGGCGCTGGGAAGATGAAATCGCCCCGCAGAACGCAAACGGCGCAGCCACACGCGATGCTACGTGCTGGTTCCACCTGTCGAAGTTCAACCATGGTAAGCGGGCGCCCTCGCACATTCCGACCTGCGGCGACTGCCGCCATTGGGAGGCCGCCAACCGCGCCCGGGATTCGAAGGTCGAGACGTCGGCCGACGCGCTGAAGCGACTGGGGATTGGGTGATGCGTAACCCGGCGCCACCGCCTACCTGGCGCGAAGCTTGTGACGCCGCCCAGGAGCTACGCCGCCTGTCGGGCGAGAAGACGCGGCAACTGAAGGACTACCTGGGCCGCCTATCTGCCGCAGACGCGGCAATTCGCCAGTCAACCGAGGGACTGCTGGTCCAATCTGAAGCCGAGTGGAAGCACTGGAACGGCTACCACGCGAAGGCGGCGGCCTTCGTTCGGGTGCATCCGGCGATGGAGCGGGAGAGCATCTACGCGAAGAAGTGCGGGCATGAAGGGGCGTTCGCGCCCGGGTGTTACACGGGGCCCGATGATGGCTGGTATCGAGAGCCAGCCGCCCCGCCGAGGCAGGCAGAACCACCCGCGTCGTTCTACGAAAAGGAGCCTGGCGATGATGACTTTTGATGCGCTGCCGTTGAGCAAGGAGCAAGGCTGATGGGAACCAAGCTAAAGATCGACAACCGGGAGGCCGTTGCCTACACGATTTACAAATACACGCGCGAACGCCGCGACGTGGCGCTGTCGATAGTCGCCGAGTTCGAGCAGCTTGTGCCGGCACTGACGAAGGTTCTCGACCGTAAATGGCGAGCGCCGAAAAAAAGCAAGGAGCGAGGCTGATGGCGAAGAAGCAACCGAACCCAGCGATACGAGAGGCGGTCAGTGTCGGCGAGTTCGTCGGGGCAAAAGAGGAGCGCGCCCGAATCCGCCGCGCCCTCGCGCCAGTGCTGCGGGACTTACGAGTCATCTCCGAAACCCACGGGAACTGTGGATGCAACATCTGTCTCGCGGTCGTGTCCATCGACGCGGCCACGAAACCGACGCGCCCCGCGCGGGCAAAGGAAAGAAAGCGATGAGCACGAAATGGGCGATTGGAACGAAACTGGTTCACCGGGACGGACAGGAGTACGTATTCGGGCAAAAGAACATTCAGAAGGTATGGGAGGCGGCTGGCTGGCGCACGGTCGAACCTCCCGCGCCGGTAGAGCGGAAGCTTGCTGCTGGTTGGATGAAGTACACCCCGAGGCCTAACTATCGGGAGTGCTGGGAGATTGGTTGCTCGAAAGACGCCGGGTACGCCAAGAGCATTGAGGGCTGCTCGCGAATGTGCGAGGAGCACGCAGGAAAGGCCGGTGCCTTCGCCGGCGCCCCGGTGACCGAGACGACGAAGTGTCCCACCGCCGACAGGCGGCCCGGGTACTCCTGCGACTGCCCGACGATGTGCACGCCCCCGCCCGTCGTCGAGAAGGCCAAGCCGCTGACGTGCATCCGCTTCGAGTGCGAACGCGCTGACGCCACCGTGTCGATGCGGATCATGCGGAAGGATGCAGCCCCGGAGCCAATCTGCGCCGAGTGCTACGTTGCGGCCGACCGCGCGATGTCCAAAGTCATGGTCTCCCGCCCGAAGCCACGCCCCGCCGCCCATCCTGGGGTCGTTGCGCAAGTCGTGGGCCCGTTCGTCGGAATCCTCGGGGCGCGGGGAATGAGGGCGGGACGATGACGCACGAACTGAAGTGCTGGCCGGTCTACTTCGAGGCCATCCGCGAAGGCACCAAGACGTTCGAGATTCGCAAGGATGATCGCAACTATCGGCACGGCGATACGCTGATTCTGCGCGAGTGGAATCCGCTGACCGAGGCGTACACGCTCGCCGAGCCGCTGGTGTGCGGCGTGTTGTACGTCGCCGGGAAGACGAGGCCATGCCCAGGGCTCATGCCTGGCGTGGTGGCCATGTCGATTTTGGTGATGCGATGACCACCGCCGAGAAGACCGCCGCCGCGATCCAAAACAGCCGCGCCAAGTTGACCGCCGGCACGGGAGATTACCTGGATGAGGTGGTCGTCTACCTGGCGGACGAGCGACGAAGCGAGATGCAGGACGCCGACAACCTGGCTGCCGCGGTCGCGCTGCTGCGAACGGCGCCCATCAACGGAACCGACGCCGAGGTGACGTCATTCGTCAGTGCGTATCGCTCCCTTATCACGCGCTTGGGGCAGCCGTGGTAGAGCGGCGCATTGAGCCGAGTCGCATCCGACGGGGCCGGCTAGCCACCTCGCCGGTGTGGCTGGTCCAGCGTGAGAATGGAGAAACGGGTCGATTCCTGACCCGAAAATCAGCTGCGCTGTTCGATGCTACTGGCTGCACCCATGGCCATGACGTCCACGGCTGGTGTTCCGGCTGCCGCGGGACTGTCTCGAAGTTAGTCCCCGATCCCGCCGAGAGCATTGCCTGCGACAACACAGAAGGATCGAAGAGCGAGGACATCGACCTCTTTCTCGCCCGGCACCCGGAGGCGGGCCGATGAGCGCACACGAGACGGCGATGGAGAAGTACCTCCGCAAGATCTTCCCCGAAGGATGCGATTCCAGCGACGGGTGCCCATTCCCGCGATGCTTGCTCGCCGGATGCCCGGGGCCGTCGTTGGACTGCATCGACGAGACGAAACTCGAAGGTTACGAGCCACCTTCGCGCTTGCGGGTTAGCCCGCCAGCCAACGAACAGCCGAAGAGCGAGGACGACCGATGACGACCAAGGAACGACGGGCGCTTCTGTACTACGCGGCATGGCTTCGCGGCGATGCCGCCACCAATGAGTTTCCGATCGACGGGTCGGATTTGATGCCGTCCTACGACGATGACTTTGCCGTTATTCGCCGTGCTCACACTGCGGAAAGCCTCGCATACGACAACACCGACGGACCGGAGACGCCATGAACGAGCCGCGCATGAAGGTCAGCGCGTACACGGATGACGAAGTCCGCACGGCGGCGGCATTCCTAAAAACCTGGCCAGGTAGCCCGTTTGCGCTTTTCATGACGGCGCTGGAAGATTTGGCCCGCAAGCGCGCGCCGGTCGCGGCGTGCGAGTCGTGGTGCGGACGCCAATGGCTTGATGACAGCGTCTTTCCGGAAGGCGGCGCGAGACTCGACGAAAACGTGTTCCTTCGCCACGACACAGGTGGGCCGTGGGTCTACTGTACGAAGGACTGCCGCGACGCCGGACGCCCGCTCAACCCGGCCTCCCCGCCCGCTGCGCCCCCCGTTGATGACGTTGAATTGCCCGCCGACCGCTTCGACTGCGCCGAATGCGGCAACGGCGTAAAGGTTGACGAAGACGGCTGCTGCGTCCACTGCGGGGAGGATGCGGTTGCCGTAATTGGGCGCCGGTATGCACATCTGGACGCGGGTCCCGCTGCGCCCCCCGTGCGGCAGGGTGGTGCGTGGAAGAGCCTCGGCAACGGGGAGGCTATTGCGCCTCCGTTTGGTCTGATTCGGCAGTGCTCAGATTGCGGCTGCCTCGTGGCAGGCGGCCAGACCGAGTGCGGATTTCACCTCAAGAAAGCCGCCCCGCCCCCGCCCCCGCCCCTCGTGCGGCAGGGTGAGGAACACGTCTGCAAGTGCGAGAACGAGCCGTGCCCGAAGTGCGGCGGCGGCCCCGAGGGCGAATGGTCCGAGGGCTCCGAGGTCAAGTGCGCCGACTGCGGGGCGCTGCTTGTCGTGGCCAACATCGAACCGTGCCAGGGCCGGTCGACGTTCGAACTGGCGAGCACGGACGAAGAAGGACACGACTACTGGGACGAGCCCCCGCCGCCCGTGAATGGCGGTCCCCTGGTGCCGGAAGGGTTCCGCTTGGGCGATGGGTGGCGCGTGTACGTCGGCATTCATCTGTGTCTGCACACCATGGAGTGCGGACGACGAGCTGGATTCGCGATGGTATCGGGGACGGCTAAGCGCGTCTGCATAGAGCACGCAGTCGAGGCCGTCGCCCTTGTTCCAGTCGAGCCGCCCGGGGAGCGGGAGCAACCAGCCGAGCCGAGCGCGCGGATACTTTCCAACCAAGATTCGGTGCGCGCAACGTTCGCCGAGCCGAGCGCGCCCCCGGGGTTCCGGGTGGTCGGACGAAGCGGGCCGAGAGTAACGGCAAAGGGGAAGATGGTCAAAGAGGCCAGGCTGATGTCCGGCGCGCAGGCGCCGGCACGTTGGGCGGCAGCTGTTTGCCCGTCAGAATATCCAGGCGACGGGGGTGCATGGAACGCCGGCTGCTACGACATCCTGGAGCCCATCGTCGAACCGCCCGCGCCTCCCCCGGTCGAACTGGCGAAGTGCATGTGTGGCGACCCGACCTACGACGCTACGCACAGAACGGACGGGCCGTGTTTTATCCCAGTGAAGCTCACGCGCAGACCGGCCGAACCGGCGAAGGGGACGTTGAGCGACTTGCTGCGAGCGCTCTATGGCGGGACGCTGTCCGGGCGCAAGTTCGCCGAGCAAGCCCGGGACCTCGAAACGCGACTCGCGACCGCCGAGCAGTGTTGGGCCGCCGCGTTGGAATCAGAGACGGCATGGACGGTTCGCGCGCGCGACCTCGAAACCAAACTCGCGACCGCCAAGAAGGAACGGGACAATGCATGGGAGGAGTCTCGAAAGCTTCGCGATCACATCGCCACCAGGGACGCCAGGATCAAAGACCTGGAGGACAGCGCAGCGGCCCTGGGCGCACGGGCGAACGCGGCCGAGCATGATGAGAAGGTGATTCGGCAGCGGGAGAGGTTGGCTGAGCGCGAACGGTGCCTGGAAATCGTCGAGACTTACGAGCCCCGACGTGAATGCCCGGCAGATTGGAGCTACCAGGGCGCGCTATCCGTGGTGGCTGCGCGTATCGGGGAGGGGAAGTGAGCTTCTACCGGCGCAAACGGGACGGCAATCACACAGCCATCGCCCGGGAGCTACGCAAGGTGACCATCGTGACGGACGTGCACGCGCTGGGCGCAATCGGCTTCGACCTGCTGGCCAGGCACGTTGTCACCAAGGCGCCCGTCTTCATCGAGGTGAAGGACCCGGTACAGGCGCCGTCATCGCACGACAGGTCAGAGAATGAACGGCGGATGGCGGCGGACTACCCCGACCACTGGCGCAAGGTCATGACCGTTGACGATGCGCTTGCCGCCGTGGGGGTGCGGCAATGGGCGCCGCCCGAGCTTGACGCTGCCCTGTCGGCCCTGGCGAAGCGCGCGAAACGGAGGGGCTGATGACGTTCGTTGCGGTCTGCGGCGGGCGTGACTTCTCGGATACCGACCTGCTCGTGGCGATACTGGACAGGTTGGTCCTGAAGGGCGACGTCATCGTTCATGGCGACGCAAAGGGAGCGGACTCCATGGCCGACTTCTACGCCCGCAGCCGAGGGCGCGATGTGATCAGGGTACCCGCGCGCTGGGATAGCTACGGCAAGGGTGCCGGACCAAGGCGGAACGCCGTCATCGCTGCCCTTCCGCTGCGCCTTCTCATCGCGTTCCCAGGTGGCGTCGGCACGGCCGACATGGTCAAGCGGGCCAGAGCCCGTGGAATCCCCGTCGAAGAGGTGCGCGCTGCTACTTCCGCCGCGCCCGGTCGCTCGTAATCGCGCTCGCCCGCGCTGCCGCCATGCCCGCCGCAATCGCCGCAAGTTGTCCCTCTGGCAGCTCCGTCGGGATGATGCCGTGCTCCTCGGCTGCCTCGATGAGCCCGCGAATGGCGGTCACCAGCGGGGTGGCGGGCGGGTAGAAGTACGAGACGCCCTTGGCCGTCGTCACGATGATGCCTTCGATGGCGGCGAGCTGGTCGTGCGTCATCAGTTCGGTACACAGATGGGCGGCAGAATCGGCCCGCCTGGCTGGCTGTTGAGTTGGACGCAGTGGTAGCCGGCCTTGCACGCCGGGACGCACCTGGGAGCCAACAGACCGGACGTCGCTGTCGCGACTGGCGTGGCAAGCGCGATAGCGAATGCAGCCGTGGCCGCGAACGAACACGCCGCGAGCGCGATGATGAAGGAAACGGACGCGAGCTTGTTGAGCATTGGAATCCCCCTCAAATCGGCGAGTAGAAAGTGTACCAGAGCGAGCCGCCGACTCCGTCCGCGAACCCGCACGAATTCCACAGGTCGTGAGTCCCGGAGCCGCCGCCGTACCAGTCAATAATCAAACCCCACGTCCCGTTGGCCCCATCGTTTGGGTAGTAGACTGCATTGTACGCCCTTACGCTGACATCCGAATCATATGACCAGTCGTTGACACCGGCGCGCTTGGTGTAGATGGAGCACGACGTGAGCGCAGCGTGGCTGTACCAGCCGCCGTCGCCGCCCGAGTAGAGCGTGGCGGTAGCTGGGCACACCAGGACCATCAGGTTGTAATTCACAACCCCTGGAGACGCGCCCCACGCGTAAAACCGCGTGGAAAACGTAAACGGATATGGAGCGTGCGCGGTCTGATAGACCGTTTGCTTGGGATACCAACCCAGGTTCCCACAGAAGATGTGGCCGTTTATGAAGGTGTCTTCTCCGGTCCATATCGCGGCGGACTCGGTAGCGGTGACAGGCTCATCGGCGACGGTCCCGCATGATGCGAGCAGGACGAGCGCGAGAACTAGGTAGCGTTTCATGGTCGGTCCTTTCATCTTGGTCGTCCGGGCGGAAGTCCACGGCGCTCGATGGCGACGGGACGCGGGGTGATTCGGCGGTCCGGGAAGAACATCACGATCATGCCGCCCTCGTCGGGCTTGCTGATGATGATGAGCGTGCCCCGGTGGCCGTACTCGATGGACGCCCGACACCAGTACCAAGTCTGGTTGCCACGGCACGCGCCCTCGGGGTACGACGGACGTCCGTTGACGAGCGGGCCGCAGCGCCATGCCTGCGCGTGGGATGACGGCGGCTGGTCTGTCTCTTCGAGGGCAATCCTGTCACCGCCGCACCCGGGGCAGATGCGCCTCACTTCGACCAGCGTGGGCGCCTCGATGTCGAAGTCGTTCCCCTGGTCGATGACGGCGGACACGTCCCAGATTTCGACGTCGTCATCGGGCGGAATGGTCACGACCGTTTCCGCCCTGGCTCAGAGTCACCGCGCCGCTTGATTCGCTTCGTCGCGGTCGTGATTTCGTCCGACGAGCGGACTCGCACCGGCTCCTCGTCGAGCACCTGGGCGATGTCCAGGAACGTCGAGGACGTCAGCCGCAGTTGTAGCGCGATTTCGCGGTCCGTAGGTCGTCGGTCAATAGCCTCAACTCCTCGCGAGCGGCGGAGAGTTTCGCCGAAGGTATCAAGGAGAGTGCGGAGGGCGTCCGAGGTGCGCGCGAGCTGGTCGTAGTATGCGGCTCGCGCCGCTTCATCAGCTGCCGCACTCGTCGAATCACGCCCCCTGCCACCCGTTCCGTTGTTTGCGCCATTGGTCACGAGCCCTCGTTGTTGTCTGGGTGGATCATGGGGTCGATTGTGTATCAGGTCCAGGGGGGCGCCGCGGCTTTCTTTGCACTCGCGGCTGCGGCGATGGGTCCACGGTGTTCGCCCGCGCCTGGAGCGCGTTCATCTGGACCCAGATGGCCGAGTGCGCCGTTGCGTCGTCCAGGGCGCGGTCGGCCATGTCCTGGCGCAGGCCGCGGATGTCGTCCTTGGTCGCCCCGCCCAAGTGGGAGCCGATGATGCCAGCCGCCGCCGTCAGCAGCGACATGACTCCCGCCAGGATGGTGTTCTTGGCTGTGACCCAGTGGTCTGGCGTGACCTTCGGAACGGGCTCGGGCGCGCCGCGCGGGTCGACGATGCGCATCGGCGTCCGCATCTGCTACGGGGCCTTGTCCTTGGCGCTACCTCGCACCGACGGAGAGATGGCCAGACACCCGGCGCTCACGCCCGCGCAGATGATAGCTGCGAGCTTGATGCCGAACGCGTGTCCGCCATCGGGCAGCGACATTCCCTGAAGGGAGATGCCGATGGCGGCGGTCGATCCACCCAGGAACAACATGATTCGGTCAAACATGGTCAGATCATACTCCCATCCCGAAGAACAAGGCATCATTGGTAGCCGCACCAGGGACGTCGCCGAACACATCAAGCTCGCCGCAGGAGATGAACGACGGTGACGCGCCGCCGAAGTTCCCCGGGACGCCGCGAATTCTGATGCCGTCGCCGGTGATGGGCGTGAAGTCGAACTGATAGCTCTCGAAATTCACGCTGTTCGGGGCGCCGGGATAGGACGGCGTGATCGACGAGCCCGACACGGTCGTCCACACGCCAGATACGCGCACCTCGATATGAGGGTCGCCGATGAAGTACCCCCCGTCCGCGTATTCCTTCCCCTCTTGGAAGACGACCTGGGACCAGGTGTAGTCGGTCGGGAACGTGTATCCCACCCAGTCGTCGGTTTCCAGGACGGCGCCGTGGTACGAGTCCCAGGAACGCGCGCTGTCGGTGCTCGACGTTGGCGGATAGTCGCCGTCGTTGATGACGGTGATGGCCGCGCCGCCGCCCGTCGCCGTATAGGCCGAGATGCGGGTCGACGAGGTGTTCTTGAGGTTCGTCGCCACGGCTTAGGCGAACCCTATCCCGGCCATCCCGAAGTAGTTCGTGCCGTTCCACAAAAACGTGATGATATCGATCGCACTCGCGGCAGTTGACAGCGTTGGGACGGTTCCGCCGACCCATTTCACGGTAGCCGGCCAGGTCGAAATCGTGCGCGACCCGGTGCCGTCCTGGAGGATGATCAGAGTCAGCCTCGACACGCCGGTCGGCGACGTCATCGTCGATGTTCCGGTGCAATTCCCAGTCAACGTGATCGTACAGGCAGAGCCCGCCGTCCAGTCGGCAAGGTTCTGCGTTGCCCCGGTCTTGTTCCCGCCCGCGACAACGCCGTTGAAACAGACCTGCTTGGCGGCAGTGATGTTGCCGTTGCCAAGGGCCAGCGAGGTGGCAGATGCCACGCCCAGTGTCGGGGTAACGAGCGTCGGCGAGGTAGCGAATACCAGCGAGCCCGACCCGGTTTCGTCGCTGACGACGCCGGCCAGTTCGGAACTACTGGTGGCCGCGAACTGGGACAGCTTGCCCGTTGTGACGGCGGTATTCGCCACGTCACCGGTGTTCGTGCCGCTGACGGTGGCGTTCGCCGAGACGGTCAGCGTGAAGCCGTCCTGAATGGTCAGCGTGGAGCCCGTCGCAGGCGCCGTGACGGTCACCTTGTTGATGGTCGTTGCGCTGGCGACGCCCAAGGCAGGCGTCACGAGGGTTGGGCTCGTCGCGAACACCAGCGAACCGCTGCCGGTCTCATTCGAGATGACCCCGGCCAGCTGAGCCGATGTCGTTGACGCGAACTGCGCAAGCGTGTTGGTCGTGAGCGCGTCGCCGCCTCCAGCGGGGGCCGCCCAAGTCCCGTCGTCCTTCAGGAAGTTGCCGATATTCGTCCCCTTGGGGACAAAGCCGTGCTTCGCGGTAGTGAAGTTGTTGGTGGTGATATCCGACGTGCTGATGGTCGCGTCGCTGATGGTCTGGTCGCCGGTGTTGGTGCCAGAGACCGTCGCGTCGTTCGACACGGTCAGCGTCTTGCCGTCAGCGATCGTAAGTGTCGAGCCGGTTGCGGGCGCGGTGACCGTGACCTTGTTGACCGTGGTGACCGTCGCAGCCCCAAGTGTCGGGGTGACCAGCGTGGGGCTGGTAGCAAACACCGCGACGCCGGTACCGGTCTCGTCAGAGAGCAGGGTCCGCATTTCGGCCGACGTCGTTGACGCGAACTGCGCGAGGGACGACGTGGTCAGCGCCGTGTTCGCGACGTCGCCCGTATTCGTCCCGCTGGATGTCCCGGTGTGCGTCCCGCTGACGCTGGCATTGCCGGTCACCGTCAGCGTGAAGCCGTCCTGGATCGTGAGGGTGGACGATGTCGCCGGGGCAGTCACCGCGACCTTGTTCAGCGACGTGGCGGTGGCGACTCCGAGGACAGGGGTGACCAGTGTTGGCGACGTCGCGAACACCGCAACGCCCGAGCCAGTCTCATCGGAGATGACCCCGCGCAACTGCGCCGACGTGGTCGAGGCGAACTGGGACAGGGGGTTCGCGACCAGCGCGTCGCCGCCGCCCGAGATGGTCTGGTAGGTACCGTCGTCACGCCAAAACTTGGTCGCCGTATTCGGGAGCTTCGGCATGAAGCCGTGCTTGGTCGACGAGACATCGTTGGTCGTGATGTCGCTGAACGTGATGGTGGCGTCTGTGCCACCACCGCCGACGTCTCCCTGGATTACGGACATGCTAGGTTGGCCTCACGAGAATCAGGGCGATGGTGTGTCCGGCCAGGTCGCCGCTCAGTTGGGCGACGTGGCCGTCAACTGTGATGCGCGACTCGAAGCACGCCGACGCGTCGCCGGCCGGCATATACGTGACGTCCTTGCAGAGGGTTACGGCGTCTCCCTGCCGCGCACCCTCGGCTAGGTGCGAGGTCTTGCCGCTGGCGCCGCTAACCGACAGCGACAGCACCGCGCCTACGCCGGTATGTCCCTGGATGACGCCCACTATCCGTTGCTCCGCTCCATCGGGTCGCCCAGGACCGAGCCACGCCAGGTCGTCAGGACGTTCGCGCTGTTGGTATACTCCACCTTCACGTCAGGCGCGGAGACCTTCGTGTATGTCTTGGTGTAAGTTGTCGCGCTCACGGACGCGGTGGCAAGCGAATCCCACGTCACGCCCTTGTCGGACGACTCGGAGATAACCAAGCCGCTCGCCGCGGAGGCGTGGGACGAATAGATGTTCATGACGAGCATCTTGTATCGGGAGCCCTTCCCTGCGGCGGGGTTGTTGCCGATGCTTGACCACAGGGTAATGGTCGCCCCGCTGCCCGGCGCTGCGACCTTGCCTGTGGTGGCCAAGCCCAGTTCGGCAAGTACCGTGTAACCGCCTTCGTTGATTGCTGACATGGTCGTCCTTTACTTGGCGTTGAGGGCCGCCGCGCGTTCTTTGTCGCGCTGCTGGGCCTGGAGATAGGCCTGGATGATTGGGTTGCTTGCGAGGGCGGCGTACTGCGATGCCAGCGGCCCAGCGCCAGCAATGGCTTCGCCGGCAGGCACCGCAGCGCGGGCCGGGTTGTAGAGCAGGCGCCCAGCGATGGGCGTCGCGTTCTGCGCTGTCAGGCCAGTCAGCAGGCCGAGCGCGGCGCCCTTGACGCCGTGGCCGCCTGCCATGTCAGCGGCGAGGCCGCCCAGGAGCGCGCCACCAGGTAGGCCGATGCGTTCCAGCATTCCGCCGTGTGCCGGATTGCCGACGCGGAATTGCAGGTCGGCCTTCGCCTTGAGCAACTCCGGTCCCTCGGCGACTCGCGCCAACTCGGGATTCGCGTCAAGCAACTCCTGTAGCCGCTCGTCGCCCTGTTGGATGCCTGCCGTGGTCGTCTTCTGCCCGCGGCGCGCCAGGACATTGGCGACCCGACGCTCATCGACATTCTCGTCCGGGGATGGCTTTCGCTTCAGCCCGAGAGCTTCACGGAAGTCGCCCGAGTCGTTCTTGGCTTCGGCGTACTTGCGGTTGGCGTCTGCGTACGGGCCCGCTTCGCGCAGCTTCTGGCCGACGGTTGCCACGGTTCCGATCTTGGCGTCCTGGACGGACCCGGCACCCGACGGCAGACCGGGCTTGGCGCGCTGCCACAGCATCGACGTCTTGCCATTGATCCACGACTCCGGCGCGTATTGCCGACCGTTGTCGATCGGGAACTGCGCGTCCATCTCGCGGACCTGTCCCTCCAGGAAGTTGCGGGTCGCCGGGTCGGTCGATGGGTCAGAGGCAACCCGGATCATCTCACGCCGAAGCGGGATTGTGCTCGCGAGGTTCCGCCCCTGGCCCTTGTCAATCTCGGCCGTTGCCGCCCGATACGGCTGGCGGCCTTCGACGTCAAAGCGACGGTCATTCTCGGCCAGCAGCTTACGCCCAGCCTCGCGTGATACGTCGCCGATGTCCGCGTCTGTGATCTTCCCGCGCCCCTGGAACTCAGGCAGGCCAGACCCGCTGTCTTCGACGCCGACGCTTCCGCCGCGGGACTCGATCAGCCTGCGCGCCTGCGCCCCGCGGCTCGCCTGGATGCCACGGCCGGCACCAGCCAGCGCCCCGCCGATGGCCGGCAGCGCACCACCAATCGCCGCGTCCTTGATGATGTCAGTCGGGGAGCCGCCAGCCATGGCCGTTGGCAATGCCCCGGCTGCGACGCCTCCAGCGACGTTCGATAGGCCGGCGCCCATGCCAGCGGCTTGCAGGCCGCCGCCGACGAGCGGCCCGGCTGCCTGTCCGACCGCGAATTGCGCGAAGCCACGCGCCTGGGCCTGGCGTTCGCGCTCCTGGTTGTCGGCCGGAGTGTGCCCGGTGAGCCGTTGCCACCGCGGGTCTTCCAGGACGACGTCGCCCTCCGCCAATGGATCGGCCGCCAGGCGGGCGTCCGCTGCCTGCGTTGCCTGTGCCAGCGGGCCGGCCTTGTTTTCGCCTGCGTAGTCCGTGAGCGCGAATGCCGGTGGCGCGGTGGCCTTGCGGCGTGCGACCGCCGCCTTGATGTCGGCGTCCGACAGGCCAGCGTCAACGGCGTCGCTGATGATTTCCGCCAGAGGACGCTCCTTGGGCCGCGTCGGACCGATGGCCTCGATAATTGGATTCACAGGCCGCCCAGCTCCCGCAGGAGGCGCTTCTTTCGCTCCTCCGCGTCTTGGTCGCCCTTGGGCGCTAGCTTCTCCCGCACCGTCTTCGGCTGAGCCTTGCCCGCCGCCGCGACCGACCCAGCCCCGACAGGCGGAAGGGCGTTGCCCTCGCCGGGGAAGATGTCTTCGCTACCGCCGCCCATTCCCTCGGCGAGTTGGCGATACCTGGCGTTGGCCGTCCCGCGTAGGTTCTGAAGGGCAGGGTCAGTGGTCAGCCGCTGCTTGATGGCTCCCAGCCGGCGCTCGCGCGCGGCGATGAACTGCTCGCGTGCGGCGTCCAATTCGTCGGCGATGGCCTTGCGCTGCTCGTCTCCGAGCTGACCATTCGCTGCCGTCTGAAGCTTTCCGGTGACCTGCGCCCAGAGGCCGCCCAGGTGCGCCGCCTCTTGCTGGTCCATGTACTGGGTCGGAGGCCCGCCGCGAAGGGCGCGCTCGACAACCATGCGGGCGCCCACTTGGGCAGCCCCGGAGTCTTTTCCAAGCTCCTGCTTGGCAATATCAAACAGGTTCAGCGTCTCGGTCAGCTTCGGAAGACCGAGCTCCTGGCCGGCTTGGTGTACGACCTGGTCGGCGTACTTGTACCCGGACAGGTTCGCCTGATCGGTCCGCGCGCCGCCGCCGCCGGCCTGCGCCGCCGCGATGCGGGCCGCCCGGTTCTTGGCGGACTCGGCAAGCTTCTGTTCTACCGTCAGGTTCTCGCGTTCGTGCTGCGCCTGGGTCGCGTCGATGCGCCTGTCCAGCATCTCGCGGCGGTCGCGCTCCGCCTGGTCAGCCTTCATCCGCTGCGAAATCAGCGTATCGACCTCGACAGGCTTCGCCCCGGTGCCACCGCGGGCGAGGGCGCCAGCCACAGGGCCGTAACCCAGCGGGCTGAATGCCTCTTCGGTGCGCTTGGCGGTCTTCTCGCGCTCAGCGGCGATTGCGGCCTCAGTGCTGGCCGGGTCGTACGGCGTACCGTTGATATTCCAGGCGGTGGGTTCTTTCGGTGCCAGCGGGGCATTCGACGCGATGGCCTTGGCGTTTCGGTCGAAGGTGGCGGCCATGTCTTCGCCTTCGGCCGGCGGTGCCGTCAGGTCGATGCCCAGCGGCGCCATGGTCGTATTGCCCGGCATCTGCGTGACGGACGGCGCGACCTTCGAAATGTCGATGCCGTACAGCTTGGCCTGTTGCTTGGCCAGGTCGTGCTTGCCGGCGTCGAGGGCAGCGATAACGGCGGCCGTTCCCTCGCGCTGGATGCCTGCGCGGCGGTCGGCCTCAGCTGCCTTCCGCTGGTCAGCCTCCGACTGGTAGTTCTGAATCTGGGCGCTCTGTAGCTGCTGCTGCTGGCCGAGCGCCTGCTGTCGCAGCAGCAATTCCGCCCGGTCCTGTTCGGCCTTCCGGGAGGCTTCGCGGGCGCGCATGATCCGATCGACCACGTCGCCCATGAAATCGCCGGACCCGCCCGGCATCTGGATTGGCTGGTAGGCTGCCATTACTTATTCGTCCCGCTATAGAAACAGACTGCCGAGGTCGAACAGGTTCTTATACCCGGAATTCTGCCCCTGCCCGGTCAGCTGGGCCGCGTTCGCCCCGGCATTGGCCGAGCCCACGCCCGCCTCCACCGACTGCTGACCGCCTTGGCCGTAGAACCCGCCGTAGAGGCCGGCCTGCGCGATGGCCTCTTGGAGCTGCCGGTCCAACTGCGAGTTGACCCGTTGGCCGCCCGCCTGCTGTGCCGCGCCCGCCTGGTTGAAGTACGAGTTGAGGTAGTTGAGTCCGGTCGTGTCGGCCTGGTTGGCGAGCGTGCCTTGACCGGCCAGACGGGCGAGCGTCGTTTGGTCGCCGTTGTTGACCATGTTCGTCATGCCGGCGAGGCGTGCGATGTTCGAGGCGTCGGCCGCGCTGTTCGCCGTGACCCCAAGCTGCTGCGCCTGCATGCGGTCGCCGAACATGTTCTGGTAGAGCGATGACAGGCCGTTTGCCTGATTCAGGGCGCTGGTGTCCGCCGCGCTGGAGAGTTGCCCCCCGAGCTGCGTCGAGGCCAGCCGATTCCCGAACATGTTCTGTGCCAGATTGGCATAGGCGTTGCCCTGGTTCAGCGCGCCCGTGTCGGCGGCCTGGGATAGCTGCCCGCCGAGTTGCAATCCCTGGAGCCGGTTGGCGGTCTGGTTCTGCGCGAGCCCCTGGAGCGCATTGCCGCGGCTCAGGGCGCTTGCGTCCGCCGCCGAGGACAACTGCCCGCCCAGACCAAGCCGCGCTTGCTGGGCGGCCTGCGCGGAGCCCTGGAGCTGCCCCTCCTGCTGGTACTTCTGCGCGTCGAGGCCGCTCTGATAGTTGCCCAGCGATGCGAGCGCGCCGCCCGAGCCGTACGCGCCGCGGGCCGCCACGGACTGGTCGATGGCCGCCCGCCCCTGCTGGCCGACGCGGTCATAGTAGGGGTTCGTGCCGTTCAGGTCGGACGCCGCGAACTGCTCCAGCGCGCCGGGTCCGCCAAGCTGGGCCCCAATCTGGCTGAGCCAGCCCTGCGCGTTCTGGGCGCTGTTGTAGTTCCCGGTGATGTTCGGCGCCGCCTGGTCGAGCGCGGTCGGCTGGCCGAGGCTGTTCAACGCCCCGCCGAGGTAGCCAGCGGCGTTGCCGGCCTGGCCGTAGTAGCCCCCGATCTTCCCAGCCTGCTGCGCCAGCTCGGACGGCTGCGCCAGGCTGGACAGCGCGCCCGGGAGGTACCCCTGTGCGTTGTTCGCGCTGCCGTAGATGCCCGCCAGCGACCCCGAGTTCTGGGCAAGCTCCGACGGCATGTTGACGTTGGCATTCACGTTCGCCAGGTTGTTCAGGCTGTTCGTGGTGTTGCCGTACAGCGCCGAGGCATTTTGCCCCAGCATCTCGCCCTGAAGCGCGGTGCCGTAGGGATTGGAGGCGTTCAACTGCGCCGTGTTGGTCGGGCTGAGCAGCTGCTGCCCGTACTGCGCGAACGCGTTTTCGAGCGACGCCTGCGCCGGGTCGCCCCACCAGGTGTTGTTTTGCAGCTGGCCGGCCTGCCCGCTTGACGCCGACGGGTTGTAGCCGCCGCTGGTCTGCGGGTACTGCGAAGCGGTGGCCGCCCCGCCGTAGTAGGTCGGCTGGGCGGGCCCGGTGGAGCCGGTGGGCGAGAACTGCGACGTGCCGCCGCTGAAGTTCAGCTGCTGCGTGTAGTAGTTCGGCGCCGACTGGCTGTAAGCTTGGTCAGCCGCGGTCGATCCGGTGCTTCCGCCGCTGCTTGTCGAGGGCGCCGAGTAGCCGTAGCTTCCGGGCTGCACGCCGTAGGCAGAGCCCGTGGCGCCCGAGTAGAAGCCGGGCGTGTTCGGGTCTGCGTAGCCGGCCGTGCCCGGCGCAACGGCAGTGCCGCCCGGACTGGCCTGAAGCGCAGGGTTCAGGAAGTCAGAGTAGCCCTGCTTGGTCTCGGGGTTGTAGAAGTTCCCCATGATGTTGTTGGGGTTCGAGCGCGGGTCACTCTGCCAGACGCTGGGGTCTGACGCGGTGCCAGTTCCGATCTTGGAGTTGTAGTCTTTCAGCCAGTCGTCATAGCTGGACATCAGAATGACCCCCGGCCGCTGCGGGCCATCAATGCCAGTTGCTGCAAAATGTCGGTCCCGGGCGGGGGCAGCGCGGGGGCCGCGTACGACCCACCGCCCGGAGGAGGCAGCGCGACGGGTGATCCCGGAGGCGGCAGCGCGGGAGGGGCATACGACGGGGGAGGCGGCAAGGCCGGGGGCGGGTTGAGCGGCGTACGCGTGGCGCCGGTCGGCGGCACATACCCGGTCGTCGGCGTACCCGGAGGCGGAAGGGCGGGCGGCGCGTCTGGCGGGGTAAGAGGCGTGCGGGTTGCGCCGACAGGCGGGCGATATCCTGTCGTTGGCACGGTGCCGGGAGGCGGAAGGGACGGGTTCGGCGGCGACGATGGGCCTCCAGCGCCGGGCATTCCGCCACCCTGCCCGGGCGATGGTCCGCCGTGGCGCGGAATCAGCTGATTCGACAGGGCGTCATAGGCCCCGAACGACCCGAGCGCGCCTTGCAACCCCTGCATCTGCCGGTCCCAGGCCGTCTGCGACAGCTGCTGAAGGTACGCCTGGGCTTCCTTGGCGCCTTGGGCCGCGGTGTCGTAGCCGGGCGACTTGGCGAGCCCCGTGACGCCGGATATCGCGTTATGGGCCAAGTCGGCAAATGACTCGACAACGCCTGTGCGGTCCCCTTGGCGAGCAGTGCCAGTTCCGCCTGTCGTTGTGTAGTAGGTGTATGAGCCGTCGGGGTTCGGCGTGAGCGGCTTAGACCGGTCAATGTTAAGCAGTCCGTTGTCACCGAAAACATCACCCATGGCTTACCTCTTCCTGCGATGGTACCACCGTCACGAGATCAACACCCAGTCCGCTGCACCAAGGCCGACGCTGACCGCGATGTATGCCGCAACGCCCTCGTCGATGGCTAGTTGGCCCTTGAACGACGCCGACGCAGCCGGGGCGCCCGTGGTGTCGAGCGGAACGGCCCGCGTCGCCAGCTCGCGCACGACCGCGATAAGCTCTTTCTGGGACATGTTCTCGGTGACGGGCCTCATCCGGTTGCCTCCAGGTCTTCGACGTCATCGTACAGCCCGGCGATCGAAAGCTCGTCGCTGCCCGAGTAGCGCACCCAGTAGCGACGACGCCGAAACACGCCGCCTACGCGCAGGTCCTTCGATTGCTGTAGGTCCGACGGCTGCCCGACGTCGATTTGCTTGAAGCCAGACCACCCGAGGCCGTCGCTCTGGGTGGCGATTTCCAGCTGACCGCCCGTCGCCCCAAGCGTGGCCGTCCCCCGGCGCATGACGACCCGCAGGCGCGCGCTGCGTTTCCGGTTCGCCGTCCCGAAGTCCTGCCAGCCGGTGACCAACTCGGAGAGCAGCGTCGAGCCGTAGTCGGTCCGCGTGTCCGTGTCGACGTACGACAGACCAAGCGTGGCGGTCCGCGCGCAGACGTTCAGGTTGAGCGCATCCCAGTATGCAGCCGCGGCGACGTCCCACGTCCCATTCACCGAGACACCATCGTAGATGCCGCGCTCAGCCCACTTCTTCGATCCCATGTCCATCGCCCACGCGCGCCGCTCCGTCGGGAAGACGAACACCAGGCAGTCGTTGCGGTCGGTGCGCTCGCGGTACCCGTAGCAGTCGGACACGGTCGCCAGCCTCAGCAAGTCGCGCTGAATCGCCTCGCTGGCGTTCTCGTACGAGCGCCCGTCGGTCTTGATGATGCGGCGCTTGTCGTCGAGCAGGAAGTAGAACGAGTCGACGCGGACGACGGAATACGCCGCGAGAAGACCGATGTTCAGCGTGTTGATGCGCTGGTACGGGATGAGCGGGTCAGTCGAGAGTCCGTAGATTTCAAGCGATGACGTACCGAATAGGGCCGCCTCTGCGGTGTTCTCGTACAGCGCGACCAGGCCGTCGGGGCGAGATTCGGCCGTCTGGAAGTTGAGAGCGCCCCATGTCGCGTCGTTCCCTTCGCCGAGGTCGGAGTACAGGAAGCGCCCTGGATTCGTCAGGTCGATGGCGACGAGGCGCTGGCCGATGTTGATGATGAAGCTGGTGGACGGCGACGAGCCACCCAGGCGAGCGGTCAGGCCAACGCCCGTCCACTTCTGAATCAGGCCGCCACCGGCGATGTACAGGAACGATGGTGACTCGGCGAAGACGGGCAGGCGCAGGTTGTCGAGCTTGGTCGCCGCCGTTGCATCTGACAGCGCGACCCATGCCGTCGGAGCGCCGTCGGCCAGCGCCCAAATCTTGCGGTCAGCGGTGACGGCGACGAGCCAGGTCTTCCAGCGATACAGGCCGATGATGGGCGAGGTTCCCAGGCCGGTCGTGGTGTACGCGACAAGGCCGGGGCGTGGGCGCTGAACACCGGCGACGTCGGGCATGAAGTTGACCACGCGAGAGGGTGCGGAACTGACGTCATCTGCCGTTGAGACCACGCCAGCCGAGATGTCGACCGACGCCATCATGCGGGCACACGGATGGGATACCCCTGGTCCGGGGTAGGCTCTGCGGCCCGCTGAATCTGACGCCTGCTGCTACTCGCGGTCGAACGCCGGTACAGCCCGGAGGCCGCCAGTTTTAGACGTTCGTGGTCGCGGGCTCTGACAGGCCCATAGGTCACGGCGGGTGGTGTGCCGCCCATCTTCGATCCTACGCGCCCCATCTGCGCGCCCCCTGGCCATAGTGCGGATCGGAAGTGACCTCACGGCATTTGGCTTCACCGGCCATTGAGCCGGGGACGTAAAATCTACGACAACGAGGCGCCGAGAACGCATCGCAGCGAAGCTTGACAGAAGCCCGCGAAGGCGTCAAGGTCATGGTTCCACGTCGCCGAGAACGGCGTGTCGAGCCGAGAGGCTCGGGCCCCCTGAGCTTCACGGCCAGGGGGTTTTGTTTTTCGGCGACGTTAGGCATTCAGTTCGCGGTCGCCGCCCTCCCGACTTCGTAGGTCTTGCCGGAGATTGAATCGTAGGCGAGTAGCAAGCTCACGCGGTTCCCGGCCGCTGGCGTGACCGCCGCGGACAGCACATAGTTCGCCCCGAACGTGAAGGTGGAGCCGCCCCCGGACGTGTTCGAGCAGATGAGCGTGAACGTCTTGAAGCCGATGGCGGCGATGTTGTTGATGGTTGTGACGACGGCGCCGGTCTGCTGTTCAACGCGAATGACGTCCGCTTGGAGTGGGAGCGGAGTCATATTGTTCGCCCCAGCGAATACATAGTTCACCGGCGCTCCGGTCCGGCCGTCGATGACGGTCCCCAGGCTGGAGCCGTAGGCGAATACCGCCCCCACGGTGGCCGCTGCGCGATACCCGGCCCCGTTCCCGCTGACCACTCCGTATGCGAACAGTGACGACGTTGACCCAAGATCGATCGCGGCCGTGGCCCCGCTTACTACACAGCCGATCAAAACCAGATTCAGCGACCCGGCTAGCGTGGTGACCCCGCTGCCGGCAACGGACGTCAGCGTGCTGCCGATGATGGTTGACGTCGCGTTCCCCGTGAGGGCGAGCGCCCCGAGGACGCTAGCCGGTGCCGTCGTCAATATGGAATTGAGCATGAGAACGCTAGCTGGAGAGGCGACCAGCTTTGCGTGATTGAGGAATTTGCAATTATCAATGGAAAGAGTTGATCCGCCTGTCGATGACACGGCGATTCCGGTAGATGTCGACGAGTGAGAAATCCCGATGTTCTTGAAGTTCGTCGGATTTCCCGTGGCGATGGTGAACGTGTTAGTGGCCGTGTTGGTGTTCTTGATGACGCTGGCGAAATAAGATGCGCCCACGAACGAGACAGTGGGAGCCGTTGCGCCGAGAGTCAGAGGGGAGCTTGTCAGATACGTACCGGGAGGGAAGAACACGTCACCGCCGCCGATTGATACGACATAGTCAATAGCCGCCTGAATTTCCGCCGTGTCGTCGGCGATGCCGTCCCCTGCCGCGCCGAAGCTCTTGACGCTGGTCCGTGCATTGTCAAAAAGCAGGTCAATCAGGTTGCGCTCTACCGCCGACGCCGATGTCTTGATCTTCCAGAGCCCGGCCGACCCACCGAACGACGTGCTGTAGGCGTCGAGCCACGCCTGTAGCGTGGTCTCCGTGCCTCCGTTGATCGACGTGCTCTGGATGTACGCCTGCTCGGCGCGATCGATGTTGACCAGGCCGTCAAACACGGTCGTGGTGTCCGTCGAGTCCTTCACCACCATCCGCGTGGGGACCTTCGTGTACGCGATGCCTGTGCCTCCCGCGGTCAGAATCAGCGGCGGCGAGATGGGCGTCGCAGCGGCGCTGTCTGCGTAGACAGACACCGGCGTCAGCGTGGAGGGGAGATAAAACCGGGCGCGCCCAGACGCGAGCGGAAGCCCGGCTGACGTGGCCATGCCAGCCGCGAGCATTTGAACCAGCGAGACAGTAGACGCCACGTTAGCTGCCTCCTCCGGCGATGCGCCCGGCTTCGGGATTCCGCAGCCGACGACGAGAAGCGCCACCAGAATGCCCAGCGACTTGAGCGCGGACATGACTCGGTCGGTGACCATTTGCCGCGTCGGCAGTCCAGCTGCCACGCGCTTGACCGTGCGCGGGTCGACCTGCGCAGCGGCGGCCACGGCGTACGCCTGGGCCTGGGTTAGTGCGATGGGCTTCTTGGACGGGCGAGATGGTTTTGTCATCCCACAGATGTAGCATCATGTTACGTGTCGTGCAAGTCATCAGCCGGCCCCCCCGAAGTTGCCTGAGGCACCGAAGGGCACCAGGGTGAGATTTCCACGTTCGTTGTCACCGTCGGCCAGCTTGCGCAATTCGGCCTCGAAGAGCGGCTTGTACCTGTCCATGAGCGCGGTCTGACTCAGCTTCGGCGCAAGCTCCGCGGTCAGGCCGTACACGAGGCACGTCGTCCACTCGGCCCAGAAATCAGGCGTGTCGCTGCCCGACGTGAAGTCAGCCCCGCGTACGCAGACGGTGTACTCGATGGTATCGCCGGTCGCGTCGGGCACCGGCCACAAGTAGACGGTCGTGGTCGTCAGCAGCTGCTCAACGTAGTACGTGGTCGAAGGCCCCGGCGTGGTCCGGTCGGCCAGCTCCATGTAGTTGTGCCGCGACATCGGCAGGCCCTGGAGCGACGACGTGGCGCCTGCGCGGGTGTAGCGGATTGGGCCGTCGATGCTGAGTACGTCGGACGCGGTCACGAAGTTGTCGGTGCCGGCGACGGTCGTGTACGTGCGTCGCTGGAAGTGCCACAGGCTGACGCCGGTGGAGCCGCCGATTTGCTTGACCAGTCGGTTGAGGGCGCGCTCGCCCATGGTGAATAGGTTGGAATTGGTCGCGTCGCGGACTTCCCCCGGGGCTATGGCCCCAAGATTTTCGAGGGCTTCGGACAAAATATCGTCCCGACTTTCCTCAAAGCTGGCCGTTGCGCCGATGGTCATAGCGTGAAGTTCGCCGCGGTGATGATGCCGCTGTTGAGGATTGCGGCGTACGCCGTGGCGCTGCCATGGAGGCCGTCGGCGGTGTAGCCGGGGGCGAGCCATTTGCCAGTTATCCCGCTTTGCAGGATGGCGTTGACGTCGAAACATCCGATGAACCCCGTGGGGATTGTCCGCCGCCAGTTGTTGTTCGCGAGCAGCGTCGACTCCTGGGCGGTGACCGTCTGATTCGCAACGGTCGCCCATCCGTCGCTTGACGTCGTCCGCGGAGCCATCGTGCCAACGTACTTCTTTTGTGCTGCGGGAAGAAGTGCGTTGATGGAATTCAGGTCAGCGCGCATCTGGGCGTCGCCCAGAAGGAGGTCGTTGATTCCGTACTCCGTGATCATGTGCGAGCAGAGAGACGCCAGAGCGATTCGGTGCGTGTGAGAGCCCGACAGGAACCCGTTGGCGCCAGTGCCGCCGATGGCAAGGTTCTGCCAAGCGAGCCCTGCTGCTTGCAGGCTGCGCGCGTATTCGCCGATGGCCCCGGTTCCGTTGGGGGTGTCTCCTTCGCCTGCGACGCGAGAGTCTCCGATCAGGGTGACCGATGGCCGAGTCATCAGGCCGCGGATGCCGCATGGGCCGGCCCAGGGCGCCGTTTCCGTGGCACTGATCGTCCCGCTCAGCGTCTTGTCAACGCCCGCGTTGTACTCGATGCGCTCGCCAAGTGCGTGGTCCTGGACGTTGGCCGTGTACGGGCATCCGACCGCGTTCGTCCGGTAGATTCGAATTCCGAACCACGTATTGCGGGCGATGGTCCACGGGAATGGATCGGTCCAGATCATGCCACCATCTGGAATCGAGACTGACGTAGAGCCAGAGACCAAGATTGGAACGAGCGTGCCGTCTGGGAACTGGATCGATACCTTGACGACGGACGCGGCGCCGGGGCCTGCCTCGTTCGTTCCCTGCCAGTTGGGAATAGCAAATTGGACGGCCGCCACGTCGTCCGTGACCTTGTGCATGGACAGCGACATCATGTTCAGCAGCGTGCCGCCTGCGCTCGACGGGACGTAGGTGCGCTGCCCGACGTTTCCGAGGTACTTCGTTGATCCGATCGGCTGCCACGTCCCTGGCACGCCAGCCCCGTTCGACGTGAACACCTGCCCCGTCGTCGCGCCAGGCGTGTACGCCGATGCGTTCCCATTCGCGTCGTAGACCAGGAGCCCGCCCGCGCCCACCTGGGGAGGGATTCCCATTCGGTGCCACGACCCAAGGCCGTCTGACGATGGGACGATGATGTTCGCCACCGGGGTCGCCGCTGACCCGCGAACGAACTTGAAGAAGTCGTTGAGCGACACGACAAAGGCCGTCTGCGCGGTGACCGTAGAGAACCCGCTTGTGGCGGCTGCTCTCATTGCGGTGACGGTTTCGTATCTGACGCTCACGGGAACCCCATATCATCGTCGGTTGGTGTCGAGGCGCTGAACTGCGAACCTACGCCGATGGCGGTATCCGGCTCGGGTCTTCGTCTCCTGGCCGCTGCAATCTCCTGGTTGAACTCCAGGACCGTCTTCTCGTTGCAGTCCATGCAGCGGAACAGGCGGTCAGGCGAGCGAACGACCTGCGACGGGAAGAGGCGGCGGCGACCGCAGATGGAACAGGCCGTAAGAACTTCGCCATTGACGAAGTCGGTCGGTCTGGTGCTCATCTGCGGCCCCTTTCGCGGTCAGACCGCCTTGAAGAAGTAACGGTATCCGTTGCCGTCGTGGGTCGAGGTGATGAAGTCCCAGCCCTGCGAGTGCATGTCCTCGATGTAGTCGGCGATGGATGCCGTGAAGTCTTCCGGGTCGTGCGGATAAGCGGCGGCCAGGGCCCCGAAGTCCATGTTCGAGACCTTGAACCGCTGCTGTTTCTTGCTCTCGTGCTTCATGGTCTTGCCTCTGATGCGAAGACGAACCAGAACCCATTCGACGCATCGGTGTGCGAGACGACTCGCCAGCCATTGGCCAACTTGTCTTCCACGTAATCCGTGAACGACGCGGCGTCATCGGTTGGAGAATGAGGGAAATCCGTCCGCATCGCGGATAGACTCTTTTGTTCGACGAGAAAGTGAGTCATTCGGGCGCCTCCTACGCGGTTGATACCACGGTCGGGATCATGCCGACTTCGCCGGCCAGGTTGGTAACGCGCGGATTGTAGAAGCACATGATACCCGGGGAGGTGACCCAGGGAGTCGTGCTGGTGTTGTCGAGGTAGTGGAACATCTCGTCCCGGGAGACCCCGGAGACGCCCGCCAGGCCGGTCACGGCAGCCGCGGAGGCCGCCTTCCGGTTGACGTAGGTGTTGTATTCCAGGACGATGTCGAGACTCGCCGTGGTGGCAAACCGGACGATTCCGACTCCGGTCGCAGACGTTGCGCCCGCGAAGTAGTTGCCCCGCATGCGCAACTGATCGACGCCGATGATGTCCATGAAGGTCGTGCACTCGGCGGCGGTCGCCCCGATGCAGGTGTTGTTCTCCAGGGTGAGTCCGTCGGCCGCCGCGGTGGTCGTGATTCCGACCGTGACAATCTGGTCGGCGTCGAAGCCGAAGAAGATGTCATTGTTGCGGAGCGCGCAGCCCGGTCCGCTGATGGTGATGGGGGCCGCCACGGTGAGCGCCGCGCCCGCCGCATTCGCGCCGGCCAGGAACAGCCGGCACCCGTCGATAGCAACGTTCGCCGTGTCCATCAGCAGGGTTGAGGTCGCGGTCGTCCATGTCAGCGAGGCTCGCGACGTCCCGGTGCCGAGGCCGATGATTGCGAAGTCGCTGGCCGCGCCCATGACGCTCGCCCAATCGGCCGCATCGACCGAATAGGAGGAGCCGGGGAGCAGGAAGATCACATGCCCGCGGCCGGTCGTGCCCTGAAGTGCCGCGAGCGCGCCACCGGTGCCGACGAGAGAAGACATGGGGTTGTTCGGAGAGGAGCCGTCGCCGGCCTTCAGGCCAGAGCGATTGCCCACGAAGATGACCTCGCCGCCGCCCCAGTATCGGGCCAGTCCCCCGGCGATTCCGGACGGATTCGGCTGGCCGTAGCTGGCGACCATGCCGGGAAATCCAGTGATGGTCTTGCTTGAACGAAATGCCATGGTGACGGCTCCTTACGTGGCGTTGGAGGCGTAGACGCAGCGGGCGTTCTCGGCGCCCCACATCGCGCGGAAGAAGCAGATGAACACCGCCTGCATCGTCAGGGCGACGTTGTCCCGCTCGAACTGGGGCTTTTCGCGCCAGTCCCAGTAGAACCCGTCGTCGGCATCGGTCTGGACGTAGAAGCGCGTGGTGTTGGTCAGGTAGTCGAACACCATCCGCTTCATCCCCTGGATGACGCTCGGGTCGTTGTTCGCGCTGCCCAAGGTCTTCTCTGACTTGACGAGCTTCTCGGACAGGACGTCCAGGGCGCTCGGCACGATGAGCTTCTTCGGCATGACGGGGGCCAGCATGCCGTCGGGGCCGATCATGGTGCGCAACGCGGTCCGGATGTCCTCCAGCGAGGTCTCAGACAGCGCGGCGGGCGTCGCCAGCGTGTTTGCGTACGTGGTGCCGTACGGGGTCAGGTGGCTGGCCGAGCAAAGCTCGACGTTGTCCGCGGTGACCGGGTAGGCGCTGTTGTGCGACCGGTCCAGGAACTGCGCGAACAGGTATTCCGGGGTCTTGCTCGCGGCGCGGCCAAGCGCCTGCGCGGGGGTCTTCAGCTGCGAAATCTTCACGTCGGTGACGGCTTCGCGGCTGTACTCCAGGGCGCCCGCGAAGGTCGCCACCTGGACGCGCTTTGGGGTGCCGAGCGCGACGGTCCGAACGGTCATCGGCGCATTTTCGACCTTCAGTTCCAGCTGCTGCGGGCCGGCCCACTCCGCGAATTCTCGGATGGGGACGTCGACCGAGTTGACCTCGGCAATCTGGGAGAACTGGGCCGGGTCCTTCCCCATCCCGGAGTTGAACCACTTGCGCGCGACGGGTTCGACCGCGGCGTAGAGCTGAGCGATGTTGAGTGCTGACATGGTGGTTAGGCTCCCAGTGAGGCCGACAGGGCCGGTTCATCGAAGGTGCAGTTCGCGGTGACCAGGGCGGCCGTGTTCACCAAGTCCGGGTCGTTGATGGGCGACCCGATGACGAAGTTTTCGAAGCGCCACGGGAATGTCGCCGTGGTGTTCTTGCTCGCGTTGGTCAGGGTGTGACCCGACAGGCCCGTGGTCGTCGACCCGGTCCCGAGCACCATGATCAGGTTCAGGTTCAGGTCGGTCAGAGCCACCGCGCCGACCGCGATGGACGCGGTGAACACGGTATTGACCAGGTTGTCCACCAGGTAGACGTAAGATGCGTTGTCCGGGGCCACGCCGCTCGACGTGTAGAGCGTGGTCGCCGGCAGGTACTTCGCCTCGCGCCGGATTCCCTGCGCATCGGTGTAGACCGCTCCCTGCGAGCTGCCTTCCGTCGCGCTGTTGGTCGAAGCGGTCACGGTGTAGTCGCCGGTGGCCGCCCGGACAACCGCGTCGTACAGGAAGATTGCCGTGGTGTTGTTGGTGAGGACTCGCCCGCGACGGAAGGTGACGGTCCCGCCGCCCTTCACGTAGACGGGACGAAATCCGGTCAGAGCCGAGTTCGCCATGTTACTTGCCTCCGGTCAGTTGTGAGGAAACCACCGGGGCGGCATGAGCGCCGCTGGTTGCGTCTCCGCTGAAAACCTGCGTTCCGTATCGGGTCTGCTGAATCGAAGCGCGCTCATTCGAGTGCAGCGACGTGCTTTGCAACTCGACCATGCGAGCGTTCATCAGGTGCGCTTTCTCCGCGTTCGCCTTGGGCGTCCGCATGAGCACCAGCGACCCGTGGGTGACCTTCGTGTCGACGCCCTTGGTGTCGTCGGCGCGCTTGCGACCCTGTTCAACGTCGCCCTCGTGGACGAGTTCCCATGGCTCGATGAACGTGAATCCGGCAACCTGATTGCCGACCTCGCGGCGCTTCAGGTAGTTCCCAAAGTATTGCGGGTGCGCCGGGTCCTTCGACTTGTACTCGTACACGAACGCGGGGTCCTTCCCTGCGATTTCGTGCGCCATCGACTTGGCGTGGAGGTCCAGTCCAGAAGGGGCGTCATTGCGACTCGGAACGTTCATGAGTGTCCTTTGACCCTGCTTCACGTTGATGACCCGGGTTGGTCAACACGGACTTGGTCGCCGGCACACTCGCCAAACTGCGCGAGGAATTACGCCCTACTAGATAAAGGTACTGCTACTTTTCCGGAACTGTCAAGCGACTACCGGACGACGCGGTCGGGCCGAGACTGCGCAATGCTTCGCGCCAACTCGCCCTCGTCCGTGAAGCCGGCCTTCTTCCAGTACATCCGCTCTTCGGGCGTCAGGTCGACGCGAGGCTCGCCCTTGCCTTGTCCGCCGCCACCCGCCGGGCGCGCGGTGGGGGTGCCAGAGAGCGCGGCAGCCGTGCCGCGGTCGAAGCCCGGGCGCTCGGTCTGCTTGCCATTGCTGACGATGGCGTTCACCTCCTCGAAGGCCGCTCGCACGCGCTCCGGGCCCGGGCGAAAGCCTCGCGCCTCCAGCTCGGCGTTCTTGGCCATCAGGAGCTGCATCTTGGCCGGGTGGGTGGCCACCTGTGGGTATGCGGCAAAGTAGGCCATCAGCTCGGCGGGGATTTGCTGCTGTTGCTGGGGCGCCTGCTGCATCGACTGGACACGCTCCAGGATGGGAGCCATCGAGCGCAACGTGGCCGCCTGGTTGGCCTGCATCAGGTAGCGGTGGTACGCGCCCATGTCGCGCCCATCGAGCGCTGCGTTCGCCTTTGCCATCAGCTCGTCGGGGTCGGGAATCTGCGCCTGCGGGGCTGGCGCCTGGTACTGCGGCGGCGCCTGGCGCTGCTGCGCGAGCGCCGACAGGTGACCGGTCAGCTCGCCGAACTGCCTGTCGCGCTGGGAATCGCGCTCGCGCAGTTCCTTCACGGTGTCTGCCAGCGCCGTCAGTTCTTTCTTACGGTCCTCTTCGGCCTGGGCGCGGCGGGACAGCTTTGGCGTCAGCGCAACCGGCTTGTTCGGCTCGGGCGCTGGCGGGATGGCCTCCGCGCGCTCGGGCGCTGGCTCGCCGCCAGCCGCCTCTTTCAGCTCTGCGATGTCCGCGGCGTCATCGGTGCCCGTGTCGGTCTGTCCATCAAGCAGCATAGTTCACTCCGTTGGTGGGGGCGGTTGAGTCTTGGGCCGGCGCGGTCACTTCGTCGCGCCACACGTATTTGTGGAGCGTAGGGTTGTCGTAGCGGATCATCTTCAGCTCCCCCGTGCGCAGGCGCTCGGCCTTGCTGACGTTGGCCAGGATGTCGCCGACGTTCATCACCAGCACCGGCTCCTGCAATCGCTCGGCGCCGCATGCATCGCACCGCCACGCCTCGCGGCGGAATCCGTCGCGCTCCGAGTCGCGCGCCCAGTCATGCAGGCAAGCCGGGTCGTTACCCGCCGCGGTGATGTGGTCCCATTCCTCCCAGACGCCCGCGAACTGGCCGAACAGCACCTTGTCGCCCATCTTCGCGCCGTTATCGTACAGGATGTCCCGCGCGCGGAGGCCGGCGTCGATGAGCGTGGCCGACATGGCTTGCTTCTGGGCAATCTCAGGGATGAACAGGCCGCCCTTCGAGCGCGATTCCGGCTCATCCGGGCGCACCATGATCCGGTCGTTCTCGGGCGTACTCGGCAGCTCATCAAACTTCAGCATCTGGTCCCTTTCGCGATGGCCTTCTGGCCGGGTCAACAAACTCTTCATCGGTCATGTCCGCAATCGCCACCGGCGTATTGAGCGAGCGTAGAATTGCATCGAACGCCAGCGCCGTGCCCGCGCGCAGCCTGACGTCTCCGTCTGTCACCGCCGCGGCCAGCACTAGGTCCCGCGCGGCGGCTCGCTCCCACTCCAGCCACTCGACCAGCATCTGAATCGCCGGCAGGTCGCGCAACTCGGACATTTCCTGGCCGCCGAGGTCAAGCCACCGCGGGCGCTTCACTGCGGACCCCCCATCGGCATCGGCGTGCCGTTCATCGGAGGACCCTGCATCGGCGGCGCGCCCAGCTGCGGGCCAAGTACGCCGGCCAACTGCGCCTCCATCTGCTGCTGTCGCATGCCGGCCTTCTCGATGTCAGCGGCGACATGGAAACGGATGTGCCGCTCCAGCATGTCCCTCCCTTGCTTGTCGAGTTTCGTGCCAGCAGGGCCCTGAAGCGTCCGTTGATGGCCGCTGATGTGCTCCAGGTCGTTGTCGTCCTTGTGGACCTGGTGGTCCTGGCCGCGCAGGAATCCCGCATCTTCCTGCCAGTACGGCGCGGGCGGGGGAGGCGGCGGGGGCTTGGGCGTCCCGGGCGGTGGGAGCAGCTTGATCAGCTTGCCCGCCCCCAGGGCCTGCAACACGTCCTCGGTGACCTGTCGCATGATGGCATCGCGCACGGGCGGCGGCTGATTCATCAGGTACGGGTTTCCCGCGACCGCCTGATAGACCTGCTGCGACTCTTCCAGCTTCTGTGTCTTCGTCCGCGGGTCGGCTGCCGGCGTGACGTGCGCATTGGGCGTGAACATCGCCCGCCCGATGCGCAGCTGCGTCGGGTCTGCGCCGTCGTGACCTTCGATGTCGACGAGTTCGTCTTCGGGCAGGAACACGCCCCAGCACCGCCAAATCTTGTCGAGTTCGTGCTTGAACGCGCCCTTGATTCGCCGAGCGAGCACGGTGATTTGCATCATCATCTGCTCGCTGAGAATCTGCGCCTCTTTCGCGGTGCGATTTGCACCCGACGTCTGGCCGCTCATCATGTCGGAGCTGGCGACCATCTTGTCGGCCGCCTCCATGAGCATCTGGACGATGCGCATGATGCTTGGGTCATTCGGCGGGAACTGCGGGAAGTAGAACCCGTCCTTGATGGACCCCATCGGCGCGTCGACTTCGATCATCTCGCCCGGCTGGACATTCACCGACCCGCGCTGGCCCTTCAACTGCGCCGAGATGAAGCCGGGCGACGACAGCTGGAGCGTGCCGCGGTCGATGGTCTGGTTGACCATGGTGTTGACGGCCTTGTTGAGGCCGGCCATGAAGTCGCCGAGGCCCAGGCCGTAGAAACCCTCGCTGGGAAACGCGCGGTAGTGCGTGAACGACGAGATATCACGCACCCGCTGAGGCTCGGGCGGGGACGGCATGCCGGTAGCCTCGTCCATGACCAGTCCGCGCGGCACGGGCGGCGGCATGGGATGCTGGAAGTCGGGCGGCAGCTCTGCGCCCATGGCGGCGGCGGCTTCCGAGACCGTCTGCGCGGCCTGGGCCTCGGGCAGGTACGCGCTCATCGCCTGCAAGTACCCGTCGAACGCGGCCTGCTCCTTCGAGAAGCGCGCGAAGTCGTCCGGGTCAGGCTCCTCGCGAACCACGAAGCGAAGCAGCGTGCGCGACTGCTCGTCGATTGTCGCGATGACCGCGTGGGGCTTGCCGTCGAAGGATGCGCTCACGTCCGGCGCGTTCGGCATGCGCCACTTGAGATACTGGTCAAGCACCATCCGCTTTTTCGTCTCGATGGTGGTCTCGGACGAGGCCGCGTTGCCGTCGATTTTCTTCAGCTGGTCGGAAAACTCCGATTCCTTCGGGTCGTCCGGGTCGGTGAGCTTGACCTTGTCGAAGTTCTCGTAGATGCCCTTGTCGCTGAGACGCTCCAGTGTGAAATACGAGTAGCGGTGAACGTGCGTGTACCGCTCGGTGTCGCGCATCGACGGGTCCTGGCTGCGCTGGTCGTTCGCGACGACGAAGTCCTCGATGGGAATCCAATCGGAGCACACGCGTCCCTCGTCGGCGTTCCAGTACGTGCGGCGAAACGCGGAGCCGTAGATGACCACCTGATGAAGCGTGTCGTCTAGGCCCTGCTCCATCTCGGGCATTCGGTGGCGGATGTATGCGTTGCCGAAGGTCTCGGTGACGTGCGCGCGGACCATGTCCTCCAGATTGGTGGCCGACGAGTAGAAAATCTTTCCGTTGGCCGGCCAGACCATGTCGTACAGGCGTCCTTGAAGCTGCATGGACGGCGTCGTCAGGACGGGGAGATTCACGTTCGCCGCGTTCTTGAACGGGAAGGACTTCGCCTTCATGACCGACGCGTAAAGCCCCTGGTATTCCTTCAGGCGCATCATTCGAGGCTTCCGGCTGTCCACGTCGGCGTCGTAGTCGCGCAGCACCGCTTCGACGATTTTCTTCTGTTCGTCCTCGGTCAGTGCAGAGACAAGATTCGCGTTCTCGGACGGACCTTCGGTCACGGGTGGCGCCGCGCGCTCGGGTGCGAGCATGACGGACAGGTCGGGCTCAGGCTGCGAAGATGCTTCGATTTCGGTGAATGCGTCCATGGGTCAGTCTCCGTAGCCAGTGGTGATGGTATCGCCTGGCGCATTCTCCATGTCTTTGCGATGTTTCGCCATCGCCAGCCAGCGTTCGACGTCCTGGTCGCCGGTCTTGTCCTTCGGCCGTGAGCCCTTCACGGGCCAGTCGAGCAGCAGATACTTGCCAGTATCGAATGCATGGTCGTCGCCGCTCGAATCGACGTCTTCCGGGTTGTGCGGGTCGGACATCAGCATCGGAATTGTGCGCACCAAGTTCGGGCATCGGTCGCCGAAGATGAACACGCTGGGCTTCCCATTCGGCTTCAGCAGCAGGCGCTCAAGCCACTGTTCGTTTCCCGCTGCGCGGTCCTTGTTCGCCGGGAACAGGCGCCACCCGCACCACTGAATGCCAGCCGCGGGAGTCGCCGAGCCGCCTGCACCGGTGTCCGACCCGCGCGCAGCCATGGCTTCGCGGTCGATGAGCCCGTACATGTCCTTGACCCCCCATTTGCGCTCGTGGGACCACTTCTGAAGCTCCAGCTTCTTCAGCATCTTCTCGCCCCACGTCCGGCCGGTGATGCCAGGACCGTAAAGCTCGTCGATGATGTAGACGTTCCCGTCTCCGTCCTGGGCGCCCCAGAGCGTGCACGCGGGCGCCGTGGTGCCCCAGTCGAGGCCGAACTTGATCGGCCAGTGCCCCGGTATCGAGAATGACGGGATGACGTGCACCGAGCGGTTCCAGACGTGCGAAAAGTACGCGCCGATGACCACGTCCCAGTCGCCTTCGAGGTACATGCGGCGCAAATGCTCGGGCAGCTTGAGCAACGTCGCCTCGTAAGCGCCGTCCTCGCACAAATACTTGTTGTCGTAGAGCGTGGCGGGCACGAACGCCTTGGTAACGTCGCGCTTCTTCCCGTTCCGCAAGGTCACTTGTGTCTTGATGATCGTGTTGTGCGGGCGGCACCCTTCGACGAAGTATCGCTTGACCCAGGCCGCGTGAAGCCCGCCGGGATTCGCTGTCACGCGCATGAAAAGCAGCTTACGCATCTCCGCGTTCTTCGAACGGAGCTGCATCGCGAGGAACAGGTAGACCTCCTCCGCGATTTCCTCCACCTGGTCAATCCCGACCCCGGTCAGCTCCTGCCCGTTGTAGCCCAGGTGGTCGTTCGGGCCGTCGAGGTGCGCGAAGTCGACCTTGTACCCGCTGGTGAACGTCCAGCGCTTCTCCATCACGTTCCACTTCGCACCCGGGTCGATGACCGGGTACATCTCTTCGGCGCGCTGGATGATGTCGGCGAGGTTCTTGACGTTCTTTCGGAAGATGATGTACCGGCCGCGCTGTTTACGCTTCGTCTCGACGAACCGCTGATGACAGAGCGTGATTTGCTCGATGCAGGCCATGACCAGGAAGTCGGTTTTCCCGCCGCCCTTGGTCCCGCCGTAGCAAAGCTCCAGCGCCGGGCACGAAAGCGCGACCGCTTGCCTCGGCTGGGGCTCCCAGACGACCTCTTTTCCGTCGACCGACCTCACCTCATCGAACGGAATCGAAGCCCTCCTCTCGGAGGACCTTGTCCGCCAGCTCATCCGTGATACGCAGGGGTGTGATTTTCCCGGTCACGGGGTCTCTGAATCCGCGCAGCAGTCGGCGCAGTTCCTCCACGCGCCGGTCAACGTCCATCTCAGCGCACACTATCGAAGCCCTCCCGCCGCTGGAACAGCACCAGCTTCTCGCCGGCCGCCTGCCGCGCCTCCCAGTCGGCCGACGGCAGGCGAATGCCCGAGGTTTTCCCGTGGCACTGCGCTTCGGCCTCGAAATATCCCGGCTCGGGCGACAAGTAGACCGTAAAAAGCTCCACCGGCTCGTCACAGGACGCGCAGAACGGAATCACGAACGGCGGCGGCTGCCCGTTGACGAGCGTCGAGTAGTCCTTCACTCGTCGTCCCCCGCAACCATCTCGGCCGCCACGTCAATCGCGTGCGCCCGGCGCTGCTCCTCGTCCACCCGGTGCGCCTCCGTGTTCCATTCCGACTCTTCCATCCGGCCCTTCAGCACCACGACCCCGAGCGCTCTCGCCGTGGCCATGTTTTCGCGCCGATTCGCCATCATCTGCTTGTAAACGGCCATCGCGAAGTGCGTTCGCGTGCTCGCATCCGGCATCGGCACGCTGGCGTCGGCGTTGTAACCCTCCTGGCCGGCCTCCAGAAACAGCCCTTCGGCCGTCTGAAGCCCGCGCAGCGCAATCCGGTCGACAATCTTGGCCTGCTCGTCCAGCTCCTGGTCCCGCGTGAGCTTCGCCAACTGCTTAGTTGCGTTCGCCACCAGCTCTGCCGCCGTCTTTTTCTGCTTTCTCTTCGCGGCGCGCTTTTCGTCGCGCTCTTTCGTACGCGCGATGCGTGCGCTTGTGGTCCCCGCAGAGAGTTCCGCCAGTTTGGCTTCGACAGCCTTCCCGAGGACAGAGCCCCGAGGCGACCCGAGCAAGCTGGTGTCGTCGCTGCCTGCTGACAACGTCATTCCCCACGACGCTCGACAACCGGGGTCTCTGCCTCCGCCGAATCCCGCGCAGCTCGCAGCGCAATCTCCGCCTGCTTCAGCCACCGCGCCTGGTTCACGGGCGTCACCTGCTCCCACGGCTCGACGTCGTTCGCGACGCGCGGGGCGTTGAAGCGGTGGAGAGCCCGGGCAGCGGCTTCGATGGACGCGGGGGTCATGGGCGCGCCCTGGTCGTGATGACGCTGATCAAATCCAGCGCCTGCCTGTGAGTCAGCTCGACGGTCCGCAGACGGGCAATGACATCAGCGAGCCACTCATCGCCAAGCCCAGGCGCGCGGCGCCCGAAGGCCTTCTGCATTTCCGCGACAATCCGGTCCGGTAAGCACCGATGCCCTTCGGAAATTCCAACCTGGCCGCACGAGCAGCAGACGGCGTTCCCCTCCGGGGAGTTCATTCGTCGCTCCCCCCAGCCAGTCGAGCAATCAGAATCACCGCAACCACCAGCATCGCCACTCCGACAGCGGTCGTCACTGAACTTTCTCCCATTCGCCGTCCTCGCGGCAGATGTACACGAACATCTCCCCCGTGGCCGATGGCCAGGTAATGCGGTCGCCTGGCCTGGCGGCCTTGACGGCAGCCAAGCGAATTATCTCGGGCAGCCGGGCCATCCCAGCCTCGACCACCGGCCCAATCGCTGCGTATACATCGTCCGTCGTCACCTGGACACCCGCACCCGGCACCGCCCGCACCACCCGCGCTGCAACCGCATCTCGCACTCTGGACACCGCGCCTCAGCCATGCCCCCAGTGTCTGTCAAGGTCACCGCCGTGTCAAGTACACCGGGCGGCAGCTTCGTGGCCGAGTTCAGCTGCATGTACGGTTTCGGTTTCGAAGCTGGGGAACCCGGCGCCAGGAGCCCATCCGATGCGTCCATCGGACTGCCACCCCGAGAGGTGACCTGGCGTTCCCCGGCGTCCCCTAGTGCAGAATGGGCCGGAGCCGGACGTCCTGTCAAGCACACCCTGGAACTGGGAATTTTTGTAGGGGGGGTAGCTACACACAACAGATCGGGTCCGACTTTTCCCCCGCCGGGTACCCCACCACCCCCCCCGCCTGCCATGCCCCCCTGCTTCTGCGCACCACGCACCTCACCCGTACCACACAACGCCTCCCTCGCCTCCCGCCTCGCCCGCAGCTCCGCAAACACCCGCGCCCTCTCAGTCCCACGCAACCGCCTCTTGTCCAGCGCCTCTCCTCGCTCACCAGCTTGCGCCAGGTTCGCGTTTCCCGGGCTTTCGCTGTCAGGCCCCGTGTCGCTCCCGCTGGTCGCTCCTGCGCGAGCCAATGCAGCGTCACGCATCGAGAACCGCTTGCCAGGACTCGCCAGCTTCCCAGCCTCCAGCAGGTCAAGCGCAAGCCTCGCCCTCTCAGCTGCACGCGCACGCTGGCGCTCGATGCGCAGAGCCGCTGCCCGTGCCACGCGCAATGGTGACAGGCCAGCTACCAGCAGCTCCAGTTCCGTGGTACCAAGTACCGGGTCGGCAGCACGGAGTCGTGAGCCGGGAGAAAGGGCAAGGGAAGCGCGGTACCTCACCTGTCTCCACCCCGGCAAGTCGCTTGGGCTCGTCCCCAGGATGCGGCCGACCTCGTGGCTGTTGAGGCGTCTCACTGTAGCATTCTGACACATGTGGCGGTTGTGTCGCAGTCAGACATTGCTCGCTGTCCGTACGCTGTTCAAGTCGCCAAGTATAGCCCTGGACGCTACTCGGTCGCCCAGATAAGCCCGCACCGGTCCGCGACCCTGCTCGACGAGCATTGCAGGACGTGAGGCGGTCGCATGCTCCCGTTGGTCGCGCTCCAAGTGGCTCGGAACGGACCGGAGGCTCATAGGCGGGGGTCGAGGAACGTCCGTCCTGGCTGGGGTCCGTCCCCATGACTGTCGCGTGACTGTCGCGGTCGGCTGGCGGCCCGGCAGCGCCACGGAGATGGCTCGGGGCTCGGCAAGCGTCGTGGTCGCGGCCCATGCTGCCGCACTCCATCGCGCGAGGGCGCCCGTGGAAGGCGAATGCCCGGCAGGGACCGAACAGCGCCTGCGACGCCCGATGTCAGCGCGATCGGGCGTGAACTCCCGCAGCCAGGCTGGGTCGCGCGCTGCCTGATTTACGCGTCTCGCGGATGATCTACTCTACTCTCATCTACTCTATCGGACTTGTCTACCATGCGTCCTCCGTGGTATAGGACATGTCCGGAGGTTACAACATGGCCAACTTCAGCAAGATTTACGACCACATTCTCGACTCGACGCTATGGGAGGCGTCCCCGGAAGCGAGGCTTGTATTCCTCGGGATGACGTTCGCCAGTGACCTTGACGGCAAGCTGCTGACCCGAACAACGTCGGCTCTGGCCCGCAGGCTCAACCTGTCGGAGGAGTACGTCGAGAAGGGGCTGGCTGTCGTGACGGCACCCGATGCCAAGAGCGCGAACAAGGCGTTCGAAGGTCGGCGCGTGGTGCCGATCGACGGCGGATGGCTGGTGGTGAGCAAGCCAGACTACATCCGCCACCAGTCACCGACCCAGTCCGCATGGGCCGAAAAGAAGGCGCGCTACAGGGCCAACAAGGCAGCGCAGGAAGCCCGCAAACCAACGGCCAAGGAACTCTCCCAGGAGAAAGCCGCAACGGGCCTGGCTATGATGCGAGGGCCGCTCAAGTGACCAAGGCTGACGCGTTCGTGCTGGCCGAGGTAAGCGCAATCAAACGATCGGCGCCTCCGGGGTTCCGATGGCACGACTTCGAGGGAGCGATGGAGCAAGTGCTGAAAGACGCCGTGGATGCGGACGACCTGGCTACCAGAAGGGCGCGCCTGGTGCTGATCGTCCATCTGGCTCTCGAATGGGTCCACGCCATCGACGACGGGAGCGCCGAACAGTGAGCCCCATGACCTGGCACACCACCCGCGTCACGTTCTGGCTCGGCCACTTCATCCTGCGCCCGATGACCATCCGGTCAATCCGGTGGCTCTAGGCCCGGTCCTTGCCTACACGAGCGCATGTTCTACGCCATTCTCCCGGTCCTGGTGCTGGTCATCGGCCTGCTGCTCTGGGCCCTAGCCAGCAACCCGGTCGTCAAAGAGGCGGGGCGACTGATGTTTGCGACCGGCCTGTTCGTCTCGGTCTGGATGTTCAGCCATGCCACCGTTCGACTGCCGTAAGTCCGCCGAGCGTAACGCTGGTCACGATTGCGTGCCGGTTCGCCCGCTCTACCCGGTGTCCGTGTTCCAGGGGACAGCGGTGGACCGCGTGGCCTACGTCGCCAAGTTCGGCGGGTACCTGTTCGCGAAGAGTGCCCGCGGGTGGCGGGTCGTGATGGAGGTCGAGGTACCGGGCAGTGTTGTTGTCGAGGATTGAGCTATCCCGAATCGCCTGCGCCCACGCCTGACCAGCGGGCGAGATGGCCGTTGACCTTCTCTCGGATGTCGACGTGGACCCAGCGCGGGTAGATGCCCAGGCCTCCCAGCGTGGGCAGCGCGCCGCGGGTGAACAGCGACAAGATCAAGTCATGCAGCCGCGCCACGCGCTCCGTGGTCGCATTGGTGGGCCGAATGTCCGCAGCCCGGCCTTGGACGTGCTGGGAGTCCTTCGCCACGCCTGAGACGCCGCCATTGCGTTTGGCGCTGGCCTCCGCAAGGGCCTGGTTGAACGCGGGGCTCCGATAGCCGCTGACCACCATCAGCGGGCCTCCCCAGGCGTCTCGGATCACATCGAGCATGGCCATCAGCGCCTCAATGCGCGGGCGCAACTCGACAGGCACAGGCTCGCCCGAGTGGCAATCGAAATCCTCGACCGAGAAGTAGCGGCTATCCATCGTCTGACGATACCACCGCGGCATCCAGCTTGCGCCGTTCGTTCCGCGCGCGACGGGCCAGGTTGTCGGTCTCCCGTCGCCCGTCGTTGTAGTCCTGGCGCCCCTCGTTCTGATTCATCGCAACGAACAGGCGGCGAATCGCTTCCAGCTGGTCCCATGGCTCAGTACGCGCCATGCATTGACCCGGAACGCAGTCTGCCGGGTAGAGCAGGTGGCACTTCGGGCAGCGGCCCTTGAGGTCGTGGGCTCGCGTCTCGATGCGGGTGTGGTCAAAGCTCCTGACCGCGCGCTGTGGACGGTGGCGCTTGCCTGGCAGGCCTTGGAGATGCCGAGCTGCCTTGCGTGCGCCTGTGTCACTGAGCCCGAGCGCAGCGCCGATGGTCGCCCAGGTCTCGCCGGCAGCGCGACGGGTTGCGATCTGTTTCTCGCGATCGGTCATGTTGGGTCGCCTTTCTCCTGGTCTTCTGTCGCGAGCAATTCAGCGGCAAGCTCGACGTGCTTCCGAGATGACCCTTGGGTAAGTTACAGACGTAGCCTAAGTCACGTCCGTTGCGGTCGCGGATGGTGGCGCCGCAGGTCATGGTTGGCACCTGCACACTCCTGCTCGCTCCAGGGCGTCAATCTTCTTCAGTAGCTCAAGCTCGCGCTCCTGCGCGGAAGCGGCCTGGTAAATCAGGGAATGGGCATCGCGGCAGGCTTCTCGCGAAGCCGAAGCCACTTGCATCCCGAGGAAAACCAAGGCAATCAGCAGCGCGGCAACAGACGCGAACAGTGAGCGGCGGGTCAGGTCCATGACTTCCTACCGGCCTGGTCGATTTCGTCGGCCAGCTCGATGAGAGCAGACGCCATCCCCCTGGCGACCTCGGCCGATACGAGGATCGTGTTGCCGTCTATCGTGAGCACCACGGCCCGCGACCCGTCCGTGTTGGTAGCCGTGTTCATCGCGAGCGTTTCGTTGACGGGGGTCATGGCTTTGCCTCGGCCTTGAGCTTCGCGCGCCGCGCAGCCTGCTCGGCGTGTAGCGGATGTCCTTCGACCGGACTGACCGGACGGCCAAGCTCGGCGCACTGTCGAGAGCAGTAGTCCCGTGCGGCACCGTTGATGTTGTGGGCCACCCAGATTTCGCGAGTGCGGTCCTCTCCTGCGGTCTCGCCGCACCAAGGGGCGCACTCTGGAATAATCACGTCACACCCCCGAACGTCCGCCCACGCGCGGCGCACTCTTCGTATACGGCGATGAGCGATTCAATTGCCGCCTTATGATTCGAGTGCTTGCTGATCAAGTCTGACAGTTCCGCCAGGGTCGCCGGGACCACGGTCCCGTAGCACTGTCCCTGTAACTTCTCGATATGCTCGGCTAGTTCGCGCGATGACGTGTTCAGTTCTGCCAGCCGCTCCGCGTCCGCCTTGATGGCTGCTTGAAATGGCGTCAGCGAGTCGTCGCGGTCAAACGCGGAGAGCTTCGCGGATAACTTACGCGATTCCGCACCGACGTCTATCGTTTCCATCGGCGTCGGGTACGCGGCGATCATGTCGCGAGGGTCGCCCTCTTCTTCGAAGTCCTCGCATTTGCAGCCGACGATCATGCAGCCAGCGAAGTCACTGGCTGGATTGCGATAGTCGTGGTCTGACTGCAAATGCCTGCACAGGGCCACGGCGCAGTGACTCACTTCCGCACCGCCTTCCGCTTGTGGCGCGCGAGAGTCTGCCGGGCGTGGGCACCGAGTAACTCAAGGAGCGCCCCGATGTTCCGTTCGTGCGGCTCGTACTTCTCGCAGAAGGCGGTCGCCCGTTCCCTCGCGGTCAGCCTGCGCCTGTCGTTCCGATGGCTGCGCTTCTTCATTCGTTCACCTCGCGACGACTATCCCACGTTCGCGCTTGACCGTCAACATCATCGTGATACCATGCCTGCATGGCAAAGAAGAAACCAAAACTGACAAAGCCGCCGCGTCCCATTCGCCTGGCTCCGCTTTCCGTTACCGAAATTGAGCGCGACAAAATACAGGCCAGCGCCGCGGAACGCGGCTTGTCTGTTGCCGAGTTTCTGCGGGCGAGGGCGCTGGGATGAAGTCCAGTATTAGATTCAGAACCATCGACGGAAGGCTGATTTCAGTGTACGAAACCGTCCAGCTCACCGGATGCCGGGCTGCCGTCCTGTATTCCTGGCGCAGGCGGATATGTAAGCGCCGCCGTTGGAAGGTGCTTTCCGTTAAGCACGTTTATCGAATGATGACGGCTTATGGATACCTCGGCATGCCGGACTTGTATCCGTGGCCCACTAATGAAAACGTACGGACGCTGTAAATAATACTTGCGCCGTATATCAACCTGATATAGAGTCAGGTCATCGGGTTGGTTGAACGGCCCGCAACGAAGGAGACCCAAGATGACGACGATGAAGCGGTTCCGAAAAGAGCATCGCGCGTGGCTGCGAAACCTACCCGTTGGCGCCAGGTGCGTCGGCCTGCGCTCTTGGGCTGTGATCGGTGGCTGGGAATGCGGAGCCGTAGTGGCGCCGCTCTCTCCCAAGGTCGCCCGCTTGATGGGCGGACGTCGGTGAGATGGAGCCACGACCCGCCCGGAGACGCGCCTTACGACCTTCCCGGCGATGACGCCGAATGGGAGGACCGTCGCCGCAAGCGCATGCGGTTCACCGACGAGCGCGCGGACGGCCTGCACGGTGACACGCCCGTGTGTGGCGAATGCGAGTTCCCGCGCGACGCTTGCAGTTGCGCCAACGGCCGAGATTATCGAGAACGATCTAAAACAGAAGGGACGGAATGAGCATGGAAATTTTCGCACGACAGGGTGACTTGGTAATCGAGAAGGTCGCGAAAATCAGCGGCAAGCTGGAGAAGGTCAAAGGCGTTACGTTCGCTGGCGACAGTTCGGGGCATCCGCACACGCTGGCTGGCGAGATCGAGATGCGTCGCGAGGGACGTGCCACGCTGGTGAAGGTCACCGGCAAGCGCGAGATCACGCACGGCAAAGAGGGCGGCCACAAGACGGTCATGCTGAACGGTTCGGCGGCGAAGCCTGGGTACTACTCGGTGCGCCCGCTCCGTGAGCGCGGCGATGGGTCCGACCGCGCGGTGGAGGACTAGGCCATGCACCCGACGCTGGCGAAGCTTCTCGGCCGTATCGTCCACAGCGCCTCTGGGTGCTGGGAGTTTCCGTCGAACAACGGAAACGGGTACGGCCGGCTTCGCCATTGCGGTCGGATGCTCTACGCGCACCGCGTGTCCTACGAACTGCACGTCGGACCCGTTCCCGAAGGCATGCAGATTGATCACCTCTGCCGCAACCGACGGTGCGTCAACCCTGAGCACCTTGATGCGGTGTCGCAGGCGGAAAACCTGCAACGAGCGGCAGCTTCCATAACCGCTTGCCCGGCTGGGCATGCGTACGACCAGAAAAACACAACTTTCAAAGATACCGAAACGGGACGCCATCGCAGGTGCGCAGAGTGCCATCGGGCGCAAGAGCGATCCAGGCGACGGCGTCTGAAGGAGAAGTCACGTGGCGAAGAAACTCTATGAACTGACCCCCGCACACAGGAAGCAGCTGGGCCCTTGGGCTCAGCGGTGGATCGCGAACGCGCTCAACACTGCACCCATGGACGACGCCGACCGCGAGGCGATGCGTGTCGCTGTGGCTGGATTGCACGAGGCGGCGAAACTCCCACCGCCTGACCGGATCGTGTTTTCTGCAAGCCCCATCGGAGGGGCCATCGCCGCGTCGGTCGCGGCCGGCGTGTGGTACCTGCGCGACAACCCGGCCCAGCACCGGAAGCTGTTCGGGCGGGCGCTGACCGAAGGCGACCTGATGGCAGCGGTTGCGCCGGCCGTCGCTCACTGCGTGCGACATGGGATGTACCGTTCCATCGAAAACCGCCCCATGCCGGTGGTGACGAAAGCAGAGCGATCTACCTACGCCGCTACCTACGCCGCTACCCGCGCCGCTACCCGCGACGCTACCAGCGCCGCCACCTACGCCGCCACCGACGCCGCTACCTACGCCGCTACCGACGCCGCTACCGACGCCGCTACCGACGCCGCTACCCGCGACGCTACCAGCGCCGCTACCAGCGC
>Ga0068863_100000350_pt1 | contig 46893 bp, 41 predicted proteins | sample KBSSwiS62_FD_66596 | JGI IMG/M metagenome (GOLD analysis project Ga0068863, IMG submission 66596) | Switchgrass rhizosphere microbial communities from Kellogg Biological Station, Michigan, USA - KBS Switchgrass S6-2 | ecosystem: Host-associated > Plants > Roots > Rhizosphere > Soil ... | reverse complement strand
CGCCGAAGACGATGAACAGGTAGTACGAGACCAGGACCGAACAGCGGTCTCGGCTTGCGGCCGCGCGAATGGATGCCCCCTTGTTCGTCCCGCCGGCCGGCGGGACGCGCTGGCGCAAACCCCGCGGCCACCAGTCCACCACCGGACCGCGGCCGCCGGCACGGGGAACAGACGTGACAACCAGCGGGACGGCCGTTGTTCAGCCGGGCGTGCCGCCCGGCTCGCCTCGCGGCCGCGAACGAGCGTGCCGCTCCTGCTACTCCTGGCTGTTGCTCGCGCCGGTCAGGCCCAGGCGGGACGCGCGGGCGGCCTCCCGGGCGCGGGCGGCCTTCATCGTCTGGTCGATCAGGACCGCGATCGTCATCGGGCCCACGCCGCCGGGCACCGGGGTGATCCAGGACGCCCGCTCGGCGGCCGGCGCGTACTCGACGTCGCCGCTGTTGTCGGCGTAGCCGGCGTCGACGACCACCGCACCCGGCTTGATCCACTCACCCTTGATGAGGGCCGGGCGCCCGACCGCCGCGATGACGATGTCGGCGCGGGCCACCTGGTCGGCGAGGTCCACCGTGCGCGAGTGGCAGTAGGTGACGGTCGCGTCCCGGGCCAGCAACAGCATGCCGACCGGCTTGCCCAGGATCGGGCTGCGTCCCACGACGACGGCGTGCCGGCCGGACAGCGGGATGTCATAGGCGTCGAGCAGGGCCATGATGCCGCCGGGCGTGGCCGAGTGGAATCCGCCCTCGTCGAACGCCATCATCGCGAACGAGGTGCGGGTGACGCCGTCGACGTCCTTGGACGGCGCGATCGCCTCGAACCCGGCCCGCTCGTCGATCTGGTCGGGCACCGGGTGCTGGAGCAGGATGCCGTCGACCTCCGGGTCGGCGGACAGCTCGCGGATCGTCTCGACGAGGGTCTGGGTCGCGATCGAGGCGTCCAGCTCCACCCGGTGCGACCGCATGCCGACCTTGGCGCAGCGGTTGGCCTTCATCCGCACGTAGGTGCGCGAGGCGGGGTCATCGCCGACGAGCACCGTCGCCAGCACTGGGACCCGGCCGTGGGCGGTGACGAACTCGGCCACCTCCCGCTCGACGCGGTCGAGGATCGCCGCCGACTGGGCGCGGCCGTCGAGGATCTGCGCGGTCACCCGAGCTCCTATCTGTGTCGATCGTGGCTCTGCGCCGGCGTGGCTCCGGAGAGATCACGACTCGTCTGGACCACGGCTCCTCTCGGCCGTGGCCCCCGCAGCCGGGGAGTCATCGCCCGGCGGTGTGGCGGGCCAGGCGGGTGAGGACCGCGGCCTTGGCGCGCAGCTCGGCGTATTCCGCCGCCGGTGCCGAGCCCCAGGTTATGCCGCCACCGGTGCCGTAGGAGGCGACGCCGGTCGCCCGGTCGAGGACCACGGTGCGGATCGGGACGCTGAACCGTGCCTGGAAGGGGGCATCGGGTGGGGCGACCATTCCGATCGCGCCGCAGTACACCCCCCGTGGGCGGTCCTCCAGGTCATGAAGGATCTCCATGGTGCGCGGCTTGGGAGCGCCGGTCACCGAGCCACAGGGGAACAGCGCCCGCAGGACGTCGACGAACCCGGCCTCGGGGCGCAGCCGGGCGACGACCTGGGAGGTCAGCTGATGCACGGTCTCGTACGTCTCCGGCCGGCACAGTGCCGTCACCCGCACGCCGCCCGTCGTCGCCACGCGGGCCAGGTCGTTGCGCATCAGGTCGACGATCATGATGTTCTCGGCGCGTTCCTTCTCGCTGGCGCGCAGCGCCGCGACGATCTGGGCGTCCTCGGCCGGCGTCGCCCCGCGCGGCGCGGTGCCCTTCATCGGCCCGGTGCGCGCCCAGCCGCCGGCCAGTTCGACGAACAGCTCAGGGCTCGCGCTGGCGACGACAAACCGGCCCAGGTCGAGGTATGCGTTGTACGCGCCGCGCTGGCCGAGGGCGAGGTCGGTGTAGAAGTCCGCCAGCCCGCCGGCCGTCTCCTCCCGCAGTGCGGCGGTCAGCTCAGTGGTCAGGTTCGCCTGGTAGGTCTCGCCGGCCGCGATGTGCCGGCGCACCGCCTCGACCCGCTCGCGGTGGGTGTCCTCGCTCCAGGCCAGCCGCCAGTCGCCGAGCCGGTAGGCCCCCGCCCGGGCCGTCCGTACCGGCGCTACGCGGTCCGGGGCGGTTCCGACGGCGAACCACGCCAGCGGCAGCCCGTCGGCACCCCGGTGGGTGGCGAGCACCGGGTCCAGGCCCGCGGCGGCCTCGTAGGCGAGGAAACCGCACGCCCACCAGCCGTCGTGGGTGGCCTGCTCAAGCTCGGCCAGCAGCGGCGCGACGTCCGCGGGACGGTCGGTCTCCAGGACGAAGGCCGGCGCGGTGAACTGCCAGGCCGCCCCGGCCCGCAGGTCGTCGAACCGGGCGGCGCCGAAACGGGCGGTGTCGAGGCGCGCGCCGCCGAAACGGGTGGTGTGGTCGCGTCGCATAACACCTCCCGTGCGGTTGGAACCGGTCCGGACGGTTTCTCAGCGTAGGGACCATCGGGCCGCCCGCGCCGCCCGAGGGCCGTCCGAGGGCCTCGTCACAGGATGGCGGGGGCAGAACAGTCGAGGCGCGGACCGCCGCCCCCGCGGTTCGCAAGAAAGCCGGCCTTCTGGGCGTGGATTCGCCGGATCGCCACCCGACGGGCTGGCCGCCGGGCCGGCGGCCACGGTATTGCCTGACGTGGGTGGGGTCGGCGAACGCCGAGAATGCCGTGGTGACGAGGTCGCCGGGTCGACGCCGGCCGGGGCGGTCCTGCATGGCCGGCGGTAGGCCCGGGACCCCGCGACGGGGGTGTCGAATCCGCGACACACGCCACCGCCCGCCATTCTGGAGCTTTAGGTCTTCTGGATCGCGGGTAAAAGCGCGACGGTCCCGACCCACCCCACGCCTCGGGCAGGCAGTGGAGACCCATAGAAGCGAGAGGCCATGTTCCAAATCATCTGGATCATCATTGCCGGTCTGGTTATCGGTGCTCTCGCCAGGCTCGTCCTGCGCGGGCGGCAGAACCTCCCGCTGTGGCTGACCATCGTCTGCGGCATCATCGGCGCCCTGATCGGCAACGTGATCGCCAGCGCCATCGGCGTCCGGCACACCGGCGGGGTCGACTGGATCCGCCACATCCTGCAGATCGCGGTGGCCGCCGGCGCCATTGTCGTCCTGCAGCCCGTCTGGCGGTCCTCCCGCCGCTGACCGCGCCACCGCGGCAACGCCGCGCCTGTCCGCACGAAACGGCGGCGCCCTCCATCTGGAGGGCGCCGCCGTCGTTTTCCGCTGACCGCAGCTGCGCGGGCCACCGGCCTCACTGTCAGGCGTCGGCCCAGTCCGGAAAATCGATGCCGTGTACCGGGGACTCGCAACCGGGCTCCGGCCACGAGACGAGACCCTCGCCGGTGACGAACCGGCAGACGACCGCGGCGATCCGCCAGCCGTCGGCGTTCCGGACGATCTCGTCCCGGTAGAGCGTGTGGCGCAGGGAGCCGGTGTGGCGGTTGACGAACAGCGCGCTGCGCACAGTGCGTACCCGGTCGGGGCCGACCGGCTCGATGACGGGATGGTTGGCCAGGTGGGTTCCGCGCCGGGCAGTCCGGATCAGCCGGCGCAGGCCGTCATGGCCGCGGTGGGTCCGGCCGTCGATCTCGAACGTCGCGTCCGGGGTGAACAGGCCCACCCAGCCGTCGGTGTCGACGAGGTCGAGCAACACGCAGTACTTCGCCAGCAGCGCGATGATCGCCTGGTGGTCCGCTGGTAACAGCTCCGCAACGGTGTCAGCCACGCCTGCTCCTGTCCCACGAGGTCATGCCCCGAGTCCACACCGGAGCGCGGGATGGTGACCGGCTCGTGCCGCTCCCAGCCGCGCCCGCACGCCGCGCGGGTCAGTGCCCGGCCGCCGGCGGCGTCGGTCCGCCCCCGACCGCGCCGGGGATGCGACCCAGACCCTTCAGTGTGAGCTTCGTCACGCCAGTGTAGGACTCGCGCTCCGGGCGCGCGGCATTTCGGGAGCACCGGCGATCCGCCGCACCTGGGCAGACGCGGCGCGAGCGGTCCGTCCGGGCGGATCCGGAGGGTTGGCGCGAACCTGACGGGCTACCGCAGATCCGGGAGGGTGGCGAGGGCGCCCAGCAGGGTCGCGGACAGCGAGTCCGCACCGTCGTGGGCGACCCAGCGCTCGAAGGCGTAGCTCACGACGCCTGACAGGGCCGCGGCGTAGGCGCCGGCACGAGGGTCGTCGGGCTCGACGTCGAGCCGCGCCGCGACGGCCGTCTGGAACGTGGCCGCGGTGCTCACGGCGCCGCGGGCGAGCGCGAGCAGGACGGTCTGCGGCGAGCGGTGGACGGCGAGGCCCCAGGCGAGCAGAAGTTCCTGGTCCGCCTCGAACTGCTCGGCGCGATCCTCCTCCGTCTCCCGGACGGCGGCCGAGAACGCTTCCACCAACGACTCGTGCGCGGGCCTGGCTCGGACCCGGGCGCAGAGGATCTCCGTCAGGCTGCGCGGCAGCGCGGCGAGCACCTCGTCGCGGCTGCCGAAGTACCGGAAGAACGTGCGCATCGAGACGCCGGCGGCCGCGGCGATCCGCTCGATCGTGACGTCCCCGGGCGCCTCCTGCGCGAACAGCGTCAGGGCGGTGCGTTCCAGATGCCGGGACACTCGCTCACGCCGCCGGTCCCATCCGTTGGGACGGTGCACCCGCGTCTCGGCGCTCAGGAGGCTCTCGGCGCTCATGAGACCGCATCATGCCGCACCGAGATGACATCGGCCCGGCCCAAACGGGCCAGGTCACCCGAGCTACCTGCTACGCGTCAGTCGGGTTACCAGCGGTTATGGACGGGCTCGCGAATCCGCTGGTCACCGATCCGCCGAACGGCTCGACGGTCACCGGATTCGTCACGGGGAGCGGATCGGGGCGCGGGCGAGTTCGAACAGCTCGTGGACGTCGTGCCCGGCGAGCAGTGCGCAGAATCCGGCGACGGCGAGCACGGCCAGTGGCAGCGCGGCCGGCAGCCAACGCCGCCGTGGCGGCGGGGCGAGCAGCGCGGCCACCCGGTCGCCAACCTGGCCGTCGGTGAACCCGACCCCGGCCGGGAGCGGGGAGGCCTGGCGGGCGAGCGCTGCCCGGGCGACGGCCCGCGCGGTCAGACTCCGGTCGCCGGTCTCGGCCGCCGCGGCCTCGTCGGCCCAGCGTTCCAGCGCCTGGTCGCACGCGGCGACGCAGGGACGTGCCAGCGGGCAGGCGGCGGCCGCGAGCCGGACGGCGAACCGGATCAGCCAGTGCGCGTGGTCCAGGTGACAGCGCTCGTGCGCGAGCAGCACCCGGCGCTCGTCGGCCGGCAGCGCGCGCAGCATGCCCGACGAGACGACGATGCGCCCCGGCCAGCCGGGCACCGCGACCGCGGCCGGCGCCGGGTCGTCGATGACGACCAGCACCCCGGCGCAGCGCTCCGACCGGTAGGCCGGCAGCCAGACCCGCGCCTCGGCCAGCAGCCGCCTCGCCAGCACCCCCGCGCCGGCGAGCCCGACCGCGACCGCCACCCACGCGGCGACCGACGCGACCGCCGGCACGGGATCGCCCGCACCGACCAGCCGGGCCGACCAGCGCCCGGTGGCCGCGACCAGCGGCACCTGGCCAGCCAACAGCACGGCGAGCAGCCCGACGACGATCACCCACACCGTGGCGCCGCCCAGCGCCGCGACGGCGAGCAGCAGCGCCGCCCGCGGCGGCGGCAGCCGGCGGGCCGCCGGTCGAGCCACACCCAACAGCAGCAGGGCCGCCCCACCGGCCACGCAGACGCAGAGCAACACCGCCTCAGCCCTCCGCCTCGGGACCGGCCGGCTCACCGCCGGCCCTCGGCCGGTTCAGCAGGTCCCGCAGCACCTGCTCCTCGCCGGGCCGCAGGGTGCCGACGAACTGGGCGAGCACACCGGCCGGGTCGTCCACCTGCTCCAGCAGGCCGCGCATCCGGCGGGCGGTGAACTCGGCGGTGTTCTGAGCCGGCTGGTAGAGGAACGTGCGGCCGTCGGCGATCCGGGTCACCTCGCCCTTGGCGTGCAGGCGATTGAGGATGGTCATGACCGTCGTGTACGCGAGGCCACCGCCGATCGCGGCCTGCACCTCGGCCGGCGCGAGCGCCCGGTCGGCCGCCCACAGCGCGGCGAGCACCTCCGCCTCCAACTGTCCCGGCCGTCGCCGGGACCTGCCCTCCGAGCCAGCCGCCACGCCACCCACGCTACCCGGCGCGACGCGCTCGCCAGGCCGCGGCCAGCTCTCCAGCCCTCATGTAGTAGGTTGTAGTAGACCAGGTAGGATGCCCGTGGGCTACAACCTCGGAGCCGACCTGATGTCGGAGGCCACAGGCTTCTGGAGCAAAGTTGCTCCCGGGGCAGCCGGATCGCGGTGCGCTGGACGGACTCGGCGCTCTGGACGGACACCCGCCGTGACCATCCGGCGCACTCCGGCGAACGAGGTGCTCCGGCACCCGGAGCGCGCCCAGGAAGACCGCGCGGCGGCGCGGTACCCGCCAGCCCGGAACTCGAGCGGAGACCAGTGTGGCAAGTGAGCTGACCTACCTGCAGTCCGGCGTGATCGGCCTGCTACAGGGGGCCACCGAGTTGTTCCCGGTATCGAGCCTCGGGCACTCGGTGATAGTTCCGGCCCTGATCGGCGGGTCGTGGAAGCACCTGGTGACCGAGAACTCGGCCGACAAGTCCCCGTACCTGGCCTTCATCGTGGCGCTGCATGTGGCGACCGCCGTCGCGTTGCTGTTCTTCTACCGCTCCGACTGGGCACGGGTGATCCGGGCCTTCTTCCAGACCCTGCGCAACCGCCGGATCGAGACATCGGAACAGCGGCTGGCCTGGCTCGTCATCGTCGGCACGATTCCCACCGGGCTGATCGGCCTCGCGCTGGAGCACACGCTGCGCACGATCTTCGCGAAGCCGGTGGCGGTGTCACTGTTCCTCGCCGTCAACGGGATCATCCTCTACACCGGCCAGCGCATGCGTGACCGTGCGGACCGGCGCTCGCCGTCCGGCAGCGCCCGGGATGGGGTGTCCTCGCCGCTGACCGCCGGCGAGCGCCAGGGTGCAGCGCCTCTCAGGGAGCCCGGCTACGCGGCGGCCGGCCGCGGCGACGCTCCGACGCTGGCGCTTCGACTGCCGGGCCGCTCCCGGGTCCCTGCCCAGGCGGGCGCCGGGCAGGGTGGGGCCCGGGGCGCTGGAGGCAACCAGCCCAAGACGCTGGACAACCTCACGGTCAAGGAAGCGACCGTCATCGGCCTGTTCCAGTCGCTGGCACTGATCGCCGGGATCTCCCGGTCCGGCGTCACGATGATCGGCGGCCTGTCCCGGGGCCTGAACAACGAGGACGCGGCGCGGTTCGCCTTCCTGCTGGCCACCCCGATCATCCTCGCCGCCGGCCTGTTCAAGCTGCCGGAGCTGGCCGGCAGCGAGACCAAGGGCATTCACGGGCCGATCATCTTCGGCTCCGTGCTCGCCGCGATCGCCGCCTTTCTGACGACCCGGTTCCTGGTCCGCTACTTCGAGTCACGTACAGTCACGCCATTCGCCATCTACTGCTTTGTAGCTGGTGTGCTGTGCGCGATCCGGTTCGCCGTCTTCTAGGCCGGCGGTTTCGGCGCCGCCCTGGATCCAGGCCGGGGGGATCCAGACGGGCTGGTTCCAGGCCGACCGCCGCACTGAGGCACACCGTCGACCTGCCACCTGCCCGACGACCGTCACCACCACGACAGCGAAAGAGGCCTACACGCTCGTGGAGCACTTCATCACCACCTACGGGGTCGCCGCGGTGTTCGTGCTGATGGCCCTCGAGTCCGCCTGTATCCCGATCCCGTCCGAGGTGACCCTGCTGATCGGCGGGGCGATGTCCGCCGGCGCGTTCGCCGGCTCGAAACCGAGCCTCCTGCTGGTCATCGTCGCCGGGGTGCTCGGCAACGTCGTCGGCAGCTACCTCGCCTGGGCCGTCGGCTGGTTCGGCGGCACCCCGCTGGTCATGAAGTTCGGCAGGTACGTCTTCCTGCGGGAACACGACCTGCAGAAGGCCGAGCGGTGGTTCGACACCCGCGGCGCCATCTCGGTTTTCGTAGGGCGGCTGCTGCCCGTCGTGCGGACGTTCATCTCGCTGCCCGCCGGCATCGCCCGGATGAACGCGGTGAAGTTCGGCATCTACACCACGGCGGGCTGCATCCCGTGGACTGTGGCGCTGTGCATCGTGGGCTACCAGGTCGGCGGCAACTACAAGCACATCGCCGACGACTTCCACGGGCCGACGTACATCATCGCGGTCCTCGTCCTGGTGCTGCTGACCGTCCTCGCCTACCGGCACATCAAGCGCTCCCGGGCGGCGGCGAGCGCCCCGCCCGTGCAGGACGACCGCACGATGGTCGTCGAGCGCGGCGGGCCGCGCCACCGGCGCGGCGGCACCCCGGGCGCGCGTAACACCCCGGCCGAGCGGCCCGCCGGCCGGGCCTGGCACAACGACCGGGACGAGACCCGCGCCCGCTGAGCGTGCGGTTGTGACGAGATCTGCCGCGCCCCTGCCCTCGCGGCGACCCTGGTACCACGCCGCAAACGGTCACCGGAGATGACCGCGCGGTCCGTCGGCCCGGCGGCCATCGGACCCATCGCCGCGGCGCCGCGGCGCGGGCAGTCGGCGGCAAGGCACCCCTGACGTCGGGTCTGATCGAGGACGGTACGTTTCGGTCCCGCTGAGGCGACGACGAGGGAGACGCCGATGGCATCGACGCAGGGCACGTGCCGCGTCCCCCAACCGCCGGCCGGCACAGCCCGTGAAGGCCGGATTCCCGCGCGGGGAGGCCGGGTCCCGACCGGTCGGCTGGGGCGGCGGCTGCCTTCGCTCGGCGCGGCCGCGACGCTGGCCCTGGCTGCTGTGCTGCTGGGCGCCTGTTCGCCGACCACCGGCTCGGGAGGTTCCCAGACGGCGAGCGGTACGCCCGGGGGCACGGGCGGGCCGGCGGCGGCCTCCTCCGGCGCGGGCCGCCCACCGGTGCTGGCGGCCGTCACCACGGCCGGGGCGCTCGTGCTGCTGGATCCCGCGACCGGCCGCGTCACCCGCAGCGTTGTCCCCAGCGGCGTCCTCGGGGACGCGTTGGCGGTCAGCCCGGACGGCAAGACGATCTACTACGAGGTCGGCACGGGCTGCCAGCACGAGATCTGGCAGGTCCGCACCGCCGACGGCGCCCGAACGCGGATCAGCGCGGCCGGCAACGCCCCGGCGCTCAGCCCGGACGGAACCCGTCTCGCGTATGCGACGCAGTACTTCATCGTTCCCGACGGCGACTGCTATCCGGACAACGCGACGGCCGGTTACCAGGTCGTCATCGTCGACCTGGCGGACCACCGGTCACGGAAGTACCCGATGCCGCCGCAGCTCGCCGCGAGCGGTCTGCCAGCGCCCGTCAGCCACCTGTCCTGGTCGCCCGACGGCACCCGGCTGGCGGTGTCGATCAGCGCGGTGCAGGACAACGAGGGCTGGCGGCTGGCAATCATGAACCCGGCTACGGACACGTCCTATTTCCAGGACGACGAGTCCACCGAGGTGGCGCTCCCCGGCGCGTCACCGCGCGCCTACTACGCCGAGGGCGTGTACCTGTCAGACGGCCACCTGTTCGTCGCCCGCCAGTGCTGCGACGGCTATCCACCGAACACGACGAACGTGGACATGCTGGAGATCGATCCCGCGAACGGGCGGCAGATCCGACAGATCTCGGTCGGTCTGACCGACCGGAGCCACAGCAGTCTCGACGCCAGCCTCGACGGTCACTGGCTGCTGTACCTGTCGGGCAAGGACCTGGAGGTCGCGCGGGACGGAGCCAAGCCGTCGGTTCTCGCCTCCGGATTCCTCGCCGCCGCCTGGTAGGACCGGAGCTGCGCTCTGCGCCGTCCCCGGCCGTCCCTGAACCGAGCACCCGGTGGATCACCGCCCGGTGCCGCGGTTCAGCGCCGGCCGGGCCGGACTCGTCGGCCCGGCCGGCCGCCACCGGACACGTCTATCGGGGCAGGCGACGGTCTTGTCCTCGCCGGCCGCGACAGTCAGGCCTTTCGGCCAGCGAGGACGCCAGCCTCGACCGCGTCGCCCAGGTTCTTGTCGACGTTGCGCCAGTACTCGAACGCACGGATCAGGACCGGCTCGCTCACGCCCTTGAGCAGGTGCCCGACAATGTTGTGGGCGAGCCGCGCGCGAGCCTCGTCGTCCAGGACCTCGCGGACGAGCGTGCCGGGCTGGCCCCAGTCGTCGTCGTCACGGCGCAGCGTGTAGGCGGTCCGCATCATCTCGCCGTCCGCGTGCCAGAGACCGCCGTCGTCGGTACGAGCCGGATCCGCCTGCGGGCCTCCGTAGGAGTTCGGCGCGTACACCGGGTCGGAGACGTTGCGCACCCGCATCGCCCCGTCCTTCGAGTAGCTGTGCACCGGCGCGGTCGGCATGTTCACCGGAATCTGCTTGTAGTTCACACCGAGCCGCGCACGGTGGGCGTCGGCGTAGCTGAACCCGCGGGCGAGCAGCATCTTGTCCGGGGACAGGCCGGTGCCGGGCACGAGGTTGTTCGGCTCGAACGCCGCCTGCTCCATCTCGGTGTGGTAGTCGGTGACGTTGCGGTTGAGCGTCATCCGGCCGACCTCGTGCAGCGGGTAGTCGCCATGCGGCCACACCTTCGTCAGGTCGAACGGGTTGAAGCGGTAGGTCTTCGCCTCGTCGAACGGCATGATCTGCATCTTCAGCGTCCAGCTCGGGAAGTCGCCGGACTCGATCGACCGGTACAGGTCGCGCTGGTGGAAGTCCACGTCCTCGCCCGCGAGCCGGTCGGCCTCCTCCTGGGTGAGGAATTCCACGCCCTGGTCGGTCTTGAAGTGGTACTTGACCCAGAACCGCTCGCCGTCCGCGTTGATCCACATGTAGGTGTGACTGGAGTAGCCGTTCATGTGCCGCCAGCTGCGCGGGATGCCGCGGTCGCCCATCAGCCAGGTCACCTGGTGGGCGGACTCCGGGGACAGCGTCCAGAAATCCCACTGCATGTCGTTGTCGCGCAGGTTGTTGTCGGCCCGCCGCTTCTGCGAGCGGATGAAGTGCTGGAACTTCATCGGGTCGCGGACGAAGAACACCGGGGTGTTGTTGCAGACGAGGTCGAGGTTGCCCTCGGGCGTGTAGAACTTCAGCGCGAAGCCACGCGGGTCCCGCCAGGTGTCGGGGCTGCCGCGCTCACCGGCCACCGTGGAGAACCGGGCGAGCATCTCGGTCTTGGCGCCGGGCTGGAAGACCGCCGCCCGGGTGTACCGGCTGACGTCCTGCGTTACCTCGAAGACGCCGAACGCGCCGCCGCCCTTCGCGTGCGGCTGACGCTCCGGGATGCGCTCCCGGTTGAAGTTCGCCATCTGCTCAAGCAGGTAGTGGTCCTGCAGCAGCACCGGGCCGTCCGGGCCCACGGTCAGCGAATGCTCGTCGCTGGCTACCGGGATGCCAGCGTCGGTCGTCGTCGCGCGACGCTCCTGTGCGGTCGTCACGGCACGCTCCTCACGTTTTCTGTCGTCGACCTCCCGGGCGGAGCCCAGCCGAGGTTCATTACTCACCGTGAGCGTTGTTTGGCGCCCTGTACACCTCTTGCGTCCGCTACCCGCGCGCTGTTGGAGAAAACGCGTAGTCGGCCGCGGCCCGGGATTGCGGTGCGGCGGTGCTCTGCCCGTGGCGGTCGCTCGCGCCGCCTGGCCTCGTGAGACGCCCGCCGTCGTGGCGGCGGCCGGCTGGCGCGGTCACCCGACATCGATGCTCGGGACGTCGGCGCCGTTCGAGCTGACCACGCCCCCGGGGCGACACAGAGTGGCTTGTCGCCCGAGACGGGCCTACCGGGACACTCGGGGGACGCGCCGGGGCTTGGGCTCAGGTGAGGGCCGGGTCATCCGGATCGGCGCCGGACCGGCGCTGCGGGCGGTCGACGAGGACCGTCAGGTCGGCCTCGCTGAGCGTGAAGCCGAAGACGTCCAGGTTCGCGCGCTGCCGGCTCGGTGTGGCCGACTTCGGAATCGGCACCACGCCCCGCTGCAGGTGCCAGCGCAGCACCACCTGCGCGGGCGTCACACCGTGGCGGGCGGCGATCGCGGCGAGCGCGGGCTCGGTCAGCAGGGCGGTCTTGCGGGCCAGCGGCTGCCAGGCCTGGGTGACGATGCCGTGCGCCTCGTTGTAGGCGCGCACCGGCTCCTGGGTGAAGTACGGGTGCATTTCGACCTGGTTGACCGCCGGGGCCACGCCCGTCTCGGCGATCAGGCGGTCGATGTGGGCCGGGTTGAAGTTGGAGACCCCGACCGAGCGGACGAGGCCGTCGCCGCGGAGCCGCAGCAACGCCCGCCACGACTCGACGTACCGGTCGACACGCGGAAGCGGCCAGTGGATCAGGTAAAGATCGACATACTCCAGGCCGAGCCGCTTGCGGGACTCGTCGAACGCGCGTAGCGCCGGCTCGTAGCCCTGGTCGACGCCCATCAACTTCGTGGTCACGACGATCTCGTCACGCGGCACGTCACTGGTGGCGATGCCGTGTCCGACCCCGGTCTCGTTGTAGTAGGACGCGGCCGTGTCGATCAGGCGATAGCCCGCCGCGAGGCCTTCGCGGACCGCGACGGCCGCCGCCGCGTCGTCGGTCCGGTAGGTCCCCAGGCCGAGTGCCGGCAGCTCGCGGCCGTCGTTCATCGTCCGGGTCATCACCACCGTCGCCATGCCTGCGACCTTCCCATAGCCCGCTGCCGGCCCGTCCTGGTGCTCGCCTGGCCGGCCGGCCCCGGGCCGGGTGAGAACGCTCGGGGCCTCGGATCCGGGTGCTGCGCGGGACGTCACGGGTGGTTGCCGGGGCACCCCATGGGGAAGAGCCGCTGTCAACGGGTCGCTCGCAGGCGACAGCGCACAACGGGAGGTGCCGAGACATGCCCGCCAGGCAGGAGATGCCGTCGACCGTCGCCCGGTCGTCCCAGAAGGCCCAGGACACGTGGACGAAGACCCATGACTCCGCCGTGAAACAGTACGGCGAGGGCCGGCGCGCCCACCAGACCGCGTACGCCGCGCTGAAGCACTCGTTCGAGAAGGTCGGCGACCACTGGGAGCGGAAGGCCCGGGGCGCGAAGGGCCCGTCCGACGAGCAGGCCGCGACGCCGCGCAGCGTCAGGCGCACGAGCCACGGAGGCGTCGACGCGCACGCGACCAAGGAGCACCTGCTCCAGGTCGCCCGCCGTCTGGACATCCGTGGCCGGTCGTCGATGAAGAAGGACGAGCTCGTGGCCGCGATCGAGAAGGCCAACCGGGCCGCGACGTCGAAGGCACGCCGGCGCTGACCCGCGGTCGGCGCCGGCGTCGTCACGCGCGGACCTCGCCCAGTCCGTCAAGCGTGGGCGTGGTCGGCCAGCCCGTGGTAGCGGGACCGGTAGTAGAGCAGCGGGCGAGCCGCCTCGCGGGTGGCATGGCCCAGGCCGAGAACGTGCGCGGTGACGATCAGATGGTCGCCTCCGTCGTACTCGGCCGCGAGCTGGCACTCCAGGTGCGCCAGCGAGCCCTCAATCACCGGGTGCCCCGTGGCCGCGCACAGTAGCTGCCCGACGACCGCCCGCCGCCGGACTGGGCTTCCGCCGGTGACCTGGCCGGCCGGCCCAGACGTCCCCCACCGGAAAGTGAACCTTTGCCATTGCCGGTGATGAGCAGCCCCGACCTTGACCAGGAGGCGCACGAACAGAAAAGGTTCAGTGGCGACCAAGATTCCCGGCGCCTCAAGTTCGACCGTCTACGGATGTATTCGCGTTTCTCGCTTCGTCGAGGTGATCGACCTATGTCTCGACGCCCCGCCTTCCTCCTCTCGGTGGCCCGGTCATGGTTCAACCGAATATCCGGCGACGCGAAATCCCTTTACCAGGACCTCCTGTACGCGCCGCGTCTTCTAGCACGCCGGGGATGTCAACGAGGCCGGAGGGGGCAATCCGACTGCATAGTCCGATGGGACGGTCCTCGATCTGGTGAACCGGTACCATTTACCGCTGTCGCGCGGCGACTCTAACGTCAGGCCCATGGTGAAGAGAACATCGGGATCGGTCCCGTCGTCCCTGATCGCCGCCTGTGTCCGACCGCCCGCCACCCGCGATGCCGAGCGGCGCACCCCGCGCCCGGCAGTCGGCCCGCGCACTCAGAACCCTGGTGGCGGTAAAGCGCCAAGTCACCGGCTCCAGCGCCCCGTTCAGCGCGAGGCCCAGTCTCGCGGAGTGTTAGACCAGCATCGAACGATCGGCGATCAGGGTCACGGTGCGCTGAATCAGCTCGCCATGGTCGACAGTGCTCTCGACGTGGTTGTCGCCTCGGTCGGCGCCTGCACGGCGGACGTGGCACTCGGGCTGATCGAGCGACTCGAACGTTTGGCCGCGCGTCTGCGGGGCCTGGCGATTCAGGCTCAGGTACGACTAACCGCGCTACGCCCGGCGCAGCCGGACGACAAGCCGTTCACCCGTTACGTCGATGACGAGATAGCCACCCTGCTCGGTCAGTCCTCGCGTTCCGTTGCCAGCAATCTGGCAACCTACTGGGACATTGCCGAACGGTTGCCCGCCGCGCTAGGCGCGCTGACGGCCGGCGAGTTGGACTATCCGCGGCTTCAGGCCCTGGCCCGGGCCACGTTGCCGCTACCGGCCGAGAAGTCAACAGAAATCGAGCGGGAGATGCTGGACGGCGGGCGCCTGGCGTCGCCATCGGCCTGGCGGCGCAAGGCCACCAGACTGGTCGACCGCGTGGATCCCGAGGCCGCGGCCCGGCGTCGCGACTGCGCCCGGTCCGAACGAACCGTGTCGGTGCGCCCGTCTGCGGGTGCCCCGGCTCGGCTGGCGACGGACCGCTCCGCCGAGGACGCGCGAGCGATCACGGACCGCGAGGATCGAGTCGCCAGGAAGGAGGCGAACGCGGAGGACGACCTCCGCCGTATCAGAGCGACATTCATCGGCTGTGCTTCTGTCGGGTAAGCGGCGTCGAGCGGAGACGCGGCGTCCGCACGCCACGTCGCGCCCTGGGTGTGTCCGCGGCGTCCCCGACCGTTGGCGCGAAGCATGGTCGCGCGCGGCGCGCACGCTTAGAAAGGGCTCAGGCCCAGCCGTTGGCGGGTCGCGAGCATCTCACCTATGTGACTGGTCGAGTGCCCGATCAGTGGCCATCGGATCAACCAACCGACCGGCCTGTTCACCCACATGGAGTAGATCCAGCCGAACTCCGCCTCGGGCAGTCCGGCCGCACGCAGCCCGGCCGCCGTGTCAGGCACAGCGTCGAGGTCGAGCGCACGAAGCCTGCGCGCGGTGAGGTAGTCGCGCAGCTGTGCGAGGACGTCATCCGCGTAGGCATCCACGTCCGAGGTCGACAGGTTGTCGGCCCAGGGCGCGGCGGATTCCTGGAGGCCGTTACCCGCCGCCTCGTGGACAGCGACGAGCCAGTCCGGCGTGCTCCAAGGCGAACTTGTCAGCACCCCGAGAGCGAGCGCCGAGTGTCGCGCGATATGCAGCGTGTTCCACACGATCGGGTTGCCGCCGGCGCCATCCGCACGTCGGTCGGCAGGCACGTGAGCGCGCACGCCCCCCTGTAGCCGCCGCAGCAGGTCGGTGCAGTCGTCCTCGATCCACTGAGCCAGGTCCGCCATTGCCGTAAGTTATCGGTCTCCGCACCTCAGCGGACCCCCGAGGACCTGGGAGATTGCGATTCCCCACACTCGCTGGCCGTCGTGGCCCTGTCGCTCCGGTGGGCAGCCGCGACCGGCGGACGGCGACGCGGCTCCCGCCCCAAGCTGGTCACGGCGTGGTCGCGCCGCCGCGTCCTGGCAGATGATCCACTGATGGCCGACGTCTGCCCCCTCCGGACGGTACGAACGGCGCAGTCAGACAACACCGTTGCGGCTACGTGGAGGGGTACATGGCCGACCAGGAAGTGATCGGCAAGTCGGGACGAGTGACGGGGAAGATCGCCCCAGGCCTGGTCGGCGAGGTCATGCTGCCGATACGCGGGGGCTCGGAGGCCTTCCACGCATACGCGGACGATGGCGAGTCCACGATCATGACCGGCGCGCGCGTGCTCGTCGTCGAGTACTTCCCGCCTCGGACCGTGGTGGTCGTCCGCATGTGAGGAGATCTGTGGCGCGGACCTGGCACCGCCTCGCTGACATGAAGCGAATCGTCGCATCCAGCCGAGCCTCCGGCGGTCGCTGATCCGGTCCCCGCCAGCCCAGTGGGATCTCCTGGTCTGCCTCGATAACGGCAAGTCGCGCCCCACACCGCGGGGCTGGGCGTACGCGGGGCCGCCCACGCGGCCAGACGGTCCGTACTGCTCCTTCAAGATCTGCCAGGCAGTCGGGAACCCGACAAGCACTGGCCCACCCACGTGCCACAATTCCGCACCGGAAGCGACTTCTCAGCTCCTGGGTGGAAGCATCGACCGGTCCGCCCACCTGTCCCAGAAGCCACTTTCGCGCTATGCCCGAGCACCGCCGGGTAAGTGCGAGCCGGCGGTCCGGTTTCGGCTGGCCATGTGGAGGGGTCGTGCTTTACGTCATCATCGGTGCGGCGGTCGTCGGCGTGCTGGTGGCAGTTGGGCTGTTCAAGTTGATGTGGCGGGTCGCCGAGCCGAACGAGGCGCTGCTCATCTCCGGGCTCCGGTCCCGCCGCGGTCCACGCGACGCCGTGGCCGAAAGCCTCGGATTCAAAATCGTGACGGGCAAGGGTGTGCTCGTCACCCCCGCCGTCCAGAAGGTCCGCCGCATGTCGCTGGACCTGCGGGCGGCGCAGCTCGGCATCGACTGCGTCACCCAGCAGGGCATCCCCGTCGGCATTCGAGGGGTCGTCATCTTCAAGGTCGGCGACGACTACGCCTCGATCGCGAACGCGGCGCGTCGCTTTCTCGACCAGCAGGAAAAGATGGAAACCCGGGTACACAACGTCTTCGCCGGTCATCTGCGGGCCATCGTCGGCCAGCTGACCGTGGAGGATCTCATCCGCGACCGCGAGAAGCTGACGCAGCTGACCCGGGCCAGCTCCGGGACCGAGATGGAGAAGCTCGGTCTGATCGTCGATTCGCTGCAGATCCAGGAAATCGACGATCCTACGGGCTATATAGCCAACCTTGGCCGGCCGCACGTCGCCGCTGTCGCCGCCCAGGCGAGGATCGCCGAGGCCGAGGCGGACCGCCAGGCCGCGGAGCAGGAGCAGATTGCTCTCGCGCTGAAAGCGGAAGCGAGCAGAAACAGCTCGATCAAGCGGTCCGGGTTCCAGGCTGAGGTTGACGAAGCGGCGGCCCGGGCGACCCAGTCCGGTCCGCTGGCGGAAGCCATGGCCCACCAGCGGGTCGTCGTCGAGCAGACCAAAGTCGCCGAGCTGGAGGCGAACCGGGAGGAACAGCGGCTGCAGGCGGCCGTGCGCAAGCCCGCGGACGCCCATGCCTACGAGCAGACCACCCTCGCCCGCGCACAGCGCGACGCTAAGATCAGCGCGGCCGAGGCGGACGCACGGCAGATGGAGCTGGCGGCCCAGGCCAACGCGGTCCGGGTCCGGTCCGAGTCGGACGCGAAGGCACGGCAGATCGAGGTGCTCGCGACGGCCGAGGCGGAGTCGACCCGCAAGACCGGTGATGCGAACGCGCACGCTAAGCGGTCGGTCGGCGCCGCCGAAGCGGACGCCCTTCGAGCCAGGGGTCTCGCGGAGGCCGAGTCCATCAAGGCCCGGGCGGAGGCACTCGCCGCGAATCAGGATGCGGTGATCGGCCAGCAGCTCGCCGAACAATGGCCGGCCATCGTCGAGGCCGCGGCGAAACCGTTCGGCGCGATCGACCAGCTGATCGTGCTGAACGGCGCGGCCGGCCTCGGCGACGCCCTCGCCCAGGCGCTTTCCCAGGGGGCGAGCGCTCTTCAGCTGGCCCGCACCATGATCGGTGGCCTGGGCGGGCCGGGCGCGGCGGCGCCGGGCCTGGCCAAGAAGACATCTCAGAACGGCTCGTCTCGGACCGCCGACGGCGGCAGGCCGACTGCCTAGATCCTCGAACGGGACCCGCCTGCACCACGGGGAACGGTCCAGCGCCCGGCCAGGCAGCTGCCTGGCCGGGCCGCGCACGGACCCTTGCGCCCGGGAAGTCCGCCGGAGGGCACCGAAAAGGGAGGGCGGCCACACCGGCAGCGACGACGATGGGGCGCCGCGAGCCGACCGGCCCGCGACGCCCGTCGACGTCAGGAGAGGTCGTACCGGCCGAGGTTCATGACCTTGGCCCAGGCGGCGACGAAGTCGCGGACGAACTTCTCCTTGGCGTCGTCGCTGGCGTAGACCTCGGCGAGCGCTCGCAGCTCGGAGTTCGAGCCGAAGATGAGATCGACGCGGCTACCGGTCCACCGGACCTGCCCCGAGGCGTCGCGCCCCTCGAAGACGTTCGCGTCCTGCGCCGTCGCCGTCCACGTCGTGCCCAGGTCAAGGAGGTTGACGAAGAAGTCGTTGGACAGCGTCCCAGGCGCTTCGGTGAGCACGCCCAGCGCCGACTGCTGGTAGTTCGCGCCGAGAACCCGCAGGCCACCGACGAGAACCGTCATCTCGGGCGCGCTCAGGGTCAGCAGATTCGCCCGGTCGACCAGCAGGAACTCGGCCGGCAGCCGCACCCCCTTGCCGAGGTAGTTGCGGAAGCCGTCCGCGGCTGGCTCAAGAGCGGCGAACGACTCCACGTCGGTCTGCTCCTGCGAGGCGTCGGTCCGCCCAGGAGTGAACGGCACGTCGACGTCGAAGCCGGCGTTCTTTGCGGCCTGCTCGACGGCGGCGCCGCCGGCGAGCACGACCAGGTCGGCGAGCGAAACCTGCTTGCCGCCGGGCGCGGCCGCGTTGAAGGTCTCCTGGATTCCGGTGAGCACCCGCAGGACCGTCGCGAGCTGGTCGGGGTCGTTCACCTCCCAGCCACGCTGCGGCTCCAGCCGGATGCGCCCGCCGTTCGCGCCGCCGCGCTTGTCACTGCCACGGAACGACGCCGCGGACGCCCACGCGGCCGAGACCAGCTGGGAGACCGTGAGGCCGGAGGCGAGGATCTGGGCCTTGAGCGCGGCGGCGTCCGCCGCGTCGATGAGCGGGTGGGTGACCGCTGGCACCGGGTCCTGCCACAGCAGCTGCTCGGCCGGCACCTCCGGGCCCAGGTAACGCTCGATCGGGCCCATGTCGCGGTGGGTCAGCTTGAACCACGCCCGGGCGAACGCGTCCGCGAAGGCCGCTGGGTCGTCCTTGAACCGCCGCGAGATCGGCTCGTAGATCGGGTCGAACCGCAGGGAGAGGTCTGTCGTCAGCATCGTCGGGGCGTGCCGCTTCGACGGGTCGAAGGGGTCGGGGACGGTGCCGGCGCCGGCACCGTTCTTCGGGCGCCACTGGTGGGCGCCGGCGGGGCTGTCGAACAGCTCCCACTCGTAGCCGAAGAGGATCTCGAAGAAGCTGTTGTCCCAGGTGGTCGGGGTGTTCGTCCAGATCCCCTCGAGGCCGCTGGTGATCGTGTCGCCCGCCCTGCCGGTGCCGAAGCTGTTCTTCCAGCCGAGCCCCTGCTGCTCGATGGGCGCGCCCTCGGGCTCCGGGCCGAGGTGGGAGTCCGGCGCCGCGCCGTGGGTCTTCCCGAACGTGTGCCCGCCGGCGATCAGGGCGACGGTCTCCTCGTCGTTCATCGCCATCCGGCGGAACGTCTCGCGGATGTCGCGCCCGGCGGCGATCGGGTCGGGGTTGCCGTTCGGGCCCTGCGGGTTGACGTAGATCAGGCCCATCTGGACCGCGCCCAGCGGCTCCTCGAGCTCGCGGTCGCCGGTGTACCGCTCGTCACCGAGCCAGGTGTGCTCCGGGCCCCAGTACACGTCCTCCTCGGGCTCCCAGACGTCCGGGCGGCCGCCGGCGAAGCCGAAGGTCTGGAAGCCCATCGACTCCAGCGCGACGTTGCCGGCGAGGACCATCAGGTCGGCCCAGGAGATCGCCTGGCCGTACTTCTTCTTGACCGGCCAGAGCAGCCGGCGGGCCTTGTCGAGGTTGCCGTTGTCCGGCCAGCTGTTCAGCGGGGCGAACCGCTGCTGCCCGGCGCCCGCGCCGCCGCGACCGTCGCTGATGCGGTATGTCCCGGCGCTGTGCCAGGCCATCCGGATCATGAAGGGGCCGTAGTGGCCGAAGTCCGCCGGCCACCAGTCCGCCGACGTGGTCAGCACCTCGGCGATGTCCCGCTTCACGGCGGCCAGGTCGAGGGTGTTGAAGGCCGCCGCGTAGTCGAACTTCTCGCCAAGCGGGTTGGCCACCGCCGGGTTTTTGGCGAGGATCTTCAGGTTGAGCTGGTTCGGCCACCAGCCGCGGTTCCCGCCGCCCTGCGTGGGGTGCGGGGCGCGGGTGTGCACGACGGGGCAGCCGCCCTCCGCGCTCTGATCAGGGCCGACCGCGACTGCATCGTTGCTCTCGGACACTGGATTCCCTTCGGACGTCGGCGGATCTATAGATCGTCGGGATTCCGGACGGTGGAACAGCTGGGGCACAGGCCCCAGTAGGTGACCTCGGCTTCGTCGAGGGCGTAGCCGTGGTCGTCGGACGCGGTGAGGCAGGGCGTCTCGCCGACGGCGCAGTCGACGTCGTCGATCGCTCCACAGGACCGGCACACGACGTGGTGGTGGTTGTCACCCACGCGCGACTCGTAGCGCGCGACCGAACCGGCCGGCTGGATGCGCCGCAGCAGACCCGCGTCCGTCAGCGCGCGCAGCGCGTCGTACACGGTCTGGTGTGACACGTCGGGAAGATCCTCGCGCACCGCGCCGATGATCGACTCCGTGTCGGCGTGCGGGTGCGCGAAGACCGCGCCCAGCACCGCGACCCGGGGACGAGTCACCCGCAGCGCGGCTCCACGCAGCATCTGCTGCCGCTCCGAAGTCGTCACCACGTTGAACACTGTGGCCCCCTTTTCTGGAATCTGTCAAGTTTAGAGCAGCCGATCTTGCGGAGCCGACGAGGCAGCCAGCGGCCAGGGTCACGCGGTCTCGCGGCGTGCACGGGCCGCGGCCGACTCCCGGCCACGCCCGCGGGGCTAACCGGCAAGGACCGTGCACACCTCTTCGAGTCGCTGGTCGAGCGCCGGGCGCTCACGGCGGCGAGGCTGAGCGTGGCGTTGCTCGTCTGACAGTCCTGTGCCGTGGCGGCCAGGCGCGTCGGCGGCAGGTCCGGCGGGACGGCCGACGAGGCCCTGCAGCTAGTGAGTCCACGCCCCCGCGCGTGGGACGGCTCGCGCGGCGTGGGACGGCTCCCGCGGCGTCGTCGCGGGCAGGCGCCTCGCTGCGGGCAGTTCATCGAGCACCCCGCGGCGCGGCGGCGAACTGGTCGACCGAGGCGTCGATGGCCGCCGGTCGGGGTTTGGCCCCCATGAGGCCGGAGGGTCTTCGTCGCGCAGGCTCGATCGCGAGGAACCGGCTTGCGCGGCCCGGTACCGGAGGCATCCCCGGCACCGGGTTCGCTGGCCAGCGCCCACGCCCTGACGGGCGCCGGGCCGCGGCGCGAGCGAACGGATCAAGCGGTCACGGGAGATCAGGCAGTCACCAGATCGAACAGCCGCGTCGCGATCTGGGCGGGAGTCGGCATCGTGCGCAGTTCCGCCTGGACCTCGCGCGCGCCGGCCCTCAGGTGCTCGTCGTGTACCAGCGCGTCCAGCACGCCGGACGGCAGTTCGGACTCCGCCGCGAGATCGAGCGCCATGCCGGCGCCGCGCTTCACGACCAGGTCCGCGGTGTGCTGGTGGTCGAACAGGTGCGGGATGACGAGCTGCGGAATGCCGGCGTCGAGCGCGCCCATGCAGGTGCCGGCTCCGCCGTGGTGGATGACCGCGGCGCACGTCGGCAGCAGTTGGGTCAGCGGCATGTAGCCGACCGCCCGCACGTTGGCGGGGAGCCCGCCAAGGGCGCTCGGGTCGACGGCGCCCAGCGCGAGCACGAACTCGGCGTCGACCGACGCCGCCTGTTCGACGATGCGCCCGACGAGGCTGTGGCCACCCGCAAGCTGGGGGATGAGATTGCCCAGCGTGACGAGCACCCGGGGGCGGGCGGACCGCTCGTTCAGCCAGTCCGGGACGACGCCGCCCCCGTTGTAGGGGACGTAGCGCATCGACCAGCCCTGCGGCTCCCCCTCGAGCATGCTCGGCGGCGCCACGTCGATGCCGTACCGCTTGGCCGGAAGGTCGACGCCGTGCCGGTCGAACACCTCACCGGCAAGCGCGCGCAGCACCGGGTCGAGGCCCGCGGTCCGCAGGAAGCCGAAGCCGTGCTCGACGGCCGGCACGTCAAGCTTGGCGGCGGCGGCGAGCGCCCCGACGGTCATCGGGCCGTAGACGATCACGTCGGGCCGCCAGCGCTCGGCGACGTCGACGAAGCCGTGCATCATCTCCATGAGCTCGGCGACATCGGCCTCGGGCAGGAGCTGGCTGACGTGCGGCAGGAAGCCTGCGTACTCGGGCGCCTCGGACAGCACGTCGGGCTCGGGCTCCCGGGCGGGCGCGGGTGCCGCCGGCTCCGGCCCCGCGGGCCTGGCCTCGGCCGGGGCGTCGCTCCCAGGCGCCAGGGCGGCCACGTCGAAGGCGTTGAGGAACTGAGCGATCCCCTTGCCGGGCAGTAGGTCGACCACCGGCAGGCCGGCTCCGGTGATCTTGACGACGTCCCCGCCGCTCGCCACGAGCACGTCGGCGCCAGCGGCCCGCAGAGCCCAGCACAGCGGCACTGTCGGTAGGGCATGACTCAGCTCGGGGAGCGTCGCCAACAGCACTCGCATTGTCTGCCTACCGCCTCTTCTGTGTCTTCTCCGGCCAGTGGGGGCGGCGTCGCCCGGGCGGCGCACGCATTGTTTGCGCCGTTACCTCCACCGACCCTACGAGTGGCCATATTCGTCATCGCCACGGACCCCCGGAGAGCCACCCGTCCGGCGGGCAGGTCGAGATCCTCAGCGGGCGCGAGGTCGCTCGACCTGGTCGGGCGGACACCGGATCGGGGCCTGATCAGCGACCCGAAGGCGCCCGGACGGTGTTCGCGGCGCTGTGCGCCGCCGTGACCAGGTCGCCGAGAGCGGCGCCCTGATGACCGGCTCGGTGGACGAGGGCGGTCCCGATCCTGATCGCGGGGCTGACGAGGCGGCGGAACAGGACGCCCGGCAGCGCTTGCCGGGCGAGCAGGTCGGCCTGGCTTGGGTAGAAGACCGTCCAGCTCGGCCGACCGGCGGCGATCAGCGCGAGCATGTCCTGGTCGTTGCTGGCCGGCTCCCGTCGCGGCTCGAATCCGGCGTCGCGGCAGGCGTTGAGCACAGCCGAGACGAGCAGCGGGTTGGCGTCGCGCGGCGGGAGCCGCACGGGCAGCTCCGCGAGCTCCGCAAGTCTTACGGTGCGCCGGCGAGCCGTGGTGATGCCGGTCGGCAGCGCGGCGACCAGCAGTTCGGCGCGGACCTGGGCGTAGCGCAGGCCGGGCACGACCTTGCTGCCGGGGCCGTGCCGGACGAACGCGGCATCAAGGTCCCCGCTGGTCAGCCGCGCGATCCGCTCACGTTCGACGAGCCTGACGAGCTCGACGGTGACGGTCGGCCGGAGTGTGGCGAAGTCGCGCAGCACGCGGGCCAGGTAGTCCCCAAGGCCGGTACTGGTGCCGAGCCGCAGGGTGCCGGGGGCCTCCGGGCGCAGCCCTCGGACGGCCGCCCGCGCACCGTCGGCGGCGGCGATCACCTCGCGGGCGTGACCGAGGAAGAGTCGGCCGGCGTCGGTGAGCACGACCCGCCGGGTCGTGCGGTCGAAAAGCACCACGCCAAGCTCACGTTCCAGGCGGCGGATCTGCTGGCTGACCGCCGGCTGGACGATGTGCAGTTGCTCGGCGGCCCGCCCGAAGTGCCCTGTGTCAGCGACGGCCACGAAGTAGCGCAGCGCCCGAAGCTCCATCTCCGCCCCGATTCATAACGAGTCGTGATGAGACTAGAGGAAGGTTGCTCGTTGTCGCGGCGCCGCGGCGGCTGGTCCACTGACCGGCGTGGCGCGAATGGAGCTGAACCCTGTGACTACCGAAACGACCCGCGACGTCGTCGCCGCCTACGTGGCCGCGCTGGGACGGGGCGATTTGGACGCCCTTCACGCCAGTTTCGCCCCGAAGGCGACCTGGACGCTGCGCGGAAACCTGCCGATCGCCGGCACCTGGACCGGCGCCGATGAGATCCTCGACGGGTTCCTCGCCCAGCTCGTCGCCACGCTGGATCCGCAGGTCGCGGTCACCCAGACGCTGCACCGGATTATCGCCGACGGCGAGTTCGCTGTCGCCGAATGGACGAGTCATGCACGGGCCCGCGACGGAAAGCCGTACGAGAATGACTACGCCGTGGTCTTCCAGGTCCGCGACGGTTTGATCATTTCGGTGCGCGAATACTGCGACACCTCATACATGAAACGTGTGCTGTTCGAGCAGTGAGACGAGGGGTTTCCGGTGGCCGGTCCACCGGCCGGCGCCACGTGCGCTGCCAGCACCCTTCCTGAGACGAGGAACAATGCTGATCCCTGACAGTCACCTGGACCTGTTGGAGCGCCCGCTGTTCGGGCACCTCGCCCAGGTGCGCCCGGACGGCCAGCTCCAGAGCAATCCCGTCTGGTTCCTGTGGGACGGCGAACGGCTGCGGCTGACGACCACGAGTGACCGCCAGAAGGGCCGCAACGCCGCCGCCGACCCTCGGGTCGCACTCTCGGTCCACGACCCGGAACAGCCGTACCGATACCTGGAGATCCGCGGCGAGGTCGAGGCGATCGAGCCCGACCCGAAGGGCGATTTCTTCGACGTCCTGGCGAAGCGTTACGGCCTCCCGTACGACGACCTTCCGGACGCCCCTCGGCGAGTCCTGCTCGTCATCGCCCCGAAGTCCGTATCCAAGCAGTAGCCCGAAGTTCAGGCAGTGCCTCACCCTGCTGGCGCGCCGTGGGCGCGACTCGTCCACGGCGCGCCGGTCGCCACCCGCCGAGGATCACTGTCGGTGCTCCGGATCACCTTCAGCGGGCGACCAACCAATCCCCGCACCCACCGGCAACACGCGCGTAAGACAGCGGCCCAGCCAAAAGCCGCCGGAGGAAACCCCGACCAGCCCACCCCCACAAAGGCAAAAGGCGCCCCACGAGGAAGCACCACAACCAAAACCGCGGAGAGCCAGAGCCCCAAAAAAGGCGGGGCCCGACGCACTATGGGGGGTCTCGGGGGGCGAGGCCCCCGAGAGTGGGGGTTCCAGGGACTTCCCCCTTGGGAAGATATTACGCGGGAGCCCGGGAAGATGACCAAAGGTCATCGAAAAGGAATAACCCGATCGCGTGGCCCAGAGGGGACACAAGTTGAACCCTTTGGCGATGCGGTTCATCGATTCGTACACGAACGCGCACTTTGGGTGATTGGTCCCCAACGCATCGCCTGCTCGACGAACCCCAGTGCCCATCGCGCCCGGCCAGCCACCGGTGGACCCGCCCCCCACACTGACAGCCCGGCACCCCGCTCCCCCACGGCCAGCGAGCCCACCTGACAACTCCATAAGCAAGGAACGACCCCCATGACCCGAATCGCCGATCTCCCAAGAAAGGATCTTCAGAACCAACCCGAGCCGTGGCGCCGCGCCATCCTGGTCGGCGACGTGCGCGAACGGCTGGCCGAGCTGCCGGATGCCTCGATCGACTGTGTGATCACGAGCCCGCCGTACTACGGACTGCGGGACTATGGCATGCCCGGCCAGCTGGGCCTGGAGCCGGACGTGCTGGGCTGGGTGGCCGAGCTACGAACGGTGATGAACCAACTGGCCCGGGTCCTGAAGCCGACCGGAGCGCTGTGGCTCAACCTCGGGGACGGGTACGCCCGTCATCCGCGAGAGGGAGCGCCGCTGAAGAGTTTGCTGCTCGGGCCGGAACGCTTAGCCCTCCGCCTGGTCAGCGACGGCTGGCGCCTACGCAACAAGGTCATCTGGGCCAAGACCAATCCGCTGCCAACGAGCGTGCGCGACCGGCTGAGCACGACCTACGAGGTGATCTACTGCTTCGTCCGGGCGCGGCGGTACTTCTTCGACCTAGACGCCATTCGCCTGCCGCATCGCAGTGCCCAGCGGCAGCGAACAGCCGGAAGGGCAAAGCCATACCTGCCGGAGTCGGCGCTCGCACGGGTTCACGGGATCGTGCGCACCAACGAGGACGGCGGCCTGCGGAGCCTCAAGGCTTCGGGCCGGGCCGGACATCCGCTCGGCAAGAACCCGGGCGACGTCTGGCAGCTGCCCACGGCGGGGTACCGGGAGGCACACTTCGCGACGTTCCCGGTTGCGCTAGTCGAGCGGCCGCTGCTGGCGACCTGCCCGGCACGGGTGTGCGCTATGTGCGGGACGCCATGGGTACGGCCGGCGCCGCGGAGCCGGGACCACTTGGCGATCGCGGGTGAGCTGAAGCGGGCATGTGCCTGCGCTGCCGGCTGGCGGCCCGGCGTCGTGCTCGACCCGTTCATGGGGGCGGGCACGGTGGCCGTAGCAGCCGAGCGGCATGGCCGGGACTGGGTGGGGATCGAGCTGAACCCGGCGTACGTGGCCATGGCCGAGGAACGAATCGGGCGGGAGCGCCTGGCCAGGGCGGACACGGCGAGGCCTACTCGTACTGGAGCTGTACGCCCGCATGACCCGCGAGCTGCGTGATGGCTTGTTCGTGGCGGTCGAGCTGGATGTCACGGGCGGCGTTATCGGTGACGGCGTTACCGATTTGACCCGACAGGCTGTCAACCGCGCCGATCAGGGTGTCAAGCTGAGCGCGATCAGCCTTTTCGGCCAGCTCTGCCCGCAGCTCTTTGAACTGCTGACTCATGTAGTTGAAAAGTTTGATGAATTGGTCGTCGCTCATTACGCATTTTAGTATGCGGCAAGACTGGCGAATGGTCAACAACAATCGAAGATATAACTATTGGAGGAACTATGTATGAAACCGGAATCCAACGAAACCAGGCGGGAGGAGGGGCCAGAAGCCGCTGACCACGTTGCCGAACAGCAGGCGGCTGACACGCCGCGCATCTACGTTGCCAGCTTGCTCGACTACAGCTGCGGCGTGTTGCACGGGGCGTGGATTGACGCGGACCAAGATCTTGAGGACATGGAGGCTGCGGCCCGGGCGATGCTTGCCCGCTCGCCGACGGCTGCGCGCGACGGCCTGGCGGCCGAGGAGTGGGCCATCCACGACTACGAAGGTGGTGGCCTGGAACGCCTGCCGATCGATGAGCTCCAGCCGCTGGCTGACATCGCGCGCATCGTGCAACTGATCTACGAGCACGGCGAGGCGTTCATCGTGCTTGCAGGGGATGCCGGGCTAGATGACCTGGACTTTCTGGAGTCGGTCATGCGGCACGGGTACCGCGGGCACTGGCCAACGGTCGAAGCGTACGCGGAGCAGGAGTTCGACGACAGAGGCGGGACGGCATACATCGCCGAGGCACCGCCGCACCTGCGGCCGTACCTGAAGGGCGATGCCGCCGGGTTGGCCGAGTCGCTGGCTTCGGCGCTGACCATCCTTGATGGTCCCGAAGGTGTGTACGTCTTTGACCAGAACCGCTGATGCGGGACGGCGACCACGGGAGCGGGCCGAACCCCGCCCCGTGGCTCTCGTCGGTGGCCTGCGGCCGTTCCCGTCATCCCACCGGGGATGGCCGGCCGCACCACACCGAGGAGGTGGGTCCATGACGGACCCGAACCGATCAGGGACGCACAAGACCCTGGCCGTGAAGCTGAACCCTGGCCTGCACGCCCAACTGGAGCTGGTGTCCGGGCTCGACGGCATCCCGATGACCACGGCTCTGGTGCACGCGGTCGAGCTGTACGTCGAGACCAGGCGCAATCAGCCTGACTTCGCGGAGCGCGCGGCGGCCGCGGTCGCTGCCGCCGAGGCTGAGGCGGCTGCCCGACGGAGCGCCATCCAGGCGTTGTTGGGTCAGGCATCGGCGGGTGCGGAACCCGACGGTGCTGAGACCGGCCGAAGCCAGCGTCGGGGTCGGAGTGGGGAACCGACGGCGTAGCGCCGGGCACTTTCCCCCAACCTTCTCTCATGCCCGGCGGGACAGGCGGCCTTTGATGTATCGCCTGTTCCTGCCGGGCACCTTCACCATAAAAACATCCCACGAATCGCTGCTCGGCATCGCCAGATCGCCAGCCATCAATGAACCCGTACTATCTCACCGTCATGGCCACTGCTCCGCTGCAAGCGGGGCATCGTTCAACTGGTCACGGACTATCCGCCAATTTGGCATGAACCTGTCCATAAGGTTCGCGAAGCGCTCGCCGTGGTTGCGCTCGAGGTAGTGCGTCATCTCATGGACGACGATGTACTCTAGGCAGTCAGGGTGTTTCTTGGCGAGTTCGACGTTGAACCAGATGTGCCCTGTCTCCGGGTTGCATGATCCCCACTTGGTCTTCATCCGCCTGATTGTCCATCGCGGAACCGAAACCTCCAGCTTCTCCTCCCACTTGGCAATCAACAAGGGAATATTTTGCCGAAGTTGCTCGCGGCACCAGCCATCGAGCAGTTCACGTCGCCGTTCGGCCGTGGTGCCAGCAGCGACGTACAGCAGCAGCCGCTCGCCATCGATCTCGAAGTGGGCCCGTCCAGGGCGTTCTATTACCTTCATTCGTCGGCGAGTTCCCCACACATAGTGCGACTCGCCTGTCACCATCTCTCGCTCGGACTGGCGCGCAGCCGAGCGGAGTTGCTCTCGCCGCTGCTTGATCCATGGCAACCGCTGAATGACGGCCAATCGGACATGCTCATCGTCCAGCCGATATGGAGCGGCGACCCGAACGCGCCCAAGTGGCGGGTATACGCCAATATGTAGATTCTTAATATCCTTATAGATTACATCGATGTCGACACCGCGCACGTTCAAGTAGGCACTAGCGGTACTCATGACGCGCCTTCACCAGTTCAAACAGCTCGTTGAGTCGGTCAGCGTCATCCGATAGTACCCGTGCGAGTGCGCGCTTGACCCTCTTCTCCTTGATCGGGCTGCCTACCCACGAGTCCGGTTTGGTAGTGAGGATGGTGGTGTCCACCAAAGCGGCCAGTTCGGGGGACTCGCCGAAGAAATCCACCAAGGCGCGGCGCGCACCGTTGTTGGCCCACTCCGGGTATTCGGTGTCAGACTCGCCCTTGCCGAGCTTAGTCGCGTGTTCGAGCAGCTTCGCGAGATAGTCCTTGTAGTCCAGCGCTCCTTGGCGCCGCTCTTCGAGGATGGCGTCGAGCAGCTCAGACATCTTGTCGTAGTACTTCGGGTTCATCGCGCGTTCGTCGATGATCACCTTTCGCATGTTATTAGTGATCGTCTCCGCTACCGCTTCGGGGTCTTTCTTGATGCCCGCGGGAAGCTTGTCGAGCGCATCGGCACCCATCTGCACAATCAGCTGGATCAGTCCGGCGTCCTGGAAGTCCGAGACGACCTCGGAGGGCTTTGCGCTGATGTAGGTGTCGAGCAGGTGGCGCATGCCGGCCTCGTACTGTTTGAAGTCGACGTTCTCGCCTGCGCCAAGCTTGACCTCCTCGCGCACGTTGGCGTAGTGGGCGATCTCGTGCTTGATAGCTGCGGCTTCAGCATCGTTGTAGCCAGCGGCGTTCATCTCGTTGGCGAGGTTGCTGTACGCGCGAGTCACCGCCGCTACCGCTTTGTACAGCGCGACCCGTTTGGGTTCATTGGCTTTGATCTGCTCGGCGTTACCCTGCTCATGGGCACAGAAGTATTGCTGGTATTGCAGCGTATTCTTCGGCGGTTCAACTGGCTCACACAGCGCGCGAATCTTCTCCAGCGCCTCGTCGAGATCTTCGCGAGCCTTCTCGATCCGGTCGGACAGCAGGCCCTCGACATCGTTCTTCTCGTAGCCTTCTAGGGCACCGCCTGTGTAGTCCGTGATCGCGGACTCAAGCGAGTTGAACAAGTCACGATAGTCGACGATATAGCCGTAGTCCTTATCCTCGCCGTCAAGGCGGTTGACTCGGCAGATGGCCTGGAACAGGCCATGGTCCTGCATTTTCTTGTCGATGTACAAGTAGGTTGCACTCGGAGCGTCGAAGCCGGTCAGGAGCTTGTCGACGACGATAAGCAGGCGCATCTGACCGGGATGGTTGATAAAGCGGTCCTTAACGTCCTTCTCGAACTGCTCGACCTTGGTCATCGCCTTGTCGGCAGGCTCGTTGAAATGGTCCGCGAGCATCTGCCGGTAGATCTCGTACTGTCGCAGTCTCTCGGTAGCGCCGTGACCGGAGTCTTCCTTGGCAATGTCGCCCGCCTGCGGCGCGTAAGACGTGACGATGGCGCACTTACCCTTAAACCCGGCCTGCGTGAAAAGCTCGTAGAACTTGCACGCCTGATAGATGCTCGAACTGACCAGGATTGCGTTGCCGCGGCCATCCGAAAGACGCGGCTTGATCTCCATATCGAGCAGGATGTCGTTGACGATCTGGCGGGCGCGCGGCTCCGAGCTGACGACCTTCTGTATAGTGCCCCAGCGCTTCTTAAGCTCAGCGCGGGACAGGTCTGTCATGCCCTTGGTCTTAGCTTCAAACCACTTGTCAACCTTGTCGGGCGAGGTCAGATCCTGGTCGATGTTGCGTGCCTCGTAGCGCAAATCGAGCACGACACCGTCGGCTACACCCTCGTCGAACTTGTAGGTGTGGATGAAGCTGCCGAACTTTTCGATCGTGGTGGCCTTGTCGGCCTTGAGCAGCGGTGTGCCGGTAAAGCCGATGAACATGGCGCCCGGCATGAGCGCCTTCATGGCGTCGTGCATCTTGCCCGACTGAGTGCGGTGGGCCTCGTCGACGAAGACAAAGAGGTTGCCCTTGGCGCGGAAGTCCTTGGGGATAGTCGCGTTCAGCTCGCGGATGAACTCGCTCTCGGCCTGGTCGCCGGTCGATTCGTCCTCCGAGCCGCGAAACTTGTGGACTAGCGAGCAGACCAGCCATTCATCGCTCGTGTTGAGGGTGGCCAGCAGGTCGCCGCCGCTCTTGGTGCGGTAGATCGACTCGTTGACGCCACGGAAGACCTTCTCGATCTGCTCGTCCAGCTCCGTGCGGTCGGTGATAAGCAGCACGCGGCCATCCTGCTGATGCTCGCGAATCCACTTGGCCAACCACACCATGGTTAGCGACTTACCAGAACCCTGCGTGTGCCAGATGATGCCGCCCTCGCGCTTGGCGATGCGCTCTTGGGCCGCCTTGACTCCGAAGTACTGGTTGTGTCGGCACGTCTTCTTCTGTCCCGCATCAAAGACCATGAAGTCGTGGACCAGCTCAAGCAGACGCTCTTTCGAGCAGAGCTGAGTCAGAGAACGATCGAGCGGGTCGGCGATGTCAGACGGCTCGCGCCAAGCCAGCCAGTACTTCTCCGGGGTGTCGATGACGCTGTAACGGAGCCCTTCCACGTCATTGCCAGCCATCACGAGCTGCACCGTCGTGAAGAACGATCGGATGAACTCAGGCCGCTGGTTCCCGTAGCTCTGTCGGATGCCCTCGGAGACCGCGACCTTCGAGCGCTTGAGCTCGATCGTCCCGAGGGCGATGCCGTTGACGTACAGCACGATGTCTGGGCGCTTGGTGTGCTGGCCCAGCACCGTCACTTCCTCGGCCAGGGCGAAGTGATTGGCCTCCGGGTGGGCCCAGTCGATGAGCCACACCGTCTCCGTCTGCTCACCCATGCCGGGCCGAACTTTCACGCCGTAGCGCAGCAGACCGTAGACGTCGCGGTTCGCCTCGTAGAGGTCGCGACCGCCGCCGAGCGAGGCGTCGCTCTTCAGCTTGTCGAGGGCCTTGTTGATCAGGCTGTCGCTGTAGCCGCGATCACGGAGGTTCTGCGCGAGCAGTTCGACCTCGACATTGGAGTTTCCCTCGCGGTACTCCCAATTACCGAGGTACTCGTAGCTCAGCGACTCTCGGAATAGAGCAACAACACGATCCTGCGCCTTGCGCTCAGGTTGACCGACGTTACTCACGCGACGCCCTCCTTGCCTGGAAGGCGACTACGACCCGTGAGCAGTTGTTGCATCATACCTTGCTTCACATCGTTGGCCTTGTCAAGGCGGGATTGGAGGGCACTGACTTCCATATCGGCATCATCGAGAATGGAGCGGATCGCTCGCTGCTCCACGATATCCGGCAGTCTGAGGTCAACGCCCTCGACCCGACTCGAACTCAGACTAGGAACTCCGGATGCCTCATTCATCGACTTCCAGTCCACAGTCAAGAATACGTAGTAGAGATACCGAGGGTCAGCAGCGGATGAAATCTCCGTGTAGAAAAGTGTGTCGACCGTCCAGAACGGCGCTGCTTGGTATTGCGGTTTGTCAATCGTCCCCTTACGTCCTATCAGGACGGATGGTTTAGCATAGAGCGCTCTATCTGCCCAGCCAATCTGACCACCAGTGGCGAGAACCGGATAGCGTCCATGTGCACTTTCAACATACTTCTGACTTTTTCCGTGGCGAACTGTTAGTATATCGCCGAGTAGGGTAGGACGCCATGGCTCACCAAAGCCGGGAAGCCTGGTCCTACCGGTCAGGAGCTGTTGCATCATGCCCTGCTTGATCGCCTGCTTCTTGACGATTAGGCGTTCGAGGGTGCCGATCTGATCGTCAAGATCCCAAAGCGTCGCCGCAATGCGCTCTTGCTCCTTGCGATCATCCGGGATCCGTACAGCGAGCCCCCGCACGATGTCCGTGTTGACGTTCATCTGCGACCCCGACTGCCCTGCTTCACGAAGCTTCGGCTCAGACGCCTTAAGCAGGTAAAGCAAGAACCGTTGATCAGCCTTCAAATTCTCTAGTGCGACGAAGCCGTCATGGATGCATGTCGGTACTCCGGTGATGACCGGGATACCGACTGTCGCCGCGATGCTCATAATCAAGCTGCCAGGCTTGAGGAAGCGGCTCCGTGCAATTCCGTCGGCAGAAAGCGCCTGTGTCGTCATGCGAAGCGTGCGGCCATCCGAGCGATTCACGTCTGCGATGCGCACCCAACGAACATCACTCTTTGAGTCGAACCAACGGCTGGATGCGATCGGACGGGGCGACGCACCGCGGGAGATGGACGCCAGCGCACCGATAGTCGTCTCCCGCCAAATGGGTGCATTTATCATCCCTCGACCCCCATAGTCGCGAGGTGCTCTGCAACCTTCGCTCCGAGTTTCTCGAACTCTGCCTCGAGGTCGCCGACGGTTTCAGAGTACCGATCCCCCAACTGCTGGATCCGGCCGACCAGCGCGAGTGTCAACGAGTTGACCACCCGAGCGATGCGATCTGTGATCGTGACATGCCACTTGTCGTCGAGCACAAGTCGCTTAATCTCGGGCAAGGTGAGGTCGCCGTACTTCTGGAGAGTGGTAAGGTCGAGTGCGGTCTGGGCTTCCTTCGCGGCTTTCTTGGCGACGGCTTCGTCATTGTAGAGCTTGATCACATACTGAAGAGCCTTGATCTCTTCTGGGTCGGCCCCTTCGTGTCGGGCCACCTTGAGGCGCGTCGAAGCAAGCACTTTAGAAATCTTCCCGTCGTCCATCGCCTCGGCAAGTAGACCCTCTTCGGCCGCATGCTCCTCGGTGTACTCCTCGAGGGCGCGGCTGGCTTCCTCGGCCGTCGCGTTCAGCGCGTCAACCTCGGCCTGTTTGTCCGCAAAGTAGCGGGCGACGACGAGCACCGGTGGGATGAGATCCATCTTGTACTTGGTGGCGCTGCGACCCGGCCCGACGACAAGGTCGGGCGTCTCGGAAAGCTTACGCTCCTTATCCTCGATAGTCCTGCGAGGTTTCGCCGCGTCCAGCCACCCCTCATTCATGATGAGGAAGACGTCATCATGCATGACGCCGTGCCAGTACGTCATGAGCTGCTCGTAAACGTCGTATTCATCGAGCAACGGCGTGTCCTTGAACCGCGCCAGCAGGTCATCGCTGATGCGAGCAATCAAATCCTTCGGCACGGTCTCCGCGTTCAAGGCTTGCAAGATCGGCCGGTGCGCGGCGAACCAGTCGTCCACTTGGCCGCGTACATCGGTAGCGAACTTCTGGAACTCGTGAGAGTCCAAGACAGTCTGCTGCACCTCGGCCACGCCGACCGCTAGGTCGCTGTAGCCGGGGCGGTTGGGCCTGAAGAGCGTGGTACGCAGGCTCGGAAAGGCGTCCCAGTAGCGGCCGAGCGCGTCCAGGTCGCGGTCAGGGATCCCGCCGTGCAGGTGAGCGTGAAGATCCTGGAGGTCCTCTGGCTCGGACGAATCGACGTAGCGCGGGATGTTGAGATTGTAGTCGTTCTTCGGATCGGCGATCTCGTGGAGCGGCACCATGCGCGAGTAGCGCTCGATCTCAGCCTGCTTGGTGAAGACGTCGACGATCTTGTGGATGTCTTGACTGCGAAGGCGGTTCTTGTTGCCGTCCTTGATGAACCCTTTGGATGCGTCGATCATGAAGACGCCGGTTCGCGCCTGGGCGTTCTCCTTGTCAAGGACGACTATGCAGGCCGGAATGCCCGTTCCGTAGAAGAGGTTGGCGGGCAGACCGATGATGCCCTTGATGTAGCCGCGGCGCAGCAACGCTCTACGGATACTTGCCTCGGCGTTACCGCGGAAAAGGACGCCGTGCGGCAGGATGACCGCAGCCTTGCCATTGCTCTTGAGGGACTTGAGGATGTGCAGCAGGAAGGCGTAGTCACCGTTCTTCTCGGGCGGTCGGCCGAACTCGAAGCGGCCGTATTCGTTCTCCAGGCCATTGCTCCACGACTTGATCGAGAACGGCGGATTGGCCACAGCAAAGTCGAACGTCCGCAGCTGCACGCCCGTGATCAACTGTGGGCTCGTGATCGTGTCACCTTTGCGGATGTCCGCGTCCTCGTTGCCGTGGAGGATCATGTTCATCTTGGCTAGCGCCCAGGTGGCGTTGTCCTTCTCCTGGCCGTAGATAGTGATGCCTCGCGGTGCTTCGTCGGCGACCTTGAGGAGCAACGAGCCCGATCCACACGTGGGGTCGTAGACCGTATGGTCCTGCCGGGTACCCGGTCCAATGCCGATGACCTTGGCGAGCACACGCGAGACCTCAGCCGGGGTGTAGAACTGGCCCTTCGACTTGCCCGACTCCGTGGCAAAGTGCCGCATCAGGAACTCGTAGGCGTCGCCAAGTAGGTCATCACCCTCGGCGCGGCTCCCCCGGAAGTCCAAGTCAGCGAAGATCGTCACGAGCTTGGAGAGCCGGTCCTGCATCTCCTTGCCCTTGCCGAGCTTCTCCTCGTCGTTGAAGTCGGCCAAGTCGATGACCTTCTCCAGCCCGTTGGCCTCGGCGAGCCTGCCGATGATTTTGTTGATCTTGTCGCCGATCTCCTTGTCGCCCTTGAGGGCAACCATGTCATCGAAGGAGCCGCCGGCGGGGACTTCGATCAAGGAGTTCCGGTCGGACTTGGCCTTGTCCGTCACGTACTTCACGAACAGCAGCGTCAGGATGTAGTCCTTGTACTGGCTGGCATCCATACCGCCGCGCAGCTCGTCACAGCTCCGCCAGAGCGAGCTGTACAGATCCGACTTCTTCAGCGCCACTACCACGCCACCCCCGTCATCACCCTCCGTGACCAGCCGACCGGCACCAGCGCAGCCAGAAGAAGCCACAGGGCTCGTTGTGACCGCCTCGATCGAGGCTCCCGCCTGTCCCCGCTGCCACTACATCCGCAGGGTGCAGACTCCATCGTCATCAGTCGGTCCTCTCGATCCTCGACACCCAGCGGGAGCGCACCATCGACGGTCGCGCCAGTCCTACCAAGGTCGACTCTAGCGGGCATCCCGGACAACATCGGGACGCCACGCAGGGCGCTCTCTCGCCAGTCACACGGAGGCAGCGAGATGCTCCGACGAGTCGCCACACTCCCGATGGCCCAGATACAGCCGGGATCCGAAAGCGCCGCAGGGCCTAACGGACATCCTGCGACAAGACTCCTAAAGAAATTGATAAGTAAATAGACCGTCATATCAGTAACCATTTTAATATAATGGTTCACCGAGTGGAAGAGCGTGAACAAAAATTGGCGCCAGGTTGCAGATTCTCCAGGGCGGGATCTCGGTCAGCCTGAAAGTCGATTTGTTCATGCAGGGCAACCACTCTCCCGAGTCCACACGTTGCCCAATAGATCATTCCCGGAGGAGCTCCAGCGGGTTCACCTTGATCACCGCTGCGATCCGCTCCACCGACCGCAGCGTCAGGTTGCGCTCCCCGCGCTCGACCCCGCCCATGTAGGTGCGGTGGACGCCAAGGACGTCAGCGAAGGCTTCCTGACTCAGGCCGCGTTGCTCGCGGTACCGGCGCAGGTTGCGGCCGAAGATCCGCTGCAGGTCGCCTTCCATGACAGCGGTGACGGTGCCGAAGGTGCTACTTGTAGGTCTACAGACTTATGAGTAGCATCCGATCATGACGGATCACCGACTCCGCGAGGAGGTGGCAGCATGGGCGGCGAGGGCAACTGAGCGGCGGGATAACCCGCAGATACTGGTGCCTCGGACGGGTCGCCGTCCGAGGCACCAGCGCGTTGAGCTGCTCGGAAAATGATGCCTGGTGTATAATTGATCTAGCTATATGGCCGACATTCATCAGCAGTACGACCGTCTCCAAACCGCCTTTCTTGGACTGGTGACTGCTCTGGTCGGCCTCGGGCTGCTGGTGCTGGCCAAGCACGTTGGCGCCGTGCCGGGCCTCGTCTGGCTCAACTTCTTCCCGATCAGCGAGGTCGGGGGCATCCTCTTCTCGTTCGGCCTGCTGGGCATCGGCCTCGACCACCTCCAGCGCAGGCAGGCCGACGCGCTGCGCTCGGCGCAGCTGCGGCAGGTCATCACCGACGAAGCGCCAGCCCTCCGCGACGCCGTCATCCGCGGGTTCGCGTTCAATGCCGAGGATCTGGCCCGGGTGGCCACGCCGGCGATGCTGGATCAGATCATCCGCAACAGCCTGGCTTTGCGGCTGGGCGACGCCACGTTCGCCCGCGAGCTGTACGACGACATCCGGGACCAGGCCATCGCCGCGGCCGAGCGGTGGATGGACGCGCGGGTCGAGGTGAACTTGTCGCCACTACCGGAAGATCAAGGAACTCCGGCCAGGAGTTCTTTGGTAGCAGCTGCTACCGGTGCTGGCCTGCTGGAAGCCACGGTCCGGTGGGAGTACCAGACCGTGCCGGTGAGCCCGGTCCGCCGCTTCGTCTGCGTATCTGACCGGGAGGAGTACCGCGAGCTGAGCCACGAAGCGGGTGCCACTTCGGTGTGGTACTTCCGCCCGGTCGGCGGCCTGGATGGCGGTTCGAAGGATGCCTTCGAGCTGATCGAGTTCACGGTGGACGGCAAGCTGCGCCCGATCCGGCGCAGCGCCAAGACTGGTAGCCAGACATACAGCGTGGCCGTGGGCCAGGAGGCCGTAGGCGCTAGCCGACCAGTGACGGTGTCGTACACCTACCGGACGATCGTCCGGCGCGATGGACGATTGATCAAGCTCGATATGGAGCAGCCGACGCGCGGGCTGAGCGTGGAGCTGGCGTACGGCGGCTGCGGCATCACGGATGTGCGCTTGCTCGACTTCTTGACCAGCAGCATCAAGGCGCGGGTGAGCCAGACGCCGGCGAGCGTGCCGGCCAAGGTCATCCGGGCAGATTTCGATGGGTGGGTGCTGCCGCGGGCTGGGGTGGTTTTTGTGTGGGAGCCGGGCCACGACCTGAGCTATGAATTCTCTTCGCCGCTCGGCTCCGCCCCTAGGTCCGCCTCGATCTCAGCCAGGCGGCGCGCTAGGTAGAACTGGCCCGCAGAGGTCATTGGCTCGTCGCCAATCTCCGGCCGCGTCCGCAGCGCGTGTATCGCCATGAGCCGACCGCCGATAGTGAGGCTGTACGCTTTCCTGACGCCCAGAGATTCTTGCTCGATGAGGCCGTATAGGCGCAACGATGGAAAGATGCCGCAGAATCTACTATCAGCGTACGCGAATCCCAAGAACGACGCCGCATCGGCACGACTGAATTCATCCATCCCAACGACGTTGTACAGGCGGAACGCCCAACAGGACGCAGCTTCAAGGTCGATCGAAGAGTAGACTGATTGTGGCAACTTATTCATGGTGAGGTGGTCTTATTTTAGATCACCTCGAGGGGAACATCAAGAAGGGAGGCCCGAGGAAAGTACAACAGCCGAGCGACCCAACCGAAGCAGAGGTCTCGTCCGTCGCTCACACGTACACCACCATCAACCCGTGCTCAGCAACCCACCGCGTGAGGAGTTCGAGCGCCGAATCGTTAATCGGGCACGCTATATATAAGGTACGGCAAGCAACCGGCAAGTCGAAAGCGTAGCGTCCTGGCGCGAACGACACGACGCTAACATCAGCGTAGAGCTCGGGCTTGGCCGAGAACTTACGATTTTCCAGCTTTATCAGCTCGCGAGTCAACTCGACCTTACGTATGCCGTCCGTCGTGCTTGCCTCTTCGCGCCGTACCGTGGCCGCAATCTGTTTCCATTGCCTTACTACCGCGCCCATCAGACCTCGAGGCTGATTGCTAAGCACGAATGCCTTTCCTTCAAATAATCGGGTATAGATATGGTCTGCTATGTCCCTGGATACCGACCGCTCGCTTGGCAACTTTCGCCGCTCAACGTATATACCATTCGCTATCATTGCTATCTCCTTCATAATTGCCCAGCACAAGGTACTGTTCGATACTAAATTTTACCCAACCCCTGACGAGCAGTCTGCGGTTCAGAGAATGAATGTCGCACGCAAAAGCTTGACGGCCATCTGCGTAACTGCGGCCCACGGTCGCATCGCCCAATGGCGTTGCCCGCTTGCAGATCGCGCACTTCACCGTATTGCCAAAGAGTGCGTTTTCTGGCCATCTAACAATCGCCATAATATGTTGCACTTTCGGCAGCTAACATGATAGACTCGATAAGTAACAAATCCCGGCCGACTCTATCTGGCGAGCCTTTTGGTTTGTTGTACGGATCACGACCGCTAGCCACCTGACCGTTGATACTGATTCGCATGGACAAGTGGCCGCTATGCAAATGTGATGCAACACAGAACCTACACATGTTGAAACCCTCCAACGGTGCAGGCCGGCTTCATGGGCTGGAGCAGGCCCGACACCCTCTCTTAGATTGACTGATTCTGTATGCGCACAGCCAGAGCGTTACCTGAAGGGGTTGTCGAAACACATAACATGTGTTATGTTCAAGGGGTTCCGCGACTGGCAGACAATTGCCTATATATAGGATAGCGGTCGCCGGTAAATCCTGTCAATATCAATTTCTAACTATTTAATCTTTCAATGCAGCACTACAAGAACCCGGAACTCGCCCAGCAGTTCGGCGTCAGTCGCCAAGCCGTAGCCAAGTGGATCGATCAGACCCGCAAAGGCCGACTCACCCTTGAGTTGGTCAGGGACGGTACGAACGATTACATCGCAAAGACGCCGAGAAACCAGCTCATCATGCAGGCGCTGGTGCAGGAGCGCCGGAAGTTCATGAATAGGCGAAGCCTGAAGGTCGTTAGCCCGCGGCCGGAGTTTTTCCAACTCTTTGGCGAGCCACAGGTCATTGACATGATCTACAACCTGGAAAAATTCCGAGAGATTCCGCGACAGTACGACTATCTCGGGGATGGCGCTGTGATCTGGGATGAGTATATGCAGCGTCAGTCTCTAGACGATGTTCCCAACATGCTGACTCAAACAATTGCATTGCTCGATACCAACCGGGCTTACATCGACCAGGTGATCGCGAAGTTTGATCGTGTCAATGTAGTGGATATTGGACCGGGCAACGGGCTACCGGTCAAACGCCTGCTTGCCCATTTGATGGAAGCGGGCAAGCTTGGACGCTACATTGCCATCGACATCAGCGCAGAGATGCTTGCCATTGTGGAAAGGAACCTCAAAGAGTGGTTCAGCGACGCTGTTCCGGTTGAGGGTCACGTTCGGGACATCAGCCGCGAGTGGTTTGCCGACGTGATCGCTTGCCTCCCGACCGAGGATAACGCCTCTACGGTAAACCTCTGTCTGTTTCTCGGCTCGACGCTCCCAAACTTGAGGGCTCCGGATGACGCTTTGAGAAACATCGTCAAGAGCATGGGCGCCCGCGACTACCTACTGTGCACGACGGGGATCGACTCGGACCTGGGCCGGGAGAGGTTTCATTTTACGATGGGCAATACCGAATCGAGGCCGCTGCCGCCTCAGTACAAGTTGGTCGTTGATCTTTTAGGGATTGAAGAGGACTTTTACACGACGGAGATGGGGTTTGATGAACGGGAGCACGCCCGCTATTTGCGTATCCGCTTGAAACACGCGTTGACTCTTGAGTTCAAGCTGGCACGCGGCGTCTGTCGTCTTGATCTCAAGAAGGGCGAAACCCTGCTGGTATGGAGGGCAAGACACAATACGGCCGCCGAGATCAGTGGCCAGTTTGCTGCATGCGGGTTGAATCCATTACTTATCAGCCAGGCCGGTGACCACGACTATATGCTAATCCTCGCGGATCTGCCGCAGCGAGCAGCACAGTAGATTGTCAAACGCCCCCAGCTCCGCGCCCTTTGTCTACTGGTCCGTGATCCGCATCGTTGCCCGTCGGCTAATCTGCAGCAGACTGGTTGCGCGCTGAAGTATCGCCATAGGGGCTAGAAATCGTCAAGATCCAAGACGGATTCTGGGCGGAGGGACGGCCGCGCCTGTCGACCTCGATCTGTGCCAACTCGGTGCGTCCGTTGGCCAAGCCGAGCCGCTCGCACGCAGGCGCACACGTGGTCCTGCACCAACCGCCATGGTCGCCTCCAGCCGTCTGCCGGAGAATGGAACCATCGCAGCCGACTTGAGGAGTGCCATGCCCACGCACCAGTCCGCCGTATCCCTCCGTGCCCTCGACGGTGTTCGCCTGGCCGGCACGTTCGTGACGCCCGAGACGGGTGCCGACCGCGCCGTAGTCCTTGTGCACGGCGGCGGTGTCACCCGCGAAGAGGGCGGCTTCTTCACCCGCATGGCCGCCTGGCTGGCCGAGGCCGGCGTGGCATCGCTGCGCTTCGACCTCCGCGGCCACGGGGACAGCGAGGGCCGGCAGGAGGAGCTGACGCTGTCGTCGATCCTCAATGACATCCGCGTGGCTCTGGCCGAGGTTCGGGACGCCACGGGCGTCAGCAACGTCAGCCTCCTCGGCGCCAGCTTCGGCGGCGGCATCTGCGGCTACTACGCAGCCAAGCGTCCCGCAGACGTGGCCCGACTGGTGCTGCTGAACCCGCAGTTCAACTATAAGTGGCGCACGATCGACAGCCGGTCGTACTGGCACGACGACCAGATCGACGACGAAGCCGCCCGGACGCTGAACGAGCAAGGCGCGATCACTTTCACGCCAACACTCAAGCACGGGCGACCGATGCTGAACGAGGTCTTCTGGCTGCGGCCGGACGAGGCCATCTCGGAGATCGCGGCGCCCACGCTGGTGATGCACGGCACCAAGGACACGTTGGTGCCCATCGAGTCGTCACGAGCTGCCATGGCAAAGTTCACGGCCGAAGCCCAACTTGTGGAGGTCGAAGGCTGCCAGCACGGCTTCGCCATGCACGACGATCCGCAGTACCTCCAGCCGCAGAGTCAGGAGTGGCAGGCGTTCGTCATCCGGACGATCGCCGAGTGGGTCGTGATGTGACCGACCTTGAGCCTCTAGCCATGGGGCTCTTGACCGCCCGCCAAGCGTGGCCTCGGTGTGTCGTCAGAGCTGGCGCGCGAGGTCCCAAGTCCCAGAGATTGCAGCGGGGCGACCGACCCGCAAGCATTAGCCGGTAGCGACGCCGTCGCAGACTTCGGCCCACGCCGCCCCCGGCACGGCGAGGGTGAACCGCCCACCAACGCCGCCGTTGCGGGGGCGGCCGAACCCATCGCCCCCGCCAGACCCGTTGACCTTGACCGCTCCGCCGTCACCGCCCACGCCGGCACCCGTCCTGGAGGCCGCCGTCGGCGTCGAACGGGGCGTGCCGGACCAGCGCTGCGGGCCAGCCCGTGGCCGTCGATGTCGTCGGTGGGGGTCGGGACGCGGGTACACCCGCGCGGTTGCCGAGTGTCAGGCATCCCGAAGCTCGAGCAGGAAGGCGGCCGAGCACAGTCCCACGGTGAGCCAGATGATCAGCACGAGCAGCCCGTGGAACGGGGAAAGCAGGTTGACGGGGCCGTACGTCCACGTGCTCACGAGGGCCTCGCCCGCCCCGTCCGGGATGTACTTGTGGACCTCATTCCACGGCCGCGGCAGCTGGTCGACGATCAGCGGGACAGCGAAGACCAGGCCGAGCACGCTCGCGAGCGCGGCGCCGGTGGAGCGGACCATGGTGCCCACCGACATGCCGAGCAGGCCCACGACCGTCACGAAGAACGCGCTACCCAGCAGCACCCGCCAGGTCCCCGGGGAGGCGATGCCGACCCCCATGCCCTTGGTGCCGAGGATCGCCTGGCCGGAGAAGAACGCAACGACGATCGCGGCCCCCGCGACAACGAAACTGGTCACCGCGAAGACTGCGACCTTGCAGTACAGCACAAACAGCCGGACCGGCACCATGACGAACGAGGTGCGGATCATGCCGGTCGCGTATTCACCCGTGATCGTCAGGACGCCCAGCACACCGATGGCCACCTCCGCGAGGTAGGCCCCAACGATCGACTGGACCACGGGATCGAAGCTCGAACCCGTGGCGTTGTATGTCGCCACCCACGGCGAGACCGCCGTCCAGCAGGCGAAGTCGCCGGCACCGATGGTGAGAATGACCGCGGCCAGCAGGGTCCATGCCGTCGAGCGCACCGAGGTGAGTTTCGTCCACTCGGAGTGCAGTACCCGCAGGATCGTGACCTTCGTATCCGCGTGGAACGCGGGCCGGACCCACTGCGCGGGCGCGGGCCGGACCGGGGCCCGCTCGGCGGTGCCGGCCGTGGTCACGCCTTTCCCTGCGCGGGCCCCGGCAGCGACGGGTTCCGCCGGGCGATGGTTCTGGCCGTACTCGACAGCGTCGCGGGTGATGTCCAGGAACACGTCCTCGAGCGAGACCTGCCGGGGGGCGAGCCCGACGACCGGGATGCCCGCGGCGAACGCCGCCTCGCCGATCTGCTGCGCCGTGCGCCCGTTGACGTCGAGGGTGTTGTGGCCGGTGACGGCGACGGAGGCACCGTCGGCGGTGAGCACCGCAGCGAGCCGGTCGCGCTGTGGCGAGCGGACGTGGACGATGTCGCCGGAGGCGGAGCGGACGGCCTCATCGACGGTGGTGTCCGCCAGCAGGCGTCCCTTCCCGATGACGATCAGACGGGTGGCCGTCGCCGCGATCTCGCTGATCAGGTGCGATGAGAGGAAAACGGTGCGGCCTTCGGCGGCCAGCCCCTGCAGCAGCCGCCGGATCCAGCGGATGCCTTCCGGGTCGAGGCCGTTGACCGGCTCGTCGAGGATGAGCACGCCCGGGTCGCCGAGCATTGCCGCGGCGATACCTAAGCGCTGGCCCATGCCGAGTGAGAAGGTGCCGACTCGCTTGCCGGCGACGTCGGTGAGCCCGACCAGGTCGAGCACCTCGTCAACCCGGCGCCGTGGGATGCCCTGAGTCTGCGCCATGACGAGCAGGTGCTTGTAGGCGGAGCGGCCGGTGTGTACGGCCCGGGCCTCCAGCAGGACCCCGACCTCGGTGGGCGGCGCCGGTAGGTTCCAGTAGGTGCGGCCGTTGATGGTGATCGTGCCCGCCGACGGCTGATCGAGGCCAGCCGCCATCCGCATCGTGCTCGACTTTCCCGCGCCATTGGGCCCGAGGAATCCGGTAACCACTCCGGGTCGGACCGTGAACGTCAGGTCGTCGACCGCGGTCGTGCGCCCGAACCGTTTCGTCAGGCCACGCGCCTCGATCACCCGCCGCCTCCCACCGGACCATGTCGGGATGCCCGCCCCGCCTCACCTTACGACCAGGGCCCGAGAACTGGCCGGGAAATAGGCGGCTGCGGTGTGCTACCAGTGACCGAGGGTGTCGAGAATCACTCGATGGCGTCCCGCGATCAAGGTGGTGGGAAAAGATCCCGGCAGCGCGGTCGACAGCGACGGGAACGCCCCGCAGATGTGGCCGGTCACCGTGAAGTGCCCCCGGAGTCAGCGCGTGGCTCTGGCCTGCGCGAATACGGGCGCCCGCCCCGTCACACCGGCTGAACAGCAGCTGGCCACCCGCCCGCAGCCGAGCCCGGCTGGTGATCCTGTCCCGCCCAGATACAGGAGCAGGAACTCCGCTTCCTAGCCTGAACCAGCTATCTAAGTTGGCGAAAGTCTGGGTCCGCTCAAGATCCATAGTTCACAATAGCGACAGGCGCAGTGTCGAACGCGAACCGATCAACCGATCCGCACCACTCCACTGGGCACCGTCGGAACATCGACGCGGGCAGCCGAATGATCAACGCGGCTCTCGTCCGGCCCACCCACTGCGCGACACCGCACGCATCGAGGCAGCTCGCCCAGCGCGGTCGAACCGAGGAGTTCCGTGAAATCCCTGATCCCGCTCTACACGACCTCCACAGCCCCGGCAAGGGATCCAGCCGGGAGGGCCATCGTGGCTTCCCTGTTTTCTCTCACAGGATCGAAGAATGCGCTGGCCGCGCGCGCCCCCTGGAATGCCGATCATCGGCGCGGCGACCGCCCCAAGATCACTGCCACCGCTGTCCCAGGGGCTGCCAGATGACCGCGATGTCCAGGCGCGCAAAGTCATGGCTGGCCAGTGTCAGCATCGTGGCCGCAATCTTTGCCACAGGTTGTCAACCGGGCCAGTCGAGCGGTACAGAGATCATCAGCGACAGCGACGGCACTCAGGCGATGACCGACTACCTTGACGTTCAGCTGATAAAGGGCAGTTGCACAGTAAAGGAGGTGATGACCACCTTTTCTTGCCGCGGTTTGCCGGTGCTTCCGGTGGACGCGAGGAAAATGCCGTTCATCGCCCGCAACGTCGAACTGGCATGGGACTCCGGCCTGCCCGGGCTGCTGACGATGAACCGGTCGAAGCAGAAGGCTAACCGCGCTCTGGCCTGCCCGGATAGCTTTCCAACGAAGCATGGCGGACAGTGCGACGAGTACCCGATGGCCTCCACTGACGAGGGTGGGTCGGGCGCGCGTACGGAGGAGGTGCCGGCACGGGAGAACCAGTGCCAGGGCGGTTCCTTTGTTCGACGATACCCCAAGGACGGGAAGCAGTTCCTGGTCATTATCCTGTACCCCGACCAGATTGCTTCGGGCCCATTTACCGGCAAGGACATTGCCAAGGATAGGGGCTCTTGCTAGGCAGGATGTGGAACCCCTGACCACGGCTCGGGCCTGCAGATCAACGATTGCAGGCGGGGGTGGAGATCCCTTGGATGCGTACCGGCGGTGCGGATAGCGTAGCTGCCGATCTACCGTCGCCAAGTGCACGTCCGGCCGGGACACCAGCGATTGGTGGCCCAACGATTCCGGGCGGTCGCGACCCACTCCGGGGGCCCGCATCGCGTCGCGAGACGGCGGGCCGCCACCACGGCACGCGCAATCGCCGAGCGGCTGTGACCACCCCATGGCGAAGCGGGTTCATACTCGAACCACCGCGACCGGCGTCATGTTGATCGCAAGCCGGCCGAGCCCTGCACCCCGCTCCTCGCCGCGCGGCCTGTCGTCGCCTGTCACCGAGCCAGCCGGTTTCCGGAACCGGCGCCCGCACGAACGGAGCGCACGACATGCCGGAACAGCCGCCACCCGTCGACGCGACGACCCCGTCCGGCGACGTCGTCGCGTCCTACGCCTGGGCCAATAGCATCGAGGCGTGGACCGTCGCGGTCATCGGCGGCGCCACAACCGACCAGGTGATCCGCACCTACGGCGGCGACCCCGCATCACCGGTCGGCGAGTACACCTTCGCGCAGATGTTCGACATCCAGGAGCCAGGAGGCCCCGACGAACCGCTGCGCTTCCACCTGCAGGCCTTCGAGGTCGGCCCGCAGGTGATCGCCCTGGAGAACAACGGCTGGACCGGCGCGATACCGGAGATCGCGCGGCGGCTGTCCACCGACACGGGACGCTTCTTCAGCGTCTACTGGAACGTCAACGCGTACGGCTCGGTTCTGCAGGCGATAGACGGCACCGTGACCGCCTACTTCGAGATGCTCTACCCGCTACTGCCGCAGGAACGTACGGGTGAGAAAAGACCGGCGTGGGCGATCGGCCCGAAGACAGATGTGGAGCTGGCCACGCAGACGTGCATGGCCTTCCTGCAGTCACACACGGGGGTCGCCGTCGACCCGCGCTGGCTCGGCGAGCCGCGGGCGACCTACCGGATCCCCGACCCCGACGACATGCTGCGGGACGTCGACGACCCGAGGAAGCTGTAGGCCGCCGTCAACGCCGCGGACAGCCGCGTGGAGCATTCCCGACCCGAGGGTGGGACCACATCCGCAACCGGCTATCAGCGCCTTCCTGAATTCTGGGCGGCGTAAAGAGTTCGGGTGTTCGGGAGCCAGCCGACAATGATCGTCGTATGACGGGACGGCCGCGCCTCCGATCGGTTAGGCCGCGGTCGTGATTGGCGCGGAAGGTCGTACCTGCCGAAGGGTGCTCGAGCTAGGTCAAACCGGTAGCCGTGCGACCACCAATAGGCATACCGGTGCCGAAGGTCAATAGTGCGCGAGCGTGCTGGCACACGAGCGTCGCGCCACTTCAGGGGACCTGGACAAGCGACGGCGACCGGCAGGCTGGCCCTCGTCGGCTCAGGTAGCACCGATGGGCGAGGGTGGAGAAGCGCGGTTTGGTTTGGCTGCACATGACGATCT
>Ga0068863_100000346_pt1 | contig 47223 bp, 36 predicted proteins | sample KBSSwiS62_FD_66596 | JGI IMG/M metagenome (GOLD analysis project Ga0068863, IMG submission 66596) | Switchgrass rhizosphere microbial communities from Kellogg Biological Station, Michigan, USA - KBS Switchgrass S6-2 | ecosystem: Host-associated > Plants > Roots > Rhizosphere > Soil ... | reverse complement strand
GTACACGCCGTGCGCGGCCCGCGCAAGCCGCCCGCGGCGCACCATCATCGCCAGCGACGCGTTCGACACCCCAGCGGCCAGCGCCTGCGCGGTGGTAACGAACCCATGCTGATCGAGCGCGACCTCGCGCAAGCGCTCAAGCTGGGTGACCACCTCCATCATGCAAAAAGCCTAACACCTTGTTAGGGTATTTGCGTGACCCATGACAGGGCTCGGTGGTCGGCGCACACCCGCGCCTCCGAAGAGACGTGGGCCGAGGCGGGTCCGACACGTGTCGGCGCCGGAGCCAGCGGGCTGAAGGCAAGCCCCGACCAGGGCGACGTTCCTATAGTGGACGTTCTTCCAGCATGTTTCTCACTAGGCTGACGTCGTGAGGGACGAACTGGGCGCCGCGCTCGCGGCCACCGTCCGGTCCGCGCGGGCCGCGCGTGGCCTGACCGTCACCGGGCTGGCCGACGCCTCCGGCGTGTCCCGCGCGATGATCTCCAAGGTCGAGCGCGCCGAGGTCCAGCCGACGGCGGCGCTGCTGGCCAGGCTCTCCGGCGCGCTCGGGCTGACCCTCTCGGAACTGATCGCGCGCGCGGAGACCGGCTCGGTGCGGCTCATCCGCCGTGCCGAGCAGCCCGTCTGGACCGACCCCGCCACCGGCTACGCGCGGCGCGCGGTCTCTCCACCGGTGAGTCCCGCCCTCGAGCTCGTCGAGGTCGAGCTGCCCGGCGGAGCCACCGTTCCCATGCCGGCCGGCGCCTACCAATTTCTCGACCAGCAGATCTGGGTGCTGGGCGGCCGGCTCCGCTTCGTCGAGGGCGACGAGGTCCATGATCTGGACGAGGGGGACTGCCTCCAGCTCGGTGCCCCAGCCGACTGCGCCTTCGTCAACCCCACCGACCTGCCCTGCCGCTACCTCGTCGTCCTGCACAAGAGACCGGGGCTGCGGGGAACCGGGCCGGCGGTATGACGGGCAGCCGTCAGGGTGTGATCGCGAAGGCCCGGGCCGGGAAACCGGAGCCCTTCGCCGCCTTTGGGAACGACGCCACGATGACGGCGCCCGCTGGTGCGACGCCGTCGAGGTTGGCCATCAGCTCGATCTGGTACTTGTCCTGGTGGAGCAGGAACGCCTCGGCCGGCCAGGCGAGGCCGGTGACGACGTAGCCCGCGTCCGTGTCCGTGGTCTCGTGCCCGCACGCCGTGATGTGCCGCTCCTCGCAGAGGAACCGCAGCGCGGGCACGCTCCAGGCCGGCCAGTGTGCGACCCCGTCGGCGTCCCTGTTGGCCATCGCGACCGGGTCGGGCCACCGCTTCGACCAGTCGGTCCGCAACGCCGCGAAGGCACCCGCGGGCACCCGGCCGTACCGATCCTCCCAGGCCAGCACGTCCTCGACCCGCAGCTCGTAGTCCGGGTCGGTCCGGCCGATGTCGCTGATGTCGAAGACGACCAGCGGGAGCACCATCTCGTCGACCGGGATCTCGTCGAGGCAGCGCCCCCCTTCGACGAAGTGCACCGGCGGGTCGACGTGCGTTCCCCACTGCCCCACGTGGCTGTAGAGGTGCGTCTGGAACCCGTCGGTCCCGTGGTCGAACAGCGTGGTCCGCTCCTCGTCCGGGAGGCCGGCCGGGTGCGGTATCCCAGGGCGGAACGACTGTGTCAGATCGACGAACCGCGCGCCCCGCAGCTCGGCCAGCAGCCGCCACAGCGGGTAGCCGGTGCGCGCGGGGACCGGGTGGGGACCTGGCCGTCCGTCGGTCATGCGCCGGTACCGACCCGCAGGCGCAGGGCCGCGTGCGCCCCGTCCAGTGCGGCGGTTACCTGGTCCGCCGTGTCCGCGACGGCGACCGCGTAGGCGACCCGCGCCTCCATGTGGCCGTTGCGCGGCGGCGAGACAACGTCCCCGGCGGCGACCAGCGGTTCGCACAGCTCGACCTCGGGCGGCAGCGCCGCATCGTCGAACTCGACCGACTCGACGACGCAGTCCTCCCCAGGCGGGTAGAAGAACCGGACCGCGGCGACGCGGGCCCTGGTGGCGGTGAGCGTCGGCGCCTGGCCCCGGGCCACGGTCGCGGCGGCCAGCGCCGGGTCGATGCCGGTCGCGAGCGAGCCCAGGTAGGGGATGAGGTCGCCGCCGAGGCGCCCGTTGACCTCGATCGTCTTCAGCCCGGCCTCGGTCACCTTCAGCTCGGTGTGGGTCCAGCCGTCGGTGTAGCCGATCGCGGCGTGGATCTCGGTCAGCATCCGGGCGAGCCGCGGGTCGGTCAGCAGCGGGTCGGCGCCGTCCACCCGGTGCCCGGTCTCCTCGAACAGCGGCGGGAACCCGACCTCCTTGCGCGCGACGAAGACCGGGGTGACGGTGCCCGCGTGCACCGCCGCGTCGACGCTGATCTCGGGCCCCGCCAGGTACTGCTCGACCAGGACGACGTCGTCGAAGCTGGGCCGGTGGTCGAGCCGGACACCCCGGGTGACGTCGAACTCGCGGGCGAGCTCCACGGCGTCGCGGACCAGGATGACGCCCTCGCTCGCGGCCGCGGACCGCGGTTTGAGCACCACCGGGTAGCCGATCTCGCCCGCCGCCGCCAGCGCCGCCCGGACGTCACCGACGAGCGCGAACGCCGGCTGCCCGACGCCCCGGGCCGCCAACGCCTGCCGAGTGGCGAACTTGTCCCAGCAGCGCAGTACCGCGTCCGGCGGGCTGCCGGGCAGGCCGAGGTCCTGGGCGGCGAGCGCCGCCTGCAGCAGGTGCTCCTCGCCCCAGGTCAGGATGGCCGCGACCGGTTCGGCGGCGGCGATCGCCCGGGCCCGCGCCCGGACGGCGTCGGCGTCGGTGCTGGCGAGCACCGAGACGTCGGTCAGGTACGGCTTCTCCCAGGTGGGTTCCCCACCGGTGATCAGGTGCACGCGGTACTCGCCGGCGAGCGAACGCAACAGCTGCTCGCGATAGGCCCGCCCACCGGCGTGTACGAGAACCAGCAGCGGGCGCGAGTCCAGCACGGTCATACGAGATGCCTCCGTTCGGGGGAGACGCGGGCGGGACGGCGGGTGGCCACGCGGCCGGGCCGCGCCGGTCGGCTGCCGTCAGGCGCCGTCGGCGGCGATCTGGACAGTGAACGTGGCGCGAACCTCGTCGAGCGCGCGCTCCAGCGCCGCACGGTCGTCGGCGGCGAGCAGGGCGTAGCCGAACCGGTTGACCGACGAGGTGGCTGGCACGACGGCGTCGCCCACCGCGACCCAGTACCCGGCGTCGACGACGGCCGGCAGCGCCGTCACCTCCGCGAGGTCGGTCAGGGCGGTGACCGTGCCCGGCGGCGCGATCGGCAGGTAGCTCGCGGCGTGCCGCGGCCGCGCGACCGGCGGGGCGGGCAGGTCCCGGCCCAACGCGACGGTGACCGCCAGCTCGAACCAGTCGACGCCGTAGGCGAGGCCGAGCAGGTTCAGCAGGAAGTCGCCGGGCGTGCGGACGGCGACCTCCATCACCCGCGGGCCCGCGGGCGAGCTCCGGAACTCCAGGTGCACCAGGCCGGTCCGCATCCCGAGCGCGTCGATGACCGCCGCGCCCAGGTCGTCGGCCTCGGCCCGGGCCGCGGCGTCGACGGCGGCGGGCAGCCGGTGGGCGACCTCGACGAACCGCGGCGGCCCGTTGGTCTCCTTCTCGGTCAGGTTGGACAGCCAGACCTTGCCGTCCTGGACCAACGCCTCCCAGCTGAACTCCGGGCCAGTGACGGCCCGCTCGACCAGCAGCCGGCCCTCACCAGCCCGGCGGGCCACCACCCGTTCGAACGCCCCGGCGTCGGCGACCAGCTCGACGCCGTCGCTGCCGGCCGACGACAGCGGCTTGACGACGACGGGGAAGCGCTCGGCCGCCCACGTGGCCGCCTCGGCCAGCCGGCCGGCGAGCAGGAAGTCCGGCTGGCCGATGCCCGCCGCCGCGAACCGGGCCCGCTGCAGGGCCTTGTTCCGCGACACCACGGCCGCGCGCAGCGACGGTCCGGGCAGCCCGAGCTCGTCGCAGACCAGCGCGGCCGCCGTGACCTGCGGCTCGCTGAACGCGAGGACCCCGTCCGGCCGGCGCGCGGCGACGGCCGCGTGCGCCGCGAACGCCCAGTCCTCGTCCGAGGTCCCGGGGCACACCGTGACCTCGTCGACCAGCGGCCCGAGCGCCGCGGCGTTCGCCGCCACCTCCACGGCGTGGATCCGGACACCGAGCCGGCGGGCGGCGGCCAGGTAGGGCCGGCCCATCCGCCCGACCCCGACGAGCAGCAGCGTCTGCATGGGATTCCTGTCTCTAGAGGGCCAAAGGGCATGCGAAAATGATCTTCCTTCGCATGCCCGGCGGCCGTGGTCCCCAGGGTCACTAGAGGCCGCCGGGGACGGCGGCGGCCCCGGCCTCGGTCGTCGTCTCGCCGGTCTTGCGCTCGCCGGCTGGCACCGCCAGGCCGGGCTGTTCCTCGCCGGCTGGTTCCTGGACCCCCCGGGCGACCAGCACGACCGTCACTGCCATCAGCGCGAACACGCCGGCGAGCCCCAGCCAGCCGGCGGTACCGTTGCGCAGCACGGCCCAGGTGAGCAGGATCGGCCCGGCCGCCGTCGCCGCGCTCGGACCGATCTCGTAGACCGCGACGTAGGAGGCGCGCCGGTTCGGCGGGGCGAGCGCGAACGCGAGCCGCCAGCCGCCGGCCATCTGCCAGATCTCGCCGAGCGTGAGTGTCGCGGCGGCGGCGGCCATCAGCAGGCCGGCGCCGAGGGCGTTCGCGTGGCCGGCCGCGGCGGCCAGCAGGCAGGTCACCGCGAGGCAGGCGCCGGAGCGCCGCTGCCGGGCCGCCGCCGCCCGCACGGTCTCCAGCCGGCCGCCGAGCGGAACCTGCAGCGTGATCGCCAGCAGCGTGTTGATCACCACGACCATGCCGACGACGAAGAGCGGCGCGTCGGTGTGGTCGGCGATCCACAGCGGCAACCCGACGCTGAGCAGCGCGGTGTGCGTGAACAGGACGCCGTTGACGGCCGCCAGGGCGAGGAAGCGCGGCGTGAGCACCCGCTGCCCGTCCGCCCGCTCGCGCGCGGCCTTGGCCATGCCGGGCTTGCGGGGTACCGGCGGCACCGGGAGCCGGGCCAGCAGCGCGGCGGTGCCGAAGAACGTCGCGGCGTCGGCGAACACCAGCGCGGCGAAGACCGCCTTGCTCTGCGTGGCCACCGCGGCGGTGGCCAGCACCGCGCCGAGGGCGAAGCCCGCGTTGCGGACGGTCGCGTTGACGCCCATCGTGCGGACTCGGGCGTCGTCGCCGACCATGGCCCCGACCAGGCTCTGGGTGATCGGGCCGCCGCCGAACTCGGCCGCGCCGATCAGGAACGCGACGACGTAGAACACCGCCGGGTCGTGGGCGAACGGGTAGACGGCGAAGCAGGTGCCGCGGAAGAGGTAGAGCCCGACGATGGCCGGCCGGCCGCCGACCCGGTCCGCGAGCCGCCCGATCGGGACGATGCCGAGGACGCCGGCCAGGCCGCCCAGCGACAGTCCGGCGCCGATCTGGACCGTGCTCAGCCCGAGCACCCGGCTGAAGAACAGAGCGGAGCCGGCGAGGAACAGCCCGGTGCCGAGCGAGTCGACAAAGGAGCCGGCGACGAGCCTGCGCACGCCGTGTTCCGGCGGGAGCCAGGAGTCCAGGCGGGCCAGTGGGTTCATGGGGATTCCGGTGGGTGGGCTGAAGTCGGGCGGGCTAGAGGGCCAAAGGGCATGCGAAAATGATCTTTCTTCGCATGCCCGGCGGCCGCCGTCCCCGGGATCACTAGAGGCTCGCCGGGGTGAGCGGCTCGACCCGCACAGCGGCGAACATCTCGGTGAGGAAGCGTTCGAGCACCTCGGCCGGGGCGGGCCCGACGACGCCGGCGAGCGGCACGAGGTGGTCGGCGTAGGTGATCGCCTGGCTGATCGGCTCGTCCTCGGGGCGCGCCACCCAGCGGTGCACGAGCGGGTCCGCCGCGAAGCGCTCCGTCCCGGTCAGCCGGCAGTGGGTCGAACCGAGGGTGTGGCCGGGCACGACGAACCAGCCGTACCGCTCGTCGGGCCCGGGCGTCCTGGGCACCGGCCGGTCGCCGCCCGGGCCGCCGACCAGCAGCCGCAGCTCGACCGACGGCATCCGGATGCCGGTGGCGAGCTCGAAGGCGTCCACCACGTCGGCGCCGCCGAAGCGGGCCCCGACCTCCAGGAACACCAGGCCGTCGGCCGCCTCGATCGCCTCCAGGTGGAACGAGCCGTCCGTGATGCCGACCGCGCGCAGGCAGGCCACCGTCCAGTCGACCAGGGCCCGGTCGGTGTCGATCTGCACCGAGCCGAGCGGGGCGCCGTCGACCGCGTAGGCGAGGCAGGTGCCGACGTAGCGGCTCGCCTGGACCGCGACCGGCTCGCCCGCCGACAGGATGCCGTCGACGTGGATGATCGGGCCCCCGACGAACTCCTCGACCTCGAACCCGGCGGCGTCCGCGAGGTCGGGGTCGGCGCGGGCGAAGGCGAGCGCGGCGGCGAGGGTGGGGAACTCGCGGACGCCCTCGCTGGAGGCGGCCGCCAGTGGCTTGAGGATCGTGCGTCCAGCCCACGGCGCCGCGCCGTCGCGCAGCGCGGCCGGCAGCGGCAGGAAGCGGGGCACCCGCAGCCCGGCGGCGGCCACCGCGGCCTTCATCACGACCTTGTCCCGGGCCGGCAGCACGTCGCGCTCGCGCGGCCCGGGAACCCCGAGCACCTCGCGCACCCGGCCGGCCGCGAGCAGGTCGTACTCGGAGAACGACAGGACCAGGTGGGGCGCCGGCTCCCCGGCGACGGCGGCGAGCACCTCGGCGGCGGTGTCGCCGGTGCCCGGGCGGCGCAGGAAGCGGGCGCGCACTCCCGTCGGCAGGATGCCCCAGCGGTCCGGGGCACTGACATAGGTGACGTCATGCGCCTCGTGATCGATATTCTCGGCGTAGCGCATGAACGAGTCCGGGACTCGATGGAGAACCAGGATGCGCACGAACGTCCCTTCGTCGGTCGACGCCCGGGTCGGAGGGCGTACGGGTGGGCGGGCAGGGGTACGGCCGGGCAGGTCAGCGCAGGCCGAGCCCCGCTTCCAGCAGGCCGAGCGGCGGGCTGCCGAGCGCGAGCAGCTCGCGGTGCAGCCGGCCCAGCGTGAACTGCTCGCCCCAGGCGGCGCGCGCCTTCGCGGCGACGTCCCGGATCGCGAGCTTGCCCCAGGCGTACCGCCCGTAGTTCGGCTCGAACAGACCGCGCCGGGCCTCGGACGCGGCCGTGGGGGTCGACAGCAGCGCGTCGGCGCGGAACAGCTCGGTGGCGTCGTCGAGGGTCATCGCCCCGGTGTGCAGCCCGACTGCGGCCGACAACCGGGTGATGCGCACCAGCGCCTCGATGTAGACCCCGATCCGGAACCGGGGGTCGGACTCCCGGAAGCCGAGGTCGACGAGCAGTTCCTCCGCGTAGTGGGCCCAGCCCTCGATGAACGTCGGCGAGAGCAGGACGCGCCGTTCGGGGGCCTCGACGTGCCGCAGCGAGCGGGCGTGCGCGAAGTGCCCGGGCACCACCTCGTGCGCCGTGATCGACGGCAGCGTGGTCCGGCAGAACACCGACGCCCAGGCCTCGAGGTCCTCGGCGTCCCACGACGCGTTCGGCGCCGTGATCCAGTACCAGCTGGGGCCGTCAGGCTCGTCGGGCGCGGACCAGATCATCATCGCCAGCGCCCATTCCCGCGATGCCGGCGGCGGGCCGATCCGCAGCTCGCCGTCCAGATGCGGCACGAGGTCGTGGGCGCGGGAGTAGGCCGTCAGCTCGTCCACCAGCTCGGCGGTCCACTTGGACAGGTCGTCGTACTGTGTCGGGCAGTCGCGCTGCAGCTCGGCGACGACCGCGCGCGCCGGCCGGCCCGGGTCGAGCACGGCGCAGGCCGCGGTGAGCTCGCCGCGCAGCCGCGCCCGTTCCCGGTCCGCCGCGGCCGCCAGCGCCCCGAGGTCCGGGACCAGCGCCTCGCCGGCGCCCATCGCCGCGGCGAGCGCCGCCGGCCCGAGCGCCGGGTTCGGGTCACCGTCGCGGGCGCACCGGTCCAGATGTGCCTCGAACCGGCCGAGGGCCGCCAGGGCCGCTGCCTCGGTGGGGTCGCCGGCGGTCAGCTCGGCGCCGAGGCCGCGGGCGACCGGGAGCAGCGCCGCCGCGATCGGGGCCGGCACCGCGTCCAGCGTCGCCACCGCGGCGTCGACGGCGTCCGGCCAGGCCGCCAGGTGGCGCCGGCGCGCTTCCCGCCGCCGCGGCAGCGGGGCGTACGGCCGGTCGTAGCAGCTGACGTCCAGGTTGTTGATGTGCAGGATCGGGTTGATGTGGTGGGTGCGCAGCTCACCGAACCGGACCCGCGCGGCGTCCTCGAAGGCGACGAGGTGCGCCTCGAGCAGCGGGTCGGGACGGCGCGCCCCGACGCCGACGCGGGCCAGCGCGGCGGCGACGCCGGCGTCGCTGAGGTCCTGTACCTGGCCGTCGTACTCGTGGCGGCCGCACTCCTCCCGGACCGACGCGACCTGCAGGTCGCAGACGGCCCGCAACCGGTCGTCGAGCACTCGAAACCGCCTTCCGCCGCCCGGCCCGCGCCCGGGCGCGCGGGCGGGCACTGCCGCCACGGGAAGTCACCGGACATCCTTGTCCACCGAAATTTCCAGGGAGTTAAGCGCGTCGGCTCAGCTCCCAGGAGTCCCCGCGTCCTCGCGGATCATCGCGGCGCCCTTCTCGGCGATCATCAGCGTGGCCGCGTTCGTGTTGCCGGACACCATGGTCGGCATCACCGAGGCGTCGATGACCCGCAGGCCGGCGAGCCCCCGGACCCGTAGCCGCGGGTCGACCACCGCCAGGTCGTCCTCCCCCATCCGGCAGGTCCCGACCGGGTGGTAGGAGGTGTCACCGACGGCGCGGGCGTACGCCAGCAGTTCCTCGTCGCTGCGCGCCGCCGTCCCCGGGACCAGTTCCTCGCCCCGGTAGGGGTCCAGCGCCGGCCCTTCGATGAGCTCCCGCGCGATGCGGATGCCGGCGACGAGCCGGTCGCGGTCGGCCCGCTCAGCGAGGAACCGGGGCCGCAGCGCCGGCGGCGCGAGCCCGTCGGCCGAGCGGATGTGAATCGACCCAGCGGACTGGGGCCGCAGCGGGTACAGGCCGAGGGTCATGCCCGGCTTCGTGTCCAGCCGGCGGGTCGACGCGCCGCCGTAGCTGGCCGGCGAGAAGTGGAACTGGATGTCCGGCCGGGTCTCGGCCGGCGACGAGCGCACGAATCCGAACCCGAGCGCGATCGGCATGCTCAGCGCGCCGGTGCGCCCGACGGCGTAGCGGGCGGCCTCCACCAGCAGCCGCCGGCCGCGGGTGCGCTCGTTGAACGTGATCGGCTGGGTGACCCGCCATTTGAGCCGGGCCGCGAAGTGGTCCCGGTAGTTCTCGCCGACGCCGGGCAGCTCGTGGGTGACGGCCACGCCGGCGGCCCTGAGCACCGCGGGCGCGCCGATCCCGGACAGCTCCAGGATCTGTGGGGACTGCACGGCGCCGGCGCACAGCACGACCTCCCGGTCGACCGCCACCTGGCGCTGCTGGCCGCGGCCGACGTAGCGCAGGCCGACGCAGCGCGCCCCGTCGAGGCGCAGGCCGGTCACGTGCGCGCCCGACCGGACGACGAGGTTGGGGCGGCGCCTGGCGGGCCGCAGGTAGTCGACGGCGGTCGCGGAGCGCACCCCGCCGCGATGGGTGAGCTGGTAGTAGCCGAAGCCCTCCTGGTCGCCGGAGTTGTAGTCCGGGTTCGCCGGGTAGCCGGCCTTCGCGGCGGCGGCCAGGAAGGCGTCGCACAGCTCGTTGCGTTCCCGGGGCAGCGCCACCGAGGTGGGCCCGTCCTGGCCGCGCGACTGGCCGGGGAACTCGGGCGCGCTCTCCAGCCGACGGAAGTAGGGCAGCACGCCGTCCCAGGACCAGCCGGGGCCGGCGGCCTTCGCCCAGTCCTCGTCGTAGTCCTCACGGGATCCGCGCACGAAGATGATGCCGTTGATCCGGTTGGAGCCGCCGACCACCCGGCCGCGCGGGATGACGACGCCGCGCCCGTCGATCGTCGGGTCGGCGTCGGTGTGGAACGACCAGTCGTAGCGCGGGTTGCCGATCATCCAGGCCTCCGCCGCCGGGATGGCGAGCCTGGGGCCGCGCCGCTCGGGACCGGCCTCCAGGAGCAGCACCCGGGTGCCCGGATCCTCGGACAGTCGGGCGGCGACGACGCAGCCGGCAGCGCCCGCGCCGACGACGACGTAGTCGAAGGTCTCGTCAGCCATCAGGCCACCGCCGCCGTCGGCAGGGCTTTCGGGGGCGTGGACGGCGTGCCGTAGATCGTCGTGCGATGCATCAGCCGGCGATGGTTGACCTCGTCGTAGGGCGAGGCCCGGTGCATCGCGCTGCGGTTGTCCCACAGGATGATGTCGCCCGGCGCCCAGCGGTGGCGGTAGGTGAACCTGGGCTGGACCGCGAACTCCTGGACGAAGGTCACCAGCGGGGCGCTCTCGTGCTCCGGCATTCCCTCGATCCGCCACGGCACGTTGCCGCCGGCGTAGAGCGCCAGCCGGCCGCTTACCTCGTGCGCCCGCACGATCGGGTGCGATACGTCGACCCACTCCGCGCGCTGGGCCGCCGTCGGCGCCGGCCGGTCCGGGTAGTTGTACGGTCGGGACTGCACCCGGCTGATCACGACGCGCAGGCCCTCGAGCCGCTTCCTGGTCAGCGCCGGCAGCGCCTCGTAGGCGGCGAACATGTTGGCGAACGAGGTGTCCCCGCCGACCGGCGGGACCTCGATCGCGTACATCATCGACCCTGCCGGCGGCTCGGTCAGGTAGTGGCCGTCGGTGTGCCAGACCCGGCCGCTGTAGGGCGAGCCGATGGGCTGCCCGTCCCGCAGGATGTTGGACAGGACGAGGATCTCCGGGTGCTCCTGCGCGCCGAACTTGGGGCGGGTGTAGCTGACGACGTCGCCGAAGCGGCGGCTGAACTCGACGTGCTCCCGGGGGGTCATCCGCTGGCCGCGGATCAGCAGGATCGTGGTGTCGACCCAGGCCGCGTAGATGCGGTCGAAGTCGCGGGCGGACAGGTCGGTGACGTCGACACCGCGGACCTCGGTGCCGATCGTGTCGGTGATGGGGACCAGCTCCAGCATGCGGACCTGCCTTCTCGGTCACGTGCCCCGGCCGGCGCCGGCGGGCGGACGGTGCGCGGCGGACGGCACCGGGCGGACGGGCACTCAGCGGACGACGACTCCGTAGTCCTCGATCCAGTGGTTCATCTCGACGAGCTGGATGAACATCTGCGCCGGGCTCGTCCCGCCGGGCAGCATCGCGGTCTCCCTCTCGACCGCCGCCTTCTCGATCAGCTCGTTGATCCGCGCGGTGTCGAACATCCAGGCCGTCGGCGAGGCGGGGTCGTTGACGACGCGGCTGGCCTCGGCGAGCACCGCAGCGTCGTACTCGGGGTTCTGGACGTGCGGGTACGCGCTCTTCTTGCGGTGCAGGGTTCCCGGTGGCAGCACGTCGGCCATCGCAGCCTTCAGCAGGCCCTTCGCGCCGCCGGTCGACTTCACCGACCACGGCACGTTCCAGACGTACTCGACGAGGCGGTGGTCGCAGAACGGGAATCGCATCTGCAGGCCCTGCGCGGCGCTCATCCGCTCCTTGCGGTCCAGGATCATGGCCAGGGGCCCGGCCATGCCGAGGGTCAGGACCTCGCGCATCCGGGCGTCCACCGGGTCCTCTCCCGCCAGCCGGGGCACCTGGGCGACCAGCTGGGCGTAGCGGTCCCGGGTGTCCTGGACCGGGTCGACGACGGCGCGCACGTCCGCGGACAGGAAGTCCGACAGCCGGGTCCCGTCGCCGAGCCAGGGGAAGTCGTGGCGGCCGAGCAGGTCCGGCCGGAACAGGTACGGGTAGCCGCCGAAGAACTCGTCGGCGGCCTCGCCGGTCAGCGCGACATCGTGGCCTTCGGTCATGGACGAGAACAGCAGGTACATCGAGGCGTCGAACTGGCCCCAGCCCGGCAGGCCCCTGGCGAGCCGGGTCGCCGGGATGACGCCCAGCAGGTCCGCCATCGACGCCTCGACGGTGCGGTGCCTGGTGCCGATGAAGTCCGCTGCCGCGGCGGCGTAGGGCGCGTCGAGCTCGGGCCGCAGCTCGGTCGCGACGAAGTGCGCCGGGTCGCTGTCGAAGCGCAGGCAGAACGTGTCCAGCGCCAGGTCCGGGTCGGCCTTCTGGAAGGCGCGCGCCGCCAGAGCGGCGGCCGCCGTCGAGTCCACCCCGCCGGACAGCATCGCCGCGCACGAGCGCAGGCCCGCGACCTGCTCCGTGACGGCGTCCTCCAGCAGTTCGCGGACCCGGCGCGCGGTCTGCTCGAACGACGCGTGGTGCTCGGTCGCGGTCAGGCCCCAGTACCGGCGCTCGGACGGCCCGTCCGCCGAGTAGGTCACGACATGGCCGGGCGGCAGCTCCCGGAGCCCGAGCAGTGGCGTCTCACCGGCCAGGGTGAGGCGCGGCTGCAGGAGGATCGGCACCGCCTCGAGATCGAGCCGCGGGGTGAACAGCGGGTTCGCCAGGATGGGCCGGGGGGTCGAGCCGAACAGCAGGCCGCCCGCGGTTTGCGCGTAGTACAGCGGGCTGAGGCCCAGCTGGTCGCGGCCGAGCAGGAGCCGGCGGGTACGGCCGTCCCAGATGGCGAACGCGAACATGCCGCGCAGCCGCTCGGGCAGGCGCTCCGCGCCGTGGCGCAGGTAGCAGTCCAGCAGGGCTTCGGCGCCGCCGCCCGGCGCGCCGTCCGCGTCGGTGAGGTTGTAGATCTCTCCGACGTAAGCGGCGACGACCCGGTCGCCGCCGACGCCGCGGCTCGCGGGCTGCGCCCGCCCGGACGCGGCCTGGGCCGGCCCGAGCTGGCAGGCCAGCGCCGCCCGGTCGGACAGCCAGGTACCGACCGGACCGGGGCCGCGGTCGCGCAGCGTCGCGGTCATGGCGGCCAGGACATCCGCCTCGTTCCGCAGGTCCCGGGTGAAGTCCACCCAGCCCAGCAGGCCACTCATGGAAGAGGCCCTCCCCTCGTCAGGTCCGCGCGTTCGTGTGATGGCGGCGGTCCGCCGGGCCGCCGGCTATCCGCTGGGCGCCCCGGCGAGGACCGCGCGCAGGCGCTCCAGCACGCCGGCCATGACCTTCTCTTCGTGCACCAGCGCGACGCGCAGGTAGCCGGCGCCCGGGTTCGCTCCCCGGTCCTTGACGGCGAGGTAGCGGCCGGGCATGACCCGCAGCGCCGCGTCCCGCCACAGCCGGCGCGCCGCCTCCTCGTCGTCCGCCACCGGCAGCCACAGGAAGAAGCCGGCCTCGGCCCGCCGGTAGCGGGGGTAGTCCCCGAGGATGTCGTCGGCGGTGTCCCAGACTCGGGCGAGCGCGTCGCGCCGCCGCTCGACATGGCTTTCGTCCGCCCAGAGCGCGGCGGCCGCGGCGCATACCGGGAATGGGCTGGACACACCACACGACCGGTTGTAGGCGGCGTACCCGGCGATGGTCGCCGGGTCGCCCGCGACGAAGCCGCTGCGCAGCCCCGGCGCGCCCGAACGTTTGGACAGGCTGTGCAGCACCACGAACGGCCCGCCCGTGCCGGCGTCCGGCCCGGCGACGGTGACGAAGCCGGGCGGCGCGGCCGCGGTGGCGAGGTCCGTGTAGCACTCGTCGACGACCAGCGTGGCGCCGGCCGCGGTGGCGAGCCGCCAGATCGCCCGCAGCGTCGGGGCGGGCAGGATCTCGCCCCGCGGGTTGCCCGGGTTGCACAGGACGACCGCGGCGGCCCGGCCGCCGGCGCGCTCCAGCGCCGCCGCGACGTCCGCCGCCGCCGCGAGCGGGTCGTCGGCTCCCGCCGCCTCGCCCACTGAGTAGAAGACCGGCTCGGCGCCCGCGGCCGCCGTGGCGCCGAGGTAGGTCGGGTAGAAGGGGTTCGGGAGGACCACGCGCGGTGCGCCGGCCGGGCCGTCGGCGCGTGCCCTCGCCGCGGCGAGCATGATCGCCGCTGCCACGGCCTGCTTGGAGCCGGGCGTCGGCTCGACGGCGAGCGAGCCGGACGCCAGCCCCGGCTGCCGGCCGAAGCGGCGCTCCAACCAGCCCAGGTAGGCCGCTCGCTGCGCGGCCGTGCCCTCCAGCGGCGGGTAGCGGCACCAGCCGGCCACGTCGCCGAGCGCGTCGAACGGCGCGGCCGGGGTCTCCCCCCGGTAGTCGCCCAGGTGCAGCTCGACCGGCTCCAGTCCCGGCGCCGGGTCAAGGCCGTCCAGCAGCTCGCGCAGGCAGCTGAAGGCGGAGCGGAATGTCGTCATCGGCGCGGCGTCGCTACGACCGGACCAGGTCGTTGAGCGCCGTCTTGCCGCGGGTGCCGTCGTCGGCGTACTTCACGATCACGGCGGCGTAGGTGGCGATCTCCGGGTGGTTCGGGTCGGCGCGGGTTCCCGGCACCACCACAGCGCCCTCGGGGATCTCGCCGTAGCTGACCGCCCCGGTCGCGCGGTCGACCACCGGGGTGGAGCGGCCGAGGTAGACCCCCATGCCCAGCACCGCGCCGCGGCGGACCCGGACGCCCTCGGCGACCTCGCTGCGCGCCCCGATGAAGACGCCGTCCTCGATGATCACCGGCTCCTCGCCGATCGGCTCGAGGACGCCGCCGATCCCCGCGCCGCCAGAGATGTGGCAGCGCTCCCCGATCTGCGCGCAGGAGCCGACGGTGGCCCAGGTGTCGATCATGGTGCCGGCGCCGACGTAGGCGCCGACGTTGACGAAGCTGGGCATGAGCACGACCCCCGGCCCGAGGTAGGCGCCGTACCGGACCACGGCGCCCGGCACCACCCGCACCCGGGAGCTCTCGAAGTCGGCCGCCTCCCAGTTCTCGAACTTCAGCGGCAGCTTGTCGAAGGTCCTGGGCCGCCCCGGGGCGCTGGCGGCCACCGCCGACTCCATGGTCAGAAAGGACAGCAGGATGAGCTTCTTGGTGAACGTGTCCACGGCCCACCGGCCGTCGACCGGGTGGGCCGCGCGCAGCTCGCCGGCGTCCAGCGCGCGCAGCCCGGCGTCGACGAGCGGGCGCAGCGACGCGAGTTCGTCGGGCGCCAGGGCCCCGCGCCGCTCGAACAGGTCGTCGACCAGTGCCTCGACGGCGGCCCGCTGGCCCTGGTCCGGGTCGGGGCCGAACAGCGCGGCCAGTGCCGCCGCGTCCGTCGGCACGTCGGCGGTCGCGATCAGATCAGTGCTCACACCGGTCTCCCTTGCAGGATCTCCCCGCGCGGACGGCCAGGCCTTCGCGGCCGCGGCGCGCGGGGATCTGGGGTGGTCATCAGGCGGTCCGGCTCAGCGCGCCGGCCAGCACCGGGCGCGGGCGCCACCGCGCGGTGGCCAGGTAGTCGTCGAACGTCTCGGCGCGCCGGATCTCGACCACATCCCCGTCGGCGGTCAGCATCAGCTCGGCCGGCCGGAGCCGGCCGTTGTAGGTGAACCCCATGGCGTGGCCGTGCGCGCCGGTGTCGTGGACCAGGACGATGTCACCCTCCCGGGGGTCCGGAAGGTCGCGGTCGACGGCGAACTTGTCCCAGTTCTCGCACAGCGAGCCGACGACGTCGAACCGGGAGACCCGGCGGTCCTCGGCGAACGGGAGACTCACGTGGTGGTAGGCGCGGTAGATCGCCGGTCGCATGAGGGCGGACATCGAGGCGTCCACCCCGACGATCTCCAGGCCCTTGCGGCTGCGGTTGATGATCCGGGTGACCAGCACCCCGTGCGGACCGGTGACGTACCGGCCGCACTCCATCAGGATCCGCGGGCCGGACCGGGCGCCGAACAGCCGCTCGCGCGCGGCGATGATGGCGCCCGCGTAGTCGCCGAAATCCAGCGCCGCCTCGCCCGGCCGGTACGGGATGCCGAGGCCACCGCCGACGTTGACGTACTCCAACGTGATGCCGGTCGCCTCGGCGACCTGCGCGCCGCGTTCGAGCACGTCCACGGCCGCCTGGCTCGCCCGGGCGACGTCGAGCTCGTTCGCGCAGGTCATCCCGTGGATGCCGAAGCGGGTCGCGCCCCGGTCCTTCGCTGCCCGGTACACCTCGGCCAGCTCGCCGACGGGCACGCCGAACTTGGAGTGCACGGTGTCGCCCATCAGCGCCGAGCCGGCGGCGAGGCCGTGCGGGCTGACCCGGAACGCCACCGTCTCGGGCAGCGTCTCGGCCTTCTCGAACAGCCGGCGGTCGTCCAGGGTGACGAGCGCGCCGGCCGACCGGGCGAACTCGTACTCGGCGACACTGGTGTTGTTCGCGGTGAAGACGATGTCCTCGCCGGTTGCACCGACCCTGGTGGCCAGCTCGAGTTCGACGGGCGACGAGCAGTCCAGCCCGCTGCCCGCGGCGACCAGCAGGGACAGCACGGCCGGGTTCGGCAACGCCTTGACCGCGAAGTACTGCCGGTAGGGCACCCCGGCGAACGCCCGGACCATGGACCGGTAGGTCTCGACGACGCCGGCCGCGTCGTAGATGTGGAACGGCGTCCCGTAGGCGGCCACGAGATCGCCGAGCAACGGCAGCAGCCGGTCGGAGAACCGTTCGGAGATCGGCACGGTGGCTTCCTCAGGTGGCGACGGCGACGACGATCGTGCGGTTGCGGGTACCGGACAGCGGGCGGTCATAGGTGAAGTAGTAGCTCTCCTTGGGCACGAAGCCGACGGCCGCGAGCTGCTGGGCGAGGTAGTCCTTGGAGACGAACCAGAAGCCCGCGACGGCCTCGTGCGGCGCGAAGGCCGCCGCCGGGTCCCGTGGCGAGTCGTTCGAGATGACCAGCCGGGTGCCGGCCTTCGGTGCTAGCGAGGCGAGCTTCGCCAGCGTCGGCGCCACCTCCTTCTCGGGGTGGAACAGGTGCCCCAGCAGGCCGTCGGCGTACACGACGTCGACGTCGGCGAGGTCGGCGGGCGTCAGGTCGAAGAAGTCGGCCTTGAAGGCGTCGACCCCCTTGCGCCTGGTCAGCTCGACGGCCTCGTCGTTGTAGTCCATGGCGCGGACGGTCCGGTTGCGGCCGAGCAGGTCGGCCTCGACGAAGCCGTTGCCGCAGCCGATCGAGAACACCGTCGCGCCGTCGTCGCTGACCTCGAGGATCTTCTCGACGATGTGGGCGCGGTACTCCGGGACGTAGGTCGACGGCGTGATCGAGTCCCGGAAGGCCCCGCCGTTCTCCCAGATCCCGTAGATGGTGAGGGCACCCGAGTCGACGGTGCGCGGGGCGCAGTAGTAGTCCCGGACGGAGTCCAGGTCCTGGTCGGCCCCGCTCATGCCTTGGTCCTCTCGGTGGGCTGGGCCGCCCCGGCTACCGGGTCGATGGCGGCTCGGTGGATGTGGTCCTGCGCGTAGTCCACGGAGATGGCGGGCCGGCGGCGCAGCTCGTCGATCAGCGGGGCAAGCGGCTCGGGTTGTTGGGGGCCGTAGGCGCGGTACAGCGCGAGCGCCGGCCCGGCCTCGCCGCCGAGCAGCGCGTCGGCGAGCACCCGGCCCAGCGACCGCAGCCCGGCGAGCACGACCGCCGGGTCGCCGGCGAGCCGCGGCCCGTCCGGCCCCTCGGTCAGCTCCAGGGCGCCGACCCGGGTGTAGTAGGCCAGCTGCAGGTACATGCCGTCGCTGTCGGGGAACAGCCCGACGCCGCGACTGGTGTAGCGCAGGCATTCGGCGAGGTAGTAGGTGAGGACGTCGGCGGGCGACAGGCCGAGCCGGTCCGCCCACACGTCGGCGAGCACCAGCGCGCCGAACACGTCCGCCGCGACCTCCTGGAGCACCGCCGACACCCAGCGGTTCGCCTCGTGCAGCGGCCCGAACGTGGTCACGGGTCGACGCACGAAGTGGCCGAGCTCGTGGCTGAGCACCCCGAGCGTTGGGATCAGGGCGAACCTGTCGTCGTCGGGGTCGAAGGTCGTCCCGACCGCCAGGAAGCGGTCCGCGAGCGGCGCCGACAGGCAGCTCAGCAGTGCCCGGTGCGTGTTCGCGAAGTAGTAGGTCCGCCGGTCGGTAGCGCCGGTGAAGCCCTCGTCCTCCGGCAGGAAGTAGGCGATGTGCTTCGGGTGCAGGTTGCCCTCGCCCGCCATGAAGAACAGCCGGGTCGCGGCGAAGGAGGGCAGCTCGCCGACCCGCAGGTCGGCGTGCAGCGCAGCCAGATAGCGGCGGGCGTCGTCGACGCCGCGCACGGCCTCCTCGACGGCGCGCTGGCGGACCGGATCACGGCGGCAGGCGAAGGCCGTCGGGCGCCCGCCGACCTCCTTGCCGTACCAGGTCAACAGGTGCGCGGCGACGACCGCCACGTCGTCTTCTAATGCGCCGAGCCGGCGCAGGGTGTCCAGGTCGTAGCCCGACTCGACCATCCGTGCCCGCAGGCCGACGGCCTCCTGGTCGGCCGGGCCGGCCAGCCGGGCGCTGACGGCCCGCAGGGCGGCGGCGACGGCGGCCGGGTCTGCGAAGCGCGGGGGGCTGGCCGGGTCGGGTCGGGCGGCCAGGACCGGCGCGGCGGTCTTCGAGTGAGCCCATTCCGCCTCGATCGCGGCGCCGAGCTCGGCCAGGGCGTCGCCGAGCCCGGGGGCGTCCCCGGGAGCCTCGGGCGCGAGATCGAGCACGTTCGGCGTCCAGGACGGCACCGGCGGCCAGAAAGTCTCGAGACAGGCCCCGTACGAACCCGCCCTGGCGAGGTTCGCCGCATAGTCGAAACGGTCGGGGAAATCCTCCGGTGAATCGTCACCGGAGGCGCTTTTCGACGGGTTTTTGGACGTCGTCGTAGGCATGGCTGTGGACATTGCGAGGCAGCCTCGTTTCGTGAGCCCCCGGGTGGCGCCGGGGTTCACGCGGATATGGGGAATGTCGGCCGGCGGCGTCGCCGATTCCGTGATCTGTCGCCGGGCGGGGCCCGGGGCGGCCGTCAGGCCGACCCGGTCACCGCCGTCAGCTCGGCGAGGAGCTCCTCCTCGGCGACGCGCAGCTCGGCGCACACCGATTTCAGGTCGTCGGCGTCGACGAACCCGGTGACCTTCCCGAGAAGCAGCATGTTCTGGATGTCCGCGCCGTGGGCCGCGATCGTTTCGAGGGCCGTGACGGCCGGGCCGTCGCCGACGGTCCGCTGGACGAACTCACGCAGGCAGATCCGCGATCCCAGGTGCAGCGAGAAGGCGTCGTGCAGAAATCCGATGACTTTTTCCGGGGCGATCCACGGGCAGCCGACGATGTCGACGACGTCCGCGAGCAGGCGGTGGCTGTCCCGGAATTCGCGGACGCTGGCCGCGAAGGCGTCGCGAGCGTGTGCCTGCGCCGCGCCCTCGGCGGCCTCGACCGTCGAGTAGAAGCGGACGCGACGGCGGGTGTTGTTGTCGAGGCTCGCGGCGACGATCTCCTCCGGGTAGCGGTACCAGCACAGCACGCTCGCCGGGTTGTCGTCGATCAGCGACCACTCCTTCGTCCGCTCGTCGAACTCCCGCAGAGTGATCGAGTGCACCACGTGCTGCTTGCGGTACTCCGGGGTGTGCGGCAGGTAGAAGACGTCGATCATGATGATCACGTAACCATGGGTGGCCACCGTCTCCAGAATCAGGTCGCGGGATGCGGCGTAGGACTCCACCGGGATGTCCTCGCGGATGAGGCCGATCGAGCGCAGGTCGTCCGGGTCGAACAGTCGGCTGGCGAAGTCGTACTTGGGGATCTGCCGGCGGATCGCCTGGTCGAGGATGTCGTCGGTGCTGATCAGGGCCCGGTGCAGCAGCATGGTGACGTCCGGGTTGCGCTCGGCCAGCATCACCATGGACTGCCGCTGGTAGCAGTCCAGGAACCAGCGGCTGTACAGCTCCCGGTCGTACGGGTAGAAGGTGTCAGCCACCGCGGCGCTCCCCGGCACCAGGCGCGAGTTCGACGAGGCTCATTGAACCTTTTCCATTTATGCGTCGACTTGTCAAGGTGGGGCCTGCCTGCCAACGGCAATGGAAAAGGTTCATTGCAGCTTGAGGGTCATGTAGACGCTGTTCGGGTCTTCCTCGTAGTCGCCGAACGGCCCGCAGTAGCCGAACCCGTTCTTCTCGTACAGCGCACGCGCGGGCGCGAAGAACTCGAACGACCCGGTCTCCAGGCTGAGCCGCTTGAAGCCCCGTTTCCTGGCCTCGGAGATGATGTGCTGGAGCATCGTCGTCGCGATCCCCTGTCGCTTGAGCGTCGGCCGTGTCCGCATCGACTTGACCTCGGCGTGTTCCGCGTCGAGGGCCTTCATGGCGCCGGTGGCGGCGATGACGTCGCCGTCCATCATCGTCCAGAAGGTGACCTCTGGCTTCTGCAGCCCGGGCAGGTCCAGGGCGTGCTTGCTCTGCGGCGGGGTGACCTCGCGCATCTCCTCGATGTGTTCCTCCAGGAACGCGGCGATCTCCGGGCTGGTCAGGTCGTCGACTATGATCTTCATGGCAGCGCTTTCTTCCGGGGGGCGGGGAGAACGTTCCTAACAGCGTCAGGGGCGGGTGTGGGCCGGGCCGCGCTCACACCCCCTCAAGGAGCCCACACGCGAAGAAGCCGGGCGCCGAGGCCTGGGCCAGGTACGTCGCGCCCGGCTCGATTCCGTCGTTCTTCTCGTAGTCCATCAGGTTGAGCATCCAGTCCGAGTTGCCGCAGTGCGCGTACGTGGCCAGGGTCTCGGCGAAGTGCAGGGCGGCCGGGTCGACCCCGACGGACATCGCGTTGAACAGCGCCAACGGCCTGTAGAGATTGGTCGGGAACACCTTCGCCACGTCGTCGAGCGAACACCCAGAACCTGCGAACGCCTTCTCGTACGCCCGTCGGGCGACCGCCTGCCGGGAGACGAACGAGTCCTGCCCGACGAGGCCCAGCCGGTCGACACCGATCGCCGAGGACCGCAGCCGGACGGAGCCCGGGACCTCCCGGCCGATGAGGCAGCTTGCGACGGCATCGCCGAAGAACGCGAACGAGCGAAGCCGCTCGGCGTCCTGCGGGGTGTACCCGAACGACACGACCACGACGTTGGTCACGTCCGCGTCGGCGAACTGATCCCAGCCGTACCGCAGCGCGGTCAGGGACGCGCAGCACTGCTGCAGCGAGACCACGACCGGCAGCGCCTCGCCGAGGCCCAGCCTGGTGAGCACCCGCACCGCGAAGTCCTCGTCGAGTAGCCGCAGGCACGCGTCCGTGGTCGCGAAGACGACCTGATCGACGGTCTCGGCCGCGGTCGCGTGCCGGGCCAGCGTCTGGGTCACGCAGTCCACGACGTAGTCCTCTATCGGGCGGGACATGGCCCAGTAACGGTCGCAGCCCATTGACGCGAAGTCGGCGTTCGGCGACCGGGTGGCCCACAGCTCCTCGAAGCCGGGCACGTCGGTCACCTTGCGCTCGACGTCGCCCGGGACGCAGGCGAAGGCGCCGATGCTGACGCCGTCGGGAACCAGTGCCACAGTGAACCTTTCCCATTTATAGGTCTTCTTGTCACGATCGGGGCTGCTCGTCGGCGGCAATGGAAAAGGTTCAGTCTCCCCTTCTCCCAGCAGGTCATGGTCTCGGGCGCGTCCCCCGGATCCGCGGTCGCGCGGCGAGACGCTAGTTCGCCGCCGCGGCCAGCCGGGACTCGTCGATCTCGCGCAGCACGGAGACGATCCCGTCGACGTCCTCCAGCCTGGGGACCCACTTCGGGCTGAACTTCAGGCCGGGCGCGCCGTTCTTCTTCAGGTACGCCATGACCAGCATGATGATGTTCAGCGAGCTGATTCCGAGGTCGTCCCGACGGGCGCCGGACACGACCGCGGCCGGGTCGACACCCTTGGTCAGGTCCTGGCTCCCGAGAAAGTCGATCAGCTTGGCCAGGTACTCGTCGGCGTCCGCGCCGGTTCCCATCAGACCGCCACCTTCGTGAACTGGTGCCCGTTGAGGCCGACCGTATGGATCTTGTTGTAGCCGTACGTGTCCTCGCCCGACACGAGCACGCAGCCGTGGTAGTCCAGGCTGATCGTGTCGCCGAACTCGGTCAGGGTGTCGAGGTTCTCGTAGACCTTCACCGACGTCGGCACATAGCGGGAGGCAAACCCGACCCGGCTGATATCACTGCTGTTCACCAGTGAGCCGTGCACGGTCCGCTCAATGAAGATGACGAACTGGCCGGCCTTCATCTCCATCGCGACGAAGGGCTCCTTGTCGGGATCCCAGTCCGGGTCGATGCGGGAGTCGGAGAGGTCGTAGCCGAAGAACTCGTTGTCCTTGTTGCTCTCGTCACGGACGAGCGGCTTGAACTCGTCGTAGTGCCAATTCTTGTGGCTGCCCGGGATGAAGGTGAGGCAGCCGTTCTCCCTGGCCGCGGGAGAGAACGCCGTCCAGACGCTGACCTCGTGCGAGATCCAGCGGTCCTTCTCGGTGTACTCCAGCGAGGGCGCCGCTTTCGTCTCGGTGGCGTCGCTGATCGCGAACGCCTCGACCTGGTGCCAGCCGGTCCGGTTCTCGCCCGGCTCCTTCTTGAAGATGTTCGTCTTCCAGCACAGGACGTCGTCGCCGATCAGGCTGCGCACCTTGTTGACGATTTCCGGCCGGCAGATGTGCTCGGCGAGGGTCTCGCAGTCCAGGTGCCGGTCGTAGTTGATGATCGTCGACTCGTGCGGCTTGTTCTCGGAGAAGACCATCTCGATCTTCGCCTGGTCCCACAGCTCGGGGGCGACGTCCGGCGGGTACAGGTCGAACGGCCCGACGAAGCCGTTCTCCTTGAAGAACTCGATCTCCGCCTCGGTCAGTCCCCGGGTGTTGTCCTCGCTCACGGTCCTTCCTTTCGCGCTCGGCGGATGGCGTCTGTGGCCGGTGTCAGGTGGCGGCGGTGGCGCCCGACAATGCGGTGCCCTCCCTGCGCGTGTTCTTCGCGAGAATGCGCTCGGCGTTCCCGTGGAAGAACAGTTCGCGGTCGCCCTCGGACATCGATTCGGGCAGCATCTCCTGCTCCGTCAGCCGCTCGACGAAGGACAGCTGACGGCCCTGCATCCGGAAGATCGGCCAGTCCGTGCCGAAGAGGATCTTGTGGTTGATGCCCCGGCTGAACACCGAACGCAGCCCCTCGGGCCCGGCCCCCTCATATCCGCTGACGTCGATGTAGACGTTCGGCCGGTTGTTGCAGAGCATCGCGCACTCGTCCGCGTAGGCGACACTGCCATGGGCGAGGACGAAGTCGATGCCGGGAAAATCACGGGCGGCCCGGTCGACGAAGATCGGGCGGGCGATCTCGAAGTCGAGTGCGGGCGCGGTGGCGCCGATGTGGGTGAGGACCGGCAGTCCGTACGCCGCGCAGATCTCGTAGAACGGGTACAGCATCCGGTCGTCCAGCCGGTAACCGCACGGCGGGTAGAGCTTCATGCCATCGAAGCCGTACTCGACGATCGCCTTCTCGAACAGGTCGATCCCCTGCTGCCCCCAGCGCGGGTCGACGCCGGCGAAGACTCGGAACCGGCCCGGGTGGCGATCCCGCACGACCCGGTGGTGCTCGATCAGCTCCTCGATGCTGTGCGTGGTGTCGCGCATGGCGTAGGTGAAGTCGGGAAGCAGCAGGACGGACTCGGAGATGCCCGCGGCGTCCATCTCCCGGACCAACTCGTCGCAGAGCGGGTCGCGCAGCGTACCCGCGTGCATCATCGCGACCTTGTCACGGCTCAGCGGGACGCCGCGGCTGCTCAGCGAGAGCGCGATGTTGTCGATGACGCCATCCCGGAAGGACGGCGGAAAGCACATTCCGTCCGCTATGTGACAGTGGAAGTCGACGATGCGCCGGTCGCCGTTCATACCTGCGATCCCCTTCCGTCAGCACGTTCCGCCAATGCCTCTGCCCGGCCTTTCCCCGCCGGGCCCGACGAGTTCTCCTGTCGGATCCGGCTGCGCCGCACCCTCAGCCGCATGTCAGCTCCGCCGTCTTCGGTTCTGTCCTTTCACAGCGCTGTCGTTTCACAGCTCTGCCGCCTCACGGTTTTGCCGCACGATGCCGATGATGTCGGACACCCGCTCGGCGCTGATGAACTCCTGCACGTGGCTGAAGACATCGACGCCGGCCTCCTGCTCCAGCAGAAACACGATGCTCATGAGCCCGATGGAGTCCACGCCCAGGTCTGTGCGCAGGTCCATGGACGGGGTCACCGGGCGCTTGCGCGCCGACTTGGGCAGTGTGGTGGTGATGAGCTGGCAGATCGCCTCGTCGGTCAGCTGCGTCTTCTTCATCGAGCGCTCCCGGCCGTCTCACCGAAGATCAGGCGCGTGACGGCGCCCCGGTCGACCTTGAGATTCCTCGTCAACAGCCCGGATTCGGGGGTGAGTTCGGGCGCCGGGCGCAGGACCACGCGCACGATCCGATGCGCCGCGTCGCGCCCGGCGTTCACGGCGTCGATCGTGGTGTGGACGTCGTCGGCCCGGCCCGGCTCGTCATCCAGCCAGACCGCGGCGCCCAGCGATCCGCCGTCGTCGAGCGCGACCACGACCACGCGGGTGACCCGGCACCGGTTCTCGATCTCCTCCTCGAGCTCCTCGGGGCTGATCTTCACCCCGCTCCGCGTGATGATCACGTTCTTCTTCCGCCCGACCAGGTGGAGGAAGCCCGACCGGTCCAGCCGGCCGAGGTCGCCGGTGGCGATCGTGCCGTCCGGGCGGAACACCGCGGGGGCCGACTCCACGCCGTCGAAGACATAGCCGTGGGCCTGCGGGTGCTTGGTGCGCACCAGGACCTCGCCGTCGTCGCCGAGCGAGACGTCGACGCCGGCGACCGGCCGGCCGGCCGCGCCCGTCCGGTTGGCCTCCGGGAGGTTGAAGGTGATGTAGCCGGACTCCGTGCTGCCGTAGATCTCGAACAACGGCATCCCGAGCCGCTGGAAGGTCGTCACGACCCGGGGCGGCACCGGCGCCGACCCGGTGAACATGAGGCGGACCCGTGAGCCGTAGAGCCTGGTCCAGCGCCGCCCGAGCCGAGCCTGCAGGCGCCGGCCGCCGCCCCGGGGCAACACCGTGTGCAGCAGTGTCGCCGCCAGATAGGGCAGCCTCGCCCGGATGCTCGCCGCTCGCACCTGGTTGTCGACGATCTCGAAGAACGACGGCGGGCCGATGATGATCGTCGGCTCGAGCTGCCGCATCTTCTGGAACATCCGCTCGGGCGCCACCACGGTGGCGTCGCAGCCCCGCAGGACCGCGGTGTAGAAAAGGTGCCGCTGTTGAAAGCTCGAGAACGGCATGACGAGCAGGATGTTGTCGTCGGCCGCGACCTGCCACGCCGTCATCGACGTGCGGACGGTGTTCTCCGCGCCGTCCCAGGTCAGCGGCAGCCCCTTGCGGACCCCGGCCGTGCCCGACGAGAACACGACAGTGAAGACGTCATCCCCCAGCGGCGGGACATCGGCCACCTCGCGCCGGACGAGCCCCACCGGGCGCACGCTCAGGTCGGTGGCCTCGGGCGGCAGCTCGCCGGGAACCGTTGCCGTGACCAGCAGGGCGGACAGCCGGTACTTCTCGATGAGCGCCGGGGCGTCGGACGCGGCGGTCAGATCGGTCGTGGGCAGGCAGACCGAGACGCACTCCAGCGCCATGAGGGCCAGGTCCGCGAGCACCCACTCATAGCAGTTCGGACCGACCAGACCGACGAGATCACCCGCCCGGAGGCCAACGGCGCGCAGCTCGGCAACAAGGCGCGTCACGTCGTCGAACATCTCGGGATGGCTTTTCGTCACCTGCGATCCGTCGAGGGCGACGAAGCGGACTCGGCCGTCCGGGTGCTCGGCCAGTCTCCGGTAGAGATCCTTCATCGTCATCGCTCGCGGCGTGTCACGCCCAGTTTCATGCAGTCAGCAATCACAGTGGTCATCAGTCCTGTCTCGTCAGGCCACGTCGACGGCTCGGCTAACCGATCAGCACCGAGACGCCCAGCAGCTTCCGTTCATTCGAGAACGACACTGGCGCGTTTCTGGCGAGCGGCTCGCGTCGGGCGGATGTACCGCCACGGACGAACCGACTCCAACGGACGACTTAGCCACGGTGCTAACTCGACGAAAAGGTCATATGACGTCAGAGGTCACGGCCGCCGCGGGCGGGCGGGCGGCCGGTACTGGCACTTCAGTGAGCCTTTTCCATCTCACCGAGACCTCGGCCGGCCAGGCCCTGGTCGGAGGCGACGATGGAAAAGCCTCAGTCTGTACAGTCAGCTGGTCTCATCTCCCCTTCCATGCCGACCCCACCCGTCCGCCGACCTGCGGCGAGACGGCAGCCAACAGCCCGGAATCGCGGTCCGCGACCTCGGTGAAACGGACGCCCGATGGCAACGGAGCGAGCCGGCGAAAGCGTCGACCGAGTGTCGGAGCCCGCCGCAGAGCAGTGCCAGCCATTGCGGAACCACGACGTTCCACGGCCCACACGCGGAGTTACTCCGCACACCTGTTAAGCGGTCGGTAACTCGCTCGACACATCCGTTCTCGGCGGCCCGCCCGTCGCCAGGCAGAAGGAAACCATGACGCACGTGGGCTGTCTGCCAGGAGGCGTAAAATCCGAGTAAAAAGTGCCGGCGGTGCCGAATCGGCGCTCGTACCGGCCGGAGCTGGTGCTTGTAGGCCTTCAATGTGCAGCTAACAGGGCGTCAGGTGAACATGTTCCACCCATTGGTGCCACTACTGGCGGAGCGTCCAGCCAGAGCCCGACGAGCCGGCGGGCCCGGGCCAGGTTGGCTTCGTCGAGGGCACGAGCGTCGTCCTTGATCGTGACGAATCTCGGGGTGCGGGCGGTTTTCTGCCCATCGACGGCGGCGCGTGCCGCGGTTCTCCACCTTCGCCGAGCGCCCACCTCTCCGCGTCCGTCATCACGATGATCGGACTGCCGCTTGCCTGTTGTGGTCATCGGCCTGGGCGTCGGTCGGCTCGCCCGTGTGCTGTGTGGGGGGTTGGAAAACGGGCTCCGCGCGCGGCATGAGGTCGGCGGCGGGGAGTTCGACGTCGAGGATGTCGAAGATGCCGTTGCCGTGATGGGTGTCGACCCGCAGCTGGCCGCCATGGGCATTGAGGATCTGTTCGATGACGTAGCGGATGCCTGCCGCAGTCGAGGTTGTGGCCGCGGCGTCGTCGGGTTCGGCGCTGAAGGGGCGGGCGGGTGTCCGGATGCGTAGGAGCACGCGGTCACCGACCCGGCCGGCGCCGACGTGAACGGGGGCGCCGGGGGTGGCGGCCCGGAGCGCGTCGTCCGTGAGGTGGACCAAAAGCTGACGCAGGGGGTCCCAGTCCATGCGGACGGGAAGGTGCGCGGACGTGTCGATGACGAGTGCGCCGCCGGCGGCGTGGGTGTCGGCGAGGCCGCGTTGGACGTCGGCGAGGGCGAGGGCGAGGTCGCTGGCGTTGACGTCGGTGGTGGCGACGGTCGTCGCGGTGACCATGCTGTCGAGGAGTCGCTCGAGCTGGCTGGTGAGATGGGCCGCGGCGGTCAGCCGGTCGGTGAGCGGCCCGTCGGCCGGTTGCCCGTCACGGGCGGCGGTCAGGGCGTCGCGGATCTCGACGAGGGGTCCGCGCAGCTCCCGGACGACGGTGTCGACCAGGTCGCGGCGCAGCCGGTCGGTCGCCTCCAGCTCGGCGGTGAGACTCGCCTGTCCCTCGATCTGAGCCCGGCGATTCTCGTCCTCCTGCTGGCGGGAGATCTCGTCCTGACGCCGATCAGCCCGCCGCCGGCGCCATGACCCGGTTCCGACTGCGGGCTGAGCGGATCCGGTCGAGTCGGCGGCGGTCGGGACGGAATTGATCTGCTCCTCGAGGAACGCGACGTGCGCGGCGAGGTGGGCCGCCTGTTCACGCAACTGCTCGGCGAGCTGCGCGGCCTGCTGTGCGCGTTCGTCGGCCTGGTTGAGCCGGGCGACGGTTCGAGCTTCGAACTCCCGGACCGCACGCTCCCGGTCGTCGACCCGCGCGGCGCGCGCGTCCAAATCGGCGGCGCGGGCGACGACGGCGCGCTCGGCGGCGAGATCTTTTCTGGCCTGGATAAGCCGGGCGCCGAGCTCGAAGACGTCGGCGCGCAACGGGCCGAGCTGGCGGCTGGCCTCCTCCTGTTCCCGAGTGACCGCCGCGAGGCGGTCCTCAGCCTCCTGGGCGCGGTCGCCAGCTTCCCTGGCCCGTTCGAGGGCGACGGCGAGCTCACGTTCGACCTGCTCCAGGTCTGCGCGGGGGACGAGTGGGGCGACGGAAAGGCTGTCCGGGCCGGATGTCCCTACCGGGCCGTCGGTTGCGACATCCGGCGTCATCATGATCGGTGGGGTGGAGCTCCCGGCGCCGGGCGTCAGCAACAGCCAGGCGACTGGAGGCCCTTGGCGGCCGGCTGTCGCCGCTTCGGCAGCGGCCAGGGCGTGGTGGGCTTCCTCCCGCGCGCTGGCGGTGCGTCCGGTCCGCGACCCCTCGCACCATCGTTTGAACAGGCAGAACGCCGCTGTCGCGGCGTGTTCTCGCGTCGGCTCGGGAAGCTTGTCGAGATAGCAGGTGATGTCCTCCCAGCCCAGTCTCGTGTGGCCGGTGAAACGCCGTTCGATCTTCTTCTTCTCGTTGTCGTACCCAGGCTGTTCCGGAGTCAGCCTGCAACAGCTCTTCCACGGCACGGCGTACACGGCGTGGAGGAGATGAAAGAAAAGAAGAAGGCAGCGGTGATCCCGGGCAATGCCATCCGCGATGGTCGGCCACCGGCCGCCGGCATCCTTGGTGGGCATGGTCACCGGCCGCCGGCTTCCCCGAGCCAGCAGGCCTTACGGGCACTGTCGCCACCTCTGCGGGGTTGCGACAGTGCCCGTGAACGGTTGCGACACCACCGGGCGTGATGCTGGCGGGGGTGGGATTGGGGAGTTGCGACACCCATCGTTGCGGACTCCTGAATGTCTCTACTGGTTATGCGGGGTTGGGACGTTGCCTGCCCACCGGTTGGAGGACTAGAAAAAAGCCCCAGAGCCAACTATCTATACCCGACTGTGAAAGGAACGGTCTCGGTGCCCTCTACGCGTGTGCCACTGGCTGAAGTGCTACCGGCTATGGCGCGGACCGTCGCGGAGGCCGCATCTTCTCCCGGCTTCCTGCCGGCCCTGGGAGCGGCGCTGGCTACGGGGTTTAGCCCGTGCCGCCGCATACGCCGACCTCCGGCACGCGCTACCTGCGGAGGCGCCGCTCGCGGCGGTGCACCAGCGGTGCTTGGCGAGGAGCGCCGAGCACCGGCAGCGAGCCGCCGGCGACACCACCTGCCAGTAGTTCGATCTAACTAGTTCAAGTGGGCGGAGTCGAGGACAGTCGTGGTCCTACCGTCGACTTTTCGACAGATGACCAGGTCAACGCCTGAAGACAGACCAACGCCCGGCGTGTCGCGGCGCCCCGAAGACGCTCGCCCGGGCTACGTGGGGCCGACGGCGAACCGAGCCCACTCGGCTACGAACCGGCCCTGTCGTTGCCGGTCCTGTGCCTCGCCGACCTCGAGAGCCCAGCCGAGGCCGCCCGCTTTGTACGGACGATCTGGGGCCTCCGACGGGGCCTCGCGGCTCGCGCGGATCTTGCGACGGCCGCCGTCACGACCCGACAACGCTTCACGAAGACCTTCGGCTTCTCCACAGGAGCCGACCACCTCGTCTACGCCTCGTCCTGGAGAGCAACAGGCCCATGAGCAAGCTGGTTCCCGCTGAGGTTCAGGAAGCCGCCATCCAGGTGTGCGGCTCCGCGTTCTACTACCGGAGCCGCCCCAAGGGCATCTTCCTGTCGGCCGGCGTCCCGGCCTCGATGTACGACCGGTACGACGACCCGAACCGGTCGAAGTTCCTGATCGCGCGGCAGATCTTCGCCGATCTCGACCAGCGGGGTGAGATGGGAGCAGCGATCCAGCTCCGCATCGTCGAGGAGCTGTCTCTGCTCAAGCGACCGGACCCCAATGCGCAGGATCGGCGTAGCGGCGCGGAGGCGATCGCCCGGCTGAAGGACGTGATCGCCGAGCACCTGGTCGCCCTGTCCGGTGAGCGGGCGGCAGTGGCCGAGCGGACGCGCAGGCAGGAGATTCGCTTAGCCGCGCAGGCGGCGAGGGCGCGACGGCTTGCCGCGCTGAAGGCCAAGTACACTGCGCTGCGCGACGGTGCGGCCGGCACGCCCCAGCGGCGCGGCTACGACCTCGAGGACCTGTTCAGCGACCTGTTCGCGCTCTACGAGATCCCGTTCAAGCGGTCCTACCGGACACCGACCGAGCAGATCGACGGCTGCTTCGAGTTCCGGAGCTTCTCCTACCTGCTCGAGGCTCGCTGGCGGAAGCATCCACCCGACCAGGGCGACTTGGCCGACTTCAAGTTCAAGGTGGACACCAAGCTGGAGAGTGTCCGCGGCCTGTTCGTCTCGATCGCCGGGTTCGAACCCGAGGTCGTCAACCGCTTCCCCTGGGGCGGGCGCACCAACGTCATCCTCTGGTCCGGCCTCGACCTGGCGCTCATCTTCGAGAGCTGGAGCTTCCCCGAGGCACTCGAGGAGAAGATCCGCCGGGCAGAGCACGAAGGCGACATCTACTACGAACTCTCACGGGGGCGCTAGGCCGGTCAGTTCCTGCAGGTCACAGGCCTGCGCACGGGTGCGCCGCCAGGGACTCGAACCGATTCGAACCCCGAACCTGCAGATTAAGAGATCTTGGAAATTTGTCTACCATGTCCGTTGACGTCCGCTGGTGCAGGTCACGCGCTGTTCGGATTCCGTGGACGTCCACGCTCGTCCGGCGTCGTGCGCTGGCTTGGTTGCCAACCTGGCTGCCATTGAGGCACCCGGTCGAGTGAGGTCGAGACGCGGTCAGGGGGTGCCAGGCGGACAGCACGCCCACCGCTGCGACATGAAGGGCGACATCGGACCCGGTTCCGATGACCGCCCGTGTAGTGACGCGAACAACCTTCGTCATCGTGCCCTCCCTCCTGCCGCGACAGGCCAGAACCGAACCCAGCGCCTTCAGCCCGACCACCAACCCGGCCTGGTCGCCGCGTCGTACTCCGCGAGAATCCGCGCCTTGTACTCGGCCGTGAACGTCCGCCGCTTCGCCTTCGGCTCGACCTCCGGGTCAGGCCGCCCGGTCGATGCGGAGGCGCGCGGCGCATCCCGCACGAAGCGCTGACTACCTAATCGAACGCCTACGCGGCACGACGACCGGCGTTCGTCGCCGCCTGGGGGGCGGCGTGCAGGCCCGCCCTTCGATACTGGTCCGGTGAGGGTGGTGTCGCCGGGGCTGGTGGGGCGGCGTGACGAGTCAGCGCGGCTTCGCTCCTGTCTCGACGCGCTGGGTGATGGTCGGGGCAATGTGCTGGTTGTGACCGGCGAGGCCGGGATGGGTAAGTCGCGCCTGGTCCGGGAGGCGCTGGTTGGGCACAGCGGTCCCGTTTTCGTCGGCCGGGCCGGATCGGGTGGGGTGCCGTTGCGGCCGTTGGTGGAGATCGCGCTGGCCGCGTCACGCAACGGGGCCGATCTTGGTCATCCGTCGGTGGCGGCGTTCCGACCGGTGCTCGGCGCGCTCCTGCCGGTGCCGGAGGGGGCCGGGCCGGCGGCCGGCGGATCGCCGTTGGTGCTGGCCGAGGGCCTGTTGCGGTTGCTGGCGACCTGCCAGCCGCGGGGCGTGGTTGTTGTCGAGGACCTGCACTGGGCTGATGCCGACACCTTGATCGTGGTGGAGTACATCGCTGACTACACGGCCCAGGCTGGATTGCTGTTCGTTGTGACGCTGCGGGCAGAGGAGGCCGGGCCGGCGGCGGACCTGGTGGCCTCGATGACGGCGCGGCGCTGCGCGTGCCGCGGTCGGACGGGCGTTGCGGGCGGGCGTCGAGGCGCACCTGCTGGGGCCGGTGCCCGGCGAGGAGCACCGGTTGCGTTTCCGGCACGCGCTGAGCAGGGAGGCAGTGCGGCTGGCGATGCCGGCTACCGAACGGGCGAGCTGGGCGGCGGCCGCGTTGGACGCGATCGAGGCGATACATCCCGGTATCCCTGAACAGTGGTGCGATGACGCGGCTCGGCTGGCGGTTCAGGCCGGGCAACGGGACCGGGCGGCCGTTCTGCTCACCCGGGCCGGCCGTCACGCCTGTCGTTACGGCGCACTGGTGTCCGCGGCCGCGCTTCTGGAACAGGCGGTCACCCAGGCCGCTGGTGATCTTGACCAGACGGCGGCGGCCGAGGCTGACCGAGGTGCTCGCCTTGGCGGGGGAGGCGGAGCGGGCGCTGGCTGTCGGTACAGGCTGCTGCGCACCCTGGAGGCTGCCCGCGCCGAGACGGCCCGGCAGGTCGAGGCGGCAGCCCTGCTCGACCGGGCCCAGACGGCGCTGGACGCGGGACCTACCACCGTCCCGACCAGTACGCCCTCGACGGCTTCTTCGGCTGATCCGGTTTCACACGCGACGGGGAGCGCGGTTCCACCTGATCCGGCTCCCCGCCGCAGCCGACGACCCGCCCAGTCGGCGTGGGCGGAGTTCGTGGCCCGGGAAGAGCAGGTCAGACGGGGCCGGTGCGGGAGCGGTTCGACAGCGGCCGTGAAATCTCGGCTGGGACGTGTCGATCCGGCGGGCTCTCGTTCGTCTCACTGCGACGAGATCCTTCCTTCCAGGAGGCAAACGATGCAGTACGTTCTGTTGATCTACCAAGGCACGACTCCGCTGCCGGGGACGCGGGAATGGGACGCTCTGCCCGAGGACGAGCAGAAGGCGGTCTACGCCGACTACGGCGCCCTCAACCACACTCCAGGGCTCACCCCCGGTCTCCCGCTGGGCCAGGTGGCGGACGCGACGACGGTGCGGGTGCAGGACGGCAAGCCGCTGATCACCGACGGGCCCTTCGTGGGAACGAAGGAGGCCATCGGTGGCTACATGGTGTTCGAGGCCGACGACCTCGACGCGGCGATCGAGGTCGCCCAGCGGGTTCCGGCGGCTCGGCTCGGCGGCGCGATCGAGGTCCGGCCCGTGGCCACCTACTGGTGACGAGCACGTCATGACCCAGGCGCGATGACCACCCCACCTCTGGACGCGGTCTTCCGCGCGGAGTGGGGCCGGGTCCTGGCCTCGCTGGTCGGCCTCCTCGGCAGTTTCGACCTTGCCGAGGAGGCCGCCCAGGAGGCGTTCGCGATCGCCGCGCAACGCTGGCCCACGGACGGCGTCCCGTCCCATCCGCGCGCCTGGCTGCTGACGACGGCTCGGAACCGCGCCCTCGACCGGATTCGGCGCGACCGAGCGTTCGCCGACAAGGCGCACCTGCTCGCCCAGGAGGAAGCCGTCATGGGCCCGGCGGACGCCGCGGACTCGGGGGATTTCCGCGACGAACGGCTGGAGCTTCTGTTCACCTGCTGCCATCCCGCGTTGAACGAGGAAGCACAGGTCGTGCTTATTCTGCGCACGCTGGGTGGACTGACCACCGAGGAGATAGCTCGCGCGTTCCTGGTGCCCGCGTCGACGATGGCGCAGCGCCTCGTCCGGGCAAAACGGAAAATTCGGACGGCAGGTATCCCGTTCCGGGTCCCGGCGTCGGACCAACTGCCCGCACGGCTCGGCGCCGTTCTTGCCACGATCTATCTGATTTTCAACGAGGGATACCTCTCCCGTGGCGCGCTCGCGGCGGAGGCGCTGTGGCTTGGCCGCGCGCTGAGCGAGCTGCTGCCCGCAGAACCCGAGGTGCACGGTCTGGTCGCGCTGATGGCGCTGCACGACTCCCGGCGCGAGGCGCGGCTGCGGGACGGCGGCCTGGTGGTTCTCGCCGACCAGGACCGCGCGCTGTGGGACGAGCGGCAGATGGCGGCGGGCCGAGCCGCGTTGCGCCGGGCGCTCGACCTGGGCGGCCGTGGCCCCTATGTCATCCAGGCGCTGCTCGCCGACCTGCACACCGCGCCGTCGCCCGACTGGCTCGCCATCGGCGCGCTGTTCGGGGAGCTCGGCCGCCTCACCGGCTCGCCCGTCGTCGAGCTCAACCGCGCCGTGGCCGTCGCCGAGGTGGAAGGCCCCGAGGCCGCGCTGCGGATTGTCGACCGGGTCGGCCTGGAGGAATACCGCTACACCCACTCGACCCGCGCCGAGTTTCTCCGTCGGCTGGGCCGCCACGATGAGGCGGTCAGCGCCTATCGCCGGGCCCGTGCGCTGACCACCGACGAGGCCGAACAGGTGTTTCTGGAACGGCGCATCGCCGAGCTGACGCGGCCGGATCGCTGAGCCGGGCGGGGCGCCGCCTGACTGCGACCCCCGTTCTCGACCAATCCGGGCCGTTTCCTACGATTCCCGGGCGGCCGACAGACGACGATGACGCGGCGCCCACGGGCCAGGGACCGGTCCCGATTACGGGCGGGGGCTCGTGGTCGGGGGTATGTGGCGTCGCGTGGCGCCGTTGACATTCCAGCACATTTCGCGCGTCGGCGGCCGTCACCGATGCACCGGCCGCCGCCCCGGCGGCGCCTGGGACGACCCCGGGTCTGTCGGCTGGCCAGCCGCCGGCAGGCGCGCGGTCCTCGTGGAACAGGTGGACGGTGGTCAGGGACGCAGGGCGTCGAGAATGAGCTGGGTGAAGAGGCGTCGGCTGTCCTCGTCCTGCTGGCCGGTCTCGACCAGCCGCTGGGCGCAGCCGGTCGTCAGCGTCCGCACGTCCGCCCCGCGGACGTCGTGGCGGATCGCACCGGCGACCTGGGCGCGGGCCGTCATCTGGTCGAAGGCCGCGAGGATGCCCTCGACCTGCCGGTCCCCGCCCGGCCGGCTCCCGCTGCGCAGCACGTCGTGGATGAGGCGGTCGGTCACGATCCGGTCGAACCAGTCCGTGATGAGCCCGTGGAACCCGGCCGCCGGATCGGGGTCCCGCAGCGCCGACTGGGTACGGGCCTCAAACCACTGGAGCTGGCGGGCGAGGACGGCCTCCACCAGGTCGTCGCGGCTGGGAAAGTTCCGGTAGACGGTGGCCTTGCCGACGCCGGCGCGAGCGGCGACGTCGGGCACCGTCGCTGTCAGCCCGAGCTCGCGGAACACCTCGATGGCGGCCTGGACCACCCGCTCATGGTTGCGTCGCGCGTCCGACCTGCGCGCCTCGGACGTCGTCACGGGACCATTCCAGCACATCGGCGCCCAGCGGCCCCGGTGCATGATCCACTGGCGCCGGACGCGAGATCACCGCAGCCTCGGCCGCACCGCGCCCGAGGGCGCGCCGGGCGGGCAGGGCCAGCGCGGCGAGGCCGGCTATCACCGCGATGATGGCGCAGATGGTGAACGCGGCCTGGTACGCGCCGGCGGTCGGCAGGCGGGAGGCCGGGTCCGCGTGGGCGACGAGAACGCTCGCGGAGATCTGCGAGCCCAGCGACGCACCGACCGAGCGCAGGAGGGTGTTGACCCCGGTCGCCTCGCCGGTCTTCTCGACGGCGACCGCGTCAATGATCAGGTTGGGGATCGCCGCGAACACCATGCCGATCCCGCCGAACAGCAGCATGCACATGGCCAGCAGCACGCCGGGCGAGCCGGGGAGCGTGGCCAGCAGGAACAGGCCGGCAGCCGCGAGCAGGCTGCCGGTGAGCAGGGCCACACGTCCGCCGAAGCGTCCGCCGATGACGCTGGAAAGCGGGCCGGTGACCAGCATCGTCAGCGTGCCGGGCACCATCAGCAGACCGGCGGTCGTCGCGTTGGCCCCGAACCCGTAGCCACTGGCTTTCGGGGCCTGCGCGAGCTGCGGGATGAGCAGGAACGCGCCGAACATGCCGAACCCGACGAGCACGGTGGAGATGTTGGTGGTGAGCACCGCGCGCTGGGTGAGGACCGGCACGTTGATGAGCGGCTCGGCCTGGCGCCGCTCGTAGGCGATCAGCGCGGTAAGCACGACGAGGCCACCGAGGATCAGGCCGAGGGTCGCCGTGCTCGCCCAGCCCCAGCTGTCGGCCTGGCTGATGGCGATCAACGGCATGGCCAGCCCGACGCCCAGCAGCAGCGTGCCCACCGTGTCGATGTGGCCAGGAACGCGGACCGGCGACTCGGGGATCAGCAGCTGGGTGCTGACGGCCGCGACCGCGGCCATCAGCGCGCCGGACCAGAAGATCCAGTGGTAGGTCGTGTGGTCCACGAAGAGGCCGCCGATGACCAGTCCGAGGCCACCGCCGATTCCTAGCACCGCCGAGACCAACGCGATGGACGCCGGCCTCTTCTCCGCGGGGAACTCGTCGCGAATGATGCCGAAGCACAGCGGGATGATGCCGCCGCCAGCGCCCTGCAGAATCCGCCCGACGATCACCAGCGGGAGCTGCCCGGCCAGCGCCGCGACAACGCCGCCGAAGGCGAACAGGCCGAGGGACACGACGAGCATCCGGCGTTTGCCGACCATGTCCCCGAGCCGACCGATGATCGGCGTGAGGATCGCCGCGGCGACCAGGTAGCCGCTCATCGTCCAGGTGACCCCGCCGACGGAGGCGTGCAGCTCGCGAGCCATGTCCGGGATCGCGGGTGCGACGGTCGTCTGCGCGAGTGCGAACGCCATGCTGGCCAGCATCAGGACGGCAAGCGTGCGCCCGGGCTTCGGACGCGGGTGAGCCATGTTCATGGTGCTCCACGGGTGCTCCGTGCGCCCGGTGCCGGGACGCCGCCGACGGGATCGCTGCGGACCGGAACAGGCGAAAGAACCGGACCTTCTGGCTCCACATTCTATGCGGACCCGATGGGTCCATTTGAGCGTCGAGTCGCAATCCCTCGATGATGTCCACCACAGGCCAGCCAGCGCACTGCCAGCACGATCACTTCCGGTGGGAACCGGAACCCGGCGAACTCCGAGAGATGAGCTGGTTGACGGGCACGACGACGCATCACTTGATCAGGCCTCACCGGCCAGCCAGGCCGCCACACCCGGCCAATGCAACAGCGCCGGCAGGCCCGGTGCCCAGCCCGCCGGCGGACGCGGTCAGGTCGGGCCGACCGGCAGCCGCACCTGGAAGTGCGCGCCGGGCAGAGCATCGGCACGGTCGGTGACGTCGACCGTGCCGCCGTGCGCGGTGACGACGCCGCGGACGATGGCGAGCCCAAGCCCTACGCCCGCCTGGTCGTCGCGGTGGGTGCGGCTGTCGTCCAGGCGGGTGAAGCGGCTGAAGATCCGTTCGCGGGCGGTGCGGGGGATGCCGGCGCCGTCGTCCCAGATGGCGAGGACGACGTCCGTTCCGCCAGTCTGAAGGGTGAGTGTCACCTGGCTGCGGGCATACCGAGTGGCGTTGTCGAGGAGGTTGCGCACCATCCGGGTGAGCGCGTCGGCGTCACCGAGCACCTGGCCCGCGGACACGGCCGCGGTATCGACGGCGACGGCCGGGGCGGCCCGAGCACGCGCCCGCCGTGCCTCACTCAGCACGATGTCATCGAGGTCGACCGGACGCAGCCTCAGCTGAGGTCGGGCGTCCAGGCGGGCGAGGTGCAGCAGGTCGTCGACGAGACGGGACAGCCGGCTGGCGTCCGCGAGTAGCCCAGACAGGTCCTCCCGTGACAGGTGCGGCTCAGGCTCGCCTGCGGCGACCTCCAGCTGAGTGCGCAGCGACGTCAGCGGACTACGCAGCTCGTGGGCGGCGTCGGCGACGAACTCACGCTGCCGCCGCGTCGACTCCTCGATCCGGCTGAGCAGGTCGTTGAGCGTGGCCGCGAGTCGGCTGAGCTCGTCGTCGGACGCCGGGACGTCGAGGCGGCTGTGCAGGTCGGTGGCAGTGATGTCCGCGGCCTGCCGGCGCAGCCTCTCGACCGGGCGCAGCGCCCGCCCGACCAGTAGCCAGGTGACGGTCGCCAGGACGAGCACGACCATCGGAAGGCCCACAGCGAAGGCCGCGAGCAGGGTTGCGACGCTGTCGCCGGCTCCGTCGGCGGGCACCGCCGCGTAGACAAGGAAACGGGCGCCGCCGAGGCTCACCATCTGGGCGGCGACGCGGTAGGAGTCGGCACTATCCGGGACCGGCAGCCGAGAGCTGGTCTGGATCGCCACCCGGCCCGGCGGCGGGTCGGACGGGAAAAGCCGCGGCCTGCCGTCAACGTTGGGTGAGGCGGCGACAACGGTGCCGCGTTGGCCGATGATCTGGACGACCACGCCCGGGTCGGCGATGGGCGGCAGTGGCCCGGTCGCGTCGGCGGCGCGTAGCGTGCCGACAACCTGTTCGAGACGTTGCCGGGCGTTCGCATCGGCAGTGGCCTGGAGCACCGAGTGCAGACGGGCCGTCAGCGCCGCCGCGGCGGCGCACAGGGCGACGGCGATCACGACCGTCGCCGCCACAGTCAACCTGGCCCGCAGTGACCGCCGCAGCCACCATGCGATCAGCACCGAGTGGGTACCACCCCCCTGCCGCCAGCGGAGCGAAGCCAGCGGGCTACGCATCGGTGGCGACCAGGTAGCCCGCGCCCCGCACGGTCGCGATCGTGCGAACAGCGAACGGCTTGTCGATCTTGCGGCGGAGGTAGCCGACGTACACCTCGACGATGTTGGTGTCTCCGTCAAAGTGCTCGTCCCACACATGCGTGAGCAGTTCGGTCTTGCTGACCACCCGTCCACGGTTTCGGACCAGGTACTCCAGCACGCCGAACTCGCGGGCGGTCAGTGTGATTTCGGTGCCGTCCCGCCAACACCGCCGGGTTGCCGGGTCCACCGTGAGCGCCCCGGCCCGCAGCGTCGCAGGACGCTCCCGGGCGCCCCGCCGCAGCAGCGCGCGCAACCGGGCGACCAGCACCACGAAGGAGAACGGCTTGACGAGATAGTCGTCCGCACCGAGATCGAGCGCGTCGGCGATGTCGTACTCGCCGTCCTTCGCGGTCAGTATCAGCACCGGCACCCAGCTGCCGGCCTGTCGAAGCCGTCTGAGCACCTCATACCCAGACAGCCCCGGCAACAAGATGTCGAGCACTAGCGCGTCGTAGGAACCCTGCAACACCCGCCATAGCCCCTCGTCGCCGGCGTGGCAGACGTCGGCCGCGAAACCCTCTCGGGCGAGCCCGCGGACGAGCGCGGCCGCCAGCCGCGGCTCGTCCTCCACCACCAGGACACGCACCTGTCTCTCCACCCCTGTCCACGGCCCTGTCGACGACCGCTGCCAGGATGCCGCCACCCAGATAAGAGGTAGCTGAGGAGCCGGTTGTCCACCCCGCACCACAGCTGGCTGCCGGCTTCTCTCGCGCGCTCGCCCGCATTTCTCCTCAGCCCGTTCTCAGCCTGGGTCGAGAACACTGCACTGCCATCGGGGCCAGTCAGTCCGATCCGATGGAGGAACCATGCGTCGCACCCGCATACGCACTCTCACTCCTGTATTCGCCGCGTTTGCGGCGACCGTGTTCGCCGCCGGTTGCGGCTCCGGCGGCGGGTCAGCGCACTCGAGCGCCGGACCGGTCGCGCCCTCCGTCCGTCCGTCAGACTTCAGCAGCAAGGTCGACAACAGCTGGTACCCGCTGACCCCTGGCACCACATTGACCTACACGGGTACCAAGGACGGCAAGGCCGCGCGCGACGTGTTCACGATCACCCGCGAGACCCGGACAGTCGGCGGAGTGAGCTGCACCGTCGTCCGCGACAATCTCTACCTCGACGGCAAGCTCGCGGAGCGAACCATCGACTGGTATGCACAGGACCGGGCCGGCAACGTCTGGTACTTCGGCGAGGAAACAGCGGAACTCGACGAGAGCGGCAAGGTCACAAGCACGGAGGGGTCCTGGGAGGCCGGAAAGGACGGCGCCCAGCCAGGCATCTTCATGCCCGCCAACCCGGCGGTTGGGCAGACCTTCCGACAGGAGTACTACAGGGGCCAGGCCGAGGACCATTTCCAGGTGCTCGACCTCGCTGTCCCCGTGCACGTTCCCGGCACGCCGACGAAAACGGCTCTGTTGACCAAGGAATGGACCCCACTGGAGCCTGAAGTCATCGATCAGAAGTACTACGTCCGCGGAATCGGAACCGTGCGGGAGGAGTCGGTCCGCGGCGCCAACGAAGGGTTGACGCTGGTATCCGTCACCCGGTGAGGCGACGCAGGGCAGAGTAGTACGCCACCGCCAGCACCCGGCCCTGTGCTTGCCGAATATGCCATCCGCCCTGGTCAAGGGTGGTCGCAGCTGTCGGGACCGACCGGGGCCCTTTCAGCACCCGGCCCTCGCCCGGCGGGGCCGGGTGCTGGGCGAGGATGGCGCATCGTGCTGCTTCGGCTGACCTACCTCGGCGTTGCAGATGCGTCAGGTTGGATTCGGGCGCCTTTCTCTTGGCTGCAGCGGCGGTATAGGAGCTGCAGGTTGTTGATGCTGGTGGCGCCGCCGAGGCTGTGGGGGATGACCTGGTCGAACTCGAGGTACTTGTTCGCGCCGCACTGGGTGCAGGCTCCGCCATCGCATTGCGGCCGTGAGCACGGCGCGCCAGCGCTGCGCGCAGCCGTCGCGTGGCGCGACTGTCAGCTTGATATCAGAACGAGCAATTTGGCAGCTTGCGGGCGTGCCCTTGTAGCTCAAAGGTGGTGGGTAGGGCTTCGTAGGCGCCGGGCCGGCTGATGGTGAGGGCTGCGGCGGCCTGGGCCTGATGGACGGCGGCGGCCGGCTCGGTGCCTGCTGTCAGGTGGGCGGCGAGTACGGCGGTGAAGGTGTCGCTGGCGCCGGTGGTGTCGATGACGTTGGCGGGTGGTGCGGGGTAGGTGGTGCTGGTGTCTCCGGTTCGGAGGGTGCAGCCGTGTTCGGCGCGGGTGACGCAGACCGTTGGTACGCCGAGTGTGTCTGCTATGGCGTCGGCGAGATGCTCGGCGGGGCCGTGGGCGGCGGGATGTCCGACGAGCAGGGCACGGGCCTCGGCCTCGTTTGGTGTGAGGATGTCGACGTGTTCCCAGGGGATGGCCTCGATGACGGTCGCTGGGACGGTCGGAACGGGCGCGGGGTTCACGACGATACGCAGGTTGTACTTGGCGGCTGCGGTGATGAGGTCCGTTGTCCGGTCGGGAAACTCGAATGTCATGAGTACCGCGTCGGCTGGACTGGTTTTCTTGGCGGCGCCGGTGATGTGGGCTGCGGTGATGGTCAGGGCATCGGGGACTCGCCAGACCATGGCGTTCTCGCCGTCGTCGCGGGTGTAGACGACACAGACGGGCGTCGGCGTCTCCGGAATGGTGGCCACCGTGGCCGTGTCAATTCCCTCGGCGTCCAGCGCGGCGCGGATGGCCTCGCCTACGACGTCGGTTCCGACGGCGCCGACCGCGGCGACCTGGGCGCCGAGACGAGCGAGGGTGACGGCCTGGTTCAGGGCCTTGCCACCCGGCACGGTCCGCATCGCCTCGGCGCGGAGATCGTCACCCCAGACGGGAAGTCGGGGAGTGCTGATGAAGCAGTCAAGAAGGTAGGCACCGGCGACGAGGAACCGTAGCTCGTCGATTGGCCGTGTCGGCTGAGGGCTGGTCATGTGGTGGTGTAGGCCCAGGCGGAGCCGACTCCGCGGTACTGCTCGACCGGGATGCGGGTCACGCCGGGACGCATTCGGTCGGTGCATAGGTGCCCGTCCAGGTGGTCGATCTCGTGGGCGACCAGGCGGGCCAAGCCCTTCTCAAAGACGGTGATGTGCCGGGAGCCGCCGACGTCGGCGTGCTCGACGTGCAGGATGAGCGGGCGGGGAACCAGGCCGCGTACGTTCTATGAGGTCCAGGGACGCGATGCGGTCTTCCCCGCGTGCGATCCGGCTCACCCGCGACTGCGACAGGCCCTCGATCGGCGAGGAAATCAGGCGGCGCGGAACTCGGGGCGGGCCAGCATGAGCTTGAAGATCGCGCCGAAGTCGCGGACGGCACCAGCCCGGCGGGCACCCGGTACGACCCCGCGGGCGCGTCGGGGGTGTGCGTCACGGGGCGAACCTCCACGTCCCACCGGGGGCCGGACACTCACGGCGGGTGGCGTGAGCGGAACAGCACGCACAGATTAACGCGGCCATGCCGCACCCTGTCTCGCGTGGAGCTCGACTCCGCGAGGCGGGGTGGCGTCCTCTCGTCTCCGAAGTAAGAGACATTTTCAGGCGCCGCAGGGCGACGCAGGAAGCGGATTGTGGTATCACCAGGTTACCTACGTCAACCCTCACGCCGAACGGGCCCCATCGAGGGATGTCGGCAAGGAGAGCCCTACTGTCATGAGCGCACCCTCCCGGTCGACCACCCGGCCCACCTTCTGTCGGATCTGCTCCGGAATCTGCGGAGTACTCGTCACCGTGGAGGACGGGCGGGCGACCAAGGTCGTCGGCGACCGCGACAATCCGCTCACGAGCGGCTACACCTGCCCGAAGGGCCGCCGACTCGGCGACTTCCACCACTCGCCGGACCGCTTCCTGTCCTCCCAGCAGCGCGTGGGCGAACGTCTCGTTCCCATGGCGGCGGCTGACGCGATCAGCGACACGGGCACCCGTCTACGTCAGATCATCGAGCGGCACGGGCCGGACAGCGTCGCCGTGTTCATCGGAACGCAGACCTATACGGCGACGCTGACCTACGGGTTCGTCACAGCGTGGGCGCGAGCGCTGGGCACCCACAAGATCTTTTCCACCACCACCGTCGACCAGTCGGCGAAATGGGTGGCGGCCGAACGGCTGGGCACCTGGATGGGCGGCCGGCAGCGCTTCGAGGACAGCGACGTCTGGTTGCTCGCCGGCACCAACCCGCTGGTGTCGATGCAGGGCGGAGAGGTCAGCGGGTTCCCGGTACACGGGGGTCCGCGCCGCCTGCGCGAAGCCCGCCACCAAGGACTGAAGCTTATCGTCGCCGACCCGCGGCGCAGCGAGACCGCGCGGCACGCCGACCACCACCTGGCGCTGATCCCCGGCACGGACGCGGTGCTGTTCGCCGGGCTGCTCCACGTCATCCTGGCCGAAGGCCTGCACGACCAGGAATTCTGCGACCAACACGCGAACGGCCTCGACGCGCTGCGCGGCGCCGTCCGCGACGCCACGCCCGCGGTGGTGGCAGGTGCGACCGGGCTGCGCACGGAGGAGATCGTCGCGGCCGCCCGGACATTCGGCTCGGCCCGCCGCGGCATGGCTACCTCGGGCACCGGCGCGAACATGGGCCCCTGGTCCAACCTGGTCGAACACCTGTTGCAGGCGCTCAACGTCGTGTGCGGCCGGTTCCCGGCCGCGGGCGACCGGGCCGCCGGCGGCGCCGTGCTCGGCGGGACGGGTGCCCCCCGTGCCCAGGTCCAGCCCCCGGGCCGCAGCTTCGAACGCGGCTTCCACAGCCGGATCGGCGGCTATGGCACGATGTTGGGCCAGCTTCCCTCCGCCATCCTGCCGGACGAGATCCTTGAACCGGGCCCCGATCGGGTCCGGGCACTGGTCGTCTCCGGCGGCAACCCGGCGGCCTGCCTACCTGACCAGGTGAAGGCGGTGCGCGCCCTGTCCGCCCTGGATCTCCTCGTCACCGTCGACCCGTACCCGTCGGAGACCGCCCGGCTCGCCCACTACGTCATCGCACCCGCGCTGTCGCTGGAACGCGCCGACCATACCCGTCCCTACGAGCGGTGGTTCAGCGAACCGTTCGCGCAGTACACCGAGCCGCTGCTTCCGCGCCCGCCCGGGGTCGTCGAAGACTGGGAGTTCTTCCTCGGCCTGGCCGGCGCGATGGGACTCACCCTGCGCATCGGCCGACGCACCTTCGCGCCCGGCGACCCGGCGCCGACGTCCGAACAGCTCCTCGCCTCGTTCGCCAAGCAAGGCCGCGTCGGGCTCGACGAGGTACGGGCATATCCGCACGGAGCGCGGTTCGACCTCCCACCGGTACTGGTCCAACCCGGCGACGGCCAGGCCGGGCGGTTCGAACTGTGCCCGCCCGATGTCGCGGCCGAACTCGCCTCGGCGCTGTCCGGCGAGCGCCTCCAGGCCAGCGCGGCCCGCCCCTTCCGACTCGTCGTCCGCAGAGAGAAGGAGACCATCAACACCCTGGGACGCCGCCTGCCCGGCCTACCGCAGACGCCGTACAACCCCTGCCACATGCATCCGGACGACGCGGCCAAGCTACCCGCCCACGCCGGCGACACCGTGGAGATCGTCTCCGACCACGGGCGCCTGCGGGCGGTGCTCGCCCTCGACCCGACCCTGCGACCCGGCGTGCTCTCGATGACCCACTGCTACGGCGACCTACCCGGCCACGACGACGACCCACACGCCTTCGGCGCCAATCCGGGGCGCCTTCTGTCCCTCGACCACGACACCGAAACCATCAACGCCATGCCGCGGATGACCGCCGTGCCGGTCTCGGTCACACCCTGCTGACGCTTGGTCGAGGGAAAGCCGCGGCGATGAACGCACCGCCCATCAGCCCTTCAGGATCGTCGGTCTCGTTGAGGAACCGGCGGATCGTCGACTCGCTCGGCAGCCGATAGCCATCGAACCGGTCATGCGGCAGCCGAAGCCGGTGCCTTTCCTCGTCCGTGGTTCCGGCAAGCCACTCGATCACAGCGGTGACCCGGTCGTGGCCCGCCGCAGTCAGCGCGCACAGGCCGCCATCACGGCGGCCCACCGAGCCCCCCGACGCTCCCCAGGAAAGGACCCTGCTGGTGTGGACGCCGGTCGTCGGGCCGACAGCGGGACCGGTTTGCTGTCAGGGCAGCAGCCCGAAGCGGCGAGCGTTGACCACGGCTTCGTGCCGGCTGTGCGCGTCCAGCTTCCGCATCGCGCTGCGCAGGTAAGCCTTGACCGTTTCCGGGCGCACCGCGAGCCGGGCAGCCGTCTGCGTATTGGTGCAGCCGATCGCCACCTCGGCGAGGACGTCGATCTCCCGTGCGGACAGCCGTGGGCCGGGCTTCTCCAGCCCGGCCGACCGCAATGCGGCGAGGCGTTCGCAGGCGTTGGCGAGCTTCCGCCGCAGGTCGTCGTCGGGTAACAATGCCGCTACCTCACGGATCTCCGCGTAGGCGGCCCGCACATCCTCGAGCTCGGCCGCCGACCACGCCACGCCCCCGACCGCCGCGGCCTCCTGCAGCATGCCGAGCCGCCGGTCAAGCTCGTCTCGGCTGCCCATCTCGGCCGAGAGCCGTTGGCCGGAGCTGACCAGCAGGTCCTTGGCCCGGTTTCCCAGCGGTTCTTGTTGGCGGGTGGCGGCGTAGAGCAGCGCTCGCGGCCGTTCGGCGACGGCGACCGGAGCGGCGGCCACCGACCACAGACCTTCGCTCCGAACTGGCCCGTCATAGTCGTGGGTGATGCCGGAGGCGGCTAGGTAGTCGTCGACTGCTGCCGGTCGACCATGCGTGAACACGTACCCGCCCAGCCCGGCGCCCGGGCGGATCAGGAGGTTGCGCAGATCGCCGGTCCGCGTTCCGAACAGTTCGGTGATCCGGACGCCGGCATGCCCGACCACCCCCCCGTACAACACCGGTATGCCGGACTGCCGTTGGAGATCGAGGAGCGTCGCTCTCACCGAACGGCAGTCCCCCGGTCCCGCCGCGTGCAGTTGGTCGGGCATCACAACCACCGCCTGCCAGTCTCGCCGCCCCTGGTCAGGGCACTATAGGCGACTCGACGTCGACCTGCGGACGATCAGCGACCCTGCTGGGGCCGGGCCGGTCGGGGCAAGTTACCCCCGTCCGGGGGTAGCGCCCGCCCGGCGGGCCCCACACCATGAGCGGCGTGAGCGAGACTGTCCACCCCCGGCCAGCACTGCCAAGCTACGCCTCGGGGGTATCCCTGACTCCCCTGCTCGGCGACACCATTGGCGACAACCTCGACCGGACCGCGCGGGCGTTTCCCCACCGGGATGCGCTCATCGACCGGCCCAGTGGCCGGCGCTGGACCTACGCCGAGCTGACAGCGGAGGTGGACGCCCTCGCGCTGGGACTGCTCGAACTGGGAATCGCGAAGGGGGACCGGGTCGGCATCTGGGCGCCCAACCGCGCCGAGTGGACGCTGACCCAGTACGCCACAGCCAAGCTCGGCGCGATCCTCGTGACCATCAATCCGGCCTACCGGTCGCACGAGTTGGAGTACGTACTGAGGCAGGCTGGCATCAAGCTCCTCGTTGCCGCCGAGAAGTTCAAGACCTCAGACTACGCGGCGATGATCGATGAGGTAGAGGCGCGTTGTCCGGCCCTGCAGCAGGTGGTAATGCTGGACAGCGCGGACTGGGATTCCTTGCTGGCGGCCGGGAGACGGGGCGAAGCCGACCGGTTGGCAGGGCTGCAGGCAGCACTGAGCCCGGACGACCCGATCAACATCCAGTACACCTCGGGTACCACCGGCTTCCCCAAGGGCGCCACCCTGAGCCATCACAACATCCTCAACAACGGGTACTTTGTCGGCGAGTTGTGCGGCTATACAGAGATGGACAGGGTCTGCATCCCCGTGCCCTTCTACCACTGTTTCGGGATGGTGATGGGGAACCTCGCCTGCACCACCCACGGCGCCGCCATGGTGATCCCGGCACCGTCCTTCGACCCGGCGGCGACCCTGGCCACCGTGGAGGCGGAATCCTGCACGGCGCTCTACGGGGTGCCCACCATGTTCATCGCTGAACTGAGTCAACCCGATCTCGCCTCGTTCGACCTGTCCAGCCTGCGCACCGGCATCATGGCCGGGTCTCCCTGCCCGATCGAGGTGATGAAGCAGGTGATCGCGCGGATGGGCATGACGGAGGTGGCCATCTGCTACGGCATGACCGAAACCTCCCCGGTCTCCACCCAGACCCGCGCGGACGACTCGATCGAACGGCGCGTCTCCACCGTCGGCACGGTCGCCCCGCACCTCGAAATCAAGATCGTGGACCCGGAAACGGGGCTGACCACGCCCCGAGGCACTCCGGGGGAACTGTGCACCCGGGGCTACTCCGTGATGCTCGGCTACTGGGAGCAGCCTGACAAGACCGCGGAGGCCATCGACGCGGCCCGGTGGATGCACACCGGCGACCTCGCGGTCATGGACGACGAGGGCTACATCAACATCACCGGTCGGATCAAGGACCTGGTCATCCGGGGCGGGGAGAACATCTATCCCCGGGAGATCGAAGAGTTCCTCTACTCCCACCCGGACATCCTCGACGTCCAGGTCATCGGGGTGCCCGACCAGAAATACGGCGAGGAGCTGATGGCCTGGATCCGGATGCGCCCGGAGGCCACACCGCTCACGCCCGAATCCGTGCGCGAATTCTGCACCGGCAAACTCGCCCACTACAAGATCCCCCGGTTCGTTCACATCGTCGACGATTTCCCGATGACAGTCACCGGCAAGGTTCGCAAAGTGGCGATGCGCG
>Ga0068863_100000344_pt1 | contig 47416 bp, 40 predicted proteins | sample KBSSwiS62_FD_66596 | JGI IMG/M metagenome (GOLD analysis project Ga0068863, IMG submission 66596) | Switchgrass rhizosphere microbial communities from Kellogg Biological Station, Michigan, USA - KBS Switchgrass S6-2 | ecosystem: Host-associated > Plants > Roots > Rhizosphere > Soil ... | reverse complement strand
CGGATCGGGGCGTCGGTGAAGTGCACGCAGCCCTTCGACGAGATGCCGACGGTGTACCCCGGGATGCCGTAACGAGCCAGGATCTCGTCGCAGCCCGTGATGAGGCGGTCGTTGAGACGGTCCAGGTGGACGTAGGCCTCGGGCGTGAGCACCTCGAACAGGCTCGCCCGGGCCGCGGCCATCGTCAGCGGGTTGCCGTTGTACGTGCCGACCTGCTTCACCTTGTCGGAGGCGACCACCTCCATGATCTCGTCGGTCGCGCCGATCGCGCCGGCCGGCAGGCCGCCGCCCAGCGCCTTGGCCAGCGTCACCATGTCGGGCAACACGCCGAACCGTTCGGTCGCGCCGCCCGCGGCGACACACAGGCCGGTCTTCACCTCGTCGAAGATCAGGATGATGCCGTGTCGCCGGGTGATCTCCCGGACCGCCGCCAGGTAGCCCGGCTCGGGCAGGATCACACCGAGGTTCATCATGGCGGCTTCCATGATCACGCAGGCCGGCTTGCGACCCTCGGCGATCAGCCGCTCGATGCGTGCCTCCATGGCGGCTGCGTCGTTGAACGGGACAGGCACCGTGAGCTCGATGACGGCCTGCGGGATGCCGGCGCCGTAGCCGAGCGAGTTCATGTCGTCGGCCGGGCCGATGTCCGCGTACGGGGCGCCGATCGAGACCATCACGTAGTCGTGGTGGCCGTGGTAGGAGCCGAAGATCTTGACGATCGTCTCCCGGCCGGTGACGCCGCGGGCGATCCGGATCGCGTCCATCGTGGCCTCGGAGCCGGAGTTCACGTAGCGCCACTGCGGCAGCCCGAACCGGCGCGCCAGTTCCTCGCTGACGACGACCGAGTCCTCCGTCGGCATCGCGAAGTGGCTGCCCAGCCCGACGCGCTCGCTGACGGCCCGGATGATCGCCGGGTGGGCGTGCCCCTGCACCATCGAGCCGAAGCCGTTGTGGAAGTCGGAGTACTCGTTGCCGTCGACGTCCCAGACCCGGGCGCCCTTGCCGTGGGTCAGGTAGATCGGCCAGGGGTCCCGTGACTGGTAGGACGACGGCACGCCGCCGGTCATGGTGCGCAACGCGCGCTCGTGCAGTGCGCCGGAACCAGGCGTGGCCGCCTCCAGCCGCGCCTCCTCCCGCTCCGTCAGCAGGGCGACGCGCGTCGCGGACGATGTCGCCCGGGCGGTCGTCGTCCCGGTTTCAGCCGTGGTCACGGTAGCCCTCCAAGGCCCGCGTTCAGCGATGTAGACACTGAAAGCGTAGCCCAGTGACCTTAACGGCGATGGAATCCGTAGGGTTTTGCTGCAAGTGCCGTCGCATCATCGGTGAGATTCCAAGGTCATACGATGACAGCGGGCCGGCCGGACGAGGGTGAGGGGGAATCGGTGCAGCAGGCACGGAAGGCGCCGAGTGGCCGCGCCTCGACGGAACTGCTGCTGGACGACGTCAACAAGGCGATCATCGAGCAGCTGCAGCAGGATGGCCGGCGCTCCTACGCCGCGATGGCGGCTGCCGTCGGCCTGTCCGAGGCCGCCGTCCGCCAGCGCGTGCAGCGGCTGCTCGACGCCGGGATCATGCAGATCGTCGCGGTCACGGATCCGCTCCGGGTGGGCTTCAAGCGCGAGGCGATGATCGGGGTCCGGGTGACCGGGGACACCCGGGTGGTCGCCGACGCGCTGGCGGCGCTGCCCGAGGTCGACTACGTGGTGATCGCGGCCGGGTCGTTCGACCTGCTGCTGGAGATCGTCGCCGAGGACGACGAGCACCTGATCTCCCTGGTCAACGACCACATCCGCGCGCTCCCCCAGGTCCGCGAGACCGAGACCTTCGTCTACCTCCGCCTCGTCAAGCAGACCTATACCTGGGGTGTGCGCTAAACCCTTCCCGCGCTGTTCCTCAACTGGGACACAACTGTTGGGGTGGGGTGGGAGTCCGACTGGGTGGGGCGGGCCGGTCGGGACTCGTCCGGGATGGATGGGACGGCCCATGGCACTGGTCGATCGCGGTTCGTCGGACCGGACACTCGTCACCCACGACGGCGGTGCGGAGATCACCGTCAGGCCGGAGCCGCCGTCCGCGCCGGGCAGGGGGCCCGTCGTGCTGCTCCGGCTGGTCTCGCCGATGTTCGACACGCTGTCCGTCGCCTACCTCGGGCCGATCGAGGCCGCGGCCCTCGCCCGGGCGCTCCTGGCCGCCGCCGAGGCAGCCGACGGCCTGCTGTCCGGCGGCGTGCACGGCTGGCGGAGCCGGCCGGCGAGCTGAGCGGCGTCCGTGAGGTCGCCCGTCCTGGCCGGCGGCCGGTAAGTCTTCAGGGGCCGACCATCGATCAGCGACCGGTCAGGCGCTCGACGACTTTGCCCAACTGGGACGGTCGGCCGGTGCGGTTCTCGCGCGCGTCGATCGCCGCGGCGCCGAGGCGGCCGGCGTTGATGCCCAGCCAGCGCAGCGGCTCCGGCTCCCACAGCCTGGGCGTCCGGTTCACCCAGGGCAGGCTGGTGTTCGGGGTCTTCTGGCCGGCGACGAGCTCGGCGAGCGTCCGGCCGGCGAGTGCCGCCGCGGCGACGCCGTCACCGACGTAGCCGCCGCCGCTGCCGAGGCCCGTCGCCGGGTCGAAGCGAACACTTGGCGTCCAGTCGCGCGGCACCCCGAGCGGACCACCCCAGCGGTGGGTGATCTCGGCGTTCGCGGCGGCCGGGAAGAGCGTGCCCAGGGTGACGCGCAGGTGCTCGAAGACGGTGTCGTCGTGGTCGTAGGCCGGCTTGATCCGGGAGCCGAGGTGGTACGGCGCCCCGCGCCCACCGAGCACGATTCGCCCGTCGACGGTCCGCTGCGCGTAGATGATCAGATGGCGGTTGTCGTTGAGGGTGAACCGCTCGCGCCAGCCGATCTCGTCCCAGGTAGCGGCCGGCAGCGGCTCGGTCGCGATGATCAGCGAGTAGAGCGGGACGATCTCGCGGGAGTAGCCCGGCAGCTGGGGCGTCCACGCCTCGGTGGCGCGGATCACCGCGTCCGCGCGGACCGTGCCGTCCGCGAGGTCGACCCGCCCAGGCGAGATCCGCCGCGCGGTCGACTGCTCGTGGATCGTGACGCCGCGCCGCTGGGCGGCCTCGGCGAGGCCGCGGACCAGCTTCGCGGGGGACAGCGCGGCGCAGTCCGGGTCGAAGGTGCCGCCGAGTGCGCCGGCGACGCGCACCCGGGCCGCGACGGCGTCCGCGTCCAACCAGCCGCCTGGCGCGTCGGCGCGCAGCCGGTCGGCCTGGGCCGGCGTCGTGGCGACGTGCAGATAGCCGTCCTTGGCGAAGTCGCAGTCGATGCCCTCGGCGGCGGCGACGGCGCCGACCTCGTCGATGGTCGCGGCGAGCGCCGGGCGCATCTCGTCGGCCAGCGCGACGGCCGGGAACAGGGCCGAGCACCAGCCGCCGTTGCGGCCCGACGCGCCGAACCCGGCGACCGCGCGCTCGACGACGACGATCCGCTTGCCGGGCGCGAGCCCGGCGAGGTGGTAGGCCGTCCACAGGCCGGTGAAGCCAGCGCCCACGATGCACACGTCGGCGGTCACGTCGCCGCGCAGCGCCGGGCGGGGGGTGACGGGCGCGTCGAGCTGGTCGGTCCAGAGCGAGGCCGCGAGGGACGCCGGCGGGCGGCCCTTCCGGCCGGGCAGCCGCCCAGCCGCGCGGCGCAGGATCCGGCTAGCGTCAGCCACCTTGGCTGCCTACCCTTCGTAGCGGGACGCGCACGAGTCTCTCGCCCGGCCCGCGGCCGGACGTTCGGGCGCCGTCAGCACGTGTCGGCGCCCGATGCTAGTGCGGCGCCGATTCGACCGGGCACGGGCGTCGACCGCCGGCGATTTCGTGCTCCACTCGGTGGGATACCGCTACCGGCGCGGTATCCGTGCCCTAGTCTGCGATCGACCGCCGACTTCGACCGTGCTAGCCCGGTTCGGAGACGGCATCCGTATGTCCGTCGCGGAACTGGCGTGTTTCGGGAGCCGGGGCGCGACGGGCAGGGCCGGACGGGCGTGGGACCTTCGGGAGGAACGCCACCGTGACGGCGCGAGAAACGGCGGCGCCGGGACGCGGCGACGCGGGGAGCTGGGCATCGGGGACTGGAGAGGGCGGATGGGCACGGTTCTGAGCAACTTCATCGGCGGCGCATACGTGCCGGCGTCCGACGGCAGGACTATGCCGATCATCGACCCGTCGACGGGTGAGCAGTACGCCGAGGCCCCGGTGTCGGGCGCCGCCGACGTGGAGGCGGCCATGACCGCCGCCGCCGCGGCCTTCGAGGGCTGGCGCGACGCCACCCCGAGCGAGCGGGCCCGGGCGCTCCTGAAGCTCGCCGACGCCATCGAGGACCGCGCCGACGACCTGGTCGCCGCCGAGGTGCGCAACACGGGCAAACCGGTCGGGCTCACGCTCAGCGAGGAGATCCCCCCGTCGGCCGACCAGGTCCGGTTCTTCGCCGGCGCGGCCCGGCTGCTGGAGGGCCGGTCGGCCGGCGAGTACCTGCAGGGGCACACCAGCTATGTCCGCCGCGAGCCGATCGGGGTGTGCGGGCAGGTCACCCCGTGGAACTACCCGTTCATGATGGCGATCTGGAAGGTCGCCCCGGCGATCGCGGCTGGCAACACCGTGGTGCTCAAGCCGTCGGACACGACCCCGGCGAGCACCCTGCTGCTGGCGGAGATCGCCGCCGAGTTCCTGCCGCCGGGCGTGCTCAACGTCATCTGCGGCGACCGGGACACCGGCCGCGCCGTCGTCGCGCACCCGACTCCCGCGATGGTCTCGATCACCGGCAGCGTCCGCGCCGGCATGGAGGTCGCCAGGGCCGCGGCGGACGACCTCAAGAGGGTCCACCTGGAGCTCGGCGGCAAGGCGCCGGTCGTGGTGTTCGACGACGTCGACGCGGCGAAGGTCGCCGAGGGGATCGCGGGCGCCGGCTACTTCAACGCGGGCCAGGACTGCACGGCCGCCACCCGGGTGCTGGCGGCCCCCGCGATCTACGACGACCTGGTCGCGGCACTGGGCGCCGCGGCCCAGGCGACCAAGGTGGGGCCGCCGACGGACGAGGACGCGGACTTCGGCCCGCTCAACAACGTCAACCAACTGGCGCGGGTCGCCGGGATGGTCGAGCGGGCGCCCGGGCACGCCGAGGTCGTCACCGGGGGAGTCGCGCTGGACGGTCCTGGGTACTTCTACCCACCGACGGTCATCGCCGGGATCCGCCAGGACGACGAGCTCGCCCAGTCGGAGGTCTTCGGGCCTGTCGTGACCGTCCAGCGGTTCTCCGACGAGGACGAGGCGGTGCGATGGGCCAATGGCGTCGAATACGGCCTGGCGTCAAGTGTCTGGACGACTGACCACGGACGGGCGATGCGCGTCGCGCGCCGGCTCGACTTCGGTGCCGTTTGGGTCAACACGCATATCCCGATCGTGGCGGAGATGCCGCACGGCGGTTTCAAGAAGAGTGGTTACGGTAAAGATCTCTCGATCTACGGGCTCGAGGACTACACCCGTATCAAGCATGTGATGCACAACCTGGAGTTCTGACACGCAGGAGGCGGCGTGCGGAGGTCTCGCCGGAGCGTAGCGAGGGTGGGGCCGTAGCGCGCAGCTGACGGAGTGGCAGCGGTGGTACTGAGCCTCGCGGGCCGGCTGAGAAGCCCCCCCCGCGGGTGCGAGGCGGCCGGTGAGGGGCGGCGGGGCGGGTCGGCCTTGGATGGAACCCGCCTCTCCCGCCCCGGAGAAGGGCGGGTGGTCGCGATGGGGACGCAGGACGGCGGGCCCCGGCCCGCGGACCGGGCGAGGCGGGCCGACCGGTTCTCGCCCCGTTTCGTGACCGTGCACGGCCACCGCCGGGCCTACCGGCGGGCCGGCCGTGGCTCGCCCATACTGCTCGTTCACGGCATCGGGGACAGTTCGGCGACCTGGCTGCCAGTGCTGCCCGGGCTCGCCCGCCGGCACACGGTCATCGCACCGGATCTGCTGGGCCACGGACATTCCGACAAGCCGCGCGCCGACTACTCCATCGGCGGCTTCGCGTGCGGGATGCGGGACCTGCTGACGGTGCTCGGCATCGAACGGGTCACCGTCATCGGCCACTCGCTTGGCGGTGGCGTCGCGATGCAGTTCGCCTACCAGTTCCCGGAACGGTGTGAACGGCTGGTGCTGGTGGGAACCGGCGGGGTCGGGCCGCAGGTCAGCCCCTTGCTGCGGCTCGCGGCGGCGCCCGGTGGCGAGGCGCTGCTCGCGCTCGTGGGCCTGTGGCCGGCCCGGCTCGCCGGCCTCGGTGCGATCGGGGCGCTGCGTCTGCTGGGCACCGGTCTCGGCCGGGACTCGGGCGAGGTGAGCCGGGTGCTCGAGGGGCTCGCGACCTCGGGGGCGCGGGCCGCGTTCCTGCGCACGCTGCGCTCGGCGGTGGATGCCCGCGGCCAGGCGATCACGATGCTCGATCGCTGCTATCTCGCCCAGGGAATGCCCACATTGATCATCTGGGGGGCGCGCGACGCCGTCATCCCGGTCGAGCACGCCCGAATCGCCCACGAGGCCATGCCCGGCAGCCGGCTGGAGATCTTCCCGGAGGCCGGGCACTTCCCGCATCACGCGGACCCGGAACGTTTCGAGGCCGTCCTCGCCGACTTCTTCGCCACCACCCGGCCGGCCAGCCACACCACCCGCAAGTGGCGCTCCCTGCTGCGGTCCCGCAACCTTCCGGCGGACGAGCCGCTCGCCAGCGAGCCGCCGGATCGCCCGGCACGCCTACCGGACTCCCAGCGAGCGGCCCGCGCCGGCCGGGGGCACGATCGGCCCGGCGACCCGGCCGCGTATTTCAAAACCGGGTGACCGTCGGGATAATCTCCGAGGAGCGACAGATGATCTTCGGTGCCTCGATCGCGGTAGCTGGGGGTGGTACGAACGTGGTCCGTTAGTGACCCTGGGGCCGCGACCGCCGGGCATGCGAAGGAAGATCATTTTCGCATGCCCTTTGGCCCTCCAGGGTGACAAGCGGCACGAGTGTGTTCCGCATTTAGCCCGCAGGAAGCGCTACCGTAGAGTTAGTGGCGTCGGCCATCAGCGGCATCTCGTCGAACTGGCGGATCTCGAACTGGCATCTCTTCGAGCCAGGTCAGTTCGCGAGGAATGTGGCGTTCGGTGATGGCGGCTCCGCATCGGCGGGCCACCGTGTTCATCGTCGGCCCGCCGAGCCCCGCAATGTATGCCTGGGGGGAGACCCCCGGACGCCCCGATGGACCATTCGGAGGTCGATCCTTGGCACGCCGTGCACGTCTCAGCTGGCCCGAGGAACGTCGTGAGGCGAGTGATGTCGTGGTGACCCGGTTCGATCCGGGCCGCGGCTGGACCCTGGACCAGGCTCGTGACCTGGTACGGCAGGGCTACTCGGTGGACAACGTCGCACAGCGGACGGGTTTTCCGGCGCAGATGCTGAAAGTCGCGTCCGCCGAAGAGGACTGAACCCGCACCTGCGCGGCGTCATCCGCGCGTTGTTCGGAATACTGCCGGACGACCAGACGGACTAACGGCCAGGCGCAATGTCAGGAGACTTCGCGACCACGGGTCTGGGTGGTCGCGAAGTCCTCGCGGTCACGCGCCTTCGCGATCGCCGGCCGGTGTGGGCCGGCTCGCCGTCGCGGCGACGAGCCGGCCCACATGGTCGGAATAGAGCCCGTCCAGGCCGTAGCCGAGCAGCCGCCGTAGCGTGGAGGGCCGCTGCGCGTCCCAGCCAAACGCCAACAGCCCGTGATCGTGCGCCACCCGGGCCATGGCCGCCGTCGGCGCTACCCATTCCCGGGACCGCAGGTTCAGGGCGTCCGCGCCGGCTTCGACGAGCGCGCGGGCCCGCTGCCCGATTCCGCCGGTATCCCCGATCTCGCGCAGCGAGGTCGAGTTGACCAACCGGACGTCCGGGTCGAGCTCCCGCCAGACCCGCAGGGCGCCCAGCGGTCCGCAGATCCACAGCCGGCGCGCCGCGCTCGTGCCGCCCGCCGCCCGGGCTTCGGCGATCACGGCCGCCACCGCGGCGTCGGCCGCCAGCCCGGCCGGCGTCTTCACGTCAAGGCTCAGCTCGAACCCGGTACCCAGCCGCCGGTAGAAGTCCGCCAGCGTCGGCAGCCACCCGGGCAGCGCCCCGGCCGCGCGCCGCGCCACCTTCCCCCGTAGCCCGTGTGGCCCGAGCTCCTCGTCGTGGTGCAGAACCGGAACGCCATCGCGGGTGAGCCAGACGTCGGACTCCAGCCCGGACGCGCCGCGCGCCAGAGCGCGGGCGAAGGCCGCCAGCGTGTTCTCCCGCTGGTACCAGGCTGGCGCTCCGCGATGCGCGAACCCGATGGCCACCGCAGGCCGTGCCCCGGTCAGGCCTTGAACGAGACGAGGGACGCGTCGTGCAGCAGGCCGTTGGAGCTGAGCACCGTGCCGTGGCCGGCGCCGCGCACGCCGCGCAGGTCGGTGAACCGGCCGCCGGCCTCCTCGACGATGATCTGCAGCGCGGCCAGGTCCCAGAGCGACACCACTGACTCGGCGGCGACGTCGACCGCGCCCTCGGCGACCATCATGTGCGACCAGAAGTCGCCATACGCCCGGGTACGCCAGACCTGGCCGGCCAGATGCAGCAGCTCGGCCAGCCGGTCGCGTTCGGTCCAGGTCTCGATCGAGGCGAAGGACAGAAAGGCGTCCTCCAGCCGGGTGACCGAGGAGACCCGCAGCGCCCTGGTGTCGCCGGTGGCGGTGCGAGTGAACGCGCCGCCGCCCTTGGCCGCCCACCAGCGCCGGCCCATCGCCGGGGCGCTCGCCACGCCGGCGACGATTTCGCCGTCGACCTCGAGGCCTAGCAGGGTTCCCCAGACCGGGACACCGCGGACGAAGTTCTTCGTGCCGTCGACCGGGTCGAGGATCCAGCGCCGCCGGGCGTTACCGGCGCCCGCCAGCCCCTCCTCCTCGCCGAGCACCGCGTCGTCCGGCCGGACGACCGCCAGGCGCTCTCTGATCATCGACTCGACGGCGGTGTCCGCGTCGGAGACCGGAGTGTTGTCCGGCTTCGACTCGACCCGCAGGTCGACGGCCTGGAACCGGGCAAGAGTGATCTTGTCGGCCGCGTCGGCCAGGCTCAGCGCGAGCGCGAGGTCGTCCGCCGGCGTCGGCCAGGCGCCATCGGCCGGCTCGCCCGCGGTGCCTGTCAGGGGGGCGGAGACGGCCGCCGCCGGGTCAGACAGCTTCACGTCTAGAGCCTACGGTCCCGCCCGCGCACAGATCGGCGGGTGTGACGGGCCTTGCGCCGACGACCTGCCCGCTCGGTCAGCCGCCCACCCGTCAGTACCGCCGCTGCCACTTCGTCGGCTGCGTGCTCCGGCCTCGCCCTCGCTTCGCTCCGGCGAGACCTCCGCACGCCGCCTCCTGCGTGTCAGGCCCCGCGGCGGTCGCCGCGGGCGGCCAGAAGGCGGCGCAGACTGGCCAGCCGGGCTGGCTCGGCGAGGCCGTCCCGGACCGCGTCGTCGAGGGCGCAGTCCGGCAGACCCACGGCGTGCGTGCAGCCGGGCGGGCAGTTCGCCGAGGCCTCGGCCAGCTCGGCGAACGCGGCCAGCACCCGGGCCGGGCTGACCGCCCCGAGCCCGAACGAGCGCACTCCCGGCGTGTCGACCACCCACCCCCCGCCGGGCACCGGCAGCGCGACCGCCGCCGACGACGTGTGCCGGCCCCGGCCCGTCACCGCGTTCACCTCGCCGATCTGCTGGGCCGCGTCGGGGACCAGCCGGTTGACCAGCGTCGACTTGCCGACGCCGCTGTGCCCGAACAGCACGCTCACCCGGCCGATGATCAGCTCGCGCAGCGCGGCCGGTTCGACGTCCGGGCGGCTGGTGATGATCGTCACTCCGAGCGGCTGGTAGAGGTCACGCAGCGCGCCGTCGTCGGCCAGGTCTGCCTTGGTCAGGCAGAGCACCGGCGCGAGCCCGCCGTCGTAGGCGGCGACCAGGCAGCGGTCGATCAGTCCGGGCCGCGGCGGCGGGTCGGCCAGCGCGGCGACGATGACCAGCTGGTCGGCGTTGGCGACGATCGGCCGCTCGGTCGGGTCCGTGTCATCCGCGGTACGCCGCAGCACGCTGGTCCGCTCGGCGCGCCGCACGATCCTCGCCAGGGCGCCGGGCCGGCCGGAGGTGTCGCCGACCAGCGCCACCCGGTCGCCGACGACGACCGGCACCCGGCGCACGTCGCCGCCGCGGATCGCCTCGATCAGGGTCCCGCTGTGCTCGTCAGTGGCTCGGCGGCAGGTGTAGCGGCCGCGGTCGACGGCGACGACGACCCCGTCGAGCGCGTCCGCGTGCTCGGGCCGTTCGCGGGTGCGCGGCCGGGAGCCCTTGCTCGGCCGAGTCCTGACGTCATCCTCGTCGAGCTCGCGGCGCCCTGTGCCGCGCCGGCCGGTCATCGCGATCCGCCAGTGAGGATCTTCCCGATCGCCGAGGCCAGCCGAGGCCCGGTCGGAGGCGACGATGGAAAACGCTCAATGAGCAGTTTCCATCTCAGCGAGACGTCGGCCAGTCGGGCCCCGATCGGCGGCGACGATGGAAGATGCTCAGTCATCGCCCGCTCATCCGGCCAACATCGCCGCCCACATCGCCGGGAACTCGGGCACCGTCTTCCCGGTCGTCGCGATGTCGTCGACCGTGATCCCCGGCACCCGCAGCCCCACCACGGCGTACGTCATCGCCAGCCGGTGGTCGGCGAGCGGGTCGAGCCGGGCACCGCGCAGCGGGGCCGGCCGGATCGCCAGGCCGTCCTCGGTCACGGTGATGTCCGCGCCGAGCCGGCCGAGCTGCTCCGCGAGCGCCGCGAGGCGGTCGGTCTCGTGCAGCCGCAGGTGGGCGATGCCGCGCAGCCGGGATGGCGAGTCGGCGAGCACCGCGAGTGCGGTCAGTACCGGCGCGGCCTCGCCGATGTCACCGAGGTCGGCGTCCAGCCCGTGCACCTCGCCGCCGCCGCGCACCCGCAGGCCCGCGGGCGTCCAGTCCGCCTGGGCGCCCATCGCCTCCAGCAGCCCGGGCAGCATCCGGCCCGGCTGCGTGGTGACCTCGGGCCAGTCCGGGATCAGCACGTCGCCGCCGGTCGCGACCGCGGCGGCGAGGAAGGGGGCCGCGCTGTTGAGGTCGGGCTCGATCGCCCGGTCGTGGGCGCGTGGCCTGCCCGGCAGGACCCGCCAGGTCGGCGGCCGGCCCACCGGGTCCGCCGGGTCGCCTGGCGTGGTCTCGACGACCGCGCCGGCCGCGCGCAGGTCGGTCACCGTCATGTCCAGGTACGGGCCCGACGGCAGCCGGCCGCCGACGTGGCTGACCTCGACTCCCTGGTCATAGCCGGGCGCGGCCAGCAGCAGGCCCGAGATCAGTTGGCTGGAGCCCGAGGCGTCGACGGTCACCGTGCCGCCCGGGATCCCGCCCTGGCCGTGCACGGTCAGCGGCAGGACGTCGCCGTCGATGTCGGCGCCCAGCCGGCGCAGCGCGTCGATCAGCGGCGTCAGGGGGCGCCGGCGGAGCTCCGGGTCGCCGTCGAACCGGACGTCGCCCCGGGTGAGCGCGGCCAGCGCCGGAGTGAACCGGGTGACGGTGCCGGCGTTGCCGCAGTCGATCGCCGTCGGCGTGCCGTCCCGGTGGCCGAGCCCGCCGCGCACCACCCAGGTGGCCGGGTCGCCCTCCGCGGTGCCCTCGGTGTCGATCTCGACGCCGAGGGAGCGCAGCGCCCCGGCCATCAGCAGGGAGTCTCGGCTGCGCAGCGCGCCGCGCAGCCGGGAGACGCCCTCCGCCGAGGCGGCGAGCACGAGGGCGCGGTTCGTCCCGGACTTCGATCCGGGCACCCGCACCACGGCCCGCACCGGCCCGTCCGCCGTCGGTGCCTGCCAGGGGTCGACGGGAAGCCGCGTCGCTGTCGTCACGGCCTCTATCCTGCCCGTCAGCCCCGCCTTTGGGTCAGTACCACCGTCGCCCCTCGGTCGGCTGCGTGTCAGTGCCACCGCTGCCGCTGCGTCGGCGGCGTGCTGCGGCCTCGCCCTCGCTGCGCTCCGTCGAGACCTCCGCGCGCCGCCTCCTGCGTGTCAGTACCGCGGCTGCCGCTGCGTCGGCGGCGTGCTGCGGCCTCGCCCTCGCTGCGCTCCGTCGAGACCTCCGCGCGCCGCCTCCTGCGTGTCAGTGCGGCCGGCGCGCCGAGGCGATCAGGTGGATTCCGATGGACTCGCCCTCGCGCTCGGCGGCGAGTTCGACCTCGGTGCGCACCAGGGTCGGGAAGGAGGCCATGTCGGCGGCCAACGCCCGCTTGACCGCCTCGGCGGACAGCACGCTGCGCGGCCGGACCCAGTCGACCTCCAGCCCCGCGCTGGTGAGCACCGCCTTCAGTTCCTCCGGCCAGAAGCAGCGCGTGATCGTCCCGTCCTCGGCGGGTACGAGCACGACGTCCGCGCGGGGCACGTCCGACAGCTCGGCCCAGCGGTGCTGCTCGGCCAGCCGGGCAAGCCCCAGCAGCAGGGAATCGACGCACAGCAGCAGCTGGCCGCCCGGCCGCAGCAGCCGGTAGATCTCCTCAAGGGTGGCCTCGGTGGCCAGGCAGAACGACAGCGCGCGGCCCTCGGCGAGCACCGCGTCGAAGGACTCGGCGGCGAACCAGTCGAGGCTGCGTGGGTCGCCGGCGACCCGCACCAGGCCGCCCGCCGGCCCGGCGTAGTCGCGCCGCTCGGCGGTGTACCGCGGGTCGGCCGGTGATCTCGGGAGGACGAGCTGGTCAGGATCGCTGACGACCCGGACCACCCGGTGGCCGGCCGCCACCATCTGGTGCGCGAACCTGTCTCGCTGGCCCGAGACGTCGAGAACCCGGGACGACGCCGCCGGGAGCCACTCCCGCAGCTGGACCGACGCGACCTCGTCGTAGAACGACCAGTACGGGTCATCGCTTCCTGCGGGCGCCTCACAGACGACGGTGGGCGCGGCGGGGCGCAACTGCGGGCGCCCAAGTTCCGGCGAGGTGCCGGGACCAGACAGCATGAACCATTCCTACCCTTCGAAGGGCTGTGATGCGAGGTATATCACATACCAGCGCCGGAAGTCTCCCGCGCTCGCCGACCTGTGATCACCCCCTGCTCGCGGGCAGGCCGCTATGACCACCGCTACCGCTATGACCACCGAGGCCCCGGGTGAAACCGTCCACTCTGTCGACGGTGGGCAGCTGATCGTGGTTCCCGCCGCTGATTCCGCTGGCACCGCGGGCGTCGTTACCTTCGGTGACGGAAATGTGGCTGGCGGCGCCGATGGCCCACCAGTGGTGGTTCTGCTGCACGGAGCGGGTTCCGGCACCCAGACGCCGGTGCTGAGCCGTCTCGCCGAGCTGCTCGCCGCCGGCGGCGTCACCGTCGCCCGTCTGGAGATGCCCTACCGGGTCGCCGGCCGCAGGGCGCCGGACCGCGCGCCCCGGCTGGACGCGGTGCTCGCCTCGGCGGTCGAGGCGCTCGGCCGGCCGTCCCGGCTGGCGCTTGCCGGCGCGTCGATGGGGTCCCGGGTCGCCGTGCGGACCGCGAGCGAGGTCGCGGCCCGCGGTGTCGTGGCCCTCGGCTTCCCACTGCACCCCCCGGGCCGTGGGGGGCTGGCCGGACGCCAGGACGAGCTGGCCGGCGCGGGCGTGCCGGTCCTGGTCGTCCAGGGCGAACGGGACTCGTTCGGCCGGCCGGAGCCCGACGCGGGTCGGGGCCGCGAGGTAACCGTCGTGGCAGGCGCTGACCACTCCTTCAAGGTGCGGGTCCGCGACGGGCGGCCGGCCGCCGAGGTCGTCGATGAGGCCGCCGGCCTGGCCGCGCGATGGCTACTTCGTCACCTTGACGTCGATTCACAGGACCGGTCCCGGTGACCGTTCAGGACGGGAATCGGCGAGCGCCCCGAAGGGTTGAGCGAAGGTGAAAGTAGAGGTCACGGAGGTTTCGCTTTGACGCCTGAGAGCCAGTTGTTCCGGTCCGCCGACCCGTCGGCGGTGGCGGGCGGCTTCGCGTGGCGCCCCGCCGTGGGGGCCGGCTCGCCGCCGGGCGCGCTCCCCGCTCTCGGGGTATGGTCCCCGAAGAAGACCGGTGAGAGCCGCTCGGCGCCGCCGCGCGCGCAGTGGGAAGACGCGGTGGGCCAGAAGGCCCCGACGGGGCCGCCCGGCCCGGCGATGTGGGACGTCGCGATGGGGAGCCCGACGAGCGGCCAGCGGGGTGAAGGAGTGATCCTGGTCGACGAGACCACCGAGGAGCGGGGCGCGCGGTTCGAGCGCGACGCCCTTCCCTACCTCGACCAGCTGTACGCGGCCGCCCTGCGGATGACGCGCAACCCAGCCGACGCCGAAGATCTCGTTCAGGAGACCTTCGTGAAGGCGTTCGCGGCATTCCATCAGTTCCAGGCGGGGACCAACCTCAAGGCCTGGCTGTACCGCATCCTCACGAACACCTTCATCAACAGCTATCGCAAGCGCCAGCGCCAGCCGCTGCAGAGCCCCACCGAGCAGGTGGAGGACTGGCAGCTGGCAGACGCCGAGTCGCACACCTCGACCGGCCTGAAGAGCGCCGAGATGGAGGCGCTCGAGCACCTGCCTGACAGTGACATCAAGGACGCACTGCAGGCGCTGCCCGAGGACTTCCGGATGGCTGTGTATCTCGCCGATGTAGAGGGCTTCGCCTACAAAGAGATCGCTGAGATCATGGGCACTCCTATTGGCACGGTGATGTCCCGGTTGCATCGGGGCCGGCGTGGCCTGCGCAAGTCGCTGGAGGAGTACGCCAGGGAGCGCGGGCTGGTTCCGGCTGGCTCCACCGGGAGCGAGGGCGGTGCTTCGTGAGCTGCGGCGAACCGCACGAGATCGACTGTCGCAAGGTTCTCGACGCGGTTTTTCTCTATCTCGACGGTGAGTGCGAAAGCACCCAGCACAGCCTGATCCGGGCGCACCTCGACGAGTGCTCGCCATGCCTGCGCGAGTTCGGCGTCGAGCAGGAGGTGAAGCTGCTGGTGGCCCGCAAGTGCGGCGGCGAGCGCGCCCCCGACTCGCTGCGTGCCAGCCTAATGGCCCGCCTGCGGGACGTGCGCGCAGGCGCCAAGGCCGAGGCTGCCTCCGAGCTGCGCGCCGAATAGGCCCGTCATGGAGCCGGTCGTCAGCACCACAGGACGGCCAGAACCACACGAACGCCCCGTGGCCCAAGGCCTCCGGGGCGTTCGTGTGTTCGGGGGCCATTGAGACCGTGAAGAGGATCGTCTTAGGTGTTCGGGCGCTTGCCGTGGTTGGCCTTGCTCTTCGCGCGGGCGCGCCGCTTACGCTTCTTCTTCGCCATGCCGCGACCTCCTTTCCGGCTCGTCGTCGTCATGTCGTTCGTCGTTCACCTGCGCGGCCATCCTGCCACGCCGCGGCGCGGGAGCGGGGTCCGCGGGCCGGCCCGCGGGCAGGGCTCCGACCGGTTGGCGGCCCAACCGCGGCCCGATGACGGCGCCCGCCGGCGTTGGCAGGTCCGGGGTGTCCTCGGACGCATCCTGGCGGCGCTGGCGACGCCGGTCGCGTGCCGCGCGGCGGGCCCGTAGCGTGCGACTGGCCCGCACCGGCGCGAGCCCCGCGAACAGGCCGACCCCGGACGCGATCAGCACGTCGCCGACGCTGAGCGCCGCCGGCGCCCCCCAGAACGGGAAGGCGATCACGTCTGTGAGGGGCCGCAGCCGCGTGCTGTGATCCGCCAGCACGTAGTGGTCGGAGCGCGCCACATCGGCCTCGGTCAAACCCGCAGAGCTGATCGCCTCCGTCGAGACAGGCATCCGGCCGTGGTTCGTGCTGATCGCGGCCGTGTTCAGCGCAAGCCCCACGAACAGCAGCAACAGCCCGGGAATCCGCCGGTTCGACGCGGCCAGCATCGCGGCGGCGAGGGCGGCGACGAGCCAGCCGGCGGTCTGCAGCCGCGGGGCGACGGCGGCGATCAGCAGCGCGAGGACGACGACGACGGCGAGCCAGCCGAGCCGCACCCGGACCCGGCCCAGCGCGTCCAGCGTCCCCCCGCGCAGCCGGGCGACCACGAGACCGACCAGCAGGGCGAGGACGAGGAGAACGAACACACCCGTAGTCTCCTAGCTCACCCGCTTCCACCCCGCAGCGCCTGGCCGTTGTCGCTGGTATTTGTCGGCTTTCGGCTGCGGCGCCGTGAAGATCCCGGCCGGGCGGCCGCCGGTGGCGGGTGAGAGTAGCGGTGAGATCGTGCCCGTGACGGTCAGTTGATGGCCGGAGAGCCAATCTGACACACCGGGGCCGTGCCGGGATGGGCCGCGACGGCGCGCATTACGCTGGCAGCGGACCCGTGCGCTCCCGCGCACCCGCGCCCCGGAAGGGATAGCCCATGGCCGAGGAAGTCCGCGCCGAGATGGTGGCGAACGTCTGGAAGGTCGTCGTGGGGGTCGGCGACGACGTCGCCGCCGGGGACGCGTTGGTCATCCTCGACTCGATGAAGATGGAGATCCCCGTCATCAGCGAGGACGGCGGCACCGTCGCGCAGATCGCCGTCCAGGAGGGCGACGTCGTGCAGGACGGCGACCTCATCGCGGTCGTCGAGCCCATCCCGGCCTGACTACAGCCTTGTCAGGCCAGACGCGCGTCATGGCTCCCGTTCGGACCGACAGGCCGGTCCCGGCTTGACCGCTTCGCGCGTACCGCCCGCCCGCGCTCATCGCGGGGCGGGCGGGGGCAACGACTTGTCAGGCCAGACACGCGATATCGCGCGCGATCGGTCTGACAGACCTGCCCGGACGGCGGGCAGGCGGCGCCGGCGGGTCAGCGAATGGACGTGCTGACGCCGTGCTCGGCGCAGCGCGCGGTCCAGCCGGTCGGCACCACCTGCACGACCAGCCGGCGCCGGCACGCCGGGCAGTACCGCGGCGGCTCCAGATCACGGGCCACCGCGCAGCGCTCGTGCCCGCCGGCCGCCGGTTCGCCGCACCGGTCGCAGAAGGCCGCGGCGGGAGCCGTCGGCCGGGCTCCCGCCGGTCTCGGCGAGTCGTAGTCGGTCACCTGCGCTCGTCCCGGTCTAGAGGGCCAAGGGGCATGCGAAAATGTTCTTTCTTCGCATGCCCGGCGGCCGCTGTCAGGGTCACTAGAGGGCCAAAGGGCATGCGAAAATGTTCTTTCTTCGCATGCTCGGCGGCCGCTGTCAGGGTCACTAGAGGGTGGCCTGCAGTGACTTGATCGGCATCGACAGCCGGTCGAGCATGGCCAGGTCGACGTCCGGCGACTGGCCGAGCGTCGTCAGGTAGTTGCCGACGATCACCGCGTTGATGCCGCCCAGCATGCCGTCCTCGGTCAGGTCGCCCAGAGTGATCTCGCGGCCGCCCGCGTAGCGCAGGATCGTGCGCGGCATCGCCAGCCGGAAGGCCGCGATCGCGCGCAGCGCGTCCCGGCCCTCGACCACCGGAAGGTCGCCGAACGGCGTCCCCGGGCGCGGGTTGAGGAAGTTCAGCGGCACCTCGTCCGGCTCCAGCTCGGCGAGCTGCGCGGCGAGCTCGGCCCGCTGCTCGAGGCTTTCGCCGACGCCGAGGATCGCGCCGCAGCAGAGCTCCATCCCGGCGGCGCGCACCATCTGGCAGGTGTCGAGCCGCTCCTCCCAGCTGTGCGTGGTGACCACGTTCGGGAAGTGCGAGCGGGCCGTCTCCAGGTTGTGGTTGTACCGGTGCACGCCCATGGCGGCCAGCTCGTCGACCTGCTCCTGGGTGAGCATGCCCAGCGAGCAGGCGACATTGATGTCGACGGCCGACCGGATGGCGGCGACGCCCTCGCGGACCTGTGCCATCAGCCGGGCGTCCGGGCCGCGGACGGCCGCGACGATGCAGAACTCGGTCGCCCCGGTGGCCGCCGTCGCCCTGGCCGCTTCGACCAGGCTCGGGACGTCCAGCCAGGCCGAGCGGACCGGCGAGTCGAACCGGCCGGACTGGGAGCAGAAATGACAGTCCTCCGGGCAGCCGCCCGTCTTGAGGCTGACGATGCCCTCGACCTCGACCTCCGGCCCGCACCACTTGGTCCGAACCTCGTGCGCGAGTGCGAGCAGTTCGGGCACCGCCTCGTCCGGCAGCCGCAGCACGGCCAGCACCTGGGCCTCGTCGAGGCCGCGGCCCTCGGCGAGGACCTGCTGGCGGGCCGTGGCGAGCAGCGCGGCGGCCTGGGCCGGCAGCTGGGCAGGCGGACTGGCGGTGGTCACGGGTGGGGTCACGGATTCACTCCAGCCGCCGAAACCGGCATAGGGGACGTTCCTCAGATCGGAAGCGGACTTCGTCATGGTCGGACGTCCACTCGGACGTCCTGGTCGTGCGTCATCGTCGGAGGTCATTGTCGGACCGGGTGTGCCCGTGGCGCGCGATCCTGGGACGTGGCATGTGGCACTCGGCTACGCCAGGGGCGCGCCGCCGGGCGTGTCGGCGCCCAGCGGGGCGGTCTGCAGCACCGCGGTACGGAACGCGGTGGCGTCGAACGTGCCGCCGAGCGACGGCGCAAGGGACCCGCGCGCCAGCTCGCGGAAGGCCGCGCGGTCGAGCAGCCCGGCGTCCGCCGGCAGGGCACCGGCGAGCGGCCGACCGGCGACGGCCTCCAGATCGGCGAGGTTCGCGCGTTCCGCGAGGCCCGGCTCGGCCGGCCAACGGCCGATCACGACGCCGGCCAGCTCCAGCCCTCGGTGCGCGAGTGCCTCCAGCGTCAGCGCGGTGTCGCTGAGGGTCCCGAGCCCGGGCCGGGTGACGACGAGGACCGGCGCGCGCAGCAGCCGCGCCAGGTCGGCCAGCGTGCCGCCGCCGTCGTCGTACCGAACCAGCAGCCCGCCTGCGCCCTCGACCAGGACCAGCCGGTGATCGGCGGCGAGCTTGGCGATGGCGTCGGCGACCGCGATCAGGTCGACCGGGGGGAGCCCGGCCAGCCGGGCCGCCGTGGCGGGGGCCAGCGGGTCGGGGAACCGGGCCAGCTCGTGCACGTCGGCGATCCCGGTTAGGTCACGAACCAGGTCGACGTCTCCCAGCTCCCCGGGCAGCACGCCGGTCTGCGCCGGCTTGACCACCGCGACCGCGCCGCCGGCGTCGCCGCGCCCCGTCTCGGCGTGTCCCGTGTCGAGGTGGTGCTGGTCGCGGTGCTGCTCGTCGCGGTGCTGCTCGTCGCCCCGGGCGAGGGCGAGGGCTGCTACCGCGGCCGTGACGACGGTCTTGCCGACCCCCGTCCCGGTCCCGGTGACGACGAGGATGCTCATCGCATGCCCGGCACACCCGCCGGCTCCGCCAGCGCGGCGGACAGCGCCGTGGCGAACAGCGCCACATCCTCGTCGGTCAGGTCCGCGCGGGCGGACAGCCGCAGCCGGCTGGTACCGGGCGGGACCGTCGGCGGGCGGAAGCACGCGACGGCGACACCGTGCTCACGGCAGGCCGCGGCGGCGGCGACCGCGCGCTCTGGCGCCCCGAGCACGACGGAGACCACCGCGGCCGCGGGCGACGGAGCGTCCGCGACGCGGGCCAGCTCCTGGGCGCGCGCCCGGGACCTGGCCGCGAGCGACGGGTCGGCGACCAGCAGCCGCAGCGCGCCGAGCGCGGCCCCGGCGGCGGCCGGCGCCAGGCCGGTGTCGAAGATGAACGTCCGGGCGGTGTCGATCAGGTGGTCGCGGACCGCGACCGGCCCGAGCACCATCCCGCCCTGGCTGCCCAGCGACTTGGACAGGGTGACGGTGGCGACGACGTCGGGCTCGCCGGCCAGGCCGGCGGCCGCCACGGCGCCCTCGCCGCGCGCGCCGACGACGCCGAGCGCGTGCGCCTCGTCGACGAGAAGGACCCCACCATGACGCCGCGTGACGGTGTGCAGCTCGGCCAGCGGGGCGAGGTCGCCGTCGGCGGAGAAGACCGAGTCGGTGACGACGAGAGCACGCCGGTAGGCGCGGCCGGTGAGGGCCGCTTCGACGGCCGCGACCTCCAGGTGCGGCACGACCACGACCTCGGCACGGGACAACCGGCAGGCATCGACGATCGAGGCGTGGTTGTGCTCGTCGGAGACCACCAGGTCACCGGGGGCCACCAGGGAAGTGATGACGCCCAGGTTGGCCGCGTAGCCGGTGGCGAACACGAGCCCGGAGGCGAAACCGGTGTGGGCCGCGAGCTCCGCCTCCAGCTCGGCGTGCAGGGCGGTGGAGCCGCTGACGAGTCGGCTGCCGGTCGAGCCCGCGCCCCAGACCCGCAGCGCGGCGACGCCGGCCTCGATGACGTCGGGGTGCTGGGCCAGGCCGAGGTAGTCGTTGCCGGCGAGGTCGAGGCGGATCTCGTTGTCCACCGCGGGGCGGGGCCGGACCGATCGGCGTAGCCCGGCCGCGCGCCGTGCCCTGGCGTGGCCCTCGAGCCAGGCCAAGCAGGTGGTCGGGTCGGTCAGCTGCTGGTCCACGGTCACGTCCGCGACTGTACGTCGGCGGTGCCGAGGCGCAGGTGGAGCGCCGAACACAGAACGGCGGGCCCATCGCTGTGCCGAGGCGCCGTTGTCGGCCGCCGCGGGGATCACCCGGGGGGCTTGGTTGTTCAGGAGGCGGGTTCTTCTGGCAGTCTTCCGGCCGTGGGAACCCTGGCCGACATGCTCCACGCGAGCACCGATCTCAACGACGACGACATCGACCACCTGCACGCGCTCGTCGCGGACTGGGCGTTGCTGGCGGACCTGTCGTTCGCGGACCTCCTGCTGCTCGTCCCCAGCAGGACCTCCAGCACGCGATCCGCCAAGGGCGGTCAGACGGAGTTCCTCGTCGTCGCCCAGGTGCGCCCGACCACGGGACCGACGGCGTACCACAACGACGAGGTCGGCAGCGTCGTCATCAACCGCTGGGTGGTGCGCAACGCCTGGCGGGAGCACCGCATCGCCCGCGAGGGCGAGCCCGAGTGGGACGGCGGCGTCCCGGTACGCACCGAGGCGATCCCGGTCCGCCACGGGGACAAGGTGATCGCCGTGCTCGCCCGGGACACCAACCTCGCCACCACCCGCACCCCGAGCGCGCTGGAGTCGGCCTACCTGCAGGGCGCCAACCAGCTGGCGCTGATGATCGCCGAGGGGCTGTTCCCGTTCCGGGGCAGCTCCGCCGAGCTGCCGGAGGCGCCGCGCGTCGGCGACGGCATGATGCGCCTGGACGGCGCCGGCAAGGTCATCTTCGCCAGCCCCAACGCGCTGTCGGCCTACCGCCGGCTCGGCTACACCGGCAACGTCACCGGTGAGGACCTCCGCTCGGTGCACCGCGCGCTGAACCTGCCGGCCACCACGCCGGCCGTCTGGCATGCGATCGGCCGGCGCCGTCCGGTGGAAGTCGAGCTGGCCGTCGGTAGCACTGTGGTGCTGCTGCGCGCCATTCCGCTTTTTCCCGGCCAGACCCGCGAGGTTCTCGTCCTGGTGCGGGACGTCTCCGAGCTGCGCCGCCGCGAGGCCCAGCTGCTGAGCAAGGACGCCACCATCCGGGAGATCCACCACCGGGTGAAGAACAACCTGCAGACGGTGGCCGCGCTGCTGCGGCTCCAGATGCGCCGCACGAAGGTGGACGAGGCCAGGGACGCCCTGGGTGAGTCGGTCCGGCGGGTGACCTCGATCGCGCTGGTACACGAGACGCTGTCGCAGACGCTGGGCGAATCTGTGCCGTTTGACGAGATCGCCGACCAGGTGACCTCCGTCACCGTCGATCTGGCGACCACCGGCTCCCGGGCCACGACCCGCCGGGTCGGCTCGTTCGGCATGCTCTCCGGTGCCCTCGCCACGCCGTTGGCCCTTGTACTCTCCGAGCTTTTGCAGAATGCTGTCGAACATGCGTTCGACGGCTCGGCTGGCTCGATCGAGATCCGGGTGCGCCGCACGGCCAGCCGGCTCGATGTCGTCGTCGCCGACAACGGCGCGGGCCTGCCGGATGACTTCCAGCTGGAGCACTCGCCGCGTCTCGGCTTGCAGATCGTCCGTCAGCTCGTGCTCGGTGAGATGCAGGGGACGATCCGGTTGCAGGCCGGGGCGGACCGCGGGACGGAGGCGCTTCTGTCCATCCCACTTTCCGCAAGTTGAGTGTTTGGGGCTTGCAAGGCCGGGTATTACGGGTGCCGTGGGGTCTGTCGTCGGCGAGCGCACACTGAGCGCTTGCGTTGCGTCAGGCTTTCCGGCGCCCAGGCTGACGGAGCGTGCGGGCGGCAATGCACCTGCGGCTGGTCGGCTGGCCCGTGAAAACGCATCGGCCGCTCCGTCCGAGGCTCGCCGCGTGGGAACGGCGGCCAAGCGGACAGAACGGCCGAGAGTGCCGTGGCCCCTCGCACACCGGTTCGGTGCGCAGCGTGACATGGGCACGGATGCAACCGTCGCCGGACCGATCAACCTGTCGGCCAGCGATTTTTTCGTTATGTGGCCGCTCTCCGAAGAGCACGACGTTGTGGGGTTCAGCCAGGTCGGGTTCGACCAGCCCGTGGGCCCGTCGGTCGAGGCCTGCTCGTCCGATCGGGGAGGGCTGCGCCCTCGGGCCTACTCCACCGGCTCAGGCCGTGCGGACCCGGAGCACCTGGCGCTTGAGGGCACGACGCTCGTCCTCGCTCAGGCCGCCCCAGACGCCAGCATCCTGACCGGTTTCGAGTGCCCAGTTCAGGCAGTCGGAGGTAACGGCACAACGCCGGCAGACGGCCTTGGCCTCTTCGATCTGACGCTCAGCAGGTCCGGTGGTCCCGATCGGGAAAAAGAGCTCGGGGTCCTCGTCACGGCAGAGCGCTCTGTGGCGCCAGTCCATGCGTCCTACTCCCTCGGTCGTAGCGGGCGACACTGCACATTGAGACGGCTTGCCGGCCCCTCAGGTTGCGTCGCGACCTGAGGGTCCGAGCAGAGGTTCTCTCGCGACCTGTCGCGACTTGCCGGAGTGTCGGCTAGTCGACTGCGTCCCTGTCGGCTGTGTCCTGACGGCTGTGTGTTCTGACGGCTGTGTGTCTGATGACACGTGCAGCCTGCGCCCGGGTGTATGTGGTCATGCACCTCGGACATTCGCCACCCTCCCACCGGAACGGGCAGGGGCGCAAGAACCTCAGGCCGCCTTCACAGGGTCTCTGGCCTGCACTTGTCCGCCAGGGACACGGACGGACCACGATCGGCCGCGCTCCGGATGACTAGTACGTGCGGCCATTCGTGCCTGATGGCTATGGGCTGTTGGCTCCATCGGTCAGGCGTTGTCCGGATAGTCCGACCAGGCCATATGAGTCCCCCCGACAGGGGTCATGCCAACTAGGCATGGTCGGGGCGGTTTGCTGGCGGGTCCGCGCGGGGATTCCCGGACTTCCGTCAAGGGGCGTCTGGTCCTCCGCCGCCCTGGAACCTCGGATCGGCCGCAACTCACTGTTCACGTACTTCTTACGCCCCCCGCCCGGCGCGCTGACGGCCGGGTGGCCCGATCCGGTAGGCGCGACCGGTGGCTGCCCGGGTGGCGCCGGCCAGCTGCCCGGCCCAGGCGGCGCCGTCGATCAGGTTGCTGAGCGGATTCCGCGTTTGCGGTGCAGGATGGCGTTGCGCTGGTCCGGCGATCGGGGTGGGAGGCTGGGTGGAGGTCCTGGGGCATCGTGGGAGTCGGAATCCCGGCCCCGAGAACACCGTCGAGGCCGTAGACGCGGCGTTAGCGGCGGGAGCGGACGGCATCGAGATCGACATCCGGCGCAGTGCCGATGGCGAGCTCGTCGTAGTCCACGACGCCCGGATCCCCCGGTTGGGCGGCCGGGCCGTCATCCGGCGGTCCACGGCAGAACTGCGCGCCAGGGGAGTGCCGACGCTGGACGACGTGCTGGATGTCTGGGCGAGCCGCGGCCGGATCATCATCGAGGTCAAGAACCAGCCCGGCCAGCCGGACTTCGACGCGCCCCGCGAACGGGCCGCGCAGGCACTCGTCGAGAAGCTGCGCGCCCGTGGCCTAACCGGCCCGGACGCCGGGGTCACAGTCTCGTCGTTTGACTGGTTCGCGATCGAGCGCGTCCGGGCGGCGGGCCTCGGGGTACCCACAGGCTTTCTGACCATGCCCCGGATGGGGGTGAGCGGCGGGCTGGCCTACGTGCGTTCCGCCGGCCACGCCGAACTGCACGCGCACACGTCGGCCGTGCTGGCGGCACCGGACGCGGTGGCGCAGGCTCGTCGGGCCGGGGTCCGGCTGGTCACCTGGACGGTCACCAGCGATCGGGCGGCCCTGCGGCTGCGGGAGGCCGGCGTCGACGCGGTTATCTGCGACGCCCCGGCCGAGGTGGTCCGCGCCCTGCGGCCGACCGTCCCGCCCGACCGGCCAGCGTCCGGCCGCAGCTGACTGGCGCCGGCCGCAGGCCCTGCCGCCTCAGTACCTCTGCTGCCACTGCGCCGGCTGCGTGCTGCGGCCTCGCCCTCACGACCTCCGAAATCGGCTTCGTCGATCCCGCAGGAACCCCGTTCGCCGATCCGGCAGGGACCCTGTCGCCGATTCCGCAGGGCCCCCGGCGCTCCGGCGAGACCTCCGCACGTCTTCTGCGTGTTAGGCGATGACGCGCAGCGCCTGAGAGTGGGAGGTCAGGACGACCTCCTCGTGCTTACCGAGATACTCCCCGTCCATCTGGAACGGGGCGCCCGGCGTGGCACGCAGCCGCACCACGTCCAGGTCGTGCTCCAGCACCACGTTGCGTCCGTGCGGCCCGCGGTCGGCGTTGAGCATCTGGCCGGTGACGCGCAGCAGGCTCGACAGGCGCACCCGGCGCAGCCCCAGCACGTCGAGGCCGGTGGTGAAGGACGCCTCCGGGCAGGCGCGCACCGGCCGGTCGCCGAGATAGGTCCACGGCACGGTGTTGCACACGACGGCCACCTCGACCTCGTGGTCCGGCCGCCTTTCGGCAACGGCGTCAGCGTCCTGGGTCTCGGTGGCGTTCTCGGCGGTCTGGTCGGGCCCCGGGCGCCGCTCGGGCTCCAGATCGAGGGTGATGCGTGGATGGCTGCGACCGACGCCGGCGCTGTAGCGTGCCAGGCCGCTGCGCAGAAAAAGCCCGGCGCTGTTGCCCCGGCCGCCGGAGCGTTTGCGTTCGACCCGTCCGACGACCTCCGCGTCCAAGCCCATGCCGGCGCAGAAGGTGAACCATCGGCTCTGGTCGGCCCAGCGCGCGTGGCCGAGGCCGACCCGGCGGCTGTGGCCCTCGCGCAGATGGGCGAGGAGCTCGCCGGTCGCCTCGACGGGGGAGGCCGAGTAGCCGAGTGCCCTGGCGAAGACGTTGGTGCTGCCACCGGGAACGACGGCGAGCGCCGGGGTGGCCGGGCTCGGGCCGTCGCGCAGCAGGCCGTTGGCGACCTCGTTCACCGTGCCGTCACCGCCAAGCGTGATGACGACGTCGATGCCTGTCTCGGTGGCGCGTTGGGCCAGCTCTACCGCGTGGCCGCGTCCCTTGGTGATGGCGGTCTCGATCGCGAGATCGGCCGAAAGTGCGGTCGTCAGGACGTCACGGACTCGTTCGGTGGTCGTGGTCGCGGCGGGATTGACGACCAGGAGCCCTCGCATGTCCACCACGGTAGTACCGGGCCGCTTTCCGTTGCTCGTATGCGGAATGTCTCACATGCTGCCTGTGTACCGGAATAAGCAGATGTGCAAACGGCGGTGCTGTAGCAGACTCGTACCCCACGCTGGCCGGGTTAGTCCGAACCGTCCGATGCGCGCGGGAACTGGTGGACGGCCCGCGGCCGTCGCGGGCCGTAGGGTCGTCGGCATGGGGAGTGCCGAGACTCGCGGAGCCGCCGCTCGCGATGCGAAGAGCCGCAGTGCCGAGAGCAGGGGCGGTGAGAGCCGTGACGCCGAGAAGTCGCTGGTGAGCGCGACGCTCGCCGGGTTCGCTCGGGCGCCGCGCGCCCTGGCCGCGGCGGCGGTCCTGGTCGCGGTCGAGGGCCTGCTGCTCGTCGGGCTCGGGGTCTGGCAGGTGGTCCGGGGCTTCGGGAGCCACATCGACGACCTTGGCCGCGCCGAGTTCGGCGGAGTCCTGTCGCTCGCGTGTGGCGTGGTCGTGATCGGACTCGCCCGGGCGCAGGTCGTCCGCCAGGAGACGTCGAAATCCCCGATCGTCGTTATCCAGCTGCTGTGCCTGCCGGTCGGCTGGGCCATGCTCGACAACGGTCTGACCGGCTACGGCGTGCCACTCCTCATCGTCGCGATCGCCGTCCTCGCCCTGCTGGTGACGGCCGGGCTGACGAACCGCTCGCGGCCGTAACCGAGCCACCCTCCCGCAGGAAAGACGGGGCACCTCGGGGCCCGGTCCCGCGTCCGGACGGTTCTTGAGATCAGCCGTCTTCCAGCAGTCCCCGGCGGAGCTGGGCGAGGGTGCGGGCGAGCAGGCGCGAGACGTGCATCTGGGAGATGCCGAGCTCGATCGCGATCTGGGACTGGGTCATGTTCCCGAAGAACCGCAGCAGCAGGATCCGCTTCTCCCGTGGCGGGAGCTTCTCCAGCAGCGGCTTGAGTGACTCGCGGTACTCGACGCCCTCCAGCGACTCGTCCTGGACGCCGAGTGTGTCGGCGACGGCCGGCGCCTCGTCGTCGCCCGAGTCGGGCGCGTCAAGAGAGACCGCCGAGTAGGCGTTGGCCGACTCCAAACCCTCAAGGACCTCTTCCTCGCTCATCTGGAGATGGGCGGCGATCTCCGCGACCGTGGGCGAGCGACCCAGGGACTGGGACAGCTCCGAGGTCGCCTTGGTCAGCGAGAGCTTCAGCTCCTGCAGCCGGCGGGGGACCCGGATGGCCCAGCCCTTGTCCCGGAAGTGCCGCTTGATCTCGCCGACGATCGTCGGGGTCGCGTAGGTGGAGAACTCGACGCCACGCTCCGGGTCGAACCGGTCGACGGACTTGATCAGTCCGATCGTCGCCACCTGGACGAGGTCGTCCAGCGGCTCGCCCCGGTTGCGGAACCGGCGAGCGAGGTACTCGACCAGCGGCAGGTGCATCCGGACCAGCTGGTCGCGGATCGCGGCGCGCTCGGCGTTGCCCTCCGGAAGCTCGACCAGCCGGGCGAACAGTGCCCGGGCGTGCGCCCGGTCGGGTGACGAGGTCCGGTCCGACGACTGCTCACCGTGCTCGTCGCCCTCGGTCGCCTGGCTCGCCGTCTCCTGGCCCGCGGTGGTCTGGTTCACGGCACCCTGGCTCGCGGCCGCCGGGTTCGCGGAGTCGGCGAACTCGATCGGCACGCCTGGCTTCGCCTCTACGGGCGCCGCCGGCCGGCCGGCACGCGGTCGCCGGGCCCCCGCCGCCTCGGGCGAGGGCGCGTCGGGCACGGCCTCGTCCGGGCCGCCGGACCGCTGGCTCAGGCTCGAGAAGCGGTCGCGCGGCGTGGTGGGGGTGCGTCCTGCCGAAGTCATGACGTCCCCACGGCGCCGAGCTTCGCGCCCAGCTCGCCCGGCTCGGCGGCGCTGCGGCTGCGGACGTGGCCGGCCGGCGGCTCGCCCAGGTCGGCCCGGTCCCCGCGTCGCTTCGCCAGCTCGATCGTCACCCGCTGGCCGGGGCCCGTGGAGCTGGAGACCTCGCCGGCGAGCGCGCTGAGCACCGTCCACGCGAACGTGTCCTTCGACGGCGGCTCGCCGTCCAGGCTCTCAACCGAGACGGTCACCCGCATCACACCAGGGGAGAGGGCGAAGACGCACTCCAGCTGGGATCCGGGAACCGCGGAGACCAGCAACAGCGCCGACGCCTCGTCCACCGCGATCCGCAGATCCTCGATGTCCTCGAGCGTGAAGTCCAGGCGGGCGGCGAGCGACGCCGTCGCGGTTCGCAGGACGGTGAGGTAGGCGCTGGCTGCCGGGAGAGCAAGCTGCACGACGTCGCGCAGCCCACCGCCGTGGACACCGCCGGAGCTGCCCGTGCCACCGGCTGAAGGCGTCGGATCCACGTTCTACCCCCAGTACTGCGTCGTTCCGGAGGCGAGGGCTCGCCGCCGGGGTTGCATTCGAGTTGTTCGCCCCCGATGGGCACGTGTACCCAGCGGGCCGTCGCCTACATCATCCGGCCTCCGGCCCGGCTCGTCGCGCCGGGCGTCCAGCCCTCGACGTAGAGCCACCGGGTGGCCAACCCGCGTGGGACCCCAGCGCGATTCCGCGGACTTCCGAGTCTGGCCCGCCGACGCACGGCCGGCGAGCGGGCGCACCCTGCCGCCGGATCGGCCGCGCGATATCCGCCGGCGGTGGCCGGTGGGGCGCTCGCAGCCTCCACGGTACCCATGCCGGCCGGAATCGCGCAGGTCGGCCGATCAAAGGGTGCGGGCGGGTGTTGTTGACTGGGTGGGGAGCCGATGGTCCGCGCTCGGCTGACCGTCCGCCGCGGCGAGCGTGGCGATACCGTCCGCGTCCAGTCGCCACGTCGTCCAGCCCTCCTTGGGCGCCGCGCCGAGCGAACGATAGAACGTCTGCGCCGGCGTGTTCCAGTCCAGCACGTCCCACTCGATCCGCTGGTGGCCGCGCTCGCGGGCCGTCGCCGCGAGCCGCGCGAGCAGCGCCCGGCCGTGCCCGCCGCGGCGGTGCTCGGGCGCGACGAACAGGTCGACGAGAAAAGCCCCGGCCCGGCCGGTCCAGGTCGAGAACGTCTCATGCCAGATCGCGAACCCGACGACGCGGCTCGCAGCCTCACCTGGGCCGCGCGCGCCGGTGCCGCCCGTGTCAGGGCCGTCCGACTCAGGTCCGTCGGCGTCAGGCGTGCCCGGATCCAGGACGGCCACCAGAGCGCCGGCCGTCGGCGCCGGGCCGAACAGCGCCGCGGCGAGATCCGGCTCGGTCATCCGCACCGCGTCCGGTTCGCGCTCGTACTCGGCGAGCGCCTTCACGAGCCCGAGCACCGCCGCGACGTCACCCGGCTCGGCCGATCGGATCATGGTGCACCTGCCTTCGTCGAACTGGTGGCGGAAAACGACGTCCCCGGGGCCTGGGCACCCGGGGACGTCGGTGAAGCAGCTTGCGGTGAAGCGGCTCGCGGTGGCGCGAGGGAGGTCAGGCGGCGGCCTTGGTCTCCCAGAAGACCTTCGCGATCTCATCGATCAGGTCGATCAGCTTCTGGCCGTCGGCCGGGTCGACCGAGCCCTTGGCGCCCGCCGCGCCGGCAGCCTTGGTGGCCTGCCAGAACAGGTCGTGCAGCTGGGGGTACTTCTCCAGATGGTTCGGCTTGAAGTAGTCGGTCCACAGCACCCACAGGTGGTGCTTGACCAGGTCCGCCCGCTCCTCCTTGATGGAGAGCGCCCGCGAGCGGAACGCCGGGTCCTCGTTGCCCTGGTACTTCTCCTGGATCGCCTTGACCGACTGGGCCTCGATCCGGGCCTGAGCCGGGTCGTAGACGCCGCAGGGCAGGTCGCAGTGTGCGCTAACCCTGGTCTTGGGATGCAGCAGGCTCATGCCGCCGTCCTTCCTCGCACGATCGGTCCGTCGGGGCCACGGGCGGTGCGGGCCGGACACGCTCGCGCGGGCCGATCCGCGTGTCGTGCGCCGGCCCGGTTCCGCCTCGCGAAGCTGGCGCGGGCGGACGCCGGCCCATGTCCCCACCTTCTGGCAACCTACCTCTGTGCGGCTGTGTATTCCCGTGCGGGCGGTCTCCATCCGCGGTGCGTCGATGGTGCCGACGCTGCGCGACGGCGACGCCTGCGTGGTCTGGTGGGGCCGCGAACCGCGGCCGGGGGACGTCGTGGTCGCCCGACTGCCCGGTGGCCGCGGACTCGGGGTGAAACGCGCCCAGTTCGCCGATCCCGACGGGAGTTGGTGGCTGCGCTCCGACAACGTCGGAGTCGGCACGGACAGCGCCGCCTTCGGCATGGTGCCGGGTGGCGACGTGCTGGGCCGCGTGGTGGCGCGCTACTGGCCGCGGCCGGCGTGGGTGCGCAGGTCCGCGTAGAAAGCCTGACAGTCGGCGTACGACGGCAGCAGGCCGGCGGATTCGGCTTCCTTGAGGGTGGGCGCCACGGCGTCCTTGTCGGACAGCAGCGGCGGCAGGCCGTCTGGCCAGGGGAGGCCGAGGTCCGGGTCGAGCGGGTTGACGCCGCGCTCCCGGCCGGGCGTGTAAGGCGTAGAGCACAGGTAGGACACCTGCGCACCATCGGTGAGCGCGATGAACGCGTGCCCGAGCCCCTCGGAGATGTAGACCCCACGGCGGTCGATGTCGTCGAGCTGGACGGCAGCCCACTGGCCGAACGTGGGCGAGCCGACCCGGATGTCGATCACACAGTCCAGCACCCGGCCGGACACGCACGTGACGTACTTCGCCTGGCTGGGCGGCACGTCCGCGTAGTGCACCCCACGCAGCGTGCCCGCCCGGCTGATGCTCTGGTTGCCCTGGGCCAGCGCGAGCGGGTGGCCGACAGCCTTCTCCAGCACGTCGGCCCGGAACCACTCCAGGAAGGTGCCTCGGCTGTCGGTGTGCTGCTGAGGGGTGAAGACCCACGCGTCCGGTACGGATAGTTCGGTGACATCCACGCTTGCGGACCGTACCGGGTCGGCCGCACCGGTGAACGAGCAGGTCACCGCCTTCGGGCGCCGTTCCGGTGGCGACGACAACGGTTCCAACTCGACGCCATCCCGTCTGGAATCCGGCGCCCGATCCGGGTCAGCCGGGGCGGATAGTCCTGTTCTCCGATCAGCGAAGCGTCGTGGGGCGGGGACCTCGGAATCAGCGAAGTTCGATGTAGGGGGGGCTCAGTACCACCGCTGCCACTCGGTCGGCGGCGTGCTGCGGCCTCGCCCTCACGACCTCCGAAATCGGCTTCGCCGATTCCGCAGGGACCCCGGCGCTCCGGCGAGACCTTCGCACGCCGCCTCCTGCGTGTCAGAGGACCTTCGAGAGGAAGGACCGCGTCCGCTCGTGTCGCGGGTTGCCGAGGACCTGGCCGGGCGGGCCGCTCTCGACGACGACGCCGCCGTCCATGAACGTCACCGTGTCGGCTACCTCGCGGGCGAAGCCCATCTCGTGGGTGACGACGACCATCGTCATGCCGTCGGCCGCGAGCTGGCGCATGATGTCGAGCACCTCGCCGACCAGCTCCGGGTCCAACGCCGACGTCGGCTCGTCGAAGAGCATCAGCTTGGGCCGCATCGCCAGCGCCCTGGCGATGGCGACCCGCTGCTGCTGGCCGCCGGACAGCTGCGCCGGATACGCCTCGCAGCGGTGCCCGAGGCCGACCCGGTCCAGCAGGGCCCGGGCCCGCTCCTCGACGTCGGCGCCCTTCTCCCGGCGCACCTTCAGCGGCGCCTCCATGATGTTCTCCAGCGCCGTCTTGTGGGCGAACAGGTTGAACCGCTGGAAGACCATGCCGATCTCGGCGCGCCGCTTCGAGACCTCGCGCTCGCGCAGTTCGTGCAGCTTGCCGCCGTGCTCCCGGTAGCCGACCAGCTCCCCGTCGACCCACAGCCGGCCGCCGTCGATCTTTTCGAGGTGGTTGATGCAGCGCAGCATGGTCGTCTTGCCGGAGCCGGACGGGCCGATCAGGCAGAGCACCTCGCCCGGGTCGACCCGCAGGCTCACCCCGCGCAGTACATGGTTGCGCCCGAACGACCGGTGCACGTCCTCGGCGAGCACCATGGGCCTGACCCCGGCCGGCCCGGTCCCTGCCGGACTGGCCTTCGCCAGACTGGTGCCGGTTGGATCGGTCCCTGTCGGACTGGTCACGCGCCCACCCCGCTCTCGTTCCGGTTGGCGAACGTCACGGCGATGAGGGCGGCACGCCGGCGCGTCGCCGGGTCGTAGCGGCGTTCCAGGAAGTACTGGCCGATGCTGAGCACCGAGGTCAGCGTCAGGTACCAGATCGCGGCCACGATCAGCAGTGGGATCGTCTGGTAGTTGCGGGCATAGATCAGCTGGACCGAGTAGAGCAGCTCGGTGAAGGCGATCGCGCTCGCCAGCGAGGTGGTCTTCAGCATCGAGATCGTCTCGTTGCCCGTCGGCGGGATGATGACGCGCATCGCCTGCGGCAGGACGATCCGGCGCATCGTCAGGCCGCGGCCCATCCCGAGCGCCTGCGCGGCCTCCGTCTGCCCCTCGTCGACGGAGTTGATGCCGGCACGCACGATCTCGGACATGTAAGCGGCTTCGTTCAGGCCCAGGCCAAGCAGGACGGCGCCCAGCAGCGGGACCAGCTTGTTCGCGTCCATGGAGCCGAACTCCGGGCCGAACGGGATCCCGATCGAGATCTTCGGGTAGAGCGCCCCGATCGTCCCCCAGAAGATCAGTTGCAACAGCTGCGGGGTTCCGCGGAAGAACCAGGTGTACGCCCATGAGGCGCCGCGCAGCAGTGGGTTCGGCGACAGGCGCAGGACCGCAAGCAGCACGCCGCCCGCGATGCCGATCGCCATGGCCAGGAACGTCGCGTACACCGTCGCCCACAGGCCGCGCAGGACCGGCTCGGAGAACAGGTTGTCCCAGACGATGTCCCAGCGGAACCGGTGGTTGGTGACCAGCCCGTGAACGACCATCGCGAGCAGCAACAGGACGACGGCGGCGCCCACCCAGCGGCCGGGATGGCGGACCGGGATCGCCTTGATGGCGGCGCCGGGCACCCGGGCGTCGGCGGCCGCCGGCTCGCCGAGGGGCCCTGTCGCCGTGGCGAGCCCCGTCTCACCAGCGGGCACCTTCTTGTCGGTGGGCTGCGTCTTGTCGGCGAGCTCCGTCGACCCGGTGGGCGCTGGGGCGGCGGACGCGCCGGAGGCCGCGGTGGCCTCCGACGCGGTGCCGGTCAGGTCGTCAGCTGGTGGCGCCATTGATCTGCGGGCTGGTGATGGCCCCGTCCTGGACGCCCCACTTGGTGAGAATCTTCGTGTAGGTGCCGTCAGTCATGATCGATTTCAGCGCGGTCAGCAGAGGCTGGGCGAGGCCCGAGTTCTTCGGGACGGCGATGCCGTAGGGCGCGGTGCCGTACGGGGTGCCGACCAGCTTCAGCTTCCCCTCGGACAGCTTCACCTGGTAGTCCGCGACGGGGGAGTCGGCCATCGAGACCTGTGCCCGGCCCGAGGTGAGCGCCAGGTTCGCGCCGTTCTGGTCGGGGAACTGGCTGACGGTCACGCCCGGCTTGCCGGCGGCCTTGCAGGTGCCGTCCTGCGCGGTGGCGTCGGCGGCCTGGGTGGTGCCCTTCTCGACGGCGACGGTCAGGCCGCACAGTGAGTCGAGGCCGGTGACGCTGGTCGGCTTGTCGGCACTGGTGAAGAACGAGGTGCCGGCCGAGAAGTAGGTGACGAAGTCGACCTTGGCCTCGCGCTTCTTGGTGTCCGTGAACGACGAGATGCCGATGTCGTACTTGCCGGCGTCGAGCGCCGGGATGATGTCGTCGAAGCCGACGTTCTTGACGTCGACCTTGGTGCCGAGCGCGGCGCCGAGGGCCTTGATCAGGTCGACGTCCATGCCGATGACGGTCTTGCCGTCGGTGTCGAAGAACTCGTTCGGCGCGTAGGACGCGTCCGCGGCGGCGGTGAGCGCCTTGCCGGCGAAGGCCGCCGGGAGCGTGGCCACCGCCGAGGCGGCCGGCGACGGGGTGCTGCCGCCGCCGGAGGAGCCACTGCTGCCGCAGGCCGCGAGCACGGCCGCGAGGCCCGCCGCGGCGGTCGCGGCGAGCGCCTTGCGCACGGCGCGGCGGCTGCTGACGGACAGCCCACCGTCCAGGCTCCGGTGTTCTCGACTGAGCATGCCGATCCTTTCCCGATCCAGCCGGTACCCGAGGGGACGGCTCCGCCGCGCTGCTCCAGGAGGGCCGCGTCCGGCGGGGTGGCCGTGGGCCGAGTTCGGTCCTCGGGCCGTCGCCGGTGGTCGTTCGGCTGGCTGGCTGGCGCTGGTGGACGCCCTCCCCGGCCTGGCGGGCGGACGCCGGCCGCGCCGGGTCTGCCTGTCGGTAGCTGAGGAGGGCAGGCGACAACGGTGGCGCTCGTCCTGGGCAACCACCCAAGCCTGGTTACGTGCCAGTAGTGTTGCAGGCATACTTCGTTAACGTGTCAAGACATTTCTCTTGCATGTCGTCCTTGTGAGCGCCAGATGCAATCTCACCATCGAGCCTGGTAGCCGGTCGCCCCGGCACGCCTCGGACGTGCGATATTTGGACGGTGCCCCGGGCGACCCCCGGCGGTACCCCCGTCTCCGCACACCCGGAGGCGGCGGCTCCCGCTGTTCGTCGACCAACGGTCGGCTCCCCGGAGGCCGCGAGCTCCGTCCGGATCGCCGGACGCCCGGAGCCGGGCTCGCCCCGGCTGCGCTGGGCAACCTCCGGAATGACCGCAAGAGCATCCGCCTTGACTCCCCGATGGGTGAACCCCGGACCGGAACGTCCTGGACTTCCACCAGCAGTAGCCCTGCCGCCACGCCGAGCACGGGCAGCACGACAGGCGACAGGGCACCCGTAAACAGGAGCACTTCCGTGACAGCGACCGCAGACCACCAGATTCTCGATCAGATCTCCACCGCCGTCCCCGGCGCCGTCAGCCCGCGGGTGTCCGACGACGACCCGGTCTTCACGCTGCACCGTGGCGGCAAGATCGCCCTCGAGGTGACCTCGCCGCTGGAGAACTCCGACGACCTGTCGCTGGCCTACACCCCGGGCGTGGCCCGGGTGTGCCTGGCGATCGAGGAGACGCCGGCGCTCGCCGAGGACTACACCTGGCGCGGCAACCTGGTCGCGGTGGTCACGGACGGCACCGCGGTGCTCGGGCTCGGTGACATCGGCCCCGCGGCCGCCATGCCCGTCATGGAGGGCAAGGCCGCCCTGTTCAAGCACTTCGCCGGCGTCGACTCGGTGCCAATCTGCCTGGACACCAAGGACACCGAAGAGATCATCAACACGGTCGCCGCGATGGCGCCGAGCTTCGGTGGGATCAACCTGGAGGACATCTCCGCGCCGCGCTGCTTCGAGATCGAGCGCCGGCTGCAGGAGCGTCTGGACATCCCGGTCTTCCACGACGACCAGCACGGCACCGCGATCGTCGCGCTCGCCGCGCTGGAGAACGCCGCCCGACTGACCGGCCGGGAGCTTTCGGACCTGCGGGTGGTCGTCTCCGGGGCGGGTGCCTCCGGGATCGCCGTCACAAAGATCATTCTGGCCGCCGGCATCGGCGACATCGCCGTCGGCGACCGCAAGGGCATCATCCACGCCGGCCGCACCGACCTGACCCCGGTCAAGACGGAGATCGCCGCGTTGACCAACCGGGCGGGTCTCACCGGTTCGATCGAGGCCGCGCTGGCCGGGGCCGACGTCTTCATCGGGCTGTCCTCGGGCACCGTGTCCGAGGAGGCTGTCGCGACCATGGCGGCCAACTCGATCATCTTCGCGATGGCCAACCCCGACCCGGAGGTCCACCCGGAGGTCGCCGGTAAGTACGCGGCCATCGTCGCCACCGGGCGCAGCGACTTCCCGAACCAGATCAACAACGTGCTCGCGTTCCCCGGTGTCTTCCGCGGGGCGCTCGACGTGCGGGCCAGCCGGGTCACCGAGGGCATGAAGCTCGCCGCCGCCCGGGCGCTGGCCGACGTCATCGCCGACGAGCTGACGCCGGACCACATCATCCCGAGCCCGTTCGACCCCCGGGTCGCCCCGGCCGTCGCCGCCGCGGTCGCCGCCGCCGCCAAGGCGGAGGGCGTCGCCCGCCGCTGACCAGGTCAGGCGTCGCGAAGGCCCGGTTCCAGAGCCGATCTGGAGCCGGGCCTTCGGGTTGCGGCGGCGGGGCGCTGGTGGCGCCATGGTCGCTGGTCCGCCCTGGCCGCCGGTGAGATCCGGCGCCGGCCAGATCCGGCCAGCCGTCGGATCCGGACGCCCGTCAGACCCGGCCGCAGCCGGTACAGGGCGTCTTCGCGGCGACCTCGTCGATGGGGCGCAGCGCCCCGCAGCCCGCGTACGAGCAGGCGACGAAGTCGCCGTTCGGGACGATGAACACGGGCAGGCCGTCCTCGGAGTACAACCGCGGTTCCGGGCCCGGCTCCTCGACGGGTGCGCGCCGCCGCCAGCGCGGCCGAAGCCCGTGCCGCCGGCTGGCCGGCGCCATGGGACCGGTGCTGGAGGCCACCGGCCCGCCGGGGGACACAGCGGCCGAGGGCGACGTCGGTTCAGGTGCCACCACGTTGACGAGTCCAGCACATTCGGCGACGGGTCGCGACCGGCACCCGCGGAAAGTCAGCTCCGCGTCGTGCGCGTCAGGTGGCCGTTGCGTGGTGTCGGACCCGGGAGGTCCGGCCGGCGGCGTCATGCCGTGCGCCCAGCCGCCGCCATCCGGTGGCGTCTCGCGGGTCGTCCGCCGTAGGGTTTTGTCCGTGCTAGCCGCCGCCGCCGTGTCCATCAACCCCGACGACCCGCTGACCGGACTGGTCGTGGGGGAGCAGCCGGAGCCGGCCGTCCCCGACGGCTGGGTGACCGTCTCCGTGAAGGCGGCCGCACTCAACCACCATGACCTGTTCAGCCTGAAGGGTGTCGGCCTGCCCGCGGAGCGGCTGCCGATGATCCTCGGCTGTGACGCGGCCGGCGTCACCGCGGACGGAACCGAGGTTCTGATCCATGCGGTGATCGGCGATCCGGCCGCCGGCGGGGGCGACGAGACTCTGGACCCGAAGCGCACCCTGCTCTCCGAGCTGCACCCCGGCACGCTGGCCGAACGGGTCGCCGTGCCCGCCCGCAACCTGGTGCCCAAGCCCGGGTCGCTGTCGTGGGAGGAGGCGGCCTGCCTGCCGACGGCGTGGCTGACCGCCTACCGGATGCTCTTCACCAAGGCGGGCCTGCCCGCCGAGGGCGGCGGCAAGCTGCTCGTCCAGGGAGCCGGCGGCGGCGTCGCCACAGCCGCGATCCTGCTGGCCAAGGCCGCCGGCCACACCGTCTTCGTCACGTCTCGCGACGAGGCGAAGCGCAAGCGGGCGCTGGATTTGGGCGCGGACGCCGCGCTGGAGACGGGTGCCCGGGTGCCCGCCCGCGTCGACGCCGTCATCGAGACCGTCGGTGCGGCCACCTGGGGCCACTCGCTGAAGTCGGTGCGGCCCGGTGGCACCGTCGTCTGCTCGGGCGCCACGTCCGGCCCGAACCCGCCCGCCGACCTCACCCGGATCTTCTTCCTCCAGCTCAACGTCCTCGGTTCGACGATGGGCACCCGCGACGAGCTGGCCGCCCTGGTCGCCCTCCTCGACCGCACTGGCGTCCGCCCACTGATCGACGACGTCCGCCCCCTCGCCGACGCTCGCGCCTCCTTCGAGCGCATGGCCGAGGGTGAGCTCTACGGCAAGCTCGTCCTCACTGTCTGAATCAAGGCCGTGGCAGGCTGGGCGCTGCCGCGCGCCCAGCGTCCGTCAAGTCCGGAACGTTCCCTGACTCGACGTGTCATGTAAGGGACTGGGCTTGATCAGAGGTCGGGGTCGTCGTCGGGGCGGGCCAGCCAGGTGGCCAGGGACTCGATGACGGACTCGTGTTCGGGGTGCAGGTCGACGAACGTGCGCAGGGAGTCGGCGAGCCATTCGAGGGTGACGGTCTCCTCGCCGCGGCGCGCGGCCAGTTCCTCGATCCCCCGGTCCGTGAAGTACATGGCCGTGCTTCCTTCTTCCGGAAACGACAGATCCGGTGGGACGCGGACGTCCCACCGGATCCAGGTACGCGATCGATCAGCTGGCGAAGGCGGCCTCGACGAGGGCCCGCTGCTCCTTCTCGTGCACCTTGGACGAGCCGGAGGCGGGGGCCGCGGACGCCTTGCGGGAGACCCGGCGCAGCCGGACGCCGGCCGGCAGGTACTCGGGCACGTGCAGCGCGACGTGCGGGTAGGCGCCCTGGTTCGCCGGCTCCTCCTGCACCCAGACGATGTCGGTCGCGTTCGGGTAGCGGCGCAGCGCTTCGGCGACCTCGGCGCCCGGGGTCGGGTAGAGCTGCTCGACGCGCAGCAGCGCGAACTGCTGCTTGTCGTCCCGGCGGGCCCGCGCGTCGGCCAAGTCCCAGTGGACCTTGCCGGTCGACAGCAGCACCCGGCGGACCGCGGCCGGGTCGGCGACCGACGCGTCGTCGATGACCGGTTGCCAGCTACCGGTCGTCAGCTCCTGGACGGTCGACGTCGCCGCCTTCAGCCGCAGCATCGACTTCGGCGTGAAGACGACCAGCGGCCGGCGGACCGGCGAGAGCGTCTGGCGGCGCAGCAGGTGGAAGTAGCTGGCCGGCGACGACGGGGCCGCGATCGTCATGTTGTCGTCCGCGCACAGGGTCAGGAAGCGCTCCATTCGGGCGGACGAGTGGTCCGGGCCCTGGCCCTCGTAGCCGTGCGGCAGCAGCAGGGTCAGCGCGCTGCGCTGTCCCCACTTCGCCTCGCCGGCGGAGAGGAACTCGTCGATGATCGACTGGGCGCCGTTGGCGAAGTCACCGAACTGCGCCTCCCAGGCCACCAGCATGTCCAGCCGGGCCACCGAGTAGCCGTACTCGAAGCCCATCACCGCGTACTCGGACAGCAGCGAGTCGTGGACGTAGAACGTGCCGACCGGGCCGCCGTCGGCCCGGCGCAGGGTGCGTAGCGGGGTGTGGTCGGCGCCGGTGTAGCGGTCGACGAGGACGGCGTGCCGCTGGCCGAACGTGCCGCGCCGGCTGTCCTGGCCGGTGAGCCGGACCGAGCGGCCGTCGAGCAGCAGCGAGCCGAACGCGATCGTCTCGGCGCAGGCCCAGTCGATCGTGCCGGTCTCGATCATCTGCGCCCGGCGCTCCAGCTGGGGACGCAGCCGGGGGTGGACCGTGAAGTCGGTCGGCAGGTTCACCTGGGTGTCGATGACCTGCTTGACGACCTCCACAGGGACCGCGGTGGCGACGGTGGCGGCCGCGGCCGCGTCCTCGGCGGTGGTGACGATCCGCGGCTGCGGGGTCGGCCGGTCGCCGGTGGTGTCGCGGGTCTCGGCGAAGGCCTTCTCCAGCTCCAGGCGGTAGCTCTTCATCGCCTCCTCGGCCTGGTCCCGGGTGATGTCCCCGCGGCCGATGAGGGCCTCGGTGTAGAGCTTGCGCACCGAGCGCTTCGCCGCGATCTCGTCGTACATCAGCGGCTGGGTGAACGACGGCTCGTCCATCTCGTTGTGCCCGCGGCGCCGGTAGCAGATCATGTCGATCACGACGTCCTTGTTGAACGCCTGCCGGTAGGCGAACGCCAGCGCCGCCACCCGGACACACGCCTCCGGGTCGTCGCCGTTCACGTGGAAGATCGGCGCCTGCACCATCCGGGCGACGTCGGTCGCGTACACCGACGACCGGCTCTCCGTCGGCGAGGTGGTGAACCCGACCTGGTTGTTGATGACCAGGTGGACGGTGCCGCCGGTGCGGTAGCCGCGCAGCTGGGAGAGGTTCAGCGTCTCGGCGACCACGCCCTGGCCGGCGAACGCCGCGTCACCGTGGACCAGCATCGGCAGGACGGTGAAGCCCTCGATGCCCTTGTTCAGGATGTCCTGCTTGGCGCGCACGACGCCTTCCAGGACGGGGTCGACGGCCTCCAGGTGCGACGGGTTCGCAACGACCGACACGGGGATGGTCCGGCCCTCGGCGCAGCGGTAGGTTCCCTCGGCGCCCAGGTGGTACTTCACGTCACCGGAGCCGTGCGCGGTCTGCGGGTCGAGGTGGCCCTCGAACTCGTTGAAGATCTGCTGGTAGGACTTGCCGACGATGTTCGCGAGCACGTTCAGCCGGCCGCGGTGCGCCATGCCGATGACGACCTCGTCCATCCCCGCGGCGGCGGCCTGCGAGAGCACCTCGTCCAGCAGCGGGATGGCCGACTCGGCGCCCTCCAGGGAGAACCGCCGCTGGCCGACGTACTTCGTCTGCAGGAACGACTCGAACGCCTCGGCAGCGCCCAGGCGCTCCAGCACGTGTAGCTGCTCGGCCGGGTCCGGGCGCTCGGCGGAGCGCTCGACGCGGGCCTGGATCCACTTGCGCTCGTCCGGCTCCTGGATGTGCATGTACTCGATGCCGACCCGGCGGCAGTACGAGTCGCGCAGCACGCCCATGACGTCGCGCAGGCTCATCGTGCGCTGCTGGGCGAACCCGGCGACGGGGAACTCCCGGTCAAGGTCCCACAGCGTCAGGCCGTGGCTGCGGATGTCGAGGTCCGGGTGGCTGCGGATGGTGAACTCGAGCGGGTTCGTGTCCGCCATCAGGTGGCCGCGGACCCGGTAGGCGTGGATCAGCTCCTGCACCCGGGCCGAGTGGTCGAGGTCGCCCTCGTGGGTGGTCGGGATGTCGGTGACCCAGCGGACCGGCTCGTACGGGATCCGGAGCGAGCGGAAGATCTCGTCGTAGAAGCCGTCCTCGCCGAGCAGCAGCTGGTGGATCCGGCGCAGGTACTCGCCCGACTGGGCGCCCTGGATGATCCGGTGGTCGTAGGTGCTGGTCAGCGTGGTGATCTTCGAGATCGCCATTCCGGCGAGCGTCTCAGTGGCGGCACCGGCGAACTCGGCCGGGTACTCCATCGCGCCGACGCCGATGATCGTGCCCTGGCCCTCCATGAGCCGCGGCACCGAGTGCACGGTGCCGATGCCGCCCGGGTTGGTCAGGCTGATCGTGACGCCGCTGAAGTCGTCCGTGGTGAGCTTGCCCGCGCGGGCGCGCCGGACGATGTCCTCGTAGGTGCCCCAGAACTGGGCGAAGTCCATCGTCTCGGCCTGCTTGACCGCCGCGACGACCAGCTGGCGGCCCTTGCCGGTGACCAGGTCGATCGCGAGGCCCAGGTTGACGTGCTCCGGCTGCACGAGCGCCGGCTTGCCGTCGACGGTCGCGAACGAGTTGTTCATCTCGGGGAACGCCTCGAGGGCCTTCACCATCGCGAAGCCGATGAGGTGCGTGAAGGAGATCTTGCCGCCGCGGGAGCGGGCCAGGTGGCGGTTGATGACGATCCGGTTGTCGATCATCAGCTTCGCCGGCACGGCGCGCACCGACGTCGCCGTCGGCACGTGCAGAGACGTCTCCATGTTGGTGACGACCCGGGCGGAGGCACCGCGCAGCGTGGTCGTCATCGTCCCGGCGGCCGGGGCGGGCGTGCCCGCGGGCGCCGTGGGCTTCGCGGCGGCTGGCTTCGGGGCGGGCGCCGCCGGGACCGGAGCGGGCGCGGCGGGCGCCTGAGGCGTGGCCGGAGCGGGGGCCACCGACGTCGGGGCTGGCGTGGCGGGAGCCGTGGGGGCGGCGGGCGAGGGCTCCGCGGCAGCGGCGGCGCGGGCGCTCTCCGGGTCCGTCTGATCGGTCGCCGTCGGCGCGCCGGGGTGGTAGTCGGAGAGGAACTCACGCCATTCGGGTGACACACTCTCCGGATCCGCCAGGTACTGCTGGTAGATCTCGAAGACCAGCCACTCGTTGGTTCCGAAGTCTGGTCCTGACGCGGGTACCGTCGGTGCTGTCACGGGGCCAATCGCCTCTATCCACGGTTCTGACTTCAGTGCATCCGCAAGATCATATTGAATTTCGCGAGGGCGGCATCGCGGCCTCGCTGGCCCTGTCTCGCTAGCCCGGGGGGCTTGCCGAAAGACGACCTCCGAAAGACCCTTCCACCACCGTCTGTCCAGGCTACTCGCCGGGTTCGAACGCCTCTGTCTCGACCCATTGCGGCATATCAGCATGTGCCGCCCGCGTGACGTCTCCACTCGGTGACGACCAGCCGACGGTGGCGTGACGTGGTCGCGGGACTCCTCAGAGGTGTCACCGGCGGTTGGTGGCGAAGACGGGCCGACCGCTTCGCCGGGTTTGTCGTCGCCCTTTCTGGTATGCCAGGCACCTTCGGCTTGCCTGGCGCGGGTGATGTGAGTTTCCTGTCATCTCCGGGCCAGCGGCAACCTGGGAGACAACCCGGAGGCGGCCCGTCGGCGGCCAGGAGATCGCCCGGCAGCGGACCCGCCCGCGCCGGCCGGTGCCGGCGGGCCGGCGGGCGAACCCGGCGGTATGCGACGCTGCCGGGCATGACTGCGGTCGGGCAGGACGCGGCAGACTCCCAGCCCGCCTCCCACGGGCTGCCTGGTGCCGCGCATCCAGGGTTCCTTCCAGGGTTCAGAGTCGGGATCGACGTCGGCGGCACCTTCACCGACCTCGCTGCCGTCGGGCCTGACGGCAGCACCTTCTACGCCAAGGTGCCCTCCGTGCCGGCGGACCCGTCGGTCGCGGTGCTCGCGGCGCTTGCCACCGGCGGGCTGACCAGGAGCGAGCCGACCGCGGGTGTCCGCGCGGGTCCGCGGGCCGCGGGCCGGCACGTCGGAACGGTAGAGCGGTTCGCCCACGGGACCACCGTCGCCACCAACGCGCTGCTCGAGCGAGCCGGCGCCCGCACCGCGCTGGTCACCACCCACGGCTTCCGAGACGTCCTGGAGATCGGCCGGCAGAATCGACCGTCGCTCTACGACCTGACCAGGGACCGCCCGCCGAGCCTCGTCCCGCGCGACCTCCGGTTCACCGTCCACGAGCGCTGCGGGCCCGACGGCGTCCTGGAGGCGCTCACCGAAGCCGAGATCGACCGCGTCGTCGAGCGGGTCGCCGCCGTCGACGGGCTCGCCGCCGTCGCCGTCTGCCTGCTGTTCTCCTTCGCCTGGCCAGATCACGAACGCGCGCTCGCCGAAGCCCTGCGCGCGCGTCTCCCCGGCGTGACCGTCGTCGCGTCCAGTGACGTGCTGCCCGTGTTCCGCGAGTACGAGCGGTTCGCCACGACCACCGCGGACGCCTACCTGACCCCGAAGCTGTCCTCGTACCTGACGCGGCTGCGCGGCCGGCTGGCCGACGCGGGGGTCGGGGAGCCGCTGGTCATGCAGTCCTCCGGCGGGGTCGCCACGCTCGCCGAGGCCGCCGCCCACGCCGCCACCTGCGTGCTGTCCGGCCCGGCCGGCGGCGTCGTCGGCGCGGCTTACGTCGCCGGACTGTCCGGGGTGCGCGACCTGCTCACGTTCGACATGGGCGGCACGTCGACCGACGTCGCCCCGGTGCTCGGCGGACGGGCGCTGACCACCTCCGAATCCGTGCTCGCCGGGGTTCCGATCATGCTGCCGACGGTCGATGTGCACTCGGTCAGCGCGGGCGGCGGGTCGATCGCCTGGGTGGACTCGGGCGGTGCGCTGCGCGTCGGCCCGGCGTCCGCTGGCGCCGACCCCGGGCCGGCCTGCTACCAGCGCGCCGGCTCCCCCGCCAGTACCGACGGCCCGGTCCGGGAGGCGACGGTCACCGACGCCGACCTCGCCCTCGGGTATCTTGGCGACGGCGCGAGCCTCGGCGGGGAGGTCATGCTTTCCGCCGCGGCCGCGACCGCCGCACTCGAGCGCCTTGGTGGGCGGCTCGGCCTGTCCGCGCTCGACACGGCGGCGGGGGTCGTCGCTGTCGCCGACGCGGAGATGACCCGGGCGCTGCGGGTCGTCTCGGTTGAGCGCGGCCTCGACCCGCGGATGCTCGCGATGGTCGCGTTCGGCGGCGCCGGCGGAACCCACGCCTGTGCCCTCGCCGAAGCGCTCGGGATGACGACCGTGCTGGTGCCCCGGGCCGCCGGCGTGCTCTCGGCGCTCGGCCTCGCGCTCGGTGACGTGCGCCGCGACCACACCGCCCCGCTGCGCGGCCGCCTCGGCTCCGTCGACCTCGCCGGCGCCTTCGACCGGCTCACCGAGGAAGCCGTCCGGACGTCGCGGGAGCCGGCCGACGCCGCCGGCCCGAAGCTGCTGCTCGACCGGCAGGTCGACTGCCGCTACATCGGCCAGGCCCACGAACTGACCGTCTCCGTGGGTCCTTCCGCGCCCGCCGGCTCGGCGGGCGCCGGCACGGCCAACGGCGTGGACCCGACGCTCGCGACGGCGGTCCGGGCCGCCTTCGAACAGGAGCACACCCGGCGGTACGGGCACCACGACCCCGACCGCGACGTCGAGGTCGTCGCTGTCCGGCTCGTCGCGACCGTGCCAGGAGTCCGGCCCGCGCTCACCGCGCCGCCCGCCGACCCGGCCGCCACCCGCACCCGCCGCGCCGCCTGGCTCGACGGAAGCTGGCACGCCGTCGACGTCATCCCCCGCGCCGCCCTCGGGCCAGGCGACACCCTCGCCGGTCCGGCGATCGTCGAGTTCGCCGAGGCGACCACGCTCGTCCGGCCCCGCTGGAACGCCCTCGTCGACGACGTCGGCACGCTGGTCCTCACCTACGGCGGGGACGGCCCCGCGGGCGATCACGGCGAGTGATGGACGCCCGGACGGACTGGGACTTTGGCCCCGACGGAGGCCGCTGGGAACAGTCCGCCTGCCAGCGCCGTTACGATAATCGCGCCGGTCCGCATCATGGCCCCCGGACCTAAAAGACGTCGCTACGAGCGACATTGCCCCGTGAGGCGACCTGGCGGGCCGGCGCTTACTCTTGTTCGCGACTCTACGAGTTGCGTTCCGGCGTCTCCATGATCGCCGTTTCTGCCCGCTGGTGGTCGTGGCCGAGCCCTGTTTCGGGACCGTTTGAGGGCACAATCGCCGATCATGGTGGCGGGCCGACCTTGGCGGTCGCGGCACTACGTGGACTACGGTCGGCGCCCGGTGGGCTGCCTGGGTCAGGGGCGGCGGTAGTGGTCCCAGCCTTGGGGGCCTGTGTAGGGGGTGGCGTCTACCAGGACGCCGGAGCCTTCGGCGATCGTGCCGATCTGGCGGGCTTCGGCGGGGAGTGTGGCGGTGTGGGGGAGGCAGGCTACGAACGCGTTGTCGTCGCCGCCGGTGAGGGTCCAGCGCAGCGGGTCGGCGCCCAGGGCTGCGGCCGCCGCCCGGAGGGGCTCAGGCATGTCGAAGGCGGCGGAGCTCAGTTCGACGCGGACGTTCGAGGCGGACGCGACGTGGCCTACATCGGCCAGCAGGCCGTCGCTGACGTCGCACATCGCGGTCGCGCCCGCGGCGGCCAGCGCCAGCCCGGCGGCGTACGGCGGCCGGGGGCGGCGGTGGGCGTCGAGGAGCTCCCGTGGGCCGTCCGCGCCTGCTGCCAGCAGTTCCAGACCGGCCTGGGCCCAGCCGAGCCGACCGGCGACCACCACTTGATCACCGGGGCGGGCGCCGGATCTCCGGACGGGGGCCGCGCCGGCGAGGTCGCCCAGCGCGGTGATCGCCAGCAGGATGCGGTCGGCCGAGCTCACGTCTCCGCCGGCGATGTACGCGTCCACCTCGGCGCACTCGTCGCGCAGGCCGTCGGCCAGGTCGAGCGCCCAGCGGACCGGCAGGTCACCAGGGGCCGCGAGACCGACGAGCAGCCCGGTCGGCCGGGCGCCCATCGCCACCACGTCCGCGAGATTCTGCGCGGCCGCCTTGCGGCCCACCTCATAGCCAGACGAGTAGTCGCGGCGGAAATGCCGGCCCTCCAGCAGCAGATCGGTGGTGGCCACGACCCGGCCGTCCGGCGCTGACAGCAGGGCCGCGTCGTCGCCCGGGCCGATCAGCAGCCCGGCATGCGGCGGGAAACGGGCCGTGATCTCCTTGATCAGCCCGAACTCGCCGAGGTCGGCCAGGACGTCGGTCATCGGGCGGCGGGCGCGGAGCCGGGCGAGGACACGCCGGAACTCTAGCGTTTCGCGACCCGCCGGCGGCGCCGCGCTGCTCGGCCGGCCGCTCCCAGAAGACGCGATCGCGGCGCGGGCCGTCCGCGTTCGCCCGCGGGAATCCCGGCTGAGTCACTTCCATTGTCACCGCTGGCCACGACCGGTCGGCCCAGTTCTCGGTCAGCTGGAGATCGTCCGGGTTACGTCCTTCGTGTTGGGCGGATAAGGGGAAGCATCGACACGGTGAATTTTTTACATTTATGCGTCGAATCGTCAAGGTCGGGCCTGCTTGTAAACGGCAATGGAAAAGGTTCAGTGACCGCGTCGCCGGTTACCAGGGCACTGACGGCTGAATACTCTGCCCATCGGAGTAATTCTTGTGGCCCGGCCTGAATTCCTCGCGAAAAAATGCTGGGCCACGCCCGCGAGCGAGCGCCCGGCCGGTCGGGAGAGCCCTGCGCGGCGGGGGTCGGGAGCCTGGCCGGACAGTCCGGTCCACCCGTCCGCGTGCGGTCCGGGCGCCGCGGACGGCCGGCGCTTGTTCCGTTCTGGCGGCGGCCGCGACGCCCCGGAGCCCCGGAGCCGGCGGATTGGCAGTGATGGCAACATCACTGACATCTGATCGTCATATCGCACTGGGACTCTGACGGCCGTGCCTGACTTCCGCCGCCGCCCGTCTGACCCGGACGCGTCCTGGCGTTCCTCGCCGCGAGCCTTCCGGCGAGCCGGCGGCGGGCGACGGTAGGGCGCCAGTGGCACTGCAGCCAGGGAAAGGAAAGATCGAGGGCAAGCATTACCTGCCGTCCACTCCGGAGACGGTCCGGTGGGGAGAACTGCCGACCTCGCGTACCCGCCCCGTCCTCACCGTCGACAGCGGCGCGACCGTCACCATCGACACGGTCAGCCAGGAGGGCATTCTCGAGGACCAGGGCCGCGACCCGGACACGTTCTTCGGCCGATATGGCGTGCCGGCGACGGAGGTGCTCGAGGACGCCCGGGCGATCGCGGCCTCCGGCATCCCGCACCGATTCGGGGTCGACGGCCCGCATGTGGTGACCGGGCCGGTGTTCGTGCGCGGGGCCGAGCCCGGCGACGTCCTGCGGGTCGAGATCGTCTCGCTGCTCCCGCGGGCCAGATACGGGTTGATCTCGAACCGGCACGGGCAGGGCCTGCTCGCCGGCGAGTTCCCCCAGGGCCCGGCGCCCGACGAGGACGCCGACGCGCGGCACTGGGAAGGCTTCCGCACGGTCGGCAACTACTGCGCGGTCGAGCGGCGGCGCGGCAAGCTGTTCGGCGCGCTGGACGGGGCGCCGGGCGGCGCCAGGGTGCGCTTCCCGCTCGCCCCGTTCCTGGGAATCATGGCCGTAGGCGTCGACGTCGGCGTCGAGCCCGGTGACGATGACGGCACCAGCCCGGACGCCGCGGCGGTCACCGTGCCGTCGACATCTGTCGGGCTGCACGGCGGTGCGCTGGACTGCCGGGAACTCGGTGTCGGCGCTCGGCTGTACCTGCCGGTGCAGGTGCCCGGCGCGTTGTTCGCCGTCGGCGACCCGCACTACGCCGCGGGCGACGGCAAGATCGGCCTGACGGCGCTGGAGGGGCCGCTGCGGTCGACCCTCCGGCTGTCCACCCTGCGGGAGCCGGCCGCGCGGGCGGCGCTCGGCGCGCTGCGTGAGCCGTTCGTCGAGACCGAGGCGTGCTGGCTGACGCTGGGCCTGGACGTCGACGTCACCGAGGCCGTGCGGCGGGCGGCGCGCTCCGCGGTGCTGTTCCTGTCGAGCCGGCTCGGCCTGGAGCCCGCCGCGGCGCTGGCCTACCTGTCGGCGGCGGCCGACTTCGGGATCAGCCAGCTCGTCAACGGCGTCCAGACCGCCTACTGCCGGATCCGCCGGTCCGACTTCACCGAGCCGCCACCGGCCCGGCCGCGGCTGCCTCGGGCTGCGATCGGCCGCCGGCCCGCCGGCGCTGAGGAC
>Ga0068863_100000341_pt1 | contig 47629 bp, 36 predicted proteins | sample KBSSwiS62_FD_66596 | JGI IMG/M metagenome (GOLD analysis project Ga0068863, IMG submission 66596) | Switchgrass rhizosphere microbial communities from Kellogg Biological Station, Michigan, USA - KBS Switchgrass S6-2 | ecosystem: Host-associated > Plants > Roots > Rhizosphere > Soil ... | reverse complement strand
TGTTCCGGTGGCCAGATGGACGCCGGCACCGTGCGCGCCGATCTCGAACGCCTCGCCGCCCGGGGCGTGCTGGCGACGACGGCGCAGAACGCCACCATCCGGTTCTTCCACCAGACGTTCTTCGAATACGCGGCGGCGCAGTTCATCGTCGCCGACGAGCGGGGAGGGGAGCTGGTCGAACGGGTGCGGGCCAACCCCGGCGACCTGCTGGTCGCCGCGGTGGCCGCGCAGGCCCTGCCGCGGCTGCGATCCCGGGCGGAAGCCGACATGCTGCTGCGGGCGCTCCTTGCCGACGACGCGCAGGCCGTCGTCACGCTCGGCCTGTCGGTGTACGCGCACTGGTCGGCGCACAAGCAGGCGCTCCTGGCCGAAACAGCCCGCGCGGCGCTGCGCCGCGCCCCGGCGACGGCCGTACGCCGCTTCCTGCTCCTGCTGCCGGGCACCCTTCATGTGGATGCCGATCGTTGGCCCGGCGACCTGCGAGAGGTGTGGGCGCGTGGCGGTGAGCGGGGGAGCCTGCGGCTCGAGCTCCTGGAGACGGTGAGCCGGCTGGCGGGGCGCGACCCCAGCGACGTGATCGACTTTCTGGACGAGAACGACTGTCTTGCCTGGGTCCGGCGGAACACGACTCGGCCGGCCCGCGACCACCAGAGCCCGTACCTCCGCGTGCTCGGCGCCGTCTATCGCGGCGACCCACGGTGGGCGCTCGACGAGCTGGTGCGGTTCTGGGAGACGTTCGCCCAGCGGGGTAGCGCGTCGGGAGCCGCCGACATCCTCGCCATGATCCACGATCGGATCGCGGCGCTGCCCGCTGACGAGCAGCCAGCCGCTCGAGAACAAGCGCTGGAGGTCTTCCGGCCACTCCTGCCGAGCCTCGTGGATCGTCTGCGTTCCGAGGCCAGTCGCGAGGTGGTCGCGGCCTACGGCCGGCTCTGGGCCACCGGCCAGCCTCCGCCCGAGGACTCCGATCTCGTCACGCTGCTCAGGTCGACCGCCACCCGGGGCCCACAGCCGGATCCCCTGGCCCGCGCGTTGCTGTTCCGCGTCGGGGCACAGGCCCGGACGGCCGACGCCACGTTGGCCGGGCAGCTGCTCGACGCCTGCGGCGACCTCGTAGCGCCCGGCCTGCAGACCGCGATGGTCGACGGGATCCTCATCCCACTGCTCGCCGACGACCGGGGCGACGATCCGATGGGGGAATGCCTGGCAACGGCCTGCCGGGCCGCGTTGGCCGAGCTTCCGTGCCCCGACGCCGACGAGAACGGCACGCGGTCCCGTCCCGCGCTGTTCCGCGACGCGATCGCGCACGCGGGTCGCACCGGCGCGCGGCTGCGGGAGCTGCTGCCGGCGGGCGCCGACGACATCGAGTCGTGGCTGCGACCGGACGGGCTGGCACAGCTCACGGCTGCCGCCGCGGCCGCGGGCCATGCGGTCGCCGCCCGCGCGTTGCGGGCATGGTGCACCGATCCCTCCTGGCAGCTGCGGCCGTTCGCGACGGCCTCGCCACGGCTGGACACCTCGCTCATGACTGCGTGCCAGGCTCTGGTCTCCCACCGGCCGGACATGCTGGAGTACCTGATTCTCGCCGCGGCCCAACGGCGTAGCACCGAGCGGTTGGTCGCCGCCCTCGACCTTACGAGGGGCACGCCTGGCGGGATCGCCCCGATTGTCACGGTCGTCGAATCCCACCGCGAGACGCTCGAGACGCTGCTCGCCGACCTGCTCGCGACCGCGTCGACCGGGGCGCGCCGCGACGGCCTGCGCCTGTGGCGGGCGCTGGTGGAGCGGGCCGGCTGGCCGCCCCCGCCGGCCAGCATGGTCGGGCCGTTCCTCGCGGGCAAGCCCGGAACCAGGCTGCACACCGCCGCGGTCGAACTCGGCCAGGCCGCCCTCGCGGCATCGGACGTACCTGCGCCCGACGCTCGCGCGGTCCAGGCAGCCGTCGCCGCTGCTGGCGGCCCGAACGGGGAACACGCGGACCGCGCCGGGGCGAGCGGCGGCACGCCTGGCTGGACGTGGGAGGAGACCGCTGACCTACGCCCTGTGCTGGTAGCGGCCGAGCAGAGTGCCCACGAGGTCTGGCTGGCCGTCGGCACCCGCCGGCGCGCCGACCGTGCCGCTGGCCAGGTTCTTGACTGGGGCTTTGAGGCCCGGCATCTACGGGCGGCAGCGGTGTGCCGAACAGGCCCGATCGGCGACGCCGACCAGCGTGACGCGACGATCGGTGACGCGCTCGACCTCGTCTTCACCGCTGGCTATCACCTGGAGGACGCGGACGAACGAGGCCGGTTCACGAAGTTGGTCCGTGAGCTCGGGCGCCTCGCCACGCGCCTCGCCGCGGTCGATCCTGAACGCGCCGCGACGCTGTTCCGCCGGACCGCCACAGCACTGCACGAGGTCGATCCCGGCATCACCCATCCGCAGCGCGAGATCGCCAACCGGTGGGCGACCCCACTGGGCCAGGTACTCGCCGCGCTCGGTCCGGCCGGGCGGCGCCGCTTCGTCCTCGACATGGCGAGTCTCGACGTCTCGACGGCGAAGAAGACCGTCGAGATCTTCGCCCGGACCTATGTGCCGCCCCCGCGGTGGTTCCGCGAACTCGTCGACAAGCCCGGCCTGCACCCTGATCTGCGGGAGAGCATCCGCGGGAACCTGTACTTCTACACCCGCAGCCACGGCGGGGAACCGTGGCACCAGCTCCTGGACGCCGCTGAAGGCCGCCCATGACTACCCGCCTGTGCCTTCAGACCGGGCAGCCGACCGCGCTACCCGCCTTCCTTCGGCAGGATGCCCGCGTCGTCAGGCCCGTCTCCCCCGCGATTCCCGACCAGCGGCCGCAGCGCCCGCGCGTCCGGATGTCCCAGCCGCTCGAGCAGTGCCAGCGCCTCGGCGCGCAGCCGCTCCGCCTGGGCCTCGTCGCCGAGGTCCTGGTGGATGTCGGCGAGCCGTTCGAGGTTCTTCGCCGCCCAGTAGTCGTCCCCCAGCTCACGGTCGAGGTCCAACGAGCGCTCGTGGTGCAGGCGGGCCTGGTGGAGCTGGCCGAGACGGTGTTCGGCGAGGCCGATCGTCATCAGCACATCCTTCTGTCCCTCGAGGTGACCGATCCGGATGTAGAGCGCGAGGGCCCGCAACCCCAACGACAGCGCATCGTCGTGGTCACCAAGCCAGCAGCGCTGCCGGCTCACGGCGGTCAGGCCGTCGGCGCGGGCAAGCAGATCACCACCGCCTCGCCCGCGTGCCAGCCGCAGGGCATGGGTGGCGTCCTCAAGCGCGGCCGCGTACTGGTGACGCGCCTCGTGGACGCGGGCGAGTGACAGGTAGGCCTGGCGTATCCCGTCGCGGTCGCCGAGCGCGCGGAACTCCGCCAGGGAGGTGTGCAGGAGGCCGATCGCCTCATCCTGCCCACCGTCGCGAGCGAGCGCGTCGGCGAGCAGGCGCAGCGTCGCGGCGTAGGCGGTCCGATCCCCGGCCGCCAGCGCCGCGTCCAGAGCGACCCGGTGCACGGCGACCCGGGCCGAACGCCGTCCGGTGCGACGCAGAAAGACGGTGCAGGCCCAGGCCAGTCGCCATGCGTGCGTCCGCAGGCCCAGATCGGCCGCCAGCGGGATCAGCATCCGCAGGGCCGGCAGCTCGTCGCTGAACCACGACATCGCGTCCGCGTAGGACGCCATCGGGGGAGTCGGCCACGCGCACTCGACCGTCGGGAGCTCACCCGCGCGACCAATCTGGATCAGGCGGTTCGCCAGTAGCGCCGTGCTCAGGTAGTAGTCCAGCATCCGGGTGGCGGCCGCCAGCCGGACGGGCGCCTCGTCGTCCCAGGACCGCTCCACCGCGAAGCCGCGCAACAGGTCATGTAACCCGCGCCGACCAGGGCTCGGCTCGGTTGTCAGGTGCGCGGCGGCGAGCGCCCGCAGCGCGTCCACGGGGCGGCGGTGCACGCCTAGCAGCGCCGCGCACGCATAGTCGTCGAGATCTGGTCCCGGGTGGACGCCGAGGAGCCGGAACAGCCGTGCGGCGGGATCAGGCAGGGCCGCGTAGGACCACTGGAACACGGTGCGCAGGTCGACGTCGGCCTCCGAGGAGCCGAGGACGTCGAGCCGTCGGTGCACGTCCCGCAGATCATCGACCAGCCCTCGGAGCGTCTCCACCGGCCGGGCCTGCAACCGCGCGGCGGCAACCCCGAGAGCGAGAGGTAGCCGAGAGCAGAGCTCGACAAGCTCGAACGCCGCGTCATCCGTACCCACGAGCCGGCCGGCACCGAGCCTGCGGTCCAGCAGCGTGACCGCGTCGGCCCGAGACAGGACGTCAAGCTCGACCCGGTGCGCGCCCTCCCGCACGACCAGGCTCTCCAGCCTGTCCCGGCTGGTGACCAGGGCCAGGCAGGTCGGCGACCCGGGGAGGAGCGGCCGAGCCTGGTCGGCCGTGTGCACGTTGTCGACCACCACGAGCATCCGGCGCTCGGCCAGCAAAGTCCGGAACAGCGCCGCCTTCGCGTCCAGACCGGCCGGGATGGCGACCGCCCCGACGCCGAGCGCCTGAAGGAAGTCGTGGAGCGCCTGCTCGGGGTCGACCGGCATCCGTTCGTCATAGCCGCGCAGGTTCACGTAGAGCAGGCCGTCGGGAAACTGGTCGCGAACTCGGTGCGCCCAGTGCACCGCCAACGTCGTCTTGCCGACGCCGGCGGTGCCCGCGATCGCGGTGATGAGTACGGGCCGGCCGGCCGGGGCCCGCACGGCGGCGACCTGGTCGAGTTCGGCGAGCTCGGCGTTCCGCCCGACCACGTCGAAGGTCACCGCTGGTAGCTGGTAGGGCCGGACCGAAGCCTGGGACGCGGCCATCGTGGCCACGACCGACCGCGGCGACGCCTCCTGGACGCCTCCGGCCGGCCGCGACCGCTGCGCGACCTCAGCCCTGTCGCGCAGCGTGGCCAGGGGTCCGACCTCGTTGTCGGACGCGCCGAGAGCGGTGAGGAGCCTGTCGAACACGTCGCCGCGCGGCAGCGTGGTTCCGTTGAGGTAGGCGTACAGGCTGGCGGGCGACACATTGATGCGCCTGGCCAGCTCCGGACGCGACAGGCTCTTGCCGACCTCATGCTCGGCCCGCAGCACAAGCAGGTGCAGTTCGCGGGAAAGGCGTTGCCTCGCCGCCGCCGCGCTCACGCCGGGCAGCGGATCCTTCTCGTCCAGCACGGTCCCCCTCCGTGCGGGCGCCGACGCGAATGGACGCCCTGGATTCAGAGTATTCCAGCCTTTTCCAGACTCGGCGGCGCCCAGGCCAGGGTGAATGGTTCCGTGAGGCGGCGGCATGGTGCTGGCCCGCCGCGGATCCTTGGCCCGGCTCCGCCCGGTCGCCAGGACGAATCCGTCTTCCGGCACCCCCTATCAGAACGAGGTGGATGGTGACCGACCGCTCTTCATCGGGCCGAGGAGTCGCGCACCGGCTCGTCGCGGCGACCCGCGGTGCCTTCGGGCTTGACCTACCGCTGGCGCTGCGGGCCTGGGACGGCAGCAGAGCCGGCCCTCCGGGGGGACCTGTGGTCGTCCTGCGCTCGCCGCGGGCGGTGCGCCATCTAGTGCGCAGTCCCGGTGAACTCGGTTTCGCGCGTGCTTTCGTCGCGGGCGATCTCGACGTCGAGGGCGACCTGCGAGCCGCGCTGCGCGGCGGCCTCCGGTTCGTCGAGCAGGTGCGTGCGGCCGGGGCTCCCCCGGCTTCGGCCTGGCCGGGGCTCGTCGCCCTCGCGATCCGCCTCGGCGCGCTCGGCCCGCCGCCTCCCGTCCCGGAGCAGGAGGCTCGCCTGCGCGGACGCCGGCACAGCCGTGACCGGGACCGGGCCGCGATCGCGCATCACTACGACCTCGGCAACGACTTCTACTCACTGCTGCTCGACCCGACGATGGCGTACTCCTGCGCGTACTGGCCGGCGCAGGACACGGCCGTGCGGGGGCCGGCCGCGGGCGCCCCGAGCCTAGGCGACGCCCCGGTGTCCGCCTTCCCGGCAGCCGATCTCGCGGCCACCCGACGCCAGGCCCTCGAACAGGCGCAACGTACGAAGCTCGACCTGGTCTGCCGCCGGCTTCAACTGCGCCCGGGCGCCCGGCTGCTCGACGTGGGCTGCGGCTGGGGATCGCTCGTGCTGCACGCCGCCGAGCGGCTCGGCGTGCACGCCACCGGGCTGACCATCTCGGCCCGCCAGGCGGACTTCGTCCGCGAGCAGGCACAGCGGCGCGGAATGGAGGCGCTCGTCGACGTCCAGGTACGGGACTACCGGGACAGCACCGGGCGGTTCGACGCGGTCGCCTCGATCGAGATGGGCGAACACGTCGGCGACGACAACTATCCCGAGTTCACCACGATTCTTCGTGACCGGCTCGAGGACGGCGGACGCCTGTTGGTGCAGCAGATGTGCCGGGGCGACCGATCCCCAGGCGGCGGCCCGTTCATCGAGTCCTACATCGCGCCCGACATGGCGATGCGACCGCTGCACCGCACACTCGCCCACATCGAGGACGCCGGGCTCGAGATCGTCGAGATCGAGGCGATGCGGATGCACTACGCGCGCACGGTCGAGGCCTGGGCACATCGGCTGGACGACGTCTGGGACGACGTCGTCCACCGGTTCGGGTCGCCACGGGCCAGGATCTGGCGCCTCTACCTGGCCGGCGGGGCGCTGGCGTTCGCCGACAACCGCATGGGCGTGCACCAGGTGCTCGCGGTCCGCTCCGCCGCGGGCGCGGACCCCGGCATTCAGGCGGCCGGGACAGGGGTCGTCCCGTGAGGGTCTGCGTCGTCGGCGGCGGTATCTCCGGCCTTGCCGCCGCGACCTATCTGCGAGCGCTCCCGGACACCCACGTCACCGTCTTCGAACAGGCCGCGCATCTCGGCGGCCGGGCCGACGTCGATGCCGACGGTGAGCACTGCCCACGGTTCTTCATGGACGACTACACCCACCTCTTCGCCCTCCTGCGCCAGATCCCGCTCGCGCGCGGCGGCACCGTCCATGAGGCACTCCGGGAGGCGCGCCGGTTCAGCCACACGGACGCGGGCTGGGTGGAGATCTCGCATCTCTACCGGTTCCTCGCCCGCGAGATCCCCTGGCGGCAGAAGATCGCCGGTGCCCGGTCCTGGCGGCCGACGCCGCTGCTCGCCGAGCAGCATCTCAATGCCAACCGGTACGGGTCGCTGCGCAACTACTCCGCGCTGCCGCTGTTACGAATGGGCGCGAACCTGTTCCGTTCGAAGATCGGGTACGTGCTTCCGGGCCCGACCGACGAGTACCTCGTCGATCCCTGGGTGAACCACCTGCGGGAGCAGGGTGTCGAGTTCGCCGCGGGACGGCGGGTCACCGGTCTGGAGCCCATCAGCCCGGTTCCGCTCGGTGCGCGCGGGAATGCGCCGGGCCCGGATGTCCGCCACCAGCGCCGCGGCGCCAGGGGGCGCGCCGGCGCGGGAGGGGTCAGGGTGACCACCGACGCGCTGTCCGCCGACTTCGAGGTGGTCGTCGTGACCGCGTTCGTGCCAGACCTGGTGCATCTGCTCAACTCGGCCGGGCTGGACCACACCGCCGTCGAGACCCGGCACACCCACTGCGTCGCGCACACTTTCGACCTGGATCCCCGCGAGAAGATCTTCGGCAGTGGCCCGACCTTCTACTGCCGGGACGGCATCAACGTTCTCGTCCAGCCCGAACACCATCGGTGCGTCGTGCTGTGCACCACGTCGCGGCGTACCGATGCCGCCTTCGTGCTCCCCCGGGTCCGCGAGTTCCTCGAACTGAGCCACGATCCTCTGCGAGCGGTGAGCCGGGTCAACCAGCGGCCCGGCGAAGGCATCATGATCGGCGACTACCTGCGACCTGAACGGATACTGCGCCGACCGTTCCCGGGCCTGTACTTCGCGGGTTCGTGCATGCGCAACTCCTATCCGCTGGATTCCGCGGAGGGGGCCGCGCGCAGCGCATTCAACGCGTTCTGCCGGATCCGCCGCGACTTCTTCCCGAATTTTCTGCCGATCGGCGACAGCCAGGCGCGCACTTTCGAGAAACAGGCCTATGACATGTCCACGTGGGGGCAGAAGTAATGAGCGCGCGTGAACGGGTCGCGGTCATCGGAGCTGGCGTGTCCGGCCTCACCGCCGCCTACCTGCTGCGGCAACGCCACGAGGTGACGGTGTTCGAGGCACGGTCGGTACTCGGCGGACACGCGGACACCCACGACGTACCCACACCGGACGGCGCGGTGGTCCCCGTCGACACCGGCTTCATCGTCTACAACGAACACACCTACCCGTACCTGACCCGGCTGTTCGCGGAACTGGGCGTGACCACCCAGCGCTCCGACATGTCGATGTCCGTGCGCTGCGCCCAGTGCGGACTGGAGTACGCCGGCGGGCGGCGTGGACGCGGCCTTCTGCCCGCGGGCGACCAGCGCGTCTGGCCCCGCTACGCCCGGATGCTCGCCGAGATCCCCCGCCTGCACCGCGCGGCGCGCGACCTCATCGACGGTCCCGCGCCGGACGACGTCACCCTCGGCGACTTCCTGCGCGCCGGCGGCTATTCGAGATACCTGGTCGACCACTACGCCCTCCCGCTGGTCGCGGCGGTCTGGTCGGGCGGGGAGCAGACGAGCCTGAGTTATCCAGCGGCCCACCTGTTCACCTTCCTCGACAACCACGGAATGCTGCGGGCCCGCCCCGACCTGCGCTGGCGCACGGTGACCGGAGGATCACGCCGGTACGTCGAGCTGATCGCCAAACGGCTGGCCACTGTCCGGCCTGCCACCACAGTCCGCGCCGTGCGTCGTCACCCCGACGGTGTGGAGATCGTCGACGCGGCTGGCGTCACCCACGACGTCGACCGCGTTGTCCTCGCCACCCACGCCGACCAGGCGCTCGGCCTGCTGGCGGACCCCACCAACGACGAGAAGGAGGTGCTCGGGGCCTTCACCTACACGCGCAACAAGATGTGCCTGCACGTCGACGACACCCTCCTGCCGCGCCGAGCCCGCACGCAGGCGTCGTGGAACTACCTGAAGTCGGCCTGCGGCGGCGGCGAGCAGGTCGTCATGAGCTACCACATGAACCGGCTCATGCAGCTGTGCGAGCCACTCGACTACCTCGTCACCCTCAATGGCCGGGCGCGTGTCGACGACGCGGCGGTGATCGCCACCGGCAGTTACGAGCATCCCGTGTTCACCCCGGCCACCCGGGCCGCGCAGCGGCGCCTGCCCGACCTGACCGACCCGCGCACCGCGTACGCCGGCGCCTACCACGGCTGGGGCTTCCACGAGGACGGGTGCGTCTCGGGTGTCCGAGCCGCGGCGGCGTTCAGCGTGCGCTGGTGACGGCCGGGAGCGAGACCGGTGCGGAGGACCTGGTGGTGCCGGCGACCTCGGGGGGGCCGCCGGCACCACCACCTCGCCTGTCCAGGCCATCCGGCTCCCCGCCGCCTGGTTCTGCGCCGCCGGGGAACCAGGCGCCCGCGATCTACGAGGGCCACCTGATCCACGTCAGGCACGAACCTGTGACCAGGGTGTTCCGGTACCGCGTCCATCACTGGCTCGTGGACCTCGACGACCTGCCCAGCCAGCCGCGGCTGCTGCGTCCCCTGGCTGGCTTCCACGCTGCCGATCATCTCGGCTCGGCCGACCGTTCGATCAGGGAGAACCTCGTCTCCTGGCTCGCGAGACATGACGTTGACCTCGGGGGTGGCCGGGTCCTCATGCTCACCACCCCGCGGGTGCTCGGCTACGCCTTCAACCCGCTCACCGTCTACTGGTGCCACCGCGACGACGGATCGCTCGCCTGCACTGTGGCCGAGGTCTGCAACACCTACGGCGGGCGCCACTGCTACCTGCTGGCGGCCGGCAGCAGCGCCGGCCGCTCCGACTGGTATGAGGCGCGGAAGGCCTTCTATGTCTCTCCTTTTCTGCCGACCAGCGGCCAGTACCGGCTACGGCTGCCACCCCCCGGCGAGCGCATCTCACTCACCATCACGCTCGTTAACGGTGAGCGCACCCTCTTCACTGCTGTCCTGAGCGCCCGCCGATGTCCGGCTGTCGCCCGGGAGATTCTCCGGCTGGCCGTTCTCCAGCCGCTGACACCTCATCGGATACGCGCGCTCATCCAACTCCAAGGGCTGCTGCTCTGGCATAGCCACCTTCCGATCACACCGGGAAGACCTGCATGACAGGAGGTCGTCATGACGTCGACAATGGCAGCTGATGTCAACGCCGGCTGGACCGTACCCGCCATCCCGTCGCCCGTACCGGTACGCGAGCAACTGGTCGCGCTCATGTTCTTTTCCGCAGTCGCGCCGCTGCCGATCCGGGTGGTGCTGCCGGGCGGTAGGCGGTATGGCCGGGGCGGACCTGCCAGCCCCGTGATGCGCATCGAACGCCCGTCGTCGTTCTTCCGCCGTATGGCCGTCGACGGTCCCGTCGCGGTCGGCGAGTCATACATGGCCGGCGAATGGACCTGCACCGACATCGGCGGCCTGCTGACACCCTTCGCGGCGCGGCTACGCCGTCCCGTCAGCCGGCCGCTGGCCGCGTTCCGCTCCAGGGCGGACCTGCGCCAGCCCGCCGGCGACCGCAACACGATCACAGGCGCGCAGTCCAACATTCATCGGCACTACGACCTGTCCAACGAGCTGTTTGCCGCGTTCCTGGACGAGTCGATGACCTACTCCGCGGCCCTGTGGGAGGACGGCGACGACCTGCACGCCGCACAGCTACGCAAGATCGACACAGTGCTGGACCTGGCCGGCATCGGCCCGGGAACCCTGATGCTGGAAATCGGAACCGGCTGGGGATCGCTCGCCGTACGCGCCGCCCGTCGTGGCGCCGACGTCACGACCCTCACCATCTCGCGCGAGCAGCGGGACGCCGCTTCCCGTCGCGCCCAGGCCGCCGGGGTCTCCGATCGGGTCGCCGTGCGCCTGTGTGACTATCGGCAGGCAACCGGGTCCTTCGACGCCGTCGTCAGCGTGGAGATGATCGAGGCCGTCGGGATCGAGTACTGGCCCGAGTACTATGCCACGCTCGACCGACTCACGGCGGCCGGCGGCAAGGTCGTCCTGCAGGCGATCACGATGCCGCACGATCGCATGCTCGCGACGGCGAACGTCTTCACCTGGATCAGGAAGTACATCTTTCCAGGTGGTCAGATACCGTCGATTCGATCCATCGAATGCGGCCTGGAGCAGAGCGCGTTACGGATTACCAACCGACGCAGTTTTGGCGAGGACTACGCCCGCACACTCTATGAGTGGCGCACAAGATTCACTTCTCAGCGAGAAATCGTAACGGCTCTTGGTTTCAATATCGAGTTCCAGCGAATGTGGGAGTACTATCTGGGCTATGCTGAGGCCGGATTTCGTTCAGGCTTCCTCAATGTGTGGCATCTGCAGCTGCGGAAATATGGCCCGGGCTCGCTGATCCGGACCTCGCCGGTGTAGTGGCGCTTCTCCTTGCACTTGACGCAGTAGCCCTCATAGCTGCAGATCGATGATCCGTCCTGCAGACGTGGTTGTAGGTGCGTGGGACGAGCCCGGTGGCGTAAAACCCTTCCCATGGTTGGCAAAGAAAAGAAGGCGGATGACCGCCCATCTCTGGAGAGGGATCCTTGAGCGCCTCGATAGGAGCGTGCGCGTTGAAGTTGCCCTGCGAGTCCTTAATGAATTGAGCTACGCCGGCCCTGGCAGGAGGAGCGTTTGATGAGGGCGGGCACGCTAAGGCAAGGCGTGCGCGGACCAGACCAGCCTGCTGGTGGTGAGGTCGCTAACGAAGGTGGCGACGGTACCGTGGTAGAGGGTGGCTGCCGCGGAAGGGCCGGCGTCCGGGGGATACACGATCAACTGAAGGTGGTGTAGAAGCCGGCCTGTCAGAAGACGAGGGTGCGTCCTTCGGGGGCGGCGTCGGTCGCGGTGTAGGCGACGCCGTCGACTTTCAGGCCGTCCGGGTCGAGGAGGGTGATCGTGCCGCCGTGGTTGCCCAGCGCGACCGGGGGTGTGAGCGACATCCGCAGCGCGTCGCCGGCTCCGAGACGGGTGGCTGGGAGGCGGCTGCGGTGCTGGTCGCGGTCGACGATCGTCCAGCCGGTCAGGTCGATCGGCTCGGCGGAGGTATTGAGCAGCGTGACGGTTTCGGGTTCGGGGGCTGGTCCGAGCGGGTTGACCAGGGCAGCGACGATCCGTAGCTGCCGGTCGGGTTCACCGGGGGCGGGCTGTCCGCCAGGACCGGGCGGCGGGAGGCCGGGCAGGGTGTGGCCGGTGCTGTCGTCGGTGTGCCAGGCCTGGCTTTGGAAAGCGAGGAACACCCCGACCCACTGGCCGTCCGTGGGAAAGTGCAACAGCAGGGCGCCGTCCTGCCACACGCCGTCGTCGGCGACGAACCGGCCGCTGTTGCCCTGGTTCATGTGGATGTCGTGGACGCCGCTGCCGGGCGTGAATCCGAAGATCTTGTCGGGTTTCGTTTCGGGACCCCAGCGCTGTCCGAACGCGTACAGCCGGCTGGCCGCATCGGCGGCGGCGCGTTGGACGTAGTGGTCGAGCTTGTCCGCCAGATCGTTGTCCGGGCCGGGCCGGTCCGCCGGCAGCGACCGCAACGCGGCCCGGTCGAACAGGTTGCCACGGACGAAGTCCAGGGCCAGCCCACCCGGCTTGCTGTCCAGCGGAGTGAACCCGTCCGCCACGTCCGGCAGGCTCGTCAGGAGGGGATGGTGGAAGTCTTCCTCCGCGACGTACAGCAGTTCCGACGGCGGCAGCGCGGACAGGACGTTCACCGCCACCCGAAAGGAAACACCGGCTGCGTCGACGTGGATCTGGTAGTGCGGGCTGTCGCTGTTCCCGCTCTCCCGGCGGCGGTCGAGGACCCGGCCGGCCAGAACACCGTAGTCCGCGAGCGGCATTAACGTCCCCTATCGACTCCGCACGGCACCAGCCCGCGAACAGTAACACCCCTAGTGGGGGAGGCCGGCCCGGCGCCAGGAAAGTTCACCTGCCGGTCGGTCGACAGCAGACCCCGAGATTGCCGCGCCATGCAGCGGACCCGCCGCGAAATGGTGGTGCGGGGTGGCTGTGGGAGCGAGACGGTTGATCAGCAGGCCGCCGGCGGCTTCATATGCCCGGCTCCTCACGAGGCAGCAGTCCCGTTCGGTGAAGTCTGACGGGACACCTCCGGGAGGGGAGCCGTCAGAAGGCGCGCAGGTCGGCTGGGATGGCGACGACGATGGTCGCTCTGCGGTCCGCGGCGGTCGCGCCCTGCCGGCTGGCCCATTCCTCGTCGGATCGCATCCAGGCGGGCAGGCCGGCGGGCAGGTCACGCTCGGGAATCGTTGCGAGATCGGACGGGGTGAGATCGTCGCCGTAGTGCACCAGCGGCGTCACGACGTCGGGGGTGATGGCCGGGTGTAGGACGTCGAGGGCGGTGTTCCAGTTCGCGAGCATCGTCGCCATTGCCTGGGCCCGGTCGCCGCCGCTGGCTGCGGCGCTGTCCGGGTAGGTCGGGTGCAGGATGTGCTGGTAATGCCCGGTGTACTGGCCGCCGGCCGGGGTCGAGGCCCACCGCCGGAAGGCCGTGTCCGCCAGAGAGCCCAGCGCGACGATCGCCTCGATCGGATTGCTGGCGGTAAGCGCGTCGAGCCACCGGTTGCGGTAGGCGGCTATCGCCGCGTCGTGGGAATGGCTGTTGCCAGCGGCCTGGCCGTACACGCTATACACAAAGGTGTTGATCATCGTGTAGCTGGTGGTGATCCCGAGCTTGGCCAGGAACCCCTGGAGGCGGCGGCCGGCGGTACCGATGAGGATGCGCCGCGCGATCCCCTCGTGTGCCGCCGGGTCCTGTCCGAGGACGAGAACACGCGCCGTTGCGTCGAGCCTGCCCCGGTGGAAGATCGGCCCCCACTCGACGCGGAAGTCCCCAACGGGGTAGACCTCGCTGCCCGGGCAGGCCCGCACGAGGCTGGCGTACGGCTCCTGGCCATACCCCGGATCGAACTCGGCCATCGCCACCTCCGCCGTTTCCCATCGTTCTGCCCTGGTGTCCCACGCCCGGATCGCGCTGCGTCCCGTGCGTCTGTCTGGACAGCGGTCCTGGTTCCCTGCTCTGCCCTGCGGTTCGGCCGGTCCGCCGGCCTCGCCTGCCCGGCCAGTCCCACACCCCGGACCGGATCCGGTGCCAGACCAGACCGTCGTACGTGTCCGGCAGCAGTGTGCGCCGCGGGGGAACGCCCGACCTTCCCGGTGACAGCAATCCGACGACCCCGTGTCGGCGGCCGATGCCACCAGCCATGATGTGCTACCGGGCGGCGTTGCCCGGACACGGGTGGCAACGGAGGTTGTCAATGACGCACCCGACCGCCCCTGCTGGCGGCCTCCGGTTCGCGCTGCGCGGCCGGATCGTGACGATGGACGCCGCCGACACCGTCCTCTCCGACGGCGTCGTTTACATCGCGGGCGGTCTCATCCACGCGGTCACCCCCGCAGACGTGCCCGCCCCGCCTGGCTACGAGACAGTGGTCCCGCTGGCGACGGGCGGGACTGTGTATCCAGGGCTGATCGAGCTGCACAACCACCTGCCGTACGACGTGCTGCGGCTGTGGGACGTACCCCGCCGCTACACCAACCGCTCCCAGTGGGGCGGGACCGCGGACTACCACCGGATGGTCACCGGCCCGATGACCGTGCTGGGTTCCGACCCCCAGCTCATGCCCGCCGTCGTCCGCTACGTCGAGGCCAAGGCCCTCGTCAACGGGACCACGACAAGCCAGGGCATCGCCCTGTTCAGCAACAGCGGCGCCCGCCGCATGTACCGCGGCATCGTACGCAACGTCGAACAGACCGACGACCCGAAACTCCCCGAAGCCCTGTCCCGCATCGCCGACGTCGAAGCCGCCGACGCGGACAGATTCCTCGCCCGGCTGCACGGCAACCACCGGCTGCTGCTGCACCTCGCCGAGGGCATCGACACCGTCGCCCGCAACCACTTCCTCGCCCTGCAGAACGAGGGCGGCCAGTGGGCCATCACCGACAACCTCGTCGGCATCCACTGCACCGGCCTGCACGCCGACGACTTCCAGGTGCTCGCCGCCCACGGCGGCTCGATGGTCTGGTCACCCCTGTCAAGCCTGCTCCTCTACGGACAGACCGCCGACATAGCCGCCGCGAAGACCGCAGGCATCCGCATCGGCCTCGGCGCCGACTGGTCCGTCTCCGGCAGCAAAGGCCTCCTCGGTGAACTGAAAGCAGCGCGCCTCGCGTCGACGGCGGCAGGCGGCGTATTCAGCGACCGCGAACTCGTCGCGATGGCCACCCGCGACGCCGCCACCATCCTGCGCTGGGACGCCACGCTCGGCACCATCGCAGCCGGCCACTACGCCGACCTCCTGGTCATCCAAGGAGTCGCGGGCGATCCATACACCACATTGATCGACGCCAGGGACCGCGACATCACGCTCGTCACCATCGGCGGGGTCGCCCGTTACGGCGCCGCGAAACTCATGCACACTCTCGTCACTGACGAGGAACAGACCGGCCTCGAGGCTCCCCAGCCCGACGCGCCGGACCAGCGGCTGCTTCACCTGCACCAGGACACGACCGACCCGGCCGTCGAAGCGCTCAGCCTCGCCGAGGCAACCACCCGACTCACCACCGCGCTGGCGACCCTTCCGGACCACCCGGCGCGACCGTCAGCCCGCGCGTCCTTCACGGCCGCGGCGGGCCGGGCCGGGTGGCGCCTCGCCCTCGACGAGATCGAACCGACGGGCCTCGCGCTACGCCCACGGCTCCCCCTACGCGCCACAGCTACCCGCTCCCCCGCGTCTCCCACACGCCCCACGCCGCCCACTTCACCCATGCCAGCCCGCTCCCCAGACTCCGTGAGACCAGGCACGAACGCCGAAGACGACGCCGCCGGACACCGCGCGGCCCAGCCAGAAGCCGCGCCGGGCGGGTCGGCTCCGCCGCGGCCGGCTGCCGTCGCCGCAACCGCCCTGGAAGCACTCGTTTTGGACCAGCTCACTTCCCAGGACGACGACCAGTTCCGCCGGACCCTAGCCAAGGAAGGCAACCTCCCCCACGGCTACGGCCAAACCCTAGCCGACCTACTCGCCTGACCTTCGGGTGACGACGGGGTGACGACCGCCGGCTGGGCGAGCCGGTCAGGCCAGGCATCGCGATCGACCGACACCGAACGGAACCGGCAGGTCGTCGAGTTCGAACTGCGAACCGCCGAGCACCTCGTCAAACCACGCGTCCCACCGCTGCGCGGCGCGATCGGCACCGTTCGGTACGCCCTCGCCGAAGCCGCGTCGGTCTCCATGGACGCCCGCCACGCGCTGTCCACCCTCGCCACCTACGCCGGGCTCGGCGACCGCACCACGGTGGGCATGGGTCACGTCCTTCCGCTCCCGGCACCGCGCCAACCATCCGGCACACGACCCGCGCCAGCGGCCACCTCCGGCGCTACGCGCCACGCGTCCGGCAGCACGGGACGGCCCCAGCGGTCCCGCTGATCCAGCCGCCACGCATACCGGCCGGATTTCAAGACGAATAGCGGCAGGTCAGCGGCCGTTCCACGCTGTACCCGCAACTGCCACCGGATGCCGCGAAGTTCATACCTGCCGGGGTGATCGCGTCTGGGCCGGGCTGTCTGGTGACGGCCCGGCCCGGGTTGGAGCGGGGAGTGCACGCCCACCCGACGCCCACAATGATCTTCTATTACCGCTGCGAGGCGGTGCGCGCCGTGGCGGAGTGAGCGAGTGCCGGTCGACGAACCGCTGCTGGCGGGTAGTGCCGCGGGTGCTCCCCGCGCGCCTTCGGCTGGTGTGTCCAGGACGGCGTGATCGCCGCTGAGCGACCAGCCGGTGCCGCCGGGCAGGTCGCAGCCGGCGTGCACCACGACGTCGCCCGCGGAGATCCGCCACTGGTGTGAAGACGCCGGAAAGGGGGCGCCGCCCGCAGCCAGGCCAGAAGCTCGGCCCGCAGGGGGCCGGCGCACCAGGTGGGGGTGGGATAGTCGGCGTGGCGCAGGCGGCCGTAGCAGACAGGTGCGCCAGCGGCGGTCTGCACCTTGCCGGCCCGCTATCGCTGTTAGGCAGACTCTCGGATCGCCTCCTCGGTCAGCGGCGCCGTTCCCGGCCCGGCGAGGGTCTGGCTCCCAGCCGACTCTCCGGCGACGCTCGGAGCTGTGGCCGGATCGCCGGGCGACGGTGACCCGTCGGGCGGTGCCGGGACGGCGGGAAGGGTCTGGAGCGGCCGTTCCATCCGCAGGGCGATCACCGGCCGCAGGCATCCTCCAGCGGAGCTGTCCTTGCCTGGGGTCCGCGGCGCGGGACGCGCTCACGCGGCAGGGGCGGCTGCCGCGGCCGCGGAGTAGGTCAGGGTGATCTCGCCGTCGCCCTAGCTTTCGGCGAAGTAGGCCCTGCGGGCAGGCGGATCAGAGCATGCGCGAGTACGGCCGGGCCGTCTCCAGGCTGGACGATGATTGCGTAGGTGGTGTCGGCGCTGAGCCGGGCCTCACTGCACGTCGCGGGTCGGGGGACGGCAATGGTGCTGTGGAGATGGCGGGGACGGCGGCGCCGCTCGGCGCGAGGCGACGATCGAGAGGGCTCCCAATGGCTGGATCCGACGGCAGGTGGGTGGCGTCGGAGACCAGAAGTACCGCGCCCGCGTTGACAGTCGGCGATCTTGTCAGGGCAGCGCGAGACCGAGGCGTCCAATCTGGTCAGGCGCGATGTCCGCTCAAGGTACACGCCCGAGCAGCCAGGTGACCACCTCGAGTTCCCGGAGTGCCATGACAGTGCCGACACAAGGTGACCGTGGGAGATCCTCTAACTAATTCCACGGATGATCTGAAAATTCTTCGTGCGTGAGGTACAGGGCTAGCCTGTCGAGATAATAGGCCCACAAGACTTCCATCTGTTGGCTTATCTCGTCGGGTAGGCCATCATGCCGTACGGAGATGGCCGAGCCGCTCCCCGAAGCTGTGGCCTCTATGTACAGAATCGCGGGTGTCTCAAGTGCGGAGACGAATCGAGGGAACGGCGCTTCCGGAGTAGGGGAGGTCAGCATTTCCCAGTTCCAGCTCGACGTGAGGCCCTGTGCGGTGTATTGAACTTCTCCTCGGATGCTCAGGCTGTTCGCCGGGACCCAAAAAGACTTCCATTCGCCGTTGGCAACTGGAGGGATTCCGCCCTCTCCGAACCAGAACAGAAGAAGCGAAGGGCCGTGTAGAACATCCAGGACCCTTTGAAGTCCGTCGGATACCACCCTTGACACTTGCACGGTCCGACGGGCGGAACGGGGAAGGACCGGGAACAGCCTGTCGATAAGGGTGTGGAACGCCTGTCTAATTTCGTCGGCCTCCTGAGGCAAGTACGGCCGAGTTGGGCGCTCGCCTCTGTGGTGCCTGCCGACGCGGTCGGAGCTGCGGAGGGTCTCGGCACGCCCTGGGCCGCTGGGCCACACCTGGATGAGGAAACTCTCCGGGTTCGGCTCGGTCTGCCTGCCTGTGGCACTTTCGTCTCGACCCCGCGCCGCGACTCGCATCCGGTACCAGCCCAGGCCATCATGCGCCAAGTCTCGCGCGTCGGCGGCAGAACCTCTTGTCAACTCGCCAAGCGCCAGCGGTCCGGACGCCACATTGACGCTCACCTCGGATACTTCTGACCATATCTGAGGGGGAAGCTCAGGCCGGGAATCGTGCAGCTCAACAACCACGTCGACTAGACCGTAGGTACGCCCGGTCGAGACGACCACGCCACCATCATACGGAGAGAGAAGCCCGTCGCCGTCATACTCGGGCTGGTTGCCCGACTTACCGTTGTAGACGATGAACTGGCCGTGTTCGGCGGTGATCTGGTACGACAGGCTCTCCATGTAGATATCCTACGGTAGCCGCGAAGGCCCATTTCGAGCGGGTGCCCACAATTGGCCCGCCCAGCCCACTAAAATAGATCGTATTCCCATTGAAGAGTCAGCCTCATGCTGAACTTTCAGCGCGGACGCCTGTTGCAAGCTCCGTCTGCCGCCCGGCAGAATTGCACGGGCGGCAGACGCAAACAATATGAGCCTAAAGAATCTTGGCCCAGAACTTGTCACCGTCAAGGATGTGCTGGCTGGTATAGCCGCCGCCCAAGACCCCGCCAGCGGAGGAGTTTACGCTCGAGGTCACCTCGGTCCGACCGTAGGTCACACCGTAGGAGCTGCCCGGCGCCGCTGCGCCCTCGTAGGTTGATGCGAAGGGGTACTCGTCGCAGCTTCCATTGGGTATCGTCGCCACGAAGCCACGACACGCGGCAGTGCGGTTCTGGTTTTGCCGCGTAGAATCGCCGAGATAAGTCAACGGCGTGTAGACCCCGTAGGGCCCGTTGTATCCTCGATGGTCAGGGAAAGCGACCTGCCAGTTCAAGTAGCCAACCGCCGCCGGACCATTGTTCGCATTTGACCTATCGAACTCGATCACCCCGCCGGTCTTCGGCAAAACGCATCCGGCGCCAATGTTGCCACGCACGTTGTCACACCGAACCTGCTGGTTTGAACTGACAGCTACAGTCTCGGGCAGGGGGCCGACTACGTTGTCTAGAACTAGCCCATAACTGACTGACTCCTGACCGGCGTTCACAACCGCCCCAGTCGCCACGGGGCACCTTACTCCCCAGTACGCCGCGTCCTCGCTCACTCCGAGGCTAGGCGCCAGGATGAGCGAGGGCGTCAGTCCAGTGATTTCGTGACATCCACCGTTCATGGGACCTAGGGTAGACGCACGGAAGGACAGAGACTGCGCAGTACCAGATGCAGAGCCCGCTATGACCTGAACGAGAAATCGGGTGGACCAGGTGGCTGAGTTATTGCTCAACGCCTGCGAAATAAACGTTGAATACCCCAAAGTACTGGTCGCTTTGCCGTTAGTGTATACGACGGAGAGCCAGTGCTGCATGTGACACGAATCAAACCGGTTACCCGAAAACTCTTGCGTGGACGCCCCATTATCGTTGAACGCGAGGTATACACAGTTCAGGTAGGATGAGTCTTGGTCCAACGGGGCGACTTCTCCGCTCAGTTGGGCTTTCGTGTTTGTCAGGAGCCCTCGGATGGCATCTGCCGATCGCCGCGCCTCGTCCGGGGTCGGCTTAGGGAATTGCGCCGGCTGGGTGCATGCGGACTGCCCTTTTTCGGCTGGTGCGCAAGTCGAGTTCTTGGCCTGGGAAGCCGGCAACGTGTACGAGACTCCCGGCGCAACCACGCCCTGCTTTAGCAGTGCGTCATTGCTCGGAGGAACAAACGGCGACGGGGCGAAACTTGAAGACGGTGATCCCTGCGGCGGGGTCTGTGCGGCGTTCGCGGTTCCTGTAGTGGCCAGTGTGGCGGCGAGAAACACGGAGCTAGCCACGGCGAGCAGGAGCGCTGCTGGTCTGCGCAAGAGCACCTTCCAAGGCGAGGTCATGAAACACCCAAGAGGCATAACCAGGGTCCACATATTGGCCGTACCAGTGAACCCAGATTCTCGATTACCTCTCAGCCGGAGAATGTGCGCCTTATTCGTATCATATGAGTAAAGTCGGTGCAATCAGCCATCTGACGGCCCATCATTCACTCCGACTACTGACGGTTGGGGCGCACGAGCAACGGGGCTGGTGACGCCTGATCGTGGGCCGCCTGAACCACACGCCCTGTGACCGTGCGCGAGGTTTGTGAACCGGATCACTCCTACTGGCCAGTGGCTGTAGGCCGCGGTGGCGGCCTCGTCGGCGGCGGCTGGCTACGGAAGCGAGAACGAGCACCAAATGCTGGTCGTCGTGAGCACCAGGGGGCCGCGTCACGGCCGCCGCGATGTCGGCGGGTTCGAGCACCAGCGGGCGCGCCGCGCGACCGGCGTGGCCGGTGTCCCGCTTCCCGGCTCAGTCCTGTTTCGTACCAGGCAAAGGCGCAGCGAGGAGGCGTCTCGGAGGCACCCGCGCACAGGCTCGCCAGCGTGGTGCTCGTTCTCACCGACATCGACTCGCCGGATCTTGGCCTGGTGCTCATCGCCAGCAGCATTTGGTGCTCGTTGTGACCGACATAGCCAGGCGGCCATGGAAGGACCAGGCCACCGCACGCTCCTCTTTGCACTAGCGGCCGATCTTCGACCCGTCGTTACCTCACCCCCACTGCGTAGCTCTGCGCACCCCGGGCACGCGGACTTCTCCGGTCGGCGGCGAAGCTATTCGATCCAGGGCCACGGCCATTGGACCCGTTGCAACGCCGCGGCCACGGTCGCGCCAGGGGTGGCCGGGCAGGTCGGCGGAATCGGGTCGCCACCGGTAGACCAGGCCGCCGCGCCCGGTGCTCGCGGCGAGCACCAGGCCGGTCGCCTGCCGGTGCGTGGCGGGGTCCTGGACCCTGACCCGGGTGCCCGCCGGGTAGGGATGGTCGGCCGGGAGAGCGGCGGCGGCCAGCGTGCGGCCGTGCTCGCCGAGCAGGCGCCGCTGCCGGTCGCCGAGCGCGCCGGGGCCGGTCGACGGGCGGGCCAGGACGGTGGCCAGTACGACGCGCACCGCCGCGGTCGAGTCGGGCCGGTGGCCGTGGCCGAGTTTCGCGTCGTCTCCGGCGAACACGACCTCGCCGCGGTCGGTGACCCGGTACGCGACCGCGCGCGGCCCACCGCGGCCTGCTGTCGACCAGGACACGCCGAGGACGTCGACGACGAGGGTGCCGTGCGGCCAGCGGCGTGCCGGCGGCTCGTCGGCCAGGAGGCGTCCGTAGGTGGCCGGCGGGCGGTGGGCCAGCAGGACCAGGCTCGCCCGCCACGGTCGATGTTCCGGCCGGCGGGTTTGCGCTGTGTGCGCGGGCGTCGTCTCGGCCAGACGTGGGGGGCCGGGGGTGGCGGCGAGCAGCGCGGCGTGCCCGTCGGGTGGAATCGGCCAGCCCAGCCGTTCCTCCAGCCGCCATAGCGACGACGCCGCGACGGTGAGGACCGGTGGTCCGCTGCTGGTAGCGGGGCCTGCGTCGCTATCGACGAGCTCCGCGACGAACCACGGCCCCGCCTGGTCGGGGCTGGCCGCGGGGCGTAGCCGCCACCAGCCGGCCGGCGCCTGCACACAGACCGGGAACCGCTCCCCGTCCACCCACGGCGCACCAGCGGACGCCGCGTCGCCGGGCTCGCCAGGCTCGGCGCCCCCATCACCTCTCATCGCGATCATCGGCTTCTCCTACAGGCCGGGGCCGGGACCTGGGTCGGGTCCCGGTGTCCTCGCGGGCGGCGCCGACGACGGGCCCTCGGACGTGGCCGGCCGGGCTGTGTCCGGCGGCCGGGAGGCGTGCGCCTCGGGGAGAAGGCCGAGGTCGGCGGCGGCGTGCTGGGCGGCGAGCGCGGCGACGACGAACAACGGCCGGCCCTCGCCCCGGGGCAGCCAAGGGCGTCGGGCCAGCACGGCACGCAGCTCGTCGGCGGGCCGGCGGACGCCGCGTGGAACGCCTTCGCGTTGACATCGAGGCGGCCCACGGCCGGGTCCTCGACGCTGACCAGCTCACCGGAGCGGCGCAGCGTCGGCCGCCTGCCGGTCGCGGGTCCGCCGGTGGCGTCGGTCCGGCGCAGCCCGGCAGGGACGAGGATGGGGGACGGCAGCTCGGGGTCGATCTCACGCGGAGCGACGAAGAACCTCTCACCACCGCTCTGGAGAGCGAGCGCCCAGCCGCGGCGGGTGGCGATCAGTTCGCCGTCGGCGGGTGGCAGGCCCGCGGCCGCGCGTGCGGTGAGCAGGTCGTCCAGCGAGCGCCAGGCGGCGGCGCGCAGCGCAACGACCGCGCTCGCGTCGAGGCGGACCGCCGGCAGCGTGGCGTCCAACGGCTGGACCTCATACGACAGCCCCGTGCCAGGGTCGAGGAGCGCGCGCAGGACGACGGCGGCCGCGAAGCGGGGCTCGTCAACGGTCGCGACCAGCGCGCCGGTGGCCAGGACCGGCGACGCGGCCGGCCCGTCGACGCCGGTGTCCGGGCCCGCAAGGGTGGCCTGAGTTTCATGGATGGCGGCGCGTAGCGCCCAGGTCGGGTGGTGCTGCCAGGGATGGCCAGGCAGGTCGGCGACATCGGGCCGCCACAGGTAGCCAGGGCCGGTCGGCCCGTCAACGACCGCGAGCACGGTGCCGGTCGCGGTGCGCGACGGGTCGCCGTCGTGGACGGCGACCCGCGTGCCGCGCGGATAGGGATGGTCGGGAAGCTCGCCAGCGGCGCCGACCAGCAGGTCGCCGTGTCGAACGAGGAAGGCATGCTGGCGCCCGGTCAGACGGCCGTCGGCGACCGCCCGCCTGGCCAGCTCCCGCAGGACATGGCGGACCGCGTCATCGCTGCTCAGCGTCTCCCGGTCGGGGATACCGGCCACGACGCCGGCGAAGACCACCTCCGGCGGCCGGCCGGGGCGCGTGGACTCCGACATCCGGTAGAGCGCGCCCGGCTCGTCCTCGACCGATGCTGCGAACAGGTCAAGGTCGACCGGTCCGGGCCGCCAACGGTGGTCTGGGCGGTCAGCCCGCAGCAGCGCGCCGAAGCTGAACGGTGGGTCCTGCCCTATGCGGACCGCGCTGGCCCGGCTCGGCCGCCAGGGATCCTGGTGGAGGGCGGCGTCCGGAGGCGGGTCATCCCCGTCAGTGGCAGCTGGCGGGGGGTCGGCGAACGCGGCCAGGTGGAGCTCCTCGTGTACCAGCAGGGGGATGGCCCAGCCGAGCGCCTCCTCCAGCCTTAACAGGTTCGACCGGGTCACCGACCCCAACGGCGGGCCGTCGCCGCCGGCGGTCAAGGTGGCGGCGAACTGGACGCCGTTCTCACCACCGCCCACCGCCCGCAGTACCCAGCGGCCCGCCGCGACCTCGACCGTGGCCTCGCGCGAGACCGGGCCTTCCCGGCCGGATGCGGCGTCGGGTCCGACCGTGGGCCGGTGTGTCGAGTCCGGCGGGCTCATGGGGATCTCCTGCGGTCGTGGCGGTCGCTGGACCCGGCCGACAGCGACACATCGATCGCCAGCTCGTCGCGGCGCCTTCGCGGCCGTGCCGTGGCAGCACGGTGAGGATGTAGGTGGGGCGCACGCGGCAGGCCCTGCAGCACGCGATCGACTGCGGATCATGGGCCGTCCCAGGCTGGTGGGGTCGGCCCGGTCGAGGGGCTGTCGAGGGAGTCGTCAGGTGCGGGAGGGCGGTGTGCGAGCGGAAGGTCGTCGGGCGCGTGGATGACGGCCAGTGCCGCGGCGGTGTCGAGGGGCCATGCGCCGGGGGGAAGCCAGCGGCGGCGGGCGAGGAGGTCTGCGAGCCGTTCGGCGCCGAGGCCGCGCGCGGCGGTGAAGGCGTCGGCGTCGACCGCGAGGCAGCCGTGCACCGGGTCATCGATCTCGACGGTGCCGGCCCGGATGCCGGCGACTGTGGCCAGCGTGGGCGGGCCGGGCTGGTCACCGTTCCCGGGCGACGTGGTGGCCTCGGGCGTGCTGCTGGCTGCCGGTGGCGGCGAGGACAGAGCCCGTTCCCTGGGGACCTCGATGGGTTCGAGGTTGCGGGTGATGTCCAGCTGCAGCAGAGGGTCCGCGACAGCGCCAAACGTGTGCAGGGTGCCGGTGTCCGAGACGACCGCCTCGTCCGAGGAGGTCGGGAGCATTTCACCGGGCCGCAGGGGCAGCCGGCCCTCACGGCGCGCCGCCAGGAGGGCGTCGACGCTGGGCCACGCGGACGGGCGCAGCACGGCGACCTCGGTCGCAGGTAGTCGCAGCGGAGGCAGGGGTGCGTCGTGCGGCTGGATCTCGTAGACGACATCGTCGTCCTGATCGAAAAAGGTCCGCAGAACGGTACCGACGGCGAAGCGTGGGTCCTCGACGGCGGCGACGAGACTCCCGGTCGTGACGATCACCTGGCGGGCCTCATCAGGCCAGGCCGGCGAGGCGAGGGTCGGAATGAGCGCACGCGCGGGGGTTTGCAGCGTCCAGGTGGGCTGGTGCTGCCAGGGATGGCCGGGCAGGTCCGCGACGTCGGGGCGCCACAGGTACCGCAGCTGCCCGTCGCCGCCCGTCAAGGCGGCGTGCACTGTCCCGGCGATATCCCAGGCGGCGGCGAGGCGGACCCGGCTGCCGGGCGGGTACAGGTGCGAGGGAAGTGTGCCCGCGGCCGTAAGGATGTCGCGGTGGCGGGCGACGAAGTCCTGCTGGCGTGCGGTCCGCGTCAGCCCCGCACGGTCCAGCACAACGGGTGTGTGCAGGACGGCGCGCAGCAGCTCGTCGCCGCCCAGCGTCCCACCGGTTTCGCCTGGGATCCGCGAGCCGGCATAGACAAGGTCGTCGCCGTCGAGGATCCGCCACCGGCTGTAGTCCCCGATTGCCCCCGCCGTTTTCGGGTTGCCGAGGAGCTCGGCACGCAGGGTGCCCTCGTGCCACCGACGCGCGGGCCGGTCGGCGTGACGCAACCAGCCGTAGCTCCCGAGCGCCAGGCCGCCGCTCCACACGCGGCTGGCTCGGCTCGGCTGCCAGGCAGGCCGGCGGATCGCCTCCTCGGTCAGCGGTGGCCCGTCGCTCACCTGCACCTTCGGCGGCCCGCCGGCGGCGGGCGGATCGCCGGGCGCCCGCGCGGACCCGTCGCCTGGTAGCGCGACAGGCGGCAGGGCCCGCAGGCGCCACTGGGCCAGCAGCGGGATTGCCCAGCCGCAGGCCTCTTCCAGTCGCCACAGCGTCGGTTGGGTCGTCGACCAGGCCACGCGCGGCGCGTCGGCGGGTGTGGTGGCGGTGAGCTCGGCGACGTAACCGCGAGCGCCGGCGGCATCGGCGACGGGGTAGAGCCGCCAGCAGCCAGCCGGGACCTCGACGCGCAGGCCCTCGTCGCCAATCGGCGACGACCCGCCGCCACCCACCGGGGCCAGGTGCGGTCCCGGCGGAGTGGCCCCGCCAAGACGAGGAGAGATCATCGTTGCTCCAGGCTGGTGTTCGGTGGAATCCGGCAGGCGCGGCGGCCTGGTGGGTGGCGGGCCGGCGCGGCCGTGGGTAGTTCCGGGTCCAGGTCCGCGTTCTCCGGGTCCGCCGTCGCCCGCAGGTCACGCGGCCTCGGCGCTGGTGGGTGCGGGCGGGCGCGGTGCCGCAGGTCGGCGAGGCGGTGCGCGCGGCGGATCGCAGCGACCGCCAGGGCGCGGGCGCCGGCGTGTCGGTGGGTGGGCAGCAGGACCCAGCTGGTGGCGGTCTCGCGGCACAGATAGCAGCGCCGGCCGGCGCGGACAGCGACGACGCCGGCTTCGGCGAGCCGGCGGACGAGCGCGGGGGCGGCCGGGTCGCCGCGGGCCTGGGCGTCGAGCGCGGCGGCGGCGAGCACCGAGGTCTCGTCACGCCCGCTGATCTGGACGATGGTCGGCTGGTCAAGGGCACGCAGGTCCCAGGACGGCCGCGGCACGTCGTCACCGTGCTGGTCGGCAGCAGGGACGCCGGTGGGGTTCGGCATGACTCCTCCCTGGAGACGGGGTCACAGACCCAGCGGGTCCGGACCGGGCGGCGGGTCGACGTGCACTGCCGGGCCGGCTGCGTCGGGGCGGCCGCTGGCCGGGCCGGGCTGCTGCGGGGCTGCGGCCGACTCAGCCGGCACGGCCGGCTCGGCCGGCTCGGCCGGCTCAGCGGGCTCGGCCGGCTCAGCGGGCTCGGCCGGTTCGGCAGGTTCAGCGGGTTCGGGTGGCGCCGGGTCGTGTGGTGCGTCGACTGGTTCGGGGGTTTCGGCGGTGAGGTCGGCCGGTTCGGTGGGGCGGGCGGGCGCGGTCAGCACGTCCGGCAGCTGGCCGGACAGGTGACGGGCGGCCAGCGCGGCGAGGGTCACCGGAGCGGTCTGGGCGGGCAGGCCGGGCAGCCGTTCCTGCAGCAGGCGGTGCAGGTCGGCTGCGGGGAGGGCCATCGCGGCGAGAAGGTCGTCGGTGGGGACGGTGAGCCAGCCGTGGATCGGGTCGCTGACGGTGGCGGCCGGGCCGTCGAACGACAGACTGACCGTGGCCGGTGGCTGGCCGGGGTGGACCGGGACCTGGCCGGCGGTGGGGGCGGGTGGGCGTAGTCGGCGCAGGAGGGCTTGTTGGGCGGCGCTGTAGGTGGCCTGGGGGGTGGCGAACGGGCCGTGCAGGAGGAGGGCGTCGCGTTCGATGCCGTGCAGGTAGGCGAACCAGGTACCGAGGATGTCGGTCCGCACGACGGGGCTGGGGTCACCGACGGTCTGGCGGCGCACGAACCCGCGGGCCCCGCCGGGCGCGGGGGGCGTGGTGGTGATGTGCTGGTAGGCGGTGACCGCGAGCGTGTCCCCCAGATCGGTGACCGGTGGGACGAGGAACCCGCGGCCGTCCGGGCCGGGCTTCCAGGCGCGCCGGGCCCAGCCGTCGTGGTGGGCGGGCTGCGGCCAGAACGTGCTGACCATCAGGTGTGCGCCGGGCGGCGCGGCGACGGGCAGATCCAGCAGGATGCCCGCGGGGTGCAGCCGGCAGGAGAACAGCGCCGGGTCGCTGGACGCCCCGGGCCAGCGGGGACGGGGGGCCGGAGCTCTGAACGCCGGGGTGGGGCCGCGGTTCGGCGGCACGCTCGGCGGTTCGGTCACGGCAGGTCCCAGAGCGCCGGGCCGTCGCGTGCCGGCTGCCCGCCGGGCGGTCCGCCCGGGTCCGGTCCCGGCCGGATCGGGGTGAGAGCGGCGACGTCGTGTGGGCTGTGCAGGGCGGCGAGGACCGCGGCGACGATCGGTGGGTGCGGCCCGGCCGGCAGCCAGCGCACGCGGGCCACGATCGCGGCGACCTCGCGCGGGTCGGCGTTGACCGCGGCCGACACGAGAGCCTGCGGCGCGGCGAGGCGGCCGTGGACGGGGTGGTCGAGGCGGACCAGGCCGTCGACGGTCGACAGCGACGCCAGCAGGCCGGGGGCCGCTGCGGGGGGTGGGATGTTGATCGGTGTCGCCCGGCCGGTCGGGTCGAGGGCGATACCGGCGTCGGCGAGTGGGAAACGGGTGTGCAGCCGGGGGCCGTGGGGGCTGTCGGTGACGATGGCGCAGTCGCGGACCGCGAGGACGACCTCGAAGGGGCGGATCGGTAGGTCGGCGGCGGCGCGGGCGATCAGGAGCTCGTCGAGGGTGGGCCAGGCGGTGCCGGCGAGTCCGGCGACGTCGTCGGCGGCGACGTCGATCGGGCCGCCGCCGCTGTCGTGCGGCTGGATCTCGTAGCGCGGCGTCGGATCGTCGCCAGCGAAGGCACGCAGAACCGTCGCCACCTCGAAGCGCGGGTCATCGATCGCGGCGACCCGCGCGCCGGTCACCAACAGCGCCGCCTCGCCGTCAGGATTGACGGTGAGAAGGTCGGGGGTGGCGAGGGTGGCGCGCACCTGCTGGCGGGGGGCTTCCAACGCCCAGCCCGGATGGTCGCGCCACGGATGGCCGGGCAGCTCGGCGACGTCGGGTCGCCACCGGTAGATCAGCCGGTGGTGGGGTGCGGCGATGCCCATGATCGTGCCGGTGGCGGGACGCGCGGCGTGCGGGTCGGTGACGGTGACCCGGGTGCCGGGCGGGTAGGGGTGGCTCGGCGCCTGGGCGGCGGCGGTCAGGGCGCGGCGGTGGGTGGCGAGCAGGCGGCGTTGCCGGTCGGTGAAGGGGCGGCCGAGGGTGGGCCTGGCCAGGATCGTGGCGACAATGTTGCGCACGGCCGCGGTGGAGTTCGGCGACTCGCTGGCATCGACCGACGCGTCGTCGCCGGCGAACAGCAGCTCGCCGTCCACGGTCAGTCGGTAGGCGACCCGGCGGCGATGACCGCCGGTCAGCGTCGCCCGCCAAGTGGCAGGGACGACGTCGACGCGCAGTCTGGCCTGGGCCCAGCTGCGGGTGGGCGGGCTGTCGTGGGTCAGCCGGCCGTAGGTGGCCGGCGGGCGGCCGGCCAGCAGCACGAGACTCGCCCGCCAGGGCCGACGCTCACGCGGATACGCCCCGTCCGGCGGCCGGGTCGCCGGCGGCGGGGCGGCCGTCTCGTCGCGGGCCCGCGCGGCCTCCAGCACGGCGTGACAGGCCGTGGGCAGCGGCCAGCCCAGGAGTTCCTCCAGCCGCCAGATCGACGACGCCGCGACGGTGACAACCACCGGTCCGGCGGCGTCTGGTCCCCGCTCGCCGCCGACCAGCTCGGCCACCACACCGTGCGTCCACTGCCCGGGACCGCTGGTGGGCCGCAGCCGCCACCAGCCTGCGGGAACCTGCACACACACCGGGAAGCGCCGCGTGCCCGAGTCCGTGGCCGCCGGTCCGGCACCGGGATCGTTCGGGCCGCCGGCCGCGCCCGTCCTACCCTTCGCGCTCATGGTGATCTCCTCGGAAGATCCGGGTGTCAGAAAGGGGCGTCAAACGTCGCGGCGTCGTCTGGCTGCCGCGCGATCGACGTGCCTGGTACCGGCGTCGGGTCGCTCAGCTCGTCGCTGTGCGGCGCGGGGGACGACGTCGCCAGGTCGGGAAGGAGGCCCAGGTCGGCGGGGGCGTGCTGGGCGGCGACGGCCGCGAGGACGAACGGAGGCCGGCCGTCGCAGGGCGGCAGCCACGGGCGGCGCGCCACCATCGCGGCCAACTCGTCTGCGGGTTGGCGCAGCGCCGCCTGGAACGCCGGCGCGCTGACGGCCAAGCGGCCGGCCGTCGGGTCCTCGACCTCGACGACGTCGCCGGTCTGGCGCAGCGCCGCCGACACCTCCCCCTCAGCAGCCCGCAGCAGTCTCGCGGGAACGGCGGTCGGGGCGGCGCCGTCCGTGGGATCAGGCCCCGGCCGCGTTTCCTGGTGAAAGAACCGCACCTTCCCGTCGAGGACGCAGGCCACTGCCCGTTCGCGTCGGGTCACGAGGATCTCGTCGTCGAGGATTGGCAGGCCCGCGGTCGCGCGGGCGGCCAGCAGCTCCTGGATTGACTGCCAGGCGGCGGCGCGGGTCGGGATGACCGCCTTCGCGTCGAGCCGGACCGGGGGCAGCGTGGCGTCGTGCGGCTGGATGTCGTAGAGCAGGTCAAGCTCGGGGGTGAGGACGGCGCGCAGGACCGTTCCGGTGGCGAAGCGCGGGTCATCGACGGTGGTGACCAGCGCGCCGGTCGCCTGGACGAGCGGCGCCCACGGCGCCCCCACGCCGCTGTCGGGGCTTTCGAGGGTGGCCTGGACGTCGTGGGTCGCGGTGCGCAGCGCCCAGGTGGGCTGCCCCTGCCAGGGATGGCCGGGCAGGTCCGCGACATCGGGCCGCCACAGATAGCTCGGACCAGTGGGGCCCTCGACGACCGCGAGGACCGTGCCGGTGGCCGCGTGGGACGGGTCGCCGTCGTGGACGCGGATCCGGGTGCCACGGGGGTAGGGGTGGTCAGGCGGTTCGACCGCGGCGGCGGCGAGCAGTTCGCTGTGCCGGGCGAGGAAGGCGCGCTGGCGGCGGCTGGTGTCCTCGACCATCTCGCGCAACGCCAGGTGCTGCACGATCCGGCGGACCAGATCGTCGCTGGTCAGCGTGTCTCGGTCGGGAAGCCCGACGACAACGCCGGCGAACATCACCGTGGGAGGCTGGCCAGGACCGCGTGTTTCGGACATCCGGTAGACGGCGACGGGACGGTCGTCTTCGTCGACGCCGCCGAACACGTCCAGCTCGACCGGGCCCGGCCGCCAGCGGCGGGTCACGCCCTCGGCGTGCAGCAGCGCGCCGTAGCTGACCGGCGGGTCGTTGGCTATCCGCACGACGCTGGCGCGGCTGGGCCGGTAGGCCTGCGTCTGGACCGCGTCGTTCGGGAGTGCCTGCTCGCTGCCGGCCGCGGCGGCGGGCGGGAGCTCCCCGGAACCCGCTTCGATGTTCAGCGCGTGCTGCACGTCGGCTGGCAGCGCCCAGCCGATTGTCTCCTCGAGCGTTGCCAGGTCGGGAGCGGTCGCCGCCCACAGGGGTCGTACGCCGTGACGGGAGGTCAACTGCGCGTCGAACTGGAAACCGCCGTCACCGTCGCTGACCGCGCGCAGGACCCAGACGCCACCCGCGACCTGCACCTCGACGCCAGGCCCGACCGGCCCAGGCCGAGCCGAGCCGGCGTCGCGGTCGGCGGGCAGCGGGTTGGCCGGGTCTGGCTGGCTCACCGCGCGTCCTCTCGACGACCGCCGTCGCCGCCGGCCGGGCACGGCGCACTCGGCCCAGGCACAGGCGAGCCCGGTTCGTGGGTGGGGCCGCGGCGGAGGGCGGCCAGGATGTCGGCCGTGTGCACGCGGTAAGCCCGGCCGTGTCGATGGACCGGCACGGGAAACTCGTCGGCGCGGGCCAGCCGGTAGGCGAGAGTTCGGCCAAGGTTGAAAGCCCGCCCGGCGGTCGGCAGATCGACGGAAGCTGGGAGCCGCTCGACGTCGGCAAGGGTCAACGGGGTACGCATCAGGCCACTCCTAGGGGCTGCGCGTCGGATCGGGGGCTAGCGTCAAAAAAGGGGCGACGGTCAGAGGCCGTAGCCGCCGAGGTCGAGACGCAGCGGCGCGGCGGACTCGGCCGCGGGCGTCGCGGACGTCGGGCGTGGCCAGGCCGGCTCGGTGGCCAGCGGGGTCGGTGGGTCGGCGAAGGTCGTGTCCGGCACCCAGCCAGTCCGCGGCGGCTCGGCGCCCGGTGGGCGGTGGATGTCGGGTAGCCGCTCGGGGGCGCGGGCGGCGGCCAGCGCGGCGAGCGTCGCGTGCGCGGTCCCCTCCGGCGGCGGCCCAACCAGTGGCCGCAGCAAGGACCGCAAATCGTCGACCGGCATCGCCAGCGCCGCGGACAACCGCGCCGTCGGCACCGTCAGCCAGCCGTACACCGGGTCACCGACCGTCGCGCTCGGCCCATCGAAGGTGACCTCGACGACGGACGGCGGCAGCGCTCCCTCGCCCATCAGCCGATGGCCCGGCCCGTGCTCCGGCTGAGCGGCGCTGTGCCGATGGCGGATCACGGCATGCTGCGCGGCACCGTGCGCGGCCACCAGATCCGGATACGGGCCGCTGAACACCAGCACCGCGGGATCGAGGGTGTCCAGGTAGCCGAACCAGGTCCGGCGCACGACCAGCACCTCGTCGTCGGCGGCGATGTCCGACACCGGGGAGTCCTCCGGCGCCGCGTACGACGACGACGTGTCGACGTCGTCCCAGTCCTCGGCCGCCACAGCGAACCCGCTCTCCACGCTGATCGCGACCAGGTCGCCGAGGTCGGTGCCAGCCGGCATCCGGATACCCATCGAGGTGGACTGCCAGGGCAGGCTGACCCACCCTCCGACAGCGCGGCTGTCCGGCCGCACGGTCTCGACCCGCGCTGCCCCGCCGTCCGGATCGCGCACCGGGAGCTCGACGAGAAACATGCCGGCGCGCGTCCGGCAGGTCACCAGCGCCGGGCGCACCCGACGCCACGGCCGCGCCTCCACATACCTGGGCCCGGCAGGCCTTCCCCTCGCTCCCACGGCAGTAGGCAGCGGGCCGGACAGCCGGGCGGGCCCCTCGGCGTCGGCGGCAGACGCGGCAGGCCAGCGTCCTGCTCGTCGGGCGGCCCTCGCATCGGCGGGCCCGGCCGCTTGGTCCTTGCTCATGACCGGCTCGCCCGGCGCGGAGCCGCACCCGCCGCGCCCCCTCGGGCCCGGCCCGCCGCCTCATCAGCGCCGGTCGGCTGGCGGCCCGCGCGCTCGCCGCTCGACCCGGCGGCGGCGCGCGACGCGCGCCCGATCCGTACCACCCGGCCCGCGGCCGACCGCCAGGCGGCCGCCGCGGTGCCGCACAACTTCCGTAGCCGGCTGGCGGGCAGCGGGTCGCCGGTCGCCAGCCGCCGCAGAGCGGGGTCGCGAAACCAGTAGCGGCCACGCAGATGAATCGGCGGCAACGTCCGGTGGATCAGCAGCGCCTCACCCGGCGCGATCTGACGCAACAACGCCGCGGACAGCAACTCCAACCGCGTCGGCGCCTCCGACGTCCCCGACCGGCCACCACCCGGACTGCTGTCCGACGACACGCTGCGCGCGGCCACATGCTCCTGACCGAGCAGGGACGCGGCGTAGTCCAGCGAGGAACGGTCGGACAGACCCGAAAAGAAGATCTTCGTCGGCGCGTTCGAGATAACGATGTCCGCCCGCGGCCCGTAGACCGCGTCGATCTGCGCCTTCGACTGGTAAAGCAGCAGCAGGACGACACCCATCCCCGCGCACGTCGAGATCCGTGCCGGCAACGACCGCATCGGCCAGTTCCCCGCCTCGTCGATCACCACCAGCAGCGGCGGATCCAACGGCTTCCCCGTCCGGCCCACCCGGGCGTACACATCCCGCAACAGCTCATCGACCAGCCCGCCGAGCACCGGCGCGAGCCGCTCCGCGTCATCCAGATCCGCGCACAGATACAGGCTGTTCGCCCGCACCGCCGCCACCGCCGCGTCGGGCGCAGCCAACCGGGACAGGCCCGCCCCACGCCCGCCTCGACGCGGCCCGGCTCGACGCGGCTTGGCTCGACGCGGGACGGTTCGCGCCGGCTCACTGGCGACGCCGCGGCTCGGCTCGCCGACCCCAGGAACCGATCCATCCACCGGGTAGCCGTGGCGAGGCCACGCCCCGGCGGCCGCCCGATCAGCAGCATCCGCGGCGTGGGTCTCGCCCCACGGCCAGAAACTCGCCAACCGGTCCTGCCCGGCCTGATCCCGAGGACCGCCCAGCTCGCTCGACCCACCGGTCGCTGCAACCGCGCCGCCCGGCCAGATACCGGCCGGTCCCTGGCCCCGGTCGGCGCCGGGTGTCGGCGCGGAGGTGCCGGCCTCCCCCGAAGCCGCGCCAAGCCCCAAGGCCGTCAGGTCCGGAACCCAGCCGCCAGCCGCGGTCGACCCGTACGCCGACAGGTCAGGCACCCACCCACCCGCCGACGCCCGCCCCGCGGGTTCGCCGCTGTCGGCCTGGCTCGGCCCCAGCAGCCAGTCCAGGTCCACCGACGGGCCACCGGCCGCGCTGGCCTGCACAGCCGGCTCCTGCCACGGGCGGATCATCTGCCGGGCCACCAGATACAGCGACGACAGCTGCCGGGAATCCGACCGCCAGACCGCCCGCAGCGCCGCGTCGACCTGCCGGCCCTCCACCGCCACCCGCGGATCAAGATGCTGCGCGAACGAGCCCGACAGCGCGAGAACGGTGTCCTTGTCCTGCGTGGTCACCCAGGTGACGACGCTGTCCATGCCCAGCCCCGAGCGGGCCGCCAGCCAGAACAGCAGGCCGACGAGGTCCTCCCCCGCCGACGCCCAGAACGCCATATCCCCCGAGCCGGTGTTCCAGTCCGTCGACGCCGCGACCGACCGCGCCGCCCGCCGGGCCCCCGCCAACCCGCCCGACACCGCCAGCGGCGACCAGACCGCCGTGTCGTCGCGTCCCATCGCAGCGGCCGGGTCGAACACCCGCACATCGCCGACAGCGCGCCGCCTGGCCTCCGTCGCGCCCAGCAGATCGGACTTCACCGACACCGCGACCAGCGGCCCGTCCCACTCGAGGATCGCCGGGACCGCGAGCGCCGCCGTCTTCCCACACCGCGTCGGCCCCAACGCCACCACCGCACCCCGGTCCGACCGCCGCCGCCGAGCACCCCGGCGCAACACCCACGGCACCGCCACGTCCAATGGCCCCGCCGCGTCCTCCGTCGCGACCAGCCGCGACCGGCCCCCCACCCACGCCCTGCCCAACACCAGCCGCCCCGGCCGTGGACCACCCACCAGCAGCGGCGCCAGATCCCGCAGCCGCGCGAACCGCGCCTCCGGGTCCAACCCCATCCGCCGCCGCCGCGCCACCCCCACCCGCCGGCCCGCGACCGCCACGAGCACCGCGACGATGGCCACTCCGACCGCCAGCGGCGGCAGCGTCGCCAGCCAGTAGCCCACCGGCCCCGGCAGCCCTCCCGCTGCGGCCGCCGGCCAGGCATCCCGGGGCCGCGCCGGATGCGCCACCAGATCCGGTAGCGCCACCGCCGCGTCCCGTATCCCGACCGGCAGCAGCCGGTGCGCGCCGAACAGCAGCGCGGCCAACTGGGCTCCCACCCACACCACGACCGCCGCCCCACCAGCCACCACCGCCAACGCCAGCACGATCGCCTCGGCCGACAACGACGGCCCAGGCTGGGACGCGCCGGCCATCACGCCACCACCGGCAGCAACGCCGACCGCAACGCCGCGACCGCCGCGTCCCGGCGCCTCCGAACCGTCCGCTCGGACACCCCGGCCCGCTCGGCGACCTCCCGCTGCGACAGGCCCACGATCCCCAGCTCCGCCAGGACCCGCAGCCGCTCCCCCGGCACCCCGGCCGCCCGCCCATCCACAAGGACCGCGAACAGCTCCGCCAACGGACTCGGCCTCACAACACCGACCGCGGCGCGCGGACCACCGACCACCGGTTCTCCGCCGCCTCCCACCACGCCGGCGAGCGGCGCCAGACCCGCAGGATCGGTCCGCCGGTCCATCACCGGCACATAGCCGAACACGACCCCAACCGCGTCCCGCACCAGGTTCGCGGCGACCCTCACTGGCCGCAGCTCGACTGGATAGCAACGGATCACGATCCACGCCGCGCCCACCAGCTCGGCGAACACGTCCTCGAACGAGGCACGGCGCGACCGTCGACGCCCCGCCTGAGCGGTCAACGCCGGGACAAGACGCTCCAACGCCACCCGGCCGGCCACCGGATCACCCGCCCGCGCCCGGCCCACCAACGCGGCAAGCACCCGATCCGCGGCCACCACCGGCACCGACAGATCCCGGCCACACGCCGCCAGCAGCGCCCCCGCCGAGGCCGTGTGTGGGCCGAGAACCGGGTCTGTCGACCAGCGGTGCAGCCCCGCGTCGGCTTCAGCCGACGCCGCCCACCGTTCCCATTCACGCTGCCAACACCGCAGCACCGGCGTGCGCGGCGCGAACGCTTTCAGAACCGAAACCGGCCCGCTCTGCATCTCCATGGCACCGCACGGTCCGAGCCAGCATCACCAGCGACCACACCACGACTACCACCACCGAGATCACCGCAGAGACCATGGCATCCGCACCGACCCCACAGCCATCATCCAGACGGCAACCTGAGCATGAAGGAATGAGGCCGATGCCCGTAAACCGTTCGGCCGATGCATCACAGCGGTCATCACCAACAACATCACCGCAGGTCAACCGGCACCGGCGTCGGAAAGTTCGACGGCTTCATGCCGTGGCGATCCGCGCAGTCGTGCCCAAAAATGGGTGCTGCGAGACGACCTTTCACAAAGCAGAACACCCCGGCGTCCAAAGGGGCCCAGAACGGAAAATTCCGGCTTCCAGAAGTACGTGGAGCCGGGGGTTGCCCCTCGGGCGCAGGAAAGGACGCGAGCACTGCCGGGACTCTCCCCATTCCCGTTGATCACCCCCAGGTGGGGAGCGGGAAGGGACGTCGAGCGGGCGGACTGCGCCAACTACATCAGCGGATCGCCCCACGGGCGTGGGGAGGACTGGCAGGCTCGCATATTCGAACTTTTGCGAGTTCTGCCGAGGGACCATGAGCGTTGGCGCGGGGCGGCGATGATGTCCGGCATGGGGGGATCATCGCGGGATCGGGTGCATCGTACCGGTGTCGTCGCGCTGCTGCTGTTGGTCGGTTCGGTGGTGGTCGCGGTGGTGCTGGCCCGGCGCTATCACCTGGACACGGCGGCAACGCTGGTCGGCCTGGTGGGCGGTGTCACGGGCCTCACCGGGCTGTGGCTGTCCTGGGCCGCGTTCAAGGCGGACCAGGACGAGACGGCGATCGGGGAACTGGACCTGGCAGGCGTGGCTGACCAACTCGCCGTCGCGGTGCGCCGCCAGTGGGAGGACGAGGCGGCGCTACGCCGGCTGAACGACCCGTATCCGTTGCCGGTCCGCTGGCAGCCGGCCGAGGCCGCGCTGGTGGACGACTGGCCGTCGCTGGTCCGGCTCGCGTCGTCGGGAGCGGGCTGGCCGCCGACCCCGCCGACGGGGAACTGGGCTACCGGGCTTACCGGGCTCGCGGGCGGCGACGGCGAGCTGGCGTGCCTGCTCGACCGGGTGCCGACCGGCCGGCTAATGATCCTCGGTGAGCCCGGGGCGGGCAAGACGATGCTGACCGTGCGCCTGGTGCTCGACCTGCTCGCCGACGGTCGGCGCGCTCCGGGTGGGCCGGTACCGGTGCTGGTCTCGCTGGCCTCATGGAACCCTCAGGAACAGGCCTTGTACGGCTGGTTGGAAGCGCAGCTGGCCGCCGCCTATCCCGGCCTGACCGTGCCCGCCCCAGGCGGATCCGGGGTCAGCCGGGCGCGGGCGCTGCTGGACGCCGGACTGATCCTGCCGGTCCTCGACGGCCTCGACGAGATCGCCGACACCATCCGCAGCGCTTCGATCGCCCGGATCAACGACGCGGTCCGCCCCGGAACGCGGCTGGTGGTCACCGCCCGGACCACCGCCTACCGGCGGGTGGTGACCCCGGCCAGCGGACCGCAGGTGCGCCTCGCCGGCGCGGCCGGTATCCAGCTGCGCCCGCTCGACGCAGCCGTCACCGCGGACTACCTGCGCGCCTCCGCCGGCGGCCCGGCCGACGCCGCACGGTGGGACCCGCTGCTCGCCGCCTGGCCGGCACCCGTCGGGCAGGCGCTGAGCACCCCGCTGATGGCGTCGCTGGCCCGCACCATCTACAACCCACGCCCCGGCGAACCCGCCGTGGCTGTCGGCAACTCCCCAGCCGAGCTGCTCGACCCGGTCCGCTTTCCCACCCGCACCGCCGTCGAACTGCACCTGTTCGACGCCTACATCCCTGCCGCCTACCGGCCCCACCTCGACCCCGCCCAGCGCTGCCGCTACAACGCTGCCGACGCCGAACGATGGCTCGGCTTCCTCGCCCGTCACCTCGACCACACCCTGGACGGCACCCCCGACATCGCCTGGTGGCAACTCCCCCAAGCCCTCCCCCGACATCGACGCGGGCTCGCGGTCGGGCTCGCGGCCGGGCTCCTGTTCGGACTCGTGGCCGGGTCAGTATTCGCTCTTATGTCCGGGCTTGTACTCGGGCTCATACTCGGGCCCGCGATCGGGCTCATGTCCGGGTTCGTATGTGGGCTCGCGATCGGGCTCAGGGGAGAAACGCTGCCACCGAGACGGGCGGTGCGGTGGCACCTCCCTTCACGATCGGATCTCGTGGTCGGGCTCGCGATCGGGCTCACGTTCGGGCTCATAGTCGGGCTCGCCATCAGGCCCGCGGTCGGGCTCGCGGTCGGGCTCGGAGCCGGGCTCGGCGCCGGACTCGCGGGCGGGCTCTCAGCCACGTCGGCAGATCTCGCGGAAGCCGCGAACCCGACCGGGCTTCTCCGTCAGGACCGAGCCGCGCTCCTCACGTACACGCTCGCCGTCGGGCTCGTGGGCGGGCTCGTCGGCGGCCTCACGGTCGGGTTCGGGGGCGGGCTCGCGGTCGGGCTCGCCGTAGGGCTCATGTTCGTGCTCATGTTCGTGCTCGTGGTCGTGCTCGTGGTCGCGTTCGGGCCCTGGCTCGGGCTTGCGGTCGGGCTGGGTGAGCCGGCATGGGGGATGTTCGCGCTGACCCGCGCCTGGCTGGCCGCACGCGGCCAGCTCCCCCGCGATCTGATGACGTTCCTGACCGATGCCCACGAGAAGCACGGCGTGCTACGCCAAGTCGGCCCGGTGTACCAGTTCCGCCACCTTGAGCTCCAGCACCGCCTCGCCAACCGCTGATCGCCTTGCCGTAGCCGCCGCCGATGCATCCGACAGCAACGGAGACGGGCAGGCTCGCGTATTCGAGTGTTGCGAGTTCTCGCCGCGGGCGGCCTCGCGGGCTGACCCGCGGGCGGGCTCGTGGCCGGGCTCCTGGCCCGGCTCGCGGGCGGGCTCGCGAGCAGGGCGGCAGATCCCGCCGGAGCTGCCGGCCCGACCTGGGTTCTCCACAGGACCGAGCTGCAGGCCGCTCGTTCGGGCTCGTGGCCGGGCTCACGTACGGGCTGAACGAGACCGCATGGGGAGTGTTCGTGCTGGCCCGGACCTGGCTGACCGTGCGCGGCAACTTCCCCGCGACCTGATGGCGTTCCTGGCCGACGCCCACGAAAAGCTGGGCGTGCTACGCCAAGTCGGACCGATGTACCAGTTCCGCCACCTTGAGCTCCAGCACAGGCTCGCAAACCGCTGACCGCTCCGAAATTTTGCTCGGGAGCAGCTTCCGGTCGGAGGGGTCGGATTCGCACTGCGGGAGTAAAGGCCTTTCTACTTCCGGAGGTGGGCGATGGCTGTCAGAGGTTCGCTCAGGCGGGTGGTGCGGTGGTGGCGGCGGGGCCGTCGGCTGGTGGCGGTGGCGGGTGCGGCGTTGCTGCTGGCGGTGGGGGGTTCGAGTGCCCCGGCGCGGGCGGCGACGACGGCCCCGGCCGCGCCGGGGGCGGGGGCGGGGGTGCCGGGGATTGAGGTGAAGCCGGGCTGGCAGGACATGCCGGGCCAGGACAAGATCCAGAAGCTGTTGGATGTGACGTCGCAGGTGGGGCTGGCCTGCTGCATCGGGTCGGTTGTGATCGGCGGCGCGGCGCTGGGTGTGGGCCGGGCGACGGGGGCGGGGCAGGCGTCCGGTCGCGGGTTGGCGATGGTGCTCGGCGGTGGTGGCGGCGCGGTGCTGATCCTGCTGGCGCCGTCGCTGATCGGCTGGCTGAGCCGGTGAGCGCCCCCGGCGACTGGCCGCCCCGCCGAGCCGGTGACCGCCAGGGTCGGCTGTCACGGCTGATCGTGTGGGCGGCGGTGCTCGTGTTGCTGGCCGCGGCGGCGGTGTGTGTGGTGCTGGTCTGGCGCCTGCTGCAACCGCCGGCGCTTCGGGTGTGCTGCCCGGTGCCGGTGGTGTCGGTGCCGCCGCTGGTGCTCGCGTCCGGCGGGGTGCGGTGACATGCCCGGCCCCCTGGGATCGCTGTTCGGCTTGCCGTCGGACGCGGTGAAGACGTTGGTGGCGGCGGTCATCTCGGTGTTCGCCCAGACACTGGGTGACCGGCTTCATGACCTGCTGCTCGCGCTGTTCGCGGGGTCGACCCGGCCGCAGGTGACGGCGACGAGTTTCGTCGCCGGCGACGGGCCCTACCACACGGTCGCGACGTTCTCCACGGTGCTGCTGGTCGGGACGCTGGTGCTCGGCGTGATCCAGGGCCTGGTGTCGGGCGAGCCAGGGCAGGCGTTCGCGCGCCTGGGCCGTCAGGTACCGGTCGCGGTACTGGCGATCGGCGGGTTCCCCTGGCTCGTCGACCAGATGCTGACCGCCGCCGATGTGCTGTCCAACGCGGTGCTGCCAGCCTCGCAGGGCAAACAGTTGGCGGACGCGATGGCGGTCCCGCCGTCGTCGGATCTGCCAGGCCTGCTGCTGACGCTGGTCGCGTTCGGCGGGGGCGTGCTGGTGATGATGGAGCTGATCGTCCGGGACGGGCTGGTGCCAGTCGCGGTCGCGCTCGCGCCGTTGTCGTTTGCGGCGTCGGTGGTGCCGGCCGCCCGAGAAACGGCCGGTGAGGCGGTCAAGCTCACGATGGCGGCGGTACTCGCGAAGCCGGCGATGTTCGTCGCGCTGCGGATCGGGATCGACGAGCTTCACGACAAGCAACCCGGCGACCTGGTCGCGACGGGCTGGGGCCGGTATCTCGCCGGGGTGACCGTGCTGGTCATGGCAGGGTTCATGCCGTTCGTGGTGTGGCGCCTCATGCCGCTCGCCGCCGCGTACGCGCTGGCGCAAGGGGTCTCACGTAGCCCATTCCGGGCAACGCAGCAGACCGCGCAAACGCTGTTCTACGCCCGGTTCGTGTCCGGCGGCCGCCGGTCACTGCCGGGCGGTACAGCCCGGCGCGACGAACCGCCCGACGATCCGCCGGCCAATCTGGATCCTCGCGAGCTGCCGACACCCCGTTGGAAGGGCCGGTGAGCGACGAGCCGGTCTACCGGCTGGTGTCGCGCCGCGCCGGCACTGCCTTCTACGGCCTGACCATCACCCAGCTGCTGTTGGCGGCGACGGGTGTGGCGGGGCTGGCCGTGGCGGCGGTGACCGTCGGCGGCCAGATCGGCCTGCTGCTCGGTGCCACGGTGCTCGCTGGCTCGGTGGGGCTCGCCGTCGTCCAGGTCGGCGGCGAACCCCTGCACGCCCTGCTGCCCCTGCTCGCCCGCTACGCCCTGACCCGCCACGGCCAGGACCTGGCGGCGCGGGCAGGTCGGCGGGGCTCCGGACACCGCCCGCCGCCGGCAGCGTCGCCGGCGGCGGGCGGCCTGGCGACGTCGCTGCCCGGTGGGCTGCTCGCTGGGCTCGGTGTCCATGGCATCGAGCTGGGCGACGGGCCGCCGGGTGCCCTGCCGACGGTCGGCGGCCCGCGGCCGGCGGTGATCCGCCATCGCAGCGGCGCGCTGACGGTCGTCGTCGACGTCCGCGGTGGCCCCTTCACGCTGCTGGACACCGCCGAGCAGCACCGGGCGTTGGCCGCCTGGGCGCGGGTCCTCGCGCAGACCGCCCGCACACCCGGCGTCCTCACCGTCGGCTGGACCCTGCACACCCACCACACCCACGCCGACCACCCCCGCAAGCACCTGCCCCAGATCGGCGGCGCGAGCCGGCGGCCGCCAGCCGACCGCGCGGGCCATCCCGACAGGTCACACAGCCCCGGCCGCGACGGCCACAGCACCCACCAGCCGCGCCGACCGCCCGCGCCTGCCGCCGGCCGCGCGGCCCCGGTCGCCTTGTACGAACGGCTGCTCGACGACACCCTGCTCCAGCAGCACGACCTCAGACTGTGGATCACCATCGACCCCCGTCGGGCCCCCGGCCGCGCCCGGCGGACCGGCCCGGAACAGGTCGCCGTCGAAGCGGCGGGCTCCCTGGCCGCCCGCGCGGCCGACGCCGGCCTGACCATCCACGGCGCGCTCGCCCCCGCCCGGCTCACCACCGACCTCACCCGCCACCTCGACCCGACCGCGCCCCGCCACGCCACCCCCGCCCAGGACACGACAGAGCCGGCCGGACTCGCGGCACGCATCGGTCTCCCTGGCGCCCGTCCCGCCACCGATCGCCCGCCCACTCCCCCGCCTGCCACGGGAAGGGAGGTTCGCTGGGACGCAGTCCGCACCGGTAGGACATGGCATCGCACCTTCTGGGTCGCCGGCTGGCCGACCGGACCGCTCCACCCCGGCTGGCTCGAGCCACTGCTACACGAAAGCCCCAGCTCCCGCACGCTCACCGTCGCGTTCACCCCGCTGAGCGCGCGGGCGTCGCGAAAACGGCTCAACCACGACACCGCCGCCGCCGACCTCGCGCTGCAGATCCGCGACCGCCACGCCGTCCGCGTCCCCGACCAGCTCGCCCGCGCCCACGCCGACATCCGCCAACGCGACGCCGAACTATCCGCCGGCCACCCCGAACTCGCCTACCTCGCCCTCCTCGACATCGCAGCCCCCGAGCCCGACGCCCTCGACGCTGCCAGCGCCGAGATCGCCGACCTGGCCGCCCGAGCGGGCATCGTCGACCTTCGCCCCCTGCACGGCCGCCACCACCAGACCCTGGCCGCGACCCTCCCCCTCGGGCTCGTCGTCCGCCGCGCCCATCCCGGAGCCGACTGATGCCCCTGCCCCTCCGGCTCCGCCGAACCCAGCCCACCCCGACGGTGCCGGTCACCCTGCCCTGGCAGATCGCCACCACCGCACACCTGTGCACGCTCAGCCCGCTGCCAATCGCCACCAGCGCCGGCCACGCCGGCCCCCTGCTCGGCGCCGACCGCCTCGCCGGCGGCGGCTTCCACTTCGACCTCATCGACGCCTACGAAGCCGGCCTCATCCAAGGCCCCAACATGCTGATCTCCGGCGCCGGCGCCCACGGCAAAAGCGCCCTCGCCAAGGCCTACCTGCACCGCACCACCGCCCTGACCACCCTGACCGGCCGCCGACCCCGCTGGACCGCCGTCCTCGACCCCAAAGGCGAATGGACCACCCTCGGCCACCGCCTCGGCTACGCCGTCCTACGCCTCGCCCCCGGCGGCGACCTACGTGTCAATCCCCTCGACACGACGCCCCAGAACACACCGCCTGAGGCCGCCCGGGCCAAAGCCCCCACCCAGGCCGCGGCTCAGGCCGGCGCGACCCGCCGCGCTCTTGCTGGTACACCCGGGCGCCGTGTTGCCGTCCCTCCACGACGCCCGGGTAACGAGACTGGGGCGGTAGCGGCCGAGCACCATGCGGCGATGAACGGCAGGCAGGCCACCGACGACGCGGCCAGTGAGGTCGCCCAAGTCGTCGCGCAGCGCGCCGCCGTCCTGGAAACGCTCCTCGCCATCGCCCTGGACCGGCCCGCCCTTGACCCCAGCCAGCAACGACTCCTCGTCGCCACCGCGCGGCGCCTCACCACCCGGCCCGGTGCCACCACCTCCGGGCCGCACGCACCCACCCTGCACGACGTCCGCCGGCTCCTCGCCCAGCCAGACGCGGCCCTCGCCGACGACCTCGACACCACCGACGACGAGCTCCTCGACCGCCGCCGCCCCCTGCTCGACGCCACCGTCACCCTGCTCGAACACGACCTACGCGGCATCTGCGACGGGCCCACCACCCCCGGCCTCGCCTGGCAGACCGCACCCGGCCTCATCCTCGACCTCTCCGCCCTGCTCACCCAACCCCGCTCCCTCAAACTCGTCCTAACCGCGGCAACCGGCTGGCTCGCCGCCGTCATGTACGGACAACCCGCCACCCACAAGATCACTATTGTCGACGAAGCGTGGATTGCCCTCAATGACCCCGCCATCGCCCGTCACCTCGAAAACCAATGGCGCCTCGGCCGCCAGTTCGGCCAGGTCAACATCCTCATCACCCACGCCCTCGCCGACCTCCGCACCCGCACCGGCCCCACGGCCGCGACCACCGCCGAAGGCCTACTGAACACGACGTCGGTCAGGGTCTTCCTGCACCAGAACCCCGAACACGTCGACCGGCTCCTCGCCGACATGGGCCTCACCCGCCGCCAGGCCCAACTCCTCGGCCAGCTCCCGCCCTTCACCGCCCTCTGGCAGATCGGCACCCACACAGCCCTCGTCGACCACCACATCGCCCCCGACGAATGGACCTTCGCCGACACCGACACCGCCATGACCAGCGGAACCACATCACGATCGAGGTAGGTCCTCACCAGCGAACTACCACCTACCACTGACCCGGCTCGTGGCAATCGGCAGAAACCAAGACCCGCTGAATCCTCCCGGCGGCCGGAGCGGGACTGGACCCGCTCCCGCTGGGACGTTGCCACGGGAATCGCGATGAGCCAGCCGAACCTTCCGCACGGCGCGACGCCCTACGGGCGAGTCCCGTGGGACTGCAGCAGACGGACGATGTCGACTTGCTCTGCCTTGGCCTCGGGCGAACCGCTTCCCCCGCGACCGGTGGGCCTGCCCGCGAGTTGCAGCGGGGTCGAACCGTCCCGGTGGGACGCCACGGGTCGGCACCCCCGACAAGGAGTGCGGCGACCGCGGCCGCGCACCGGGTCCGTACCGCACGGTGAAGCGGAGCGACGCCGCTCCTATCAGTCGCGTTCGGGTCGGCACCGGCCTCGATCAGCGCTCTCACGGTCTCGCCCTGAGTCGCGGGATTCCAGGCGCGGGAGCCTGGTATCCCGTCCGCGGCGTAGTGCAGGGGCTGGGCGCCACGGCGGTTGCGGGCCGCCACGTCAGCCCCGGCTCCGAGCAGCTGCCGAACAGTCGGCGTCCGGTACGCCGCCGCAGCCATATGCAGCGCCGTGTCACCGGCATAGAGATAGTGATCAATCTCGGAGAAGTAGTATTCGCGCGCCCGGCCACACGTCGCCCCGGCACCGGCCCGAGCACTCGCGAGTTCACGGGTGGCGTGCAGCAACGATGAGACCACCGGCTCGTCGCCGGCGACGATGGCCGCGATCAGCCGCATCAGAGCCGCATCAAGATCGGTCACTTTTGGTGAGCGTACAACGCGGGCACAGCGGGGAGCCACCGTCGGTGGACGTCCGCATCAGCCCTTCTCCCGATGCCGTTGACACAAAGGTTCGACCGTCACCGATCAGGGCCGCGCACACCCTGTTGGCGGCGCTCGCGATCGCGGCGGCCAACCACCGGCGCGTTCTCCCGTGCCAGGTCGACGCTTTGCCTGCCGGGGCAGCTGTCGACCGTGGTGCCCGCTGGCGTGAGTTGCGCCCAGCCCGATGACGCTCGCCGGCCGTCTCGAAGACGACTGCCGGCCGGGCCTGCCAACTGGCACTGGCGCAATCGGCGCGACCTCTCGCTCATCGGGCGCGGTTCACACAATCACCTTCCTTGGTTGACACGTCGGCATTCCGACGCCGCGCCGGCCGCGGCGGCTTGTCCACACAGACAATCCGTGCGCCAGGGTGGATGCCCTGCGCGACCTCGTGCAGATTCGGGATGGTGCGGCAATCACCGTTCATCGAGCCGCTGTGATGACCTGCGGAGCATGAACCAGCAAACCAGGCACAGAGGAATCAAGAGCAGGATCAGCGACCAGCCGGGAAGACCGACCATGTCGACGAGCGTGATCGCTCCCAGGATTAGTGCGGTGAGAACCGCGACGGCGATACCCGTCAGCACGGTTGATAGCAGGACAATCACACGAAAAGGGAGATGCCCGATCCGAGCCAGCCGGCTCCTGTCCCTCTGGTGATCCACGAGAAACCACATCCAGTACGCAAGAGTCGGCGGCCACTATTCGGCGGGAGCGGAGTCCGGGATCAAATTTCCACGTGGATTGCAAGGGCTTGGCGGAACTCTGTGAGGCCCGCACGCTGGCGACTGTCACGCGGAAGGCGAGGCGGCTCTCAGCCGGAGTCCTGGTCCTGCCGGGGCAGGTCACGGCCACTTGTCGCAGCGGGACAAGGTGTGCTCACGAGGACGGTGCCGCTCCTGTTCAACCCTTTCAGCCAAACGAGATCGCAGGTAATACGGTCCCTCTCGTCGGGGACGATGCCTTTTACGCGTTCCCGAGAATTCGGTTGATCGTTGAACTACATACAGGGCAACGCCCACTGGCCATCCGGCGCTTGGTCGTGCTGATCCGGATCTCGCCGACGTAGTAGCGCTTCTGCTTGCACTTTACGCAGTATCCCTCGTAGGTGCTGGCACTCTCAGCCGTCATGTTTCCCCCTCGATCGATAATAGTGATTACGGTGAAAGGTGCGCGGCGCGGATATCCGCCGGCGTACGCCGCCGGGCCCACGGACCGTCACAGCTCGCGCGCGGCCGACACGCACGGCGTCCCTTCGTTCTCCCGCCGACAACACCACCAGTGGCCGCGACGTGTGACCGGTCATGCCGTCTCCGTAGAGGTCGGGCTAGGGCCGGCGCCCGGGGAGGTCGGGGCCGGCGAGCCGGAGTCCGGCCCTGGTCCTGCGGGCGAGGGCACCGGCGGCGCGCCGCCGGCGGGCGGCGGCTGGTCGGTGGCGCGGATCTGCCAGACGACCTGTTTAAGGGTCTGCCCGTGCGAGAGCAGCAGGTGGACCGCGTGGGAGACCACGGTCAGCCCGGAGTCGACCAGTGGCCGGCTCCCGCAGGTCACGACCCCGGCGCTGTCGGGCCAGGTTCGGCGGGCGAGCAGATCGCCGACCGCGACTGCGACCGCAGCCCGCAAAGGCATCTCGCCAGCAGGGCAGATCACCACCGAGCGGATATGCGGAAGCCGAGCCATGGCGACCGCGGCCTCGGGTAGGCCCGGTCGGTCGACGGGCTGGAAGCTCATCGTTGGGGCGTCGGCCGACTGTCGAGTGGTCTGCTGGTCGGGCCAGCGGCACAGCAGCAGTCCGGCTCTGCCCGCAGGCAGATGTACCCACCGCAACGGAACCCGGGCGCCGCCGCGGTCGTCGGCCAGCGCGACGCTCACCGTCCAGGCCTCCGTCACCGCGCCACGTCCCCGCCCCCGTGGGCGGGGTGGGTCAGACGCGGGCGACGGCGGCATAGCAGCTGACCTCGGCGTCGGTGGCCGGGATGACGGTGGCCGCCGGGTCGGGGATGTCGGGGTGCCAGCGCTGGCAGGACGTGATCCCCGGCTCCACCAGCTGAAGGCCGGCGGTGAAACGGGCGATCTCAGCGGCGCTACGCGCCTGCGCCGGGATGCCACGGTCCTGATAGGTGGCCACGAGGCGGCCCACCGACTCGGGGTCCAAATCGGCGGTGACGTGACTGAGCATCACCGCGCTACCCGCGGGCAGCCCGGCGACGAGCTCGGCCACGATGCCGTAGGGGTCCTCGGCGTCGGGCAGGAAATGCAGGATGGCGACGAGACTGAGCGCGACCGGCCAGGCCGGATCGAGGGCGCGCCACGCATCCCGCAGGATCCTCGCCGGATCGCGAAGGTCGGCATCGACGTAGTCGATACGGCCCTCCGGGCCTCCCCTCAACAGGGCGCGCGAGTGCAGAAGAACCTTCGGGTCGTTATCGACATACACGATCGCCGCATCCGGGACGATGCCCTGCACGACCTCGTGCAAATTCGGACTCGTCGGAATTCCGGTACCAATATCGAGGAACTGGCGGAACCCCGCGCCGGCCAGGTAGGCGGCGGCGCGGCGCATGAACGCCCGGTTCTGTTGCGCCGCGGTCGGCAGATTCGGGAAAGCCTTCACTGCCTCTTCTGCGGCTTCCCGGTCGGCTGGATAGTTGTCTTTCCCGCCGAGGTAGTAGTCGTACATCCTCGCG